>ENA-OFCE01000620-OFCE01000620.1-metagenomes-genome-assembly--contig:-NODE-620-length-22326-cov-5.053747_pt1 | contig 22326 bp, 26 predicted proteins | sample MGYA00153388_OFCE01 | MGnify analysis MGYA00153388
GCCACGTATCGTCAACCCGCGCAAAGCTGAAATACGCCGTCAAGAAATCCTTGATGCGGCGCAAGCTTGCTTTGCACGGCGTGGATTTCACGCATCCTCCATGAGCGAGATATGCAATGAAGCGGGCATGAGTCCAGGCGGGCTATATCGTTATTTTCCGTCCAAAGAATCAATCATAGCTGCCATGGCGGAAGATGAGCGCCGTTCAGCGACATTGGCGTTTGATGTGGTCAGGTCATCTGACAATTTTTTAGTTGCATTGTCACAACTGTGCGAGAAATTCGCCGAAGCTTATGCAGACCCCTGTCGTGCCGCTTTTGCTGCCGAACTCATGGCCGAAGCCGTCCGTAATCCAAAATTTGCAGAAGTAGCGCGCCTTTTTTGCCATCCACCAAAACCTTGCGTTTGTGCAGCTCGGCCACGATTTCGCCATGCCCGGGGATGCGCTTGTCAATCAGCTCGTAGTAGGTGTCGATGGTGTCAAGCAGCTTCACGCCTTTGCCGCGCATCATGTCCACCGTGGCCATCAAATCGCCGCTGCCCATGGCGATGTGCTGAATGCCTTCGCCGTGGTATTTGTCGAGGTATTCCTGAATTTGCCCGGCTTTTTCGTTGCCTTCCTCATTGATGGGAATGCGGATTTTGCCGCACGGGCTGGTCATGGCTTTGCTTTTGACGCCAGTCACCTGGCCTTCAATGTCAAAGTACCTCACTTCCCTGAAATTAAACAGCCGCTCGTAAAAGCTGGCCCACTCGTCCATGCGGCCGCGGTGGACGTTGTGGGTTAAGTGGTCGATGTAAGTCAGGCCGTGGCCTTGGGGATTTAATGCGTCTGCAGTGATTCCTTCCAGCGGCTCAAAATCCACGTCATAAAAGCCGATGTTGCCAATATCGCCAGGCTGCGGCACCACGCCATTGCGTGATTTACCTCTCCACTTGTCAATGAAGTAAATAATCGAATCACCAATGCCTTTGATGGCCGGAATGTTCAGCTGTCCCGGCCCGGCCGTATCGGCATAGCCCCAGGCACCGAGCGAAATCGCACGTTCATAGGCCGCTTTGGCGTCTTGCACCCTGAAGGCAATCGCGCACACGCTGGGCCCATGCTGGCGCGCAAAGCGCTGGGCAAATGAATCAGGCTCGGCATTGATGATGAAGTTGATGCCGCCCTGGCGGTAGAGGGTTACGTTTTTGTGGCGGTGTTTGGCTATTGCCGTAAAGCCCATGCGGTTAAAAACTGCTGCCATGGCCTCGGGGTCCGGCGCGGCGTATTCAATGAATTCGAAACCGTCGGTGCCCATGGGATTTTCCCAAGCGGCACCGTTTTCAAATGACAGCGGTACGTTCATTCAAGTCTCCAGATGGTATTGCCTGACTTTACTAGCCAGTTGCATCAACTTTCATGCAAAATGCGCGTCCAGATCGCATTAAACGCAATAATCCTGCAAAATACGACTGATGGAAACATTAGACAAGCTAGACCGTCACATTCTGCGCAATTTGCAAATTGATGGCCGCGCCACCTTCGATCAGCTGGCTGAGCACGTCAGCCTTTCGCCCAGCGCGGTGCTACGCCGTGTCAAGCGGCTCGAAGAATCCGGCGTGATTGACCGCTACGTCGCCCTCATCAAACCCGAAAAAGTCGGCCTGAGCTTGACTGCACACCTGAATGTTCGGCTGGAAAAGCACCTTGAAGCCCACAAACGCAACCCGATGGACATCTTTCGCGCCAGCGTGCAGGCTTGGCCCGAGGTGGTGGAATGCGTCGCGCTGACCGGCGAGATGGACTACTTTTTGCGCGTGGTGGTCGAGGACATGGCGCATTACAGAGCCTTTGTGATGGACACGCTGCTCAAACACCCCAGCGTGCAGGACTGCAAGACGAGTTTTGTGCTCGACAGAGTGAAGGCGACGACGGCTGTGCCCGTTTAAGGTGCTGTATATGCTATGAATGTAATAGCTGCTTACGCCCGTATTAATTGGTCTGCAGGCCTAAACCAGCATTATAAAGTGCCGAAAATCAGCTTTTTTGAGTAAAAACAGGTGGTATCGAGCGATTGACCGCGTTCTGGATCCTTCGCGGCAAATTCTGGACTCGACCTTAGACGTTCCTTACAGGTTTTTGATGGATGTTTGTGACGCTGGACGTTTGGTCTTGCGGCGCGCATTCAGCGCGCTGACCATCAGCGCTACAACGGCCAGGTTCAGCACAAGCAAAGTGGCGGCCAGGCCAGTGGGCTTGTGAACAAGTTCGATCACCTCAAAGGGGACGTAAATCGCTCCACTCAAGGCGGCCAGTACTTCTGCCCAGGCACGTTCTTTGTACAAGCCATAGCTTTCGACCAACCGAAGCGCTGAATACATGGCAGCGCAGGTTGCCATCCACCACAGGCGGGGATCGGTCAATTGCGCTGAAGCCTCGATGAAAATCTTTGGGTACTTCGAGGCGGGATTGAGATGCCCGTGTTCTACCAGCAGGGCAGCCAACTTGTGTACGTCATGGTGGACGAGCGCCAAGAGTCCAGTTGCAGCAAGCAAAACAACAACGCCCTTGAAGCCTTCAAATAGGGCCACTACGCGAATGGTTTTAAATGATGGCATAGGCGATGACGGCACATGTTGCGCCCATAACGGCGAGCGCAGTGAGGAACAGTATGTCGACGACCAGACGCAGACGCCGTCGGGTGCCAGCTTCTTTCGTCTTGAAAGACCAGAACGCCAGGAACACGCAGGTCACGAAAAGCATGGCATCTACCGCCAACAAATCATCACCGAATGTTTGAACGCTTGTTTGTGCCGCTACCAGCCGGAGCAAACCGATCGCCGTCAGGCAGACGCCGACCATGCCGGCCGACACCGCAAAGACATGCATGGTCAGGTCGTGCTCATGATTTTCAAGTTCGGTTGGGGTTTGCATCGGATATCGGGCTGGTGGTTTTAAGTATCAAACCTGAGGTTTGTAGGACGCCAGCTGCAACAAAGTTTTTTGCGTTGCGATCATTCACGCGGAGGTTTAGCCAGCAACTTTTCTATTTCATGGAGCCTCTCGTCTACTTGCCTGATGGCCAGCTCTGCGCGCACGTTCACCTCATGATCAATCTCTGCTTCAAGTCGATCTCGTTCAGAGCCACGCTTTTGCGACATCAAAATAATAGGTGCCTGAACAGCGGCAAGCATCGAGAGAATTAAATTCAAAAAAATGTAAGGGTACGGGTCAAACGCTTCGTTTCGCGGGCCAAGTATCTCGGTATTGAGTACAGCCCAAAAGATCAGCCATGCAGTAAAAATCAAAATGAATGTCCATGAGCCTCCAAACGCTGAAATAACGTCAGCCGCCTTTTCACCAAATGTTCTACGGTCGGTAAATTCTTTGTTGGCATCGCGTGGGATGCTGATGCGGTGAAGAACCGCTTCGATGACCTCGCGCTCATGGGCGCTTAGATGCGCCCATTCGGAACGGAAGATTTTTTTGGCGGTGGCTTCGGTTGAATCGTTCATGTGCTTTTTTTGAATCGGGTGACTGAAAATAACTGACCAATGTATACCTAGAACTTGCGCTAAAAAATACGGATTCAATCTAATTGAAGCTGGTCGCTCTACGTATTCAGAGATCAATTTGGTACGTGGCAGGCCTGGCCCTCGTCACGCGTTCAAAAACAGTTTGGTGCTGGACAGAGGCAAAACCATGACCCCTGCCGTACCTCTTCAGTGCACGCTGATGTGCGCTTGCCACTCGTCCCGCGTGGCCAATAAACTGGGAAGGCCCGCATCAAACGTCAGCAGTTTCATCCCGCTTCTAATCGCTGCCGTCAGCAGCCAGGCATCGGTTATTTGCCTGTGGCCATACAGCCCGCCAGTGCAGACGGCCAGCACGTCTGCAAATCCAAAGTCAAGATGCACCAGCCGGTGCTGTGCATAGCTGGTGTTGCGCAGCAGCAGTTCGGCTGCGTCACTGACTGTGATTTTTGCCGCTGCCGGGCTTGAAAACGCGAGCTGCCTCACCACCCGAATAAAAGCGCCTTGGGTCAATGCGCACGTTGCCCAGCCTTGCGCCGCGTGGGCTTTAAACCACGCCCAGCATACGGGAGTGGTGTTCATGCGGGGGCCAGCACAGCGCAATGAGGGCGTTCGCATCAAGCAGGTAAACATTCGGCGCGGTCAAAATCCATCTTCCAGCAGCGCTTTGACTTGTACCTGCGTCGTTTTTTGGGGTGTCTGCAGGCAGGTCAAACACCCAAACCCCTTCAGTTTGTTTCAAGGGCATTTTTTCAGCACTGCTACGCGGTATCAGCTCAGACACGGCTTGCCCGAGTTTGATGGCGCGGGCTTTGGCGTAAGCTTGCGCGGTGGCAAACGCGTCATCTTCTAGATTGAGAGTGGTTCGAATGTGATGCTTTATTGGTAAATTGATGCAATTTTATATTTGTTGCATCATCGTGCCAAATTAGTGATGCTTCGTGGCGAAGGTTTTGCTACTATTTAAATAGCTGCTTATGACCGTATTAATTAGGCAAAGGGCTTTAATTGCCTAAATTGACCAGCAGGAGAAAAATTCCTTTTAATCGGTTCGCGTCATCGGCAAAGCACTTCTAGACTGCGATACCTAGTACAAACCCGTATATTCCAACTTATGGTTCATCCCGGCACATTGTTCAAGGCGACGGTCAGCGCAAGCAAGGAGTTTTTTCGCCCCCCTGCGCCCGATCGCAATGGCGACCTGGTGGCCAGCGCAACGCCGCCCGTCGCTCCTGTAAAGCCAGTCATGGTTCCTATTCGCTCCATTGGCCCCAGTCACGGCGAACGCATTGCTGCGCATTTGCTGAGCTTGAGTCCGCAAGACCGCTACCTGCGTTTTGGCTACATGGCCAATGACGAGCAGGTGAAGCGGTATGTTGACACTCTGAACTATGTGCGCGACGATATTTTTGGCATATACAACCGCAAGCTGGAACTGATTGCCATGGCGCACCTGGCTTTTTCAGCCGATGCCAAGCTCAGCAGTTGTGCCGAGTTTGGCGTGTCAGTTCTTGCCAAGGCGCGCGGGCGCGGTTATGGTTCGCGCCTGTTTGACCGGGCCGTCATGCATGCTAGAAACGAAGGTGTCGGCATGATGTTTATCCATGCGCTTAGCGAAAACACCGCCATGCTGAACATTGCCCGCAAAGGCGGCGCAACCATTGAGCGCGATGGCAGTGAAAGCGAAGCCTATTTGAAGCTGCCGCCTGCTGATCTGGATTCGCGCATGACAGAAATGGTGGAAGAGCAGATTGCCCAGACCGACTATCGGCTGAAAGTGCAGGCCAAGCAGTTCTGGAGCTTTTTGGCAGCACTGCAAGATGCGCGCTGCGGCCGGCGGGGCGCGCGCGATAAATCGGCGATGTGAATGTGGCCCCCACGTTTGTCACTTTGTGTACTGCACTATCCCCCGAGGGGGCGCTGCGCCTGCGGCCCGGCATAGCCGGTTCCGTGGCCCCTGCTTGTTAAAACGCATATCTAAGCAGACAAGCGCCCTTGTAAACCTGCTTTCGCCGGTTCTGAGCCGCAGACTTGGGCTTCGAGGTGCAAATTTTCCTTGTTAGCGGCCGCCTGATAAGTGCATGTTGGCGGTCGACGATCTTCGGCTATCCTTACGGCTTAGCAACTACCGAACACACTGTGTCCGACACCCCCCCCAGTAGGCCTTCCAAACACGAAGGCCGACACGACTCGAAACACGAGACCAAACATGAAGACAAGCGCGGCTTTTTGCAAAAGCTCGCGGAAATGCTCCACCCGGGCCCCGACTCCACCGACGAGTTGATTGAAACCCTGGTGGAAGCCCAAGACAACGAGGTCATTGGCGCGCAAAGCAGGGAAATGCTTGAAGGCGTCATCCGCATGGCGGACATGACGGCTGGCGACGTGATGGTGGCCGCGCCGCGCATGGATCTGGTCAACATCAACGCACCCTTTGACGAGCTGCTGCACCTCGTGATTGACACTGCGCACTCGCGCTTTCCGGTGTACGAGGACGAAAAAGAAAACATCATTGGCATCTTGATGGCCAAGGACTTGCTGAAATTGCAGCGTGCCCCTGAGCTGAACATCAAGGCACTGTTGCGCCCCGCCGTATTCGTGCCAGAAAGCAAGGGCCTGAACGATTTGCTGCGCGAGTTCAGAGGCAACCGCAACCACCTGGCCATCGTGATTGACGAGTTTGGCCGCACCGCAGGGCTCATCACAATTGAAGACGTGCTGGAGCAAATCGTTGGCGAGATTGAAGACGAGTTTGACATTGCCGAGGACGAAGGCGATATTTTTGGCCTGCCCGACCGCAGCTTTCGCGTCAGCGGTGAAACCTCGGTTGAGCGTGTCAGCGAGGCCTTCGGCGTAGACCTGCAAGATGCCGACTTTGACACCATCGGCGGGCTGGTCGCGCACCGCATGGGCCACGTGCCCAAGCGCGGTGAGGGCTTTGCGCTGGGCGGGCTGCAATTTACCGTGCTGCACACCAAAGGCGGCGCGGTGCGCTGGTTCAAGGTTGCGCCCGTCGGCGTGCAAACCAGTCTTGATTTGAATTGACTTCCGCTGCGTCGCGTTTTGGTTCGCCATTTAAATACGCTATTACTTTAATAGCTGGTTGCGCCCATGCTTTCGGCGTTACATGGCCTTTTGGCATTATTTTTAGTGCTGGGCAGCCGCTTTGGTGGTTGCAAATACTGTCGTTGACTACTCTGGTCTGGCAACTCAATCAGGCGCACACCAAACGCGAAGCCGCTTGGTTGGGCCTGCTGTTTGCAACCGCCATGCAACTTGCAACGTGGTGGTGGCTTTTCATATCGCTGCACACCTACGGCGGGCTGGCCGCGCCACTGGCAGTCATTGCAATTGTGGGGTTGGCGGCGTTTTTAGCGTTGTACTACGCTGCCGCTTGTGCGTTTTTTGTGGCAATAGCGCCTGTAAATCCTGCAGGACGTGCTCTTGTTTTTGCAGCATTGTGGCTGCTGGCTGAGCTGACGCGCGTAGCGCTTTTTACCGGCTTCCCGTGGGGGCAGGGCGGCTACGCGCAGCTTGACGGCCCGTTTGTTGATTTGGCCAAAGTGGTCGGGGTGCATGGGCTCACGTTTGGCGCGGCGCTGTTGGCGGCGGGTTTGGCTGGTTTGGTGGCCAAGCCGCGCTGGCTGTCGGCAGGCGTCGTTGCAGTGGGTGTGCTCGCCGCCGCTGGTGGCAGTGCCGCGCTGCACATTGGCCCAAGCGGCGTGTCGCTGTTCAGCCAGGCGCACCCTGTGGCGTCAGGCCAAAGCGGCGTCCCTTTTACCGTCACCCTGCTGCAAGGCAACATCGCACAAGACGAAAAATTCAAACCCACCGGCGGCTTGCCCGATGCGCTCAATTGGTACGGCCTGCAGCTACTCGCCGCAACGTCTACCCTTGTCATCACCCCTGAAACCGCGCTGCCGGTGTTGCCCCAGCAGCTGCCTGAAGGCTATCTGGAGGCACTGGTCAAACGCTTCTCCCGCCAGCCGGGTGCCAACGCCACTGCTGCATTGATTGGCATACCGATGGGCGACAGCCAGCTGGGTTACACCAACTCGGTCATTGCACTCAAGCCATTCACGCCCAATTCAACGTCGGCTGGCACGCAGACCATTTACCAATACGACAAGCACCACCTGGTGCCGTTTGGCGAGTTTGTGCACCCGCTGTTCAAGTGGTTTTTGACCATCGTCAACATGCCGCTGTCCGACTTCAATCGCGGTGATGTCAAGCAGGCATCGTTTGAATGGCAAGGCCAGCGCATTGCGCCCAATATTTGCTATGAAGATCTGTTTGGCGAAGAACTCGCCGCGCGGTTTCTTGACCCGGCTCAAGCCCCTACCATGATGGTCAATGTCAGCAACATCGGCTGGTTTGGCAACACGGTGGCCATTGACCAGCACCTGAACATTTCCCGCATGCGCTCCATTGAGTTTGAGCGCCCCATGGTTCGCGCCACCAACACCGGCGCGACTGCCATCATTGACCATACGGGCCGCGTCACCCATTCGTTACAGCGGCATACACGCGCGGTGCTGGTCGGCGCGGTTGAAGGCCGCAGCGGCAACACGCCGTACGCGCGATTGGCCGCACGGTTTGGCCTGTGGCCTTGGTGGGTGCTGATATTTGCTATTTTTTCAGGAGCTGCTTGCGCCCGCATTTATTGGGATAGAGGCCGATTTGACCAATAAAATGGCCTTTTCAGCGCCTTTTCAGCGCCTTTTCAGTGCTTTCCCAGCGCTTTTTCAGTCTTTTCGCCGCTGTGGTGAGGCGCCTGGCGGCTAGCTGCCATCATGCCGTGTAGCAAATCGGGAAGCCCAGCTGCAGCTCGGCGTGACTGATGGTTTTGCTGACGGCCGAAGGCGTGATGCAGATCAGTCGGCCCGCCGCGCTCATGTTGCCGGTTTGCATGACGGCCTGAAAAACTTCGAGTTGGCGCAGGTTCATGGTGTGCGGGCAGGGGTGAAGCGGCAGGTCTGGGGAGGGGTGTGGGTTTTATTCATACCCGGCGGAGCATCATGCATGCAACTGCAGGTAAAAATAGCAAAACCAATCACCAGTTTGGGGTTAGCCGCCATGGCCTGGCTCGCCGTTGCCCAGGCAGCCAAACCCAACGTGGTCATTTTGGCCACCGGCGGCACCAACGCTGCTGGGTATCCGTGCCAACGGTGTGCAGGTGATTCGCTCGTCCCGCGTGCCCGCAGGCTTCGTGCTGCGCAACGCAGAGCAGCCTGACGACAAATGCGACTGGGTCGTTGCCCACGATTTGAACCCGCAAAAAGCCCGTATTCTGGTTGCCGTGGCCTTGACCAAAACCACCGACAGCAAAGAATTGCAGCGGATTTTTTTTGCAATACTGATATTGTGGGCGTATAAAACGCTATATTTTTTATAGCTGCTTGCGCCCATTTTTATTAAGCTACAGCTCGATTTGATGGCTAAAACAATCAATTTACCGGTTTAAAACCCGATAAAATGGCCAAATGCTAAGTTTTCAAGACATCATCCTCACCCTGCAAAGCTACTGGGCCAAACAAGGCTGCGCACTGCTTCAGCCCTACGACATGGAAGTGGGCGCGGGCACATCCCACACCGCGACCTTTCTGCGCGCCCTCGGCCCCGAGCCCTGGAAAGCCGCCTACGTGCAGCCCAGCCGCAGGCCCAAAGACGGCCGCTACGGCGACAACCCAAATCGCTACCAGCAGTATTACCAGTACCAGGTTGTACTCAAGCCTGCGCCGGCCAATATTTTGGAGTTGTACATCGGCTCGCTTGAAGCTTTGGGTTTTGATCTCAAGAAAAATGACATCCGCTTCGTTGAAGACGATTGGGAAAACCCAACCCTGGGCGCGTGGGGCTTGGGCTGGGAGGTGTGGCTCAACGGCATGGAAGTCACCCAGTTCACGTATTTCCAGCAAGTCGGCGGTATTGACTGCAAACCCATCACTGGCGAGATCACCTACGGCCTGGAGCGCCTGGCCATGTACCTGCAAGGTGTGGACAACGTCTATAACTTGACGTGGACGGAAGGCGAGCCGGAGCTGGGCCGTTCCCAAGGCGGCTCAGCCCCCTCGGGGGGCAGAGAGCCACACGCAGTGGGCGAACGCGGGGGCCGATTAACCTATGGTGATGTTTACAAACAAAACGAGGTTGAACAATCGACTTATAACTTTGAGCACAGCGACGCAGACTTTTTGTTCACAGCCTTTACCGCGCACGAAAAGCAGGCCAAGCACTTGATAGAAAGACAACTCGCACTGCCCGCCTACGAGCAAGTTTTAAAAGCCGCCCACAGCTTTAATTTGCTGGATGCTCGCGGCGCAATCAGCGTGACAGAGCGCGCCGCCTACATTGGCCGCATTCGCAACCTGGCACGCGCTGTGGCGCAAAGCTACTACGAAAGCCGTGAGCGGCTGGGCTTTCCGATGGCGCCGCGTGAGTGGGTGGAGCAGATGGTGAAGAAGGCGGCGTAGTGATTCTTGAAATTGCGCAACTGCAGATAGAACCGGGGGAGACTGCCGCGTTTGAAATTGCCTTTGCGCAAGTGAAAAAAAGTCATCTCAACCATGGTCGGCTACATAAGCCACGGGCTGCAACGCTGCATTGAAAACGACCACCAGTACATGCCACTGGTGCGTTGGCAAACGCTTGAAGACCACACTGTGGGCTTTCGCCAATCGGCCCAGTACCAAGAGTGGCGCAAGTTGTTGCACCACTTTTATGGCCCGTTTCCCACAGTGCTGCATTACAGCGCAGTTGACGCTTGTCTATAATGTAGATACACGTGTCTACTTTGGAGCGAAACTATGGAACTACAAATCGGAAAATGGGGCAACAGCCTCGCGTTACGACTTCCCGTTGCGCTTGCTAAAAAAGCGGGCCTGCGTGAGGGGAGCCGCGTGCAGGCTGATGTCACTGCCAGTCGGGAACTGCGTTTGGTCAATACAGGCAGCGAGTTAAAAGCAACTTCGCGGGCGCAGTTGGCCAAAGAATTATCGGACATGCATCGTGAGTGGCCAATGGGTCGGTCGGTCGTGCGCTGGATGCGCGACCAAGGATATTGATTGCGTTGAATTGCAAACACGCAAATATTAATTTACGGACAGGAGGCAGCATCATGGGTAAACGCGATTTAACAAATATCGAAGCCTTAGATTTAAATGTTGGCCGCTGGGGCAATAGTCTGGCTGTGCGGTTGCCAATTGAATTGGCACGGCAGTTGGGTATTGTTGAGGGTTCAACGCTTCATGCCACCCGTGAAAAAGACAACAGCTTGCGCTTGTCTGCCAGCCCAGTCAAAAAGACCATGACTCAAGCGGAGTGGTTGGTGACCGCGAAAAAACATTTGGCCACCATGCCTCGCTCTGAATCCGTCATTCGTGAAATGCGCGACGGCGCACGGTATTAGACTTGCGCCATCGCTTTTCATCCGTATGCCAAAAAAGTCCTATGCCTATGTCGACACCAGCGTGTGGTGTGCCTATTGTTTTAATGAAAAAGACAGTGAGCGCGCCATTGATTGGCTGGGCACTGCGGACCTGTCCTTGATGGGAACGTCCTGGTGGACTGAAACTGAGTTTGCCAGCGCGTTGGGCATACAGTGTCGAAAGAAGGCGCTAACAGCCAACCAGGCACGTAAAGCGCGTGCCAGGTTTACCGACCTGCTGGACATGGTGACCCGATTAAATGTGCTGGAACAAGATTATTTGTTGGCAAGCGAGTACTGTACGGAATCCGCACACGGCTTGCGCGGCGGCGATGCCCTTCATCTTGCCATTGCGCAGCGCCACGGCTGCACGATGGTCGCAACACTTGATAAAGACATGCAGGCAAACGCCAAGCGTCTGGGCTTGAAATTGATTGAATTGAAATGACAACAAAGAATTTACTGGTCGAACTGTTTGTAGAAGAACTGCCGCCCAAGGCATTGAAAAAACTCGGTGACGCGTTTGCTGGCGTGCTGTTTGAGCAACTGAAGTCGCAGGGTCTGACAAGTTCTGAATCTGCTTTGACGTCCTTTGCCTCGCCGCGCCGCCTGGCTGCGCATGTGACGTATATCGCCGCCCAGGCCGCAGACAAGGCCGTGTCGCAAAAGCTCATGCCGGTGGCAGTGGGGCTGGATGCTTCTGGCAACGCCACGCCTGCATTGCTCAAAAAACTGGCTGCCCTTGGCGCTGATGCGTCAAGCGTGGCGGGTTTGAAGCGTGCGGCTGACGGGAAGGCCGAGGCGCTGTTTTATGACAGCCTCGTCAAAGGCGCAACGTTGGCTGAAGGCTTGCAAAAAGCCTTGCTTGAAGCGATTGCCAGGCTGCCGATTCCCAAAGTCATGACTTACCAGCTGGCCGACGGTTGGAGCGACGTGAAGTTTGTGCGGCCTGCGCATGGCCTGGTAGCTCTGCATGGTACAGATGTATTGGCGATTGAAGCGCTGGGCTTGAAGGCGGGCAACACCACGCACGGCCATCGGTTCGAGGCATCAGTTGATCCTGTGGTGTTGCAGCATGCCGACAGCTATGCCGCAACGCTTGCGAAAGACGGTGCGGTAATTGCCAGCTTTGCAGAACGTCGTGCTGAGATTGTTCGTCAGCTTGCGTCGGCTGCCATCAAAATTGGCGGTGGCGTGACGGTGATTGACGACGATGCGTTGCTGGATGAAGTCACCGCGCTGGTGGAACGGCCCAATGTGCTGGTGTGTGAATTTGAAAAAGAATTTCTGGATGTGCCGCAAGAGTGTTTGATTCTGACCATGAAGGCGAATCAAAAATATTTTCCACTGCTTGATGCCAGTGGCAAGCTGACCAACCAATTTTTAGTCGTCAGCAACATCAGCCCCAAAGATGCAAGTTTTGTGATTGGCGGCAACGAGCGCGTGGTGCGCCCGCGCCTGGCCGATGCCAAGTTCTTTTTTGACCAAGACCGTAAAAAAACGCTGGCCTCGCGCGTGGAGGGCTTGGGCAAAGTGGTCTATCACAACAAGCTGGGTACGCAGGGCGAGCGCGTTGAGCGCGTCCGCGCGATTGCGAGGGCGATTGGCCAGCAACTGGGCGGCGATATTCTTTCGGCCAAAGCCGACCAGGCTGCGCAACTGGCCAAGACCGATCTGGTCACTGACATGGTGGGCGAATTCCCCGAGTTGCAAGGCACGATGGGCCGCTACTACGCGCTGAACGATGGGTTGAGCGCGGATGTCGCCGACGCGATTGAAGACCATTACAAACCACGTTTTGCGGGTGACGAGCTACCGCGGAGTGTTGTGGGCGTGGTGGTGGCGCTGGCGGACAAGCTGGAGACGCTGGTGGGTATGTTTGGAATTGGTAATTTGCCGACGGGGGACAAAGACCCGTTTGCGTTGCGTAGGCATGCGCTGGGTGTGATACGTATCATGTTGGAGAAAGAACTGCCGCTGGATTTGTCCGGCTTGGCTGCCTGCGGCGCCCTTGCGTTTAAAAGTCTGTCTGTGCCAGATTCGACCTTGCAGTCGATGTACAAATTCTTCTACGATCGCATGGACGGGCTTCTTCGAGAGCAAGGATTCAGTGCGCAGGAGATTGATTCGGTGCTGTCACAGAATCCCGAACGTCTGGCAGATGTCCCCAAACGTCTCGCCGCAGTCCGCGCCTTCGCGGCCCTCCCCGAAGCCCCAGCCCTCGCGGCAGCCAACAAACGTATCAGCAACATCCTGAAAAAAGGCGATGCTGTAGATGCCCATGTCAGCGAGGTGTTACTCACTGAACCCGCCGAAATCGCTCTGTACGCCGCCGTCAAGGACGTGGTTCCCAAAGCCAACGCCCAGTTTGAAGCAGGCGACTACACCGCCTCGCTCCAAACCCTGGCGGCGTTAAGGGCCCCGGTCGATGACTTTTTTAACGGCGTGATGGTCAACGCCGAGCAAATGGACCTGCGACTGAACCGCCTGGGCCTGCTCGCCATGCTGCACGCCGCCATGAACCGTGTGGCCGATTTGTCGAAGTTGGCAGCTTAAGAAGTCGCCTTGATAATCAAGCCATGCCGTCGCAACAGCAAATACACGCATTTACCCGGGCTTTTCATGAAGCCGCCATCAGGCGACTTCATGAAAGCCCCGCTCTGGTAGAACGTGCCTTGCAAACGGTAGTGCGTTGGCAGGAACAGCGCGGCTTAAGCGCTTCTGACCCCTACATGCACGAATGGCAAGACTTGCTCAGGGGCGATTTACGCCAACTACAAGCACGTGTATGCGCTGACGATGGTCACGCGGCCACACTACGTAATACCTCCCCGCTGGGCTTTGTATTGACGCCAGCCGAGCGCCATGCTCTGCGCGGCGAAAGCATGAGGCGCGCGGCATGAAGCACGACGAACTGGCGCACGTGCTGCGGGCAAGCGCTGCCATATCGAATGAAACCAGCTTCGTATTGGTGGGTAGCCAAGCGGTTTTGTTGCTGCTTGAGCACCCACCCGCTGATTTGCTGGTGTCCACGGAAATCGATTTGTACCCGGCGCTGCACCCTGAAAAAGCCGATTTGATCGATGGTGCCATCGGCGCAAATTCCACGTTCCATGATACTTTTGGCTACCACGTGGACGGCGTTAGCCCTGAAACGGCCAGCTTGCCTGGCGACTGGATGAGTAGGGCCGTACTGACCTACTTTGGTGATGTCACGGCCATCTGCCGTGATCTTCATGATCTCGTCGTGTCCAAGTGCGCAGCCGGTAGGGAAAAAGATACTGATTTCGTTCGTATCCTTTTGGCAAGCGGCTCAGTGGCGTTAGCCACCTTGCTTGAGCGGATTGCCATGCTTGACCCAGTCAAACATAATTTGCAGCACATCACCCAATGGACACAGCGCCGAGCGCAGGAAGCCGTCCCATGAAACTCGTCATCCTCGACCGCGACGGCACCATCAACTCTGACAGCGAGGACTTTGTCAAATCGCCTGAAGAATGGATACCGTTGCCTGGTGCGCTTGAGGCCATTGCGCGGCTCAACCAGGCGGGCTGGCACGTGGTGATTGCATCCAACCAGTCTGGCTTGGGGCGTGGGCTGTTTGACGTGGCGTCGCTCAACGCCATACACGCCAAAATGTACAAAATGCTGGCCGCTGTTGGCGGCCGGGTCGATGCCGTTTTTTATTGCCCGCACAGCCCCGAGGAAAGTTGCAATTGCCGCAAGCCTTTGCCGGGTTTGTTTGAGCAGATTGGCAGCCGCTTCGGCGTGCCGCTCAAAGGTGTGCCCACTGCTGGCGATTCAAGCCGCGACCTGCAGGCGGGCAGCGCTGCGGGTTGCGAGCCGCACCTGGTGCTGACGGGCAAGTCATTGCAGTACCGCGGTGGCGGGCAGCCTGATGGGCTGCCAGTCGGTACGCGTTTTCACACGGATCTGTCTGCGTTCAGCGATTTCCTGCTGGAGCGCAGCTCGAAAGCTGTAGTTCAATAGCTATTATATTAGTAGCTGCTTGCGCCCGTATTTATTCGTTAAAAGCGCTAAAATGCTTGAAACTTTTGAGGTAAACACCTGATATGCCGCTAATTCGCTCTGTACTCCACATGCTGTGGATGATGCTCACTGTGATCCCTTGGGGGCTGGCTGTGCTGGTGTACTCGCTGTTTGCGTCGAGCACCAAGATTTACTGGCTGTGCGCGGGCTGGTTGCGGGTGGCCGTATCAAGCGGCACCGCGATTTTAGGTATTCAAAACCGTGTCACTGGCATGGAAAATTTGCCATCGACTGCGCTGGGCACCTGTGTGCTGCTGGTCAAGCACCAGAGCACGTGGGAAACATTTTCAATGGTCACGCTGATGCCGCATCCGCTGGCGTTTGTTTTCAAGCGGGAGCTGCTGTACGTGCCATTTTTTGGTTGGGCCATGTCGCGCATGGACATGATTCACATTGACCGCAGCCAGCGCGCGCAGGCGTTCAACAAAGTGGTGGCGCAGGGCAAGCGCCTGATGGCGCAAGGCGTATGGGTCATCATGTTTCCCGAGGGCACGCGCATTCCGCGTGGGCAAAAAGGCGTGTATAAATCGGGCGGCACGCGCCTTGCAATTGAAACCGGCGCTCCCGTGATTCCGGTGGCGGTGACGTCGGCCAAATGCTGGCCACGCAAGGCGTTTGTGAAAAAGCCAGGCATTGTTGATATTTCCATTGGCAAACCGATTTCAAGCCTGGGCCGTCAGCCCGATGAGCTGATGCGCGAGGTCGAAGCCTGGATTGAAGCCGAGATGCGCAGGCTCGACCCCGAGGCGTACCCTGCGGCTGAGCAGGCAACCGTCGCCGCTTGAAAAGCATGATGCACAAGCTGCTTCAGTTCACGCTTGACTTGTTTGAGTCAGCGCCGCCTCCGAAGCCTGACTTAGCATCAAATATGCCTATAGCGCAAGAAATACGGGCGCGAGCAGCTATTGCTAATGTAGCAAATGAGCCGTCTCTGCCAACCCAAACCTTGCAGCAAGCGCTGGCCCCAGCCACCTTTGCGCACCCACGCGCCAGCCGCGAGTCCCTGCTGGGAGGCATTGCGGTAGGCTATGAATTTAAACGGGGCAAGCGCCGCACGATTGGTTTTTCTGTCAGTAGCCAAGGCTTAACAGTCAGTGCGCCCAAGTGGGTGCCGCTGCATGAAATTGACAAGGCGGTGGTTGAAAAGTCCGGGTGGATCGTAAAAAAGCTGCAAGAAACCCGCGAGCGCCATGACCGCCTGGAGTCCGCCCGCATCGACTGGAAAGACGGGTGCACGCTTGCATTCCTGGGCGAACAAGTTATCGTGGTGCTCGACCCGCGCCATGCGTTTGGCGGAGTGGGCGCAGAGCTGAAAAGCAGCCTTGATACGCTGCCCGGAGTGACACGCCTGACGCTGCACGTTGGCCTGCCGCACACCGCCACGCCAGAGCAAATCAAAGACGCGGTGCAAGCCTGGCTGATGCGCCAGGCCAAGCGGATTTTTACCGAGCGCTTGATCCACTTTGCGCCCACACTGAACGTGCAGTGGCGCAAACTCAGCCTGAGCAGCGCCGGCACCCGCTGGGGCAGCGCCAGCGCCGACGGCGCAATCCGCCTGAACTGGCGGTTGATTCACTTCAAGCAGTCCGTGATCGACTACGTGGTGGTGCACGAACTGAGCCACCTGCGCGTGATGGACCATAGCCCACGCTTTTGGGACACCGTGCGGGCAGTAGTGCCTGACTACGCCGCGCTGCGCAGTCAATTGAAGGATGAGGGTGCGCCTCGCTGGTGAGGTTTAGGTGCAGCTGAACCGGTAAATCCCGTCACCACCCAATCGCCGCTGCAGCTTTCCCTCGAACCAAAGCATATGTAAATGCGCCAGCGCCTCTCCCATGGCGAAAGTCGTCTGGTGCAGGTCCAGTTCACGCTTGAACATGATGGGCAGGATGTCTGCCGCGCTGCACGGGCTTTTGCCACATGCCTCCATCACCTCAGCCAGCCGGTCACGGTGGTGGTCATGCAGCTGGGTGATGCGGGTGTGCAGGCCGCGAAATGGTTTGCCGTGCGAAGGCAAAGTCAGCGTGTCTTCGGGCAGCGGTTTGTACTTGTCAATTGAATCTAAAAACAGGCGCAGCGCATCGGCCTCTGGCTCTTGCTCGTACACGCTCACGTTGGTTGAAATGCGCGGCAGAATCATGTCGCCGCTGATGAGTACGTTCAGGTCCGCGCAATAAAGCGCAATGTGTTCCGGGGCGTGGCCGTAGCCACTAATGCAGCGCCACGCGTGTCGACTTGCCCCCGCGCCAATCGCGATGCATTTGCCGTCCAGCAGCCGCACATAACTGTCGGGCACGTTGGGCACCAGGTTGGAGTAGTAGCCGGTGCGCGCCTTGATTTTTTCAATGGAGTCTGGGTTGGTCAGGCCGTGCGCGGCAAAAAACAGCGCCGCGCCTGTACCGCCAAAGCCGGTGGTTGACTGCGAGCCAATGCGGGCTGTGTTGAAGTCGGTCGCGCTCATCCACAGCCTGCACAGGTGCGTGGGCGTTGTCCAGCGCTCGCACAACCAGTGCGCCAAGCCAATGTGGTCCGGGTGCATGTGCGTGCAGATAACGCGCAAGATGGGCAAGCCCTCAAGCTGCGTCGCAAAAATGGTTTCCCACTGTGCTTTGGATTCAGGCCTGCTTATGCAGCAGTCCACCACCGTCCAGCCTTGCAGGGTGTTGTCGGGGTCAAGCGGGTCTTGCATTTCATCGCGCAGCAGCCACAAGTTGATGTGGTTCAGCGCAAACGGCAACGCCATGCGTATCCATTTGATGCCGGGCGCAACTTCCAGCGTGCTGCCCTCATCCGGCAGCGCGTCAGCCAGCGGGTAATCGAGTTGTTGTTCAAGCAGGTTCATGTACTATTTGCTCTGATTTGGCGCTTTGACGTTTACGTAAACGTCATGCAAGACCTCATGGTAAGCCTGAACAGCAATCCATGCGGCTGCCAGTGTCGCCAACGTACAAGCTTCAACGACTATGGCAACTTCAGCAGCAACTTACACCATCAGTGATCTGGCCAAAGAGTTTGACCTCACCACCAGAGCCATGCGGTTTTACGAAGACATGGGCCTGCTGCAGCCAAAGCGCGAGGGCGCAGGCGGCCGCAACCGCGTGTACACCGCACGCGACCGGGCCCGGCTCAAGCTTACGCTGCGGGCCAAGCGACTGGGGCTGTCGCTGGTTGAGGCAAAAGAGATCATTGATTCTTACTACAGCCCACGCGATACCGCGCCACAAATGCGCAAGTTCTTAGCTGTGCTAACAGCACACCGCGCCAAGCTGGAGGCCCAGCTCGCCGATTTGCAGGCCAATCTTGCAGAAATTCGCACCCACGAAAAAGAAGCCAGGGCACTTTTGGAGAAATCTGAAAAGCGTGTTGAAAAGAAGCTCGAAAAGACGAAATAAGCCATAATTGACGTTTACGTAAACGTCAACCAAAAGTCACTGCAATGGACACTCAAACCGAACTCTATCAACGCGTAAAAACCAGCTTTTTGCGCCAGGGCATGATGCAAAACCTGGGCGTCAAGCTGCTGCGGGTGGAGCCTGGTTTGTGTGAGGTCTCGCTGCTGCATTCTGACGGCGTGTCTCAGCAGCAAGGCGGCTTTCATGGTGGCGCGATGGGTGCGCTGGCAGATATTGCCGGCGGCTACGCAGCGTTGAGCGCTGCGCCGCCCGACATGGAAGTCACCACGGTGGAATACAAAATCAATTTCCTGGCCAGCTTTACGGGTGGTGAACTGCGCGCCATTGGCCGTGTCGCCAAAGCTGGCAAGCGCATCATCGTCACCACCGCTGAAGTGACGCATGTAGATGCGGGTGGCAAGCAAACCCTGTGCGCCTTGATGCAGCAAACGATTGTTCCTGTTCCCAAAACTTATTGAATCTATCTGAAGGTACACACATGACTGACTTGCCCGGCCTGAATTTTCAACTCGGCGAAGATATTGACGCACTGCGCGACGCGGTACGCGGTTTTGCGCAAAGCGAGATCGCGCCGCGCGCCGCCGAGATTGACAAAAACGACTTGTTTCCTAAAGACCTGTGGCAAAAAATGGGCGCACTTGGCGTGCTCGGCATTACCGTGAGCGAAGAATACGGCGGCTCAGGCATGGGCTACCTGGCCCACATGATTGCGATGGAAGAAATCAGCCGCGCCAGCGCTTCGGTGGGTTTGAGCTATGGCGCGCACAGCAACCTGTGTGTGAACCAGATCAAGCGCAACGGCACGCCAGAACAACGCCAAAAGTACCTGCCAAAACTCATCACGGGCGAACACGTGGGCGCACTGGCCATGAGCGAGCCGGGCGCGGGCAGCGACGTCATCAGCATGAAGCTGAAGGCCGAAGACAAAGGGGGCTATTACCTGCTCAATGGCACCAAAATGTGGATCACCAACGGACCGGACGCCGATACGCTGGTGGTGTACGCAAAAACTGAACCCGAATTAGGCGCACGCGGTGTCACTGCGTTTTTAATTGAGAAAAGCATGAAAGGCTTTTCATGCGCGCAAAAGCTGGACAAGCTGGGCATGCGCGGCAGCCACACGGGTGAGCTGGTGTTTAACAACGTTGAAGTACCAAGCAGCCAGATCTTGGGTGGCCTGAATGGTGGCGCCAAGGTATTGATGAGCGGCCTGGACTACGAGCGCGCCGTGCTGGCCGCCGGGCCCATCGGCATCATGCAGTCGGTCATGGACAACGTCGTGCCCTATATCCATGACCGCAAACAGTTCGGCCAAAGCATTGGCGAGTTTCAGTTGATTCAGGGAAAAGTTGCTGACATGTACACCGTGCTGCAAGCAGGTCGGGCGTTTTGCTACACCGTGGGTAAAAACCTGGACATGCTGGGCACAGAGCACGTACGCCAGGTGCGCAAAGACTGCGCGTCCGTCATCTTGTGGTGCGCCGAAAAAGCCACCTGGATGGCAGGTGAGGGTGTGCAAATCTTTGGCGGCAACGGCTACATCAATGACTACCCGCTTGGGCGTTTGTGGCGCGACGCCAAGTTGTATGAAATTGGCGCCGGAACGTCTGAAATTCGCCGCATGCTGATTGGGCGGGAACTGTTTGCAGAGACCATGTAGTCTGGAAAGCTGTTCATGCCTTTACGTCATCTGCTACAACACAACCGTACTTGGGCTGAAGAAACGGTACGTGCACGCCCTCAGTTTTTTACCAATTTGTCTGAGCAGCAAAAACCGCGGTATATGTGGATTGGTTGCAGTGATTCGCGGGTTCCTGCCAACCAGATCACAGGCCTGGAACCCGGTGAAGTTTTTGTTCACCGCAACATCGCCAATGTGGTGGTGCACAGTGATCTCAACGCTCTGTCAACCATTCAGTACGCTGTAGATATGCTGGAGGTTGAGCATGTCATCGTTTGCGGGCATTACGGCTGCGGTGGTATTCAGGCGGCCTTTCAGAACGCCCGCATCGGCCTGGCAGACAACTGGATTCGCCATATTCAGGATGTACGCGACCGTTACAAGGAGCGACTGCACGCAGCAGAGGCAGCAGAGCGGCTTGATATTTTGTGCGAGTTAAATGTGATTGAGCAGGTCGTCAACGTGTGCCACAGCACAGTGATGCAGGACGCATGGGCGCGAGGCCGCATCGTGACAGTCCATGGCTGGATCTATGGCGTACACGATGGCCTGCTACAAGACTTGCTGATGTCTGTGTCCGGCCCGGAGCAATTGCAAAGCCTGCATGCCGCAGCAGTAGCAAAGCTGTTTGACCGCAAATCAGCGCCGGTGGGCGCATCCAGCCAACTTGTTACATAGAAAACCGAAGCAGATCTTTATGTTTCCCCAGCGCCTTGATTCCTCAGTTGCTTACGACATCGCCAAAGCAATGATGGATGGCTTTAACCGCCACTACCAATTGTTTCGTGGCGAGTCGGCCAGCGCCAAGCAGCGTTTTGAAACAGCAGACTGGCACGGCCAGCAGCGCGCCCAGCGGGAGCGCATTGAGTTTTACGACCTGCGCGTTCGTGAGGCATCGACCAGCCTGGAGCGCGACTTCAAAGCCGGTGAGCAAACCATGGATGTGTGGCAGCAGGTCAAGTTGCACTACATCGGCCTGCTGGTCAACCACCAGCAGCCTGAACTGGCCGAGACGTTTTTCAATTCAGTCACTACCAAGATCTTGCACCGCAGCTACTTTCAAAACGATTTTATCTTTGTGCGACCAGCCGTCAGTACTGAATATATTGAAAACGGTGACCCCAATGGTCAGCCCACTTATCGTTCGTACTATCCTGCGCTGGTCACGCTGCAAGCTTCAGTATTGGAGATGATTCGCAGTTTTGACCTGCATCTGGCGTTTGAAGACCTGGATCGCGATGCGGCTTACGTCGTGGAGGCGCTGCAAAAACGTTTGGGCGATGTCAAGCTGCGAGCCAACTTTCAAATCCAGGTGCTGTCCGGTTTGTTCTACCGCAACAAGGGCGCGTATGTGGTCGGCAAAATCATCAACGGCTTTACAGAGCACCCTTTCGCACTGCCGCTGCTGCACAACCAAAACGGTAAATTGGCAATTGACGCAGCGCTTTTCGGTGAAGACGACCTGTTGATCCTGTTCAGTTTTGCGCGCGCTTATTTTATGGTCGACATGGGCATACCGTCGGCCTATGTGCAGTTTCTGCGCAGCATGATGCCGCGCCCGTCCAGACACCAGTCACGCACCAGTTCGCCCGAGTTGCTGCTGAGCGGACCACCCACAACCACACGCAATGGTGCACTGTTGGCCGCACCGCGTTTTTTAATCAAGCGTTGGTCAACCAATTGCCATTCATCAAACGGCTGACTGACCCGGTTGCCATTTTCTCTTGCCATCAGGCAGGCGTGTTGCTGCAAGTCAGGCAAGTCCAAGGGCGTGCCGTGTTGTTGAAGGTATTTGGTTGCTGCCACCAACACACGCTGGTTGCGCGCCAGTCGTCTTGAAACCCACTGCGCGGCTTGCGCGCCATGGACGGCCCACAACCAGACGGCACCATCAAAACCATCAGCAGCCAGGTCCGGCAATTGCTCCGTTAATTGCAACTGCACTTGCACTTTCGGATACAGCGCCTGAAAGCGCGCCAGCGCAGGCCCCAGCCATATCCGCCCAAAACCAAAGGTGGCCGCCAACCGTATGCGCCCGGTGGGTTCCTTGTGGCGCTCCTGCAATTGGGCTTCGAGTGCCTTAAAACCTGCCAGCAAGGGCAGGGCACTTGCGCAAACCGCTTCGCCTTCAGCCGTGGGGCTAACTCGCCGCGTGGTGCGCTGAAACAGCCGTTGACCCAGTCGTGCCTCCAGCGCCGCCAGCCGTTTGGTCACGGCGGGGGAAGTTTTCTAGATTTTTC
>ENA-OFCE01000624-OFCE01000624.1-metagenomes-genome-assembly--contig:-NODE-624-length-22128-cov-5.818194_pt1 | contig 22128 bp, 18 predicted proteins | sample MGYA00153388_OFCE01 | MGnify analysis MGYA00153388
CATGACCGGAGTAGAAGGACCGTTGGGTGTCTTTCTCAAGCTTTTCGTCGAGCGTTGCGGCCGGATTGTAGGCCAACGGCCGGGTACGTTCGAACGCGTTTTTTACGGTGCTCTTTACGCCGTTGGTGAGCAACATAGTTTCCACATACATGACCCCAACCGTAAATAGCTCGCTCTTGAAAAACGAATAGTCTGGCTCAACGAGCCTGCTTTCTGCACCAAGCAGAGTACCTTGGGGGCGGGCATTGGCCGGGGCCTTTACCGAGATCATCACCACGCCCGTCAGGCCAATTCCTGCGCCCAGCGTGAGGTCGCTGAGTTGGGCGGCCTTTGGCGAATACCGGTCAATCGCCGATTGGTCGAAGCGGGGTACGTTGCTTCGCTTCAACGCCTGAATACCCGAAACGGTAAGCGGCGACAGTCCCCGGTTGAGCGCGTAGGCCGTACCATACGAAGCAACGCCCGCGCCCAGCAATACGGCTTCGCGCCCGGCTTTCAGAGAATATGGCGACAGGCTCTGCGCCTGCATCTGAACCGTCAGCAAGAGGCTGAATAACAAACTAATACGCGTTTTTTTCATAGCCTGTCAACGGTGAAAACATCTACTCCGGGTACGTTGCCCAGCCAGACGATCCGGCCTTCAACGGTTGGGTACCCCATTTCTTTATACAGATCAATAAACGTAGCCAGGTAGGACTGGTTTTGCTCATCCTGGCTTTCGTATTGCACCAGAACAACGCCGCCGTTGGGCTGATGAACCACCCGATGAGGTGCCCCTTTCGCCAGGTTTTTCGTCAGAATACGCCGGTCTGTATCAATTCGCCGGTCGTAGCCAAACGCATCAGCCAAATCGGCGTGGCCCACAATGGCGGTTAGTCCGGTCCGCAGATCGGCCACCTCAACGGAACGGATTACGCCCTCGCGGATGAGGCGGTCCAGCGTTTTGTCGATACAATGGGTGCCTTTTATCAGGCTCAGCGCGGCGCATAGTTTACGGTCGCGTTCGCGGTTTTGCTCAAAGGTACGGGTGTCGAATACGCGTTCGGCCATTCGACGAAGTTGCATATTCTGGCCACGCGACCCGCTTTTAAGAAGCTGTAGATCAATGGGTTCAATACCCTCTGTTGAGTTATTTTCTCCTTTCTCGGGCGAAATTCTCTGCCCCGTCCCCGGCATCAGAATGTATTGTCGACGGCTTTCCTCCCAGCAGCAACCGGCTTTTTTGGCCTGTTCTGAGGTGTTTAGAAAACTGTGAAGCCAATAGGCGGCGGTGGCTTGGCCGAGTTTGGTGGCGAATGCTTTCCGTTCCGAAATGATGTACAGACGGTCGGTGGGTCGGGTGAAGGCCACATACAGCAGGTTCATATTTTCGATGAACGTGCGGCTGATTTCGTTGGTGTACTGCTCCCGAATCTCGTCGGGCGTGGTGTCGAGGTTTTTGGTGAGAGCTACCTGCGCGTTGAGCAGTCGGCCCACGCTGCCGTCGGGCATGGCTACGCCGAGGGGAGCGGTGTCAACAGTGGTTAGATCAACCCAAATGGTGGCCTGTCGCTGGGGTTCGACGCTCCAGTCGGCGAAGGGAATAATGACGACGGGGTACTCCAGTCCCTTTGCTTTGTGGATAGTTTGAATCGTTACCGCGTTGGTATTAAGGCCTTCACTGACCGATACTTTAAGCCGCGCCGTTTCCCAGTGCGACAAAAAATCGGCCAGATGTCCACTTTCGCGGCTGCAAAACGTCAAAATCTCATCCAGAAAGCGGAACAAAAAAGGTTGGTCGTGCGGCCGGTCAAAGAGGTGGAAACAGTGCGTCAGTTTCTCGGCCAGTTCATACACGTTCAGTTGCACCAGCCCGGCGGGGTTCAGGTCGTAGCCATCGTTAGCGAGGTAATCGAAAATAGGGGCTTCATCCAACGCACTGGCTATTTGCCGCAACACCTCCGTTTGCGCATCGTCGGGTACCCGGTTATGCACCACACTGTGGTAGAGGTAAAGCACTTCATAACGTACCTGCGCCTGACCGGGGCGGCTCAACATGGTCAGCATGGCGATGAGCAGGCGAACTGGTTCTGAAAATTGCAGCGAAAGTGAATCGGCCGAAGAAAGGGGAATACCTAATCTATTTAGCTCATTGGCAACGAGTTGCGCATTTTTTCGGCTACGGGTAAGCACGGCTATCTCGCCAAATGAATACCCATCGGCCTGTGCCTGCCGGATGTGCTCGATGGTTTGCTTCACCATCTCGTCGGCCACTTTACCATCGGTTCCCAAGTCATCGGCCGCAATAAAATCGATCTGAATATGACCGAAATCGGGGGCGTTGGGAGCAGGCTTCTGATGAAACGTTTTCAGCTCGTCATACACTTCACCAATGCGCTGATTGTCAGCCGTGTATTTACGGGCCACGAAATCAAAAAAATCGTTATTGAACCGAACAATGGGTTGGGCCGACCGCCAGTTGGTATCGAGCGTTTCGGGAATAATCTGTCCGTTCAGCGCGTCGATGCGTTCGGCGGTCCAGGTGTTGGGGCCGTGCAAGCGTTGCAGTTTATGGAGGTCTCCTCGGTGCAGGGCCACAATCTGATCCATGTCGCCGCCCCGCCAGCGGTAAATAGCTTGTTTGCCGTCGCCCACCGCCAGGTTAAAATGGCCACTTCCGAGGGCGTTTTCAATCAGCGGCATCAGATTGGCAAACTGAAGTTGCGAAGTATCCTGAAATTCGTCGATCAACATCAGCGGCCAGCGTGCGGCCAGCGCGGCGGCGAACTCGGGCGATTCGCTCGCGCGCCACACGCGCTCGATCAACTGGTCTTGGCTGGATTCGCTGCGCCGCGCCATCGCCGCCGGGCAGCCGGTGGGCGCCGTGCTGCGCAACCGCCGCCGCGACGGCAGCACGTTCTGGAATGCGCTGCACGTCGGGCCGCTGTTGGGTGCCGACGGGCAGGTCACCCATTACGCCGGGTTTCAGCGCGACGTGGCCGAGTCCAGCCTGACCGCGCATGCCGTGCTGTCGATGGACGAGTTTGGGCCGGCCGAGGCGCGTGGCCGGTTCGATCGCGCCGTGGCCGACGCGCTGCGCCAGCAGGCTGCCGGCCGCCAGCGCCATGTCCTGATCGTGCTTTGCGGCGCCGACTTCCCCGCCGCGTTGCCGCTGCAGCAGCGCATAGCGGTCGCATCGCAATTGCAACCCTTCATGGCGCCCACTGCGGCGCTGTGTTTCCTGGACCGTGGCGCGACCGCCCTGTTGATCCCCGTGCGCGACGACGAAACGCCAGGCTGGGTGGCCGAGAAAGTGCAGGACATGGTCCAGGCGAACTGGCCCTGCGGCGTCGGCCTGGCCGAGCCGTTCATCGACGGCGACGACGGCAAGACCCTGCTCGCCGCCGCGCGCGCCGCTGCCGAGCGCGCGGCCCGGGCCGGCGTGTCCGGACCTTGCTACGCGGACCCGATACGGGACGCTCACGACCGCCGTGCGCGCCTGCTGCTGCGCGACGCCACGACCGCGCTGCAGGCCGGGCAGTTCCGCGCCGTCTACCAACCCCAGGTGAACCTTCAGAGTGGCGAGATGACGGGCCTGGAGGCCCTGCTGCGCTGGCGTCACCCGACCCTGGGTGAGGTGTCGCCGGGCGAATTCATCGGTCACCTCGAGCGCCTGCCGCAGATCTGCGACATCACGCACTGGATGCTGGACGGGTCGCTGCGGCACATCGCGCGCTGGAGCAGGCTGCTCGGCCGTGCGCTGCGCTTGTCGGTGAACGTGCCGACCGAGGTGCTGCTGGACGACGCGTTCGTGCTCTTCGCGCTTTCGGCGCTGTACCGCCACGGCGTGGCACCGGGCCAGTTGGAAATCGAACTTACCGAGCGCTCGCTCACCAGCGCCGACGGCCCGGCCGTGACGCGCCTGCACGAGCTGCGCGACCACGGCGTGCTGGTGGCCATCGACGACTTCGGCACCGGCTGGAGCAGCCTGGCCTACCTGGCGCGACTGCCGGTGGACACGCTGAAGGTGGATTTGCAGTTCACGCGCGGTGTGCTGCACAACCGCGCCGACGCGGCCATCAGCCGCATGACGGTGGAGCTCGCTCGTGGCCTGGGCCTGCGTTGCGTTGCCGAAGGCATCGAGACGCCGGAACAGCTGCGCTTCTTTGCCGAACTGAACTGCGACGAGGGCCAGGGCTACCTGCTGTCGCGTCCGCTCGAGATCGACGCCGTGGACCGGTTGATCACCGACCAGCTCACGGACCCGGTCACCGACCAGACCGGGCTGCTGCCCGCGACCGCCCCGACCGACCGCCGCCCGACCCGCACGCTCGCCACACGGACGGCGTGCACAGAAGAAGTCGCAATGCTGCCATGCCCGCGATGACTGCCATCCCGTCCGTGCGCACGGCACCGTCCGGCGCGGGCGTGGCCTTCGCCGACAGCAAGAAGCCGATGGCCTTTTTGCGGCTGGGGCCGCGCAGCCAGCGCCTGGGTCTGGATTCCTGCGAGGACTGCCTGGCACTGATCGACGGCCCCGCCTCGGTCGCCACCTGCCCCGAGAACCGGCTGCGCAACCTGAGCGCCGGGCGGGTTCCGCAAGCTGTCGTCGTGATGTCGGTGAGGACCGTGAGGCCGCCGCGATGAATGCCGCCCTCTTCCCGGCGCCCGAACGCGGCATGCGCACCCACGTGCTGCAGCCGGGCGAAGTGGCCTGTGCCGATGGCGACCGACTCGAAACGCTGCTGGGCTCGTGCGTGGCCGTGGTGATCGCCGACCCGCTTCGTACGCTGGGCGTGATGTGCCACATCGTGCGCTGCGGGGCCAAGCCGTCGGCGGCGTCCAGCGCGGGTGCGAACGGCGCCGGCGCCCTGCGCCGGATGTACTCGCTGCTGCGCGCCCGTGGCATCGAGCCCACGCTGTGCGAAGCCTGGGTCATCGGTGGCGGCAACATGTTCCCGGGCATGTACGAACGCTCGCACGTGGGCGACGACAACGCGCAGTGGGTTCTGGCCGCACTGGCCGACGACGGTGTGCGCGTGCTTTGGCAAGACGTCGGCGGCAATACCTACCGCCGTGTGGGCTGGGCGGTGGACGACGGTGAACCCGACGTCGTGGCCGTTGCAGTCGGAGTTGCAGCTTGCCTGCAGTTCGGCGCGCGCGGCTGAGCCCTGGTGAGCCAACCCGCACGCCATCAACCCGAGACCGCATCCCATGACACCCGCCGCCCTGCCCCCTGACGAAGCCGCGCGCCTGGCCGCGCTGCGGGCGCTGGACGTGCTCGACACGCCGGCCGAGGCCGAGTTCGACGCGTTGGTGCAGGCCGCCTCGACGGTCTGCGGGACGCCGATCTCGTTGATCAGCCTGGTCGACACCGACCGCCAGTGGTTCAAGGCCAATCACGGTCTGACTGACGCGACACAGACGCCGCGCGACCTGGCTTTCTGTGCGCACGCCATGCTGGGCGACGAGCTCTTCGTGGTGAACGACGCCACGGCCGACGAGCGCTTCGCGGACAACCCGCTGGTGACCGGCGCACCCGACATCCGCTTCTATGCCGGCGCGCCGGTGCGTTTGTCCGGCGGGCAACGGGTCGGCACGCTGTGCGTGATCGACCGGCGCCCACGGCAGCTCGACGAAACCCAGCGGGCCGTGCTGATCAGCCTGTCGAAGGCGGTGTCGCGCGCGCTGGAAGGCCGCCAGGCAGCGCGGCGGCTGCGCGTGGCGATGAACGCCCTGGAAACCCGCCGCCAGATGCTGGACGCCACGCTGCACTCGATCGAGGACGCCGTGCTGGCCACCGATGCCGCCGGCTGCATCTGCTGGGCCAACCCGGCGGCAGAGCGGCTGCTGGGCCGCTCCACTGATCGGCTTCAAGGCCGCCTGCTGCACCGTGCAGTCAAGTTGCGCAGCAGCAGCAACCGCCGCGGCATCACGGCGGTGCTGTCGGCGACAGCCGCCGGACAGTCCGCCGCGCTGCCGGCCGACGCGGTGCTGCACACCGCAGCCGGACAGGTCGTCGCAGTCGAGGGCGTGGCCTCGGCGCTGCGCACGGGCGACGGCGTGACGGGCGCCGTGCTGGTGCTGCGCAACGTAAACGACAAGCGGCGCGCCAGCGCCGAGGTGAGCTTTCGCGCCAGCCACGACGCGCTGACCGGCCTGGTCAACCGCGGCGAGTTCGAACACCGCCTGAGCGGCATGCTGGACAACAGCGAGCGCGGCGCGCTGATGTACATCGATCTGGACCACTTCAAGGTAGTCAACGACCGCTGCGGCCACGCCGCCGGCGATGAGGTGCTGCGACAGGTCGCCCGCATCCTGCGCGACATGACGCGCAGTGCCGACACCGTCGCCCGCCTGGGCGGTGACGAGTTCGCGGTCCTGCTCCCGGGCTGCACGCTGGCCACGGCGCAGCGCAAGGGGCAGGCCTTGTGCGACCGCCTGGAAATTGAGAGGTTCACGCACGGCGAGCAGCGCTTTCGCATCGGCGCCAGCATTGGGCTGGCACCCGTGGGTGACGGCCAGCTCGCCGATCTGCAGTCCGTCCTGCAAGCCGCCGACAGCTGTGCCTACGCCGCCAAGGACGCCGGCCGCAACCGCGTGGTCACCTGGTGCGACGGCCGCGACGCGGGCGAGGTGCATGCCGACGGGCGTTGGGTCGAGCGCATCCAGCGCGCGCTCGACAACGACGGCTTCGAGCTGTACGGGCAGCGGGTGGTGCCCCTGCGGCCGGACGCCGGCACGATCAAGGTCGAAGTGCTGCTGCGCATGCGCCACGACGACGGCTCGTTGATCGCGCCCGGGGCCTTCATGCCCGCAGCCGAGCGCTACCACCTGATGGCGCGCGTCGACCGCTGGGTGCTGCGGCGCACGCTGTCGTGGATGTCCGGCAGGCGCTTCGACGGGCCGCTGCAGCGCGTCGGCGTGAACCTGTCAGGCCAGTCCGTGGCAGACCCGACCTTTCGCGCCTGGACTTTGCAGTCGCTCGAGGAAGCGGGACCCGCGCTGTGCGACAGGCTAATCCTTGAGATCACCGAGACGGTGGCCATTGCACGGCTAGAAGAGGCGGCCGCATTCGTGCGCGCAGTGCAGAACGCCGGGGCGCGCGTCGCCCTGGACGACTTCGGCGCCGGCGCATCGACCTTCGGTTACTTGAAAAGCCTGCCGGTGAACTACCTGAAAATCGACGGTCAATTCATCCGCCATCTGCTGACCGACCCGCTCGACCAAGCCGCCGTGAAGTGCTTCGTCGAAGTGGCACGCGCCATCGGTGTCAAGACGGTGGCCGAGTTTGTCGAGACCGACGCGGTGCTGACACGCCTGCGCGAAATTGGCGTCGACTTTGCGCAAGGCTACTTGCTGCACCGCCCGGAACCGCTGGACGCTGCCAGCCAGCCCAACGCCGAATTCGTTGCCCGCAACGTCGCCGTTGCCGTTTCCGTTACCGTTCGCGTTCCCGTCACCCAACCGGCCCAACCGATCAAAGAACCTGCATGAACACCACACTGCAAGTCGACTTCGACGCCGCTGACACCGCCCTGCGGCTGCAGGAGCTGGACGATGACGAACTCGACGGGCTGCCTTTCGGTGTCATCGAAATGGACCTCGAAGTCACCGTGCTGCGCTACACCGCCACTGAGTCGCGTTACTCCGGCCTGCCGCGCGATCGCGTCGTCGGGCGGCACTTCTTCCGCGACGTGGCGCCCTGCAGCAACAACCGCAGCGTCGCCCAGCGCTATGCGCAGAAAGCGCTGGACGCGACCATCGCCTACACCGGGGGCCAGGGCATGCTGCTGCTGGTGCACCGGACATGAAGCCCGGCGCGCAATCGGCCGAACAGGAGTTGGAAGGACTCCTACGGTTCGTCTACCTCATGCCCGTGGGTGTCGTGCGGCTGGGCCCCGACGGCGCGGTGGAGATGATCAACCCCAAGGCCGCGCAACTGCTGCAGGACATGGACGTGGACAGCGGCCAGTCCGACGGTATGGCCATCCTCGACGCCTTGGGCGAGGGCCTGGCTGCGGCATGGCGCGAATCGACGGGCCGCGTCGGCGCCGTCATGCCGCCACGCCGCTGCAGCCCGCCGCAGCCGGCGGGCGAGTCCCTTCACCTGCTGGTGCAGATGGTGCGGCCCGACCTGCGCTGCACGATGATCTCGCTCGAAGACATCACCATCACCTTCGAACAGGAGCACGAAATTTCGCGCCAGCGCCGGCGCATCGGTGTGGTGCTTGAGCAAATCCAGGGTTACTGCGTGGCGATGCTCGACGCCTCGGGGGCGGTGGTCGAATGGAACCCTTCGATCGGCCGGCTTCTGGGCGCCAGCGAGCACTCGGTGGTCGGCCAGCCGCTTTTGAGATGGCTGGCCCACGACGTGAATGCCGGCGCCCAGCCCCGGAACGACGCCAGCGACGCCAGCGACGGCATCGGCGGCATCCGGGCAGCCGTGGCGGCGCAGGGCTGGTGCCGTCTGCAGGCCCCCTGGCGCCACCGGGACGGACACGTGCTTTGGGGCGACTGCGTCGTCACGCCCGTGGTCGAGCCCGCCGGGCTGACGAGCGGCTACGTGGCCGTCATCCGCGATATCACCGAAGAGCACCAACGCACGCAGCAACTGCTGGGTGAAGCGCTCACCGACCCGCCCACCGACCCGCTCACCGGCCTGCACAACCGGCGCGGGCTGGAGCAGCAACTGGCCGCCCTGGCACTGCGGCCGACAGGCCTGCCGGAGCGGATGACGTGGGTGATGGTCGACATCGACCACTTCAAGCGCGTCAACGACAGCCATGGCCACGACGGCGGCGATGCGGTGCTCAAGGCCGTGGCCGCGGCTTTGCAAAGCGCCGCGCGCGACGGCGACCCCTTGGCCCGCCTGGGTGGCGAGCAATTCGTGCTGCTGCTGCCCGATGCGCCCGCGGCAATGGGCTTCCGGATCGCCGAGCGGTTGCGGCTGGCCGTGCAGGCGCTGGCGGTGCGGCACGCAGCCCGCTCGGTCCACGTGACCGCGTCTTTCGGCGTGGCCGAACAAGCAGAGGGCGAGCCCTGGACGGCGGCGCTGGAACGCGCCGATGCCGCGCTGCACCGCGCCAAGAACAGTGGCCGCAACCGGGTGATGCTGGCCGAGGCGCGTTTGCGGGCTGAATGATCTCCCGCGGTCGTCGGTGCCGCCATTAACTCAGGCCAATTCGCTCCGGCCAATTCACTCCGGCCAAATCACTGTCGTCAGGTGCCAGCCGCTATGCTCGGGGGGCCGCGGGAGAACGACGATGAATCAGGTTCTGGTGGCCGCTGTCGAGGCGGTGCTGTTCGTGACCGACAGGGCAGACGACAGGGCAGACGACCGGGCTGTGCACGAACGGATGCTCGACGAGGCCCTGATGCGCATGGCCGTCACCGCCGCGCGCCGGCGCGTCGTGGCGCTGGCCGACCAACCCGAGCTGGGCGCGCGCTGGCAGGTCCGCGTCACGCCCTGCCTGGTGCTGGACATCGGGTCGCGGCAGGTTCACCTGCCGGGTGACTTGGCCCGACTCGACCCCGCGCGCCTCGAGCAGGCGCTCTCGACGCGCTGAACCATAGACCGCCGCCATGCAGGACGCCCCCAATCACCCCGACGCCGTGGGGCAGGAAGCCGTTTACCGCGAGCTGTACCTGCAGCTGCCGTTGCCGTGCTGGGTGTATGACAGGGAGACCCTGGCCTTCCTCGACGCCAATCCGGCGGCCGAGCGTCTGTACGGGTACTCGCGCGCCGAGTTGCTGGAGATGGACGTCTGCGACATCTATTCGCCGGCTGAGGCCGGGCGCCTGCGCGCGCTGCGAGACGCGCGCGCTGCGGGCGAGCCGGCCGGCGACCGGATCGACTGGACCCACCGCACCCGAGCAGGCGTCGACTTGTCGGTCCACGTGAAGGCCGCCGACATCGACTGGGCCGGCCACGCGGCGCGCATCGTCTTTGTCACCGATTTCACCGAGCAGCGCACCGCCGCCACCGAGATCAAGCTGCTCTACGAGTGCCTGGAGACCGCCGACGACATGATCTTCGTGACTCGGGCCAACGCCGATGCCCACGGCGACCGGCCGATCGTCTATGTCAACGCCAGCGTCGAGCGCCGCACCGGCTACTCGCGTGCCGAGTTGCTGGGCCGCGATCCGCGCATGCTGCAAGGCCCGGACACCGACCCTGTCGAGCGACAGCGCATCCGCGCGGCGCTGACCCGCTGGCAGCCAGTAACCGTGGAACTGGTCAACTACACCCGCAACGGCGAGCCCTACTGGGTGGAGATGACCATCTCGCCGGTGGCCGACGAGACCGGCTGTTACCGATACTGGTTCTCGGTCGAGCGTGACATCACCGCACGCAAGCAGGCCAGCCAGGCGCTGCAGGCCAGCCACGGCGAACTCGAGGAACGCGTCAACGCGCGCACACAGGAACTGCAGCGCACGGTGCGCGACCTGGAGTTTTTCAACCGCGCTGTCGCGCACGACCTGCAGAACCCGCTCAACGGCGTGCGCGGATTTGCCGAGTTGATGGCACTGAAGCACGGCCCGACCCTGAACGACGACGGGCGGCGCATGCTGGGCCTCATCCGCCGCAGCGCCGACCAGATGCACCACATCATCCAGGACCTGCTGTCGCTGGGCCGGATCAACCGCATGCAGCTGCGCTCGGTCGACGTCGATGTCGGCGAGCTGTGTCGGCCCCTGATCGGTGCGCTGCAGCGGGCGCAGCCGCAACGGCAGGTGCAGTCGCTGTTGCCCGCCGGCCTGACGGTGCATGCCGATCTGCAACTGCTGGGCGCGGTCTTCGAGAACCTGCTCGGCAACGCCTGGAAGTACAGCGCGCACGTGCCCGTCGCCCGCATCGAGCTCAGCGCCCGCCCGTGCGCTGCGGGCCTGGTGCTGACGGTGGCCGACAACGGCTGCGGCTTCGACACCACGGCAGCACACGCGCTGTTCACGCCGTTTCAGCGCCTGCACGCGCAGGCCGAGTTCGAGGGCACCGGCATCGGCCTGGCCACCGTGGCACGCGCCGTCGAGCGCCTGCAGGGCTGGGCCTGGGCCGACAGCCCGCCGGGCCAGGGTGCGCGCTTCCATGTCTTCCTGCCCGCGCCCGTGGGTTTGGGTGTCGCCACGCCCGATGCAGTTCAACCCGCCTGAACGGCAGCCGGCCGAGCCGGCGCACCGCCCGCCGCGGCTGCGCCGGGTGGTCGTCATCGACGACTCCGAGCTCGATGCCGAGTTGCTGGAGCGGCGGCTGCGATCCCATTACCCGGCGCTGGAGTCGGTGCGGTGGCTGTCCAGCCCCGACGGTGTGCTGGACCAGATTGCCGAGCACCGGCCCGATCTCGTGATCACCGACTACCACATGCCGCGCTACGACGTCGTGGCCATGGTGGCTGCGCTGCGCAGCCGCTGGCCGCTGCTGCCGGTGCTGGTGATGTCGGGCCTGGTCGGCGAAGAACAGGCCATCCAGGTGCTAAAGGCGGGGGCCAACGACTTTTTGCCCAAGTCGCGCAGCGAACGCCTGCCCATCGTCATCGCGCGCGAACTGGCCGAGGCCGATGCGCAGCGCGTACAGGCGCGATTGCGCGAGCAGCTCGAACGCCAGCGGCAGGTCAACCAGGCGATCATCGAACAGGTCCCGGTGGGGCTGTGGCTGATGTCGCCGGACGGCGAGGTGGTACGCACCAACCGGCGCGCCGCCGAGATGCTGGGCGGTCTCGCATTGGAGGCCAATGCCTACAAGGGCATGCGCGGCTGGTGGTCGGACACGGGCCTGCCGATCCAGCGGCAGGACTGGCCGGGTGCACGTGCGTTGCGTCAGCGCGAGACCGTGGCGCCGCGCCTGATGCGCGTGCAGCCGCAGCCTGGCGTCGAGCGCCACTTCAACTGCGGCGCCGCACCGCTGCTGACCGCCGATGGCACGGTACTGGGCGCAGTGATTTCGGCCATGGACATGACCAAGGAGATGGCGCTGCAGGAAAAACTGCGGCGTGCCGAGGCGCAGATGCGGCACCTGTCTGCCAATCAGCTGGCACTGCACGAACGCGAGATGGCCGGCGTTTCGCGCGAGCTGCACGACAACCTGGGCCAGGTGCTGTCGCTGCTGAAGCTGCACCTGGGCTCGGCAGCGCGCGCCGAGACGTCGGCCGCGCGCCGCGAGCTCGAGCTGGCCGAGGCGCTGCCACTGGTGGACCTGGCGCTGCGCCGGCTGCGCGAGGTATGTGGCGAACTGTCGCCCAGCGAGCTCAGCGAATTCGGCCTGGGGCCGGCCCTGGTGGCCCTGGGCGCGGCGGCGGCACGCGCCGGCGGCATCGTGGTCAAGGCGCACGAGCACGGCCAGCCGCGCCCGCTGGATTCGCGCCTGGCGCTGGGCCTGTTCCGCGTCGGCCAGCAGGCAGTGACGAATGCGCTGCGCCATTCGGGCGCGGCCACCGTGCAGTTGGCCTTGCACTGGGCGGCCGATGCGGTGGAATTGAGCGTGGCCGACGACGGCGCGGGTTTCGACGTGCAAGCCGAACTGCGCCCCGACCAGCAGGGCCTGCGTGGCATGCGCGAGCGCATGGAACTGCTGGGTGGCATGCTGGTCGTCGAGTCGCAACGCGGCGAAGGCAGCGTCGTGCTCGCCCGCGTGCCCTGCGCCGCGCAGGTGGCCGCGTGAACGCCCGCCCCACCGCGGCGCCCGTGGCCCCCGCCGGTGTCGCGTTGCGCGTGCTGCTGCTCGACGACCACGCGCTGTTCCGCGCCGGCGTGCGCACGCTGATCGAGCGTGACCTGCAGGCCGAGGTCGGCGAAGTCATCGAATGCGATACCGGCGAGCAGGCCCTGCGCGAGATCGCCCGCGCGCCGCCCGACATCGCCATGCTCGACATCTCGCTGCGTGGCGAGGACGGCATCGAAGTGGCCCGCCGCATCCGCGAACTGCACGGCGCCAGCGTGCGCTGCGTCATGCTGTCGATGCATCTCAGCCCCGAGTACGTGCGCCGTGCCTTCGAGGCTGGCGCCAGCGGCTATGTCGTCAAGGACGCCGGCCCGGCCGAGCTGACAGGCGCCATCCGGGCGGTGGCCGCCGGGCAGCGCTACCTCAGCCCCAGCGCCTCGGGCGCGCTGGTGCAGAGCCTGCACCTGGGCGGGTCGGCGTTGCCGCACAGCACCCTGTCACCGCGCCAACTGGAGGTGCTGTGCATGGTGGCGGGCGGCCTGAGCACCAAGCTCATCGCCCGCGCTCTCGGCCTGTCCACCAAGACGGTCGACGCGCACCGCTACCAGATCAGCCAGCGCCTGCAAGTGCACGACGTGGCAGGCATGGTGCGCTATGCCATCCGGCACGGGCTCGCGGAAAACACCGAGTAGGGGCCGGCACCCGACCGCAGCAGCGCCGGGGGCGCCGGTTGCTCGCCAAGCGATGCCGCGCGACCCCGACCAGCAGCCCGTCGAAGGCCAGGCTATCAGCCAGGGCCGCCTTGCTCGGCGCTCCATTCACCCTAAATCCAGCAGTCACCTCGTCGCCGGCAGCCAAGGCGGTGGCCTGATCGGCGGGAGAGTCGGCGCGATCCCGTCGCTCACGTAGCGCAACAGCACGGCTCGGGACCGTCAACCGCCGTTTTTAGGTTCAGCTTGCTGGCGCGTCAGGCCCTGAGCATCAGGCCTTGATTTTAAACAACGCCTCGGCATTGGTCTGGAAAAAGCGCAGCTTGTCTTCAGGCGACAGCGCCATGTTGTCCATCACGCCGACCTCATCGACGGTGTGCTGGTAGGGATAGTCCATCGCGTAGAGCACGCGGTCCATGCCCATGAAGTCCTGCGAGAACTTCACCGCCGGTTCCCAGGCCACGCCGCTGTTGGTGACATAGAAGTTCTCTTTCAGGTAATCACTGGGCTGACGCTGGATGGATTTGACGCTGGCGTAGCGCTGCGCCTTCACCGTGGCGCGGTGCATGTAGTCCAGCCGGTAGGCCCAAAAAGGCAGAGCCTCGCCCATGTGGCCGATGACCATGCGCAGCTTCGGGAAACGGTCGAACACGCCAGCCGTGATGATGCGCAGCGCGTGCAGGCCGGTCTCGACGCCGAAGCCGTAGATGGCGCCGTCCAGCCCCGCTTCCTGGAAGGGCTGCAGCATGTTGGCCGGCAGCGAATTGGGGTGCAGGTAGATGGGGGCGTCGTGCGCCTCGGCGGCGGCGAAAATGTCCCAGAACTTGGGGTCGGACAGGTACTCGCCTTTCGTGTGTGAATTGATCACCACCGAATGAATGCCCAGTTGCGTCACGCCGCGCTCGATCTCCTTTGCGGCCGCCGCCGGGTCTTGCGGCGCCACGGCCAGCATGCCGGCCAGGCGCGTGGGGTGGCGTCGGATCGCATCGGCCAGGAAGTCATTCGCAATGCGCGCGAAGCTCACGGCGGTGGCGGTGTCCATGAACTGCACGCCGGGCGAGGTCAGCGCCAGCACCTGCATGGCAATGCCGGCTTCGTCCATGTGCTGCAGGCGCAGCGCGTCCATGTCGGTCAGGCACCGCATGATGTGCTGCGCGCGATCGCTGGGGCTGCTCATGTAGAAACCCATCAGGCCCTTGAAGCCGGGGTCGACATCGGGCGCGTCGAACATGCGGCGGTAGATGTCCAGCATCTCGGGCGGCGCGAAGGCCTCTTCGGTGGCGATGCGCTTGTAGGGCACGGCGGCCGGGCGGGCGGTGGAGTGGGGGTCGGGCAGTTGAATGCGCATGCGATGGGCTCCGTTCGAATGTGAATTCAGAGAATGAAACTGACCAAGCCCATTTCGCCCAGTTCGTGAGCGTCGAGCACGGCCTTGCGCTGAGCAATGCGCAGGCCTTCGGGTAGGGCGCGCAAGCGATGGCGGTACTGGCCGACAAAGGTGCGGACATCGCCGTTGCGGCGGTGGCGGTACACAAGGAAATTGGCCTCGATGCTGAGTTCGTCAGCGCTGCGTTCGGTGATGCGCACATTGCTGACCATGCGCCGCGTGCGCGAGTGCGGGAACTCGGCGTGGGCGTTACGGTCTTGCAGGCGCAGCACACGTTCGCGGATGCGGCGGATGTCGTCGGCCACCATGAACAGCGCGTCGGCAGGCTGCGAATCCGGCGCGTCGTTGCTGGGCACGCGGTAGGTTGCGTCATCGGTCAGCAGCAGCAGCCAGTCGTCCAGCCGCCAGGCGTCGAGCAGGGCGGCTTCCTCGAACAGAAAATCCTCGACTTGCGCGCGGGTGATGGCGGCCGCAGAACTCATGCCACGTCTCCCATCAACTCGGCCCACTGCAGCCAGAAAGCCCGCAGGTGCAGCTCATCGGTGTTGAGCTGTTCGCCTTCCTTGGCCATGCCGCGCGACATCACGCTCCACGGCACTTCGCGCCACGACGCCAGGCCCTGCTGCACCGATTCCAGCGCCTCCACATCGTCGGGCGTGGCGAAGCCGCCGGGGCCGTAGAAGGTGAGAAAACTGTCCAGCCGGATGGCCCGCGCGGCCGGCGTTTCTTCCACCGGCCCCAGGGCCCAGGCGCGCACCTGCATCAGGTTGGCGGCGCGCGGCTGGAAGCTGCGGATGGTGACCGACGAACCGTCGTTGATGACCAGATTGGGGAAGATCACCAGGTTGCGGTTGGTATCCGCCACACGCGTGGCGCGGGCCTCGCCCAGGCGCTCGAAAAGCTCGGCGCGTATGCGTTCGATCTCGGGCTTGGCGGCCTCGCCGTACAGCGATATCCACTTCGCCACCGGCCGCCCCCTGAAGTTGACGTTGTCGATGACCGCATGCCCGTTGCCCAGCACCTTGCCCACCCCGTGGGCCGGCATGGTGGCACCCACCTGCGTCTTGTTGGGTCGCTTGATCTCCACACCCGAGCGCTTCATGTAGTTCAGCCAGGTGCTGTGCGTGGTCATCAGGTGGTAGTCGTCGAAGCTGTTCTCCACCAGCAGCTTCCAATTGGCCTTCATGTCGTATTCCTGGGTGCCGCGTATCACCTCCATGCGGCCTGAGGGCGACTGTTCGACGATCAGGTCGATGTATTCCTTCGCCCCGGCCAGGTAGTCCACCAGCGGCTGCGCGTCGGGGTTGAAGGACAGGAAGACGAAGCCCTGGTAACTGGACACATGCGGCGGTTCGGCCAAGCCCAGCTTGCAGCGGTCGAAGCTGGGTGGGTAGCTGGCTGCGCCCGGCACGCCGTCCAGTTCACCATCGCGGTTGTAGGACCAGCCGTGATAGAAACAGAAGAAACCTTTGGCGTTGCCTTCGGGCTCGCGGCAGACGATGGCGCCGCGGTGGCGGCAGACGTTCAGGTAGGTGCGGATCTCGCCCTTGGAATCGCGGCAGAAGATGAAGGGCCGGCCGCAGACATCGCGGGTCTTGAAATCCCCCGGTTCGCGCACTTCCGACTCATGCCCGACGTAGAGCCAGCAGGTGTCGAAGATGCGGCGCATCTCCGCTTCAAAAACTTGCGGATCGACCAACGCGCGGCGGTTGACCTGGAAGTCGTGATTCGCCGGGTCGTTGACGACGAATTCGGGTTCCTTGTGCGTGGCTGTATTCATAGGTGTTCGTCTCGCCAGTAGCCCAGCGCCTCTTGCGCGGCGCGGTCGGAGTAGTTGAAAAGGTGGCAGTCTTCGTCGGCTTCCAATCGGTAGGTTTCCCAGGGTGGAATGACGAAGGTGTCGTGGGTTTGCAGGCTGTGCACGCGGCCTGCCGTTTCCACACGGCAGCGGCCTCGCGCCACGTTGAAGATGGTGCCGTCTGTGGCGCGGTAAGGCGTGCCACGGAAGCCGCTGGGCAGCCACTGCATGCTGGCCGACATCGTCAGGAAAGCGTGGCCACCGGCCGGGTTCGTGTAGCTCAGCTTGTGGCCCAGCGCCGGGTCGGGCGCGCTCGGCGCCATCGCCGCCAGCCTGGCGCAGGTGTCGGCGTAGCGAAAGACCAAGCTGCTGTTCGCCGCGTTCACCACCGGGTGCTTTTCGTCGGGGTGGTTCTCGCGGAAGTGCGCGCCGAACAGTTGCGCGAACGGCGTATCCAGCCCGTCCAGCCACACGACCGGAGCCGGCCCCATGTTGCCGTGGTCGTGCCAAGCCCAGGGCGGCGTGACGATGAAATCGCCCGGACGGATGGCGATGCGTTCACCGGCTACGGCCAAATAGGCGCCCTCGCCTTCGACCACGAAGCGCAAGGCGCTGGGCGTGTGGCGGTGCGAAGGCGCCACCTCGCCGGGCAGGATGATCTGCAGGCCGGCGTAGAGCGCGTGCGTGATGAAGGACGTGCCGCGCAGCGCCGGGTTCTCCATCACCAGCACGCGGCGCTCGGCCTGCTTCTTGGTGATGAGCTCGGCGCTCTGCGCCAGCAAGGGGCGCATCTGCGCGTAAGGCCAGAAAGCCGGCACGCAGTCCGAGCCCGGCACCAGGCGCGCCTTGCGTTCCCACAACGGCGACAGGTGGTGCTGGGAGATGTCCGCCGAGAACGCCGCCAGCGCGGCTGTGTCTGCTGAAGCCGCTGTAGCTGCTGTAGCTACTGTCGCAACCGCGCCCGCGCCGGTGTTCATGCCGCCACAGGCGCTGCGGCGAAGATCGAAGCGCGGCCGCCGTCGCTCTGCACCACCTTCATCGTCATGCCGCCGATGCGCTCGAACTCGATGCGCACCACGTCGCCACCCTTGATGGGCCCGACGCCGGCCGGCGTGCCGCAGGCAATGATGTCGCCGGGCTCCAGCGTCATGATGTGCGAGGCCACTTCGATCATGCCGGGGATGTCCAGCACCAGGTCGCGCGTGTTGGCGTCCTGCCGCAATTCGTCGTTGACCCACAGCCGGCCTCGCAGCGCAGTCGGGTCACCCAGTTCATCGGCGGTGACGATCCACGGCCCAACGGGGCAGAAGCTGTCGTAGGCCTTGCGCGCCACGCGCTCTTCCTTGCCGCGCACAACGATGTCCATCAGGCAGGAATAGCCGAAGACCACCGAAGCCCAGTCTTCACGCTTCACGTCGCGGCAGCGCGTGCCAATGACGATGGCGAGTTCGCATTCGTGGTCGATGCGGCGTTCGGGCAGTGCCGGCAGCACGATGTCGTCGCTGGCGCCGCACAAGGATGACGGTGGCTTGAGGAAGAAGCCCAGGTGGTTGGCGCGCGTCTCGCGGCCCATCTCGATGCCGTGCGCGTGGTAGTTGATCGGGTAGGCGATGACCTTGCTGGCGGCCGGCACCGGCGTCTGCAATTTCACGCTGGAAAGTGGCACACCGGGGCGCTGCGCGGCGGCTTCGAGCGCCGGTTTCAAGCGCGTGAAATCAGCGATCAGGCGGTTCATCGCGACCGGCGGCCAGGCCTGTACATCGCCGCCCAGCAAGTCCGACACACCGACGATGCGATCGCCGACGACGACACCGATCTGGCCCTGGTCAAAGCGGGTGATTTTCAAGCTGCAACCTCTCGTTTACCGGGGTTGCACTTTACGCCGAATTCTTCACAATGAACCATCGTTTCGCATAACAGAACGCATAAGAATCCAAATTGCCGCCGGTCCATTCAGGAGTAACTATGCCTAAACCACCGACCCCCCGACGCACGCTGCTGACTGGCGGGCTGAACCTGTCTGCCCTGGCCGCCCTGGCCGCTTCAACAATGCTGGCCGCAGGCATCGCCGGTACCGCGCAAGCGCAGGGCAGTGCCTACCCCAGCAAGCCCATCACCCTCATCGTGCCCTACAGCACGGGCACCACGGCCGACACGCTGGCGCGCCTGCTGGGCGCCAAGCTCAACGAGCGTTGGGGCGTGGCCGTCATCACCGAGAACCGCGCGGGTGCGGCCGGTGTCATCGGCACCGACGCGGCGGCGAAAGCGGCTCCCGATGGACATACATTGATGTTCACCGCCACCTCGCATTCCACGGTGCCGGCGATTCGGCCCAAGCTGCCCTTCGATCCGGTAAAAAGCTTCGCGCCCGTCGTGTTGCTGGGCACCAGCGCGATGGCTTTGGTGGTGGCACCGAATGTCGAAGCGCGCACGCTGAAAGAGTTCATCGACTTGGCCAAGTCCAAGCCCGGCAAGATGGACTACAGCTCGCCCGGCGGCGGCGGCGTGCAGCACCTGGCGATGGAACTCTTCATGCAAGAGACGGGTACCAAGCTCGTGCACGTGCCCTACAAGGGCTCGTCGGGCGCGCTCACCGACGTCATGGGCGGCCATGTGCAGGCCAGCGTGGCCTCGCTGCAGACCGCCGGTGCGCTGGTCAGCGGCGGCAAGCTGCGCATGCTGGCGGTGATGAGCGAAGAGCGTTCACCGGCCTTCCCGAGCGTGCCGACGCTGATAGAACTGGGCCTGTCCCGCTTGGTGGTGGACACCTGGTACGGCGTGATGGCGCCGGCCGGCACACCGCCCGAGGTGGTGGCCAAGATCAACGCCGAACTCAACGCCCTGCTGCGCCTGCCCGATGTGCGCGAGGCGCTGGCCAAACAGGGCGTTGTACCGGCTGGCGGCGCAGCCGAGCGCCTGCAGCAACTGGTGACGCAGGACATCGCGCGCTGGACCAAGTTGGTGGCGACCGCGCAGATCAAGACCGAATGACATCCATGCAAACCGCCGTCGAGGGAACCCAGCCATGAGCCTGATCGAAGACCTGGTGATCGCAAGCCGCATCTGCGTGGAAGCCGGCGTGATCGATGCCTACGGCCACGTCAGTGTTCGTTCGGACACCGACCCCACGCGCTACTTCATGTCGCGCCAGGTGGCGCCGGAGCTGATCACCGAAAGCGACATCCTCGAGTTCGACCTGGACAGCCGCCCGGTGAATCCGGACAGCCCGCCCGGCTACAACGAGCGGTACATCCACGGCGAGATCTACAAGGCGCGGCCCGACGTGATGGCCGTCGTGCACAACCACTCTCATTCGGTGGTGCCTTTCAGCTGCACCGGTTGCCAGCTGCGACCGATCTTCCACATGGCCGCCTTCATCGGCTTGGGCATCCCGAACTGGGACATCCGCGAATCCCAGGACGGCAGCGACATGCTGGTGCGCAACAACACGCTGGGCGCGTCACTGGCCGCCAAGCTGGGCCCGCACCCGGCGGCACTGATGCGCGGCCACGGCTCGGTGGTGGTGGGCGGGAAGCTTCAGATCGCCGTGGGCCGCACCGTCTACCTGGACCACAACGCCAAGATGCAGTTCCAGGCCATGGCCATGACAGGCTACCGCGACGACGCCGTGGTCTACATGGACGACAGCGAAGTGGCGGCCAATGTGGTGTGGCAGGAATACGGCCGCAGCTGGGATTTGTGGAAGAAGAAGTGGCTGCCGCGGTTGGCAGCCGAAAAGGCAGCGCGCGGCTGAACGTTCTGCGGGTCAGGGCTAGCGGCGGCGCCGGCTGGCCAGCCGAGTCGTCAAGCCGTTTGGCCCGGCAAAGACCAGGGACAGGCGGAGATCACGAGTCGTCGCGGTTGTCGACTTTGGCGCCTCTCTTGGACTGCGGTGCACTTCCGGGTAGCAAGGATTGGCAATCGGAGCATCAAGGAGGGTCACTTTCTGGCCATTCGATCACGGCGGGTCGTTTTCCGACAGGAACAAGGCACGCCAGCAAGCACGCCCGGATTTGCCAGATTAACTACGCGACGGGCGCGAGAAGCAGTAACTGCATGCCGTCCCTGCCGGCAGGCCCGTCATTGGAGCGAGATCACATGTGGTCGATCATCACCTGCCCGAATCCCGAGCACGACACCTGCGTGGCGCCCTCCATCAGGCGCGCGAAGTCGTAGGTGACCTTCTTGCTGGCGATGGAGCGCTCCATCGACGCGATGATCAGGTCGGCGGCTTCGGTCCAGCCCATGTGGCGCAGCATCATCTCGGCGCTGAGGATTTCCGAGCCGGGGTTGACGTAGTCCTTGCCGGCGTACTTGGGCGCCGTGCCGTGGGTCGCTTCGAACATGGCCACGCTGTCGCTCAAGTTGGCGCCGGGCGCGATGCCGATGCCGCCCACTTGCGCGGCCAGGGCGTCGGAGACGTAGTCGCCGTTCAGGTTCAGCGTGGCGATCACGCTGTATTCGGCCGGGCGCAGCAGGATCTGCTGCAGGAAGGCGTCGGCGATGCTGTCCTTGATGACGATGTCGCGGCCGGTCTTCGGGTTCTTGAACTTGCACCACGGGCCGCCGTCGATGAGCTGCGCACCGAATTCTTTCTGCGCCAGGGCGTAGGCCCAGTCGCGGAAGCCGCCTTCGGTGAACTTCATGATGTTGCCCTTGTGGACGAGCGTCACCGACTTGCGTTTGTTCGCAATCGCGTACTCGAGCGCCGCCCTGACCAATCGCTCTGTGCCCTCTTTAGAAACAGGCTTGATGCCGAGGCTCGAGGAGTCTGGAAAGCGAATCTGCGTCACGCCCATCTCATTTTGCAGGAACTCGAGCAGCTTCTTGACTTCGGGCGTGCCCGCTTGGAACTCGATGCCCGCGTAGATGTCCTCGGTGTTCTCGCGGAAGACGACGAAGTTGCAGTCCTTCGCGGTCTTGCCCTTGAGCGGCATCAGCCGATCGGCCAGCGGACTGCGCTCGAGCAACCGCGATGCCACGATGCCGATCAACGGTGTGCCGCCGCCGATCCCGCGAATCTCCGCCACGGTCATCGCCCCGTGCAGGGTGGCCGCTTCACTGATCTGCTCGTGGACGACTGCAAGCCGTTCGGTGACGCGGTGAAGGTTCGTGCTCAGGCTGACCACCGCTCCGGCGATCCCCTCGATCGCCTCGGGGTCGGTGACCGACAGCGGAACCAGCGCCTTGAGTGTCTCGCGGGGCAGTTCGTCGTGTTGCAACAACCACCAACGCAGCGCACCGCCGGCGACCGTGGTCAGTACATCGACGGTGTCCACTCCGAACCGGCTTCGCACCTTCGCAATTCGCTGGAGGTCGAGCTCGGCACTCGCCCATCGCCGGTGTGGGCCGATGCGGGCGTTGAACGACGTTCGCGGCGTGATGCCGGATTGCTCGGCGATCACGATCGAACGCTGCGACCGCTGGTTCATGAGTGCCAGTGCCGGGTTCAGGACGCTTCGGAAGGCCGGAACCGAGTTCAGCGTTCGCGGCACGGTGGCGAGCGTGCGCATCGGATCGACCATGGCGTTCAACCAGGCACGCATACCGATGTGGTGCATCGACGGTCCCGGCCGGGGCACCCAGTCGTCGAGGT
>ENA-OFCE01000625-OFCE01000625.1-metagenomes-genome-assembly--contig:-NODE-625-length-22110-cov-3.377420_pt1 | contig 22110 bp, 24 predicted proteins | sample MGYA00153388_OFCE01 | MGnify analysis MGYA00153388
TTTGTCAGGATAAACTCCCAGCGTGTTAAAACGCCCATATCATACTGAAAACTATTAATAATAAAAATACAACATAAGCTAGTGAAACCAATCTCCTTCCTTAAAACCTAACTAATTATTCCTCGATTTCTCCCCTTGCAACATTTCCCAACGCTTCAATTCTTCTGGATCTACGTTGCGTTTAATACTAGATTCTACGGGAGGAGTAATTTCAAAATATTGTACTTCACCGGGTTTCAATGTAAAATTTAGGGTAGCCGTTTTATTTTTGGTTGGGATAACACTTTGAGCGTATGCAGGTTCTGAATGTGCTTTCAACATATCAAATTGCGTAGGCGTTAAGTTTTGTGGTCTGCCCATTACCTGCCAAGTTTCCCAAGGGCTGCCGTGGCCAATACCAATGGTGGTTTGAATAACGCTCATGGCACTATCTATCCCGCTAGGTATTTGTACGCTACCGCTCCAATCTTTAAGATCCTTAATTTCAGGGAAATTTTGGTTCCATAATATAACTTTGGTAATGCCACCTTCTTTTACCACAAATGAACCTGCGCCCAATGGCAAAGCTTCTTTGGTACTTACTTTCATGATGTCGCCAGTCATTTTACGTAAAATGCGGAAGGCGTTAAAAGATGCTTTCGGTATGCCGTGAATGCTCATCAAACCATAAGTGCTAGAAAAAGGACTGTGCGGGATGCCGCCTTCATCAAAAATATCGCTCACCACCCAATACGCCATACTTTTGCTCAGGGTATCCAATTCAATGCAATTTCTTGCGATGAAAGATGCGGCGTACAAATTATCCACATAAATATTATCGCCCCAAGTAATTTGTTTTGCGGTGGCTGCCGTTTGCGTGTTCCATTCTGTCCAATGGATTTCTAGATTTGGCTTTTCTGATTTTCTTACAATTTGCTCTACCTCCTTAAAGGTTGCACTAAAAAAATCTCCAACTTTATGAGGGCTACCTACCCTATCTGGGTATTGCACCTGCTCATCTTGCGGATATAAATGCGTGGAAACAAAATCTAATGGAAGGTTATTTTTGGTGGTGTAAGTAATGATCTCCTTTACCCAGTTGCCTTTAGAGGATGCTGGGCCACCAATCCTGATCTGTTTGTCGACTCTTTTTACCGCTAGTGCGGAAGCTTTGTAAAGTTTCCAATAATCATCTTGCGTACCGCCCCAAAAACCACCGAGGTTAGGCTCGTTCCAAACTTCAAAATACCAAGTGCGCACTTCATCCATACCATACCTTTCTACCAAATGCCGGGTAAAGGTTTCCACCAGGTAACCCCATTCTTCATTAGATTTTGGCGGTGTAACGTTCATACCGTAATTAAACATGGTTTGCGTACCAGATGCCATGACCTTGGGCATTGGGTTAAGTTCTACAAAAGGTTTTATACCCAACTTTAACAATGCATCGTAAACCTGATCTACTTCATGCCATTGAAAAACCAATTTGCCCGACTTCTCATCTCGCTGAACAACTTTCATTTCGTCATCAAAGATGGCGTGAAAACGGCAAAAGCGATAGCCCATCACCTTTTGTGCATAAGCCAAATGTTCCAAAATATCTGCTCTCAATAAATTATTGGCTCGGCCAACGGCAATTATGTTACGCCATGGCATAGTTAATTGCTTGCTGATGGCTGCTGGCTCTACTTTTATTACGCTCAGTTGCGCCTTACTTTGTATTTGGATACAAACAAACAGTATCGCTATTAAAGAAAATTTTTTCATCTCAGAATTTTAATTGGGTACACAATTATAAGGCAATATTTTAAATATTCGTGTTTTGTTAATGTTTTTTGCGTTAGCAAATAATTGTTTCTTTGTAAAAAATACCCTCAATATATTACCATATAAATCCTTTCAGATGCAGAACTTCATAAATGCCGCCATTGAATTTGTAAAGCAAGAGTTGGCAGATGCCGAAGGTGGGCACGATTGGTTTCATGTAGAGAGGGTTTGGAAAACCGCTAGAACTATTGCCAAAGAAGAGGAGGTAGATATTTTAATAGTGGAATTGGCCGCATTGCTGCATGATATTGCAGATAGTAAATTTTACGATGGTGATGAAGAGATTGGCCCTGCTAAAGCTGGGAAATTTTTGCGTTCGTTGGAAATGGATGAAAGCGTAGTGGTGCATGTGCAGCAAATCATCAAAAACATGTCGTACAAAAATAGTTTTGATGCCCCAACATTCACCTCCAAAGAAATGCAAGTGGTACAAGATGCCGACCGTTTAGATGCTATGGGAGCCATTGGCATTGCCCGTGCTTTTGTTTACGGAGGTTTTAAAAACCGCGAATTGTACAACCCGGCAATTCAACCTGACCCTAGTTCAACCAAAGAAACCTATAAAAAAAGTGATGCGCCAACCATCAACCACTTTTACGAAAAGTTGTTGTTGTTGAAAGAAAAAATGAATACTGATACGGGTTATCAAATGGCACAGCAAAGGCATCATTTTATGGAACAATATCTAGAACAATTTTTTGGGGAGTGGGAAGGCGAAAGATAAAAGCGAACATCAACCCAGCCAAACCCAGGTGAAATACAACAACATCGTGCTTCCGCTGATGAGTGTCATCCGCATCATATTGGTGTACGAAGCGGCGGATTCATTCTCCAAAACTTGTGTAAACCACCAAATAAAATAGGCAATTACTGGTAAACACATCCCCATAAAAACATAGAAATTTATGATCAGGTTGGCTTGTTGCCAATAGATATACATCAGGCCAAAGCCGAAAAAAAATACGATCGCCGAAAAAAGGAAAGAACCTTTTTTGCCTAATAAAATGCTGAGCGTCACATCACCACGTTGGCTATCTTCTAGGTGTTGGTAAACTTGCGTTAATGGGTACGATGCACCAATTAAACAAGAACAAATCAGTGCTGCCAAAAATACCGTATCATCAAAACCATAAAAAACATTGCCGATTGCATAATAAGTTGCTACGTAAATAAAGCATCCCTGAAAAAGGAAAACCACCAAAAAACTAATGATGGGATATTTTTTTAAACGTATCGAAGGATGACTGTAAGCTTTGGAAAGCGAATTAAAAACCAACACACAAATGGCAAATTTCCAAGACACAAATACTGCCAGTAAAACGCCAAGCCACTCAAGGGTTATGGCTAGGTTATAAAGCGAACGTTCTATTTTTGGCGGCACTTTCAATAAGGCTATACTTCCTTCGTCGTTATCAAAATAACTATTGTAAGCATTACTGGCGGGGTAAACCATAAAATGCCAAACCACGAAAACCATTAGGGAATGCCAAACGTTAACGTTTTGTGTTTGGCTAATTGCAAAAATATAAATCGGCAACAGCAACAAAGAAAATGGTAAACGCAAATGCAATAGGTTAGATTTGGAAAAAATGGGTATCATGTTTGTGTGTTAAGGATGATACCCTAAAAGTAAAAAATATAAATGAGTAGCATTATTTCGGCAATTGGCACCAGTAACCCTGTGAACAGGTTTTCGCAAACCCGAATTTTAGAATTTATGAAAAACGCCCATCAGTTAGAGGGTGATAATGCCCGGCGACTGGAAAAACTGTATCAAGCATCGGGTATAGATTTTAGGCACTCTGTTATTACCGATTTTGGCAAACAAATCGGCAATCTTGATTTTTTTGGGAACTCCCCTGGTTTAGAACCTTTTCCCACCACGGCCAAACGCGGCGATTTATTTCAGCAACAAGCTTTAACCATTAGCCTTGCGGCGATAGAAAATGCCATTAAACATTTGCCCGATTTTGATTTGAAAAGCATTACCCATTTAATTACCGTAAGCTGTACGGGAATGTATGCGCCCGGCTTAGATGTAGAAATTGTAGAACATTTGAAGCTTAACCCTTCCCTGGAGCGTACTTGCATAAATTTTATGGGTTGTTACGGGGCATTCAACGCATTAAAAATGGCCGATTATATTTGCCGGGCACAAGAACAAGCAACCGTTTTGATAGTTGATGTGGAGCTGTGCACGTTACATTTCCAAAAAGAAAACACGGTTGATAATTGGCTTTCCAATTCGCTTTTTGCAGATGGTGCAGCGGCAGTGGTGGTGCAACACAAGGATTTTGCCACGCAGAAATTGTTCGAGATACGTGCTTTTTATACCGAATTAGTTTCTAAGGCCCGCCATGAAATGTCATGGAAAATTGGCGATCACGGTTACCAAATGCAACTCACCAACAAAGTAACCAAACAAATTAAATCCGAAATAAAGAACGTTGCCGAAAAACTCTTGAACAAACTAAACTTAACTTTGGATGATATCGGGCAGTTTGCCATTCACCCTGGCGGAAGGCGTATTTTGGAAGTTTGTGATGAAGTTTTCAACCTTAAGCCTCATCAAAATAAACATGCTTATGATGTGCTGCGCAACTTTGGCAACATGTCATCGGCAACCATTCTATTTGTTTTGGATGAGCTGAGCCAGAAATTACAAATCCAAAAACAAAGTCAACAGATATTGAGCTTTGCATTTGGCCCCGGCTTAACCTTTGAAAGTATGCTTTTACAATATGCCTGATTTTAATCGCCGCAGTACCGAAGAAGAAATAATGGACGATTTTATGTTGGACCATCAACAGATTGACCCGGTACTGAAAGAGTTGGAAACCATCAATAAATTATTGGGTGGCTTCTCCGTTTTCTACGATGCCTTTGAAAAAATAAAATTAAAAAATGGCGATACCATTTGCGACTGGGGATGTGGTGGTGGTGATAGTTTAAAAGTGTTGGACAAACATTTTCAGAAGAAAAATCTGAACCTGAATTTCATTGGCATTGATGCTACACAAACTGCTGTAGAATTTGCTCAAGAAATACATCAACACCATAAAAATTTTAGTTTCAGGTTGGCCGATGTTTTAAAGGAAGATTTTAAGGTCGAAGAATTTGATGTGGTTATCAGCAGTTTGTTCACCCATCATTTTGACGATGAAAGTTGGATTACCCTCATCAAAAAAATGGTGCATTCCTCGAAAAAGGCAGTTGTCATCAACGATTTGCATCGCCATTGGTTCGCTTATTACTCCATTGGCTGGTTAACGAAATTGTTTTCCAAATCGCCAATGGTAAAACATGACAGCACACTTTCGGTATTGCGCAGTTTCAAAAAAGCAGAGCTATTAAGTTTGCTTGAAAAGGCTGGAATACAAAACTTTACCATTAAGTGGATGTGGGCTTTCCGCTGGCAAATCATCATCCATAAATAATGGCGAAACCAACAATCATTATCATCGGTGGCGGCTTGGCGGGTTTAACATCCTCCATTCTTTTAAGCAGATCAGGTTTTGAAGTTACCCTCATCGAAAGAAAAAAATATCCCTTTCATCGCGTTTGTGGCGAATATGTGAGCAATGAAGTTTTACCATTATTAAAAAGCTTGGCTATTTTCCCTGAGGAAATTGGCGCATCGCAAATCAGCCAATTAAAAGTAAGCTCCGTAAACGGAAACCTCTTAAACGCAAATTTAGATTTGGGTGGTTTTGGCTTAAGCCGATATCTGTTGGATAAACTTCTTTACGAAAAATCTAAGAGCTACGGCACTAATTTTATATTGGAAACCAAAGTAAATGAGGTGATATTCAAAGACGAAAAGTTTTTTGTTTCCTTAACTAACCATCAACCCTTGGAAGCGGATTTGGTAATCGGGAGTTTTGGTAAAAGATCAAATTTAGATCAAAAACTCAACAGAAAATTTTTCTATCAACGCAGTCCGTATTTGGGAGTAAAATACCACATCAAAACCGACTTCCCAAAAAACACCATTCAGTTAGATAATTTTGAGGGTGGTTATTGCGGCATCAATAAAATAGAGGATGATTTATTTTGCCTCTGCTATCTTACCAAAAATGACCAACTAAAAAAATATGGCAGCATACCAGAAATGGAGAAAAACGTGCTGTACAAAAACCCTCATCTCAAACACATTTTTGAAAATTCCGAATTTGTTTGGGACAAGCCCGAAACCATCAACGAAATTTCATTCGAGCGGAAATCCATCTTGGAAAACCATATTTTGATGAGTGGCGATAGTGCCGGAATGATTGCTCCGCTTTGTGGAAACGGAATGGCAATGGCCATACGTTCGGCAAAAGTTTTGAGCGATGTCATTATCAAACACGCATCACAGAATATCTTGGGTAATATCAGGGCAAACCTAGAAAAAGAATATGCGCAAATTTGGAAACAGAATTTTGCCAGTAGATTGTTTATCGGCCGAACTTTACAGCGTTTATTTGGCAGCAGTAGGTTATCCAATATTGCAGTTGGGACACTGGATAAACTGCCTACTTTAAATGCTTTTTTGATTGGCAAAACACATGGGATGATGATGGATCATAAGGGAACTAGTTAAATAACATAGCTAACATTACGCTACTTTTGAAACCGTCATAAACATATTGACCTATTCCAATGTCAAAATTTAGTTTATGATTTCTTTTTTTTCCAAAGCAATTTGAGCTTCAAATTTATTGTGAATCATTAAGATTAATAAACCAAACACCGTAGCCGAAACAATTAATAAAGTGTTCATTAAACCGCTGACCGAAAATGATATACGTATTAAAATAGTGGAAATTATAAAGCCTGAGTTTCTAATAACCTTGTGAAATTCATCGGTATGAAAAAAAGAAAAAAGCAATAGTAAAACATCTGCAATAATTAAAATATTGAAGAACTGTTCAAAAAATATACTATTTATATTATTAAATGATACATTTTCATTTCCGGCTGGGTCTATAGCGCCCAAACACCATATTATGAAAGAGTAGATGGCAACAAAAATAAGAACCGGAACTAATAATGCTGCCAATATCTTCTTTATTTTTATAAACTTTTTTAAACTTTCCGATTCATCTTTATAAACAACTACGTATTTCTTTTTGCTTTGTACGTAAAATTGATAAATAAGAAAAAACAGTAGAACTGATGCTACCAAATCGTATGTAAACTGTAAATCGTATTTGATTTCAAACCAATCTGTAGAAAGTGTTAAATTTGAAAGATCTTTGAATAACCTACGTATAATTATGAGTGAAATAATTTCGTATTGTTTGCCTATATAAGTGGTTATAGACTTTGGTAAATAGTAAATTAACAAATAAACTTCATACACGAGTATAAATGAAAAAGGTGTATATATAGCTGCAATGGGGTTTTTAAGTAACCCCGCGTGTGAACCCATAGTTATAAACCCGAAATCTACCAAGTAAATAAGAACCAAATGTATAATGAAACTTGCGATTGCAATAATCAAAATTACCTGTTCACTTTTCCTTTTGGTTTTATCGGATAATAGTTTTTGATAAAAGAAATCAAAATTTATGGACGACTTCATAATAAATTTCTTAAATAAATTTACGCACTAATATTTTTGAGACAAATGAGCACAGCAAAAATTTTATTTTTCATTAAAGAATGATTTTATTTTTGAGCGTTCAACACAAAGAAATTGCAAACCAAATTCTAAATATTTATGTGTAAAATCTTTGGAAATGCAAATTGATAAAAATCAACACTACTTTCATCCTAAAAGAAAATGCCTGATTTATGGTTCAACTAATTTTAAATTTTCTTGCTCCCCTCTGTTTTGTTAGATGCTTTGAGTAAGGTGTAAGCAAATCCAATATATAAAACAGAAACAATTGCAGTAAGTATAAACAAATCTAAATATTCCATATTATTGGCTTTTTTTTTGATTTAAATAAATTAATAATGCAATCATGGTAGGTGGCCACAAACCAATAAATATGGCTCTGTCGTGTTGTTTCAAAACAACATAATAATACTCAGACAGGAATATTACAAAAATTGTGAGTGTTAGAATGCTAAATTCGATGATTGTAAATTTCTTGAACATGATTTTGATAATTTATAAACAGAAAAATATTTTGCGATAAAATTAAAACTATATATTTTGTTCAACATAAATTTTTTAAAATAGTTTACATTCACACGTAAATCCTCTAACTTAAGTTTTAAGAGGGTGTTTTGGTAAACTGGAATTAATACAATACGTAAATATCAATAGATTGGTTATTCAACTTTTAAAGTAAAACATCAAAATTTATAACTTTACATAAACATAAGTATAATTTGCTCTTATGAAACTTCGCACCCTCGTATTTATCAATTCATCTGCGGTTGGCCTTTCCGTCGCTGGTGTCAATTATTACTTTCAACACAATTGGATGTATTTCTGGATTGCGCTCTGCATTACTTTTGTAGTGAGTTATTTGGTTTTTTATTTTTTGATAGAGAAATATGTGTACTCCAAAATCAAGATCATTTATAAAATGATACACAGTTTAAAGCTGGGCAAAGATTTAAAAGACGCTTTGGGCGAATACGTAACAGCCGACCCAATAAACGATGTGGAGCAGGAAGTTAAGGAATGGGCAAGAGACAAAAAATCTGAAATTGATGATTTGCGCAAGCAAGAACAATTTCGACGTGAATTTCTGTCGAACATTTCTCACGAGTTTAAAACCCCACTTTTTGCCATAGAAGGTTACGTTGAAGCATTAAAAGATGGAGGAATAGATGATCCAGAAATGGCAAAAAACTTCCTGAATAAATTATCCAGAAATGTAGATAGACTCAGCTACTTGATTAAGGATTTAAATGAAATCTCTAAGTTGGAAAGCGGCGAAATACCCATCGAGTACCAAAAGTTTGAATTGGTTACATTGATAAAGGAAGTGATGGAATCTCTGGAGCTAAAAGCAAAAAAATACCACATTTCGCTCATGTTGAAAGATAAATACAACCAAGCTACCGTGGTGTACGCAGACAGGGAAAAAATTCGACAGGTGATAGTGAACCTCATCGACAATTCATTTAAATACGGTAAAGAAAACGGCACAACCTCTATTACCATGTTTAAACTACATGACCAAATTTTGGTAGAGATTACCGATAACGGCATTGGCATTGAAGAAAAATATCTGCCCCGCCTTTTCGAAAGATTTTACAGAACCGATGCCAGCAGAAACAGACTGATTGGTGGCTCGGGCTTGGGCCTGGCCATTGTAAAGCATATTGTAGAAGCTCATGAACAAACCATAAATGTGCGCAGTACAGAAGGAATTGGTTCTACTTTTGGCTTTACTTTACAAAAAGCTCCCGAACCATTGCTCAACATCCCTATTCTGGGTTCTTAACACCCTACCATATTTAACATTAAATTAACATACCAAATGTAGTTTTGGGCATAATCCAAACCAACCGTAAAATGAACAATCTGTTTTCTTACTTCACTCCAAAAGACAAAAAATTTTTTCCATTATTTGAAAAATCTGGTGCCAACTTGGTAGCTATGTCTCAACTTTTGGTAGAGTTGGTTAACATAAACTCCGATGACACGGAAAGCAGGGAGGTTGCTTATAAAAAAATAGAAGATTTAGAACACATTGGCGACGATATTACGCACCAAATTTATATTGAACTGGGCAAAAATTTTATAACTCCATTTGACAGGGAAGACATTCATGCCTTAGGTTCTGCCCTAGACGAGATTGCTGATTATATTCACGGTGCGGCTTCTAGGATGAATTTGTACAACGTTTCGGAGATGACTGAACCTATCAAAAAGCTAGCCGACCTTATTTTAGCGGCCTGTACAGAAGTTGCCAAAGCAGTCATAGAATTAAAAAATTATAAAAATATTAGGGTAATCGCTGATGCCTGCATCCGTATAAACAACATAGAAAACCAAGCTGATTATATATTTGACAAGGCAGTGGGCGAGCTGTTTACTTACGAGAAAGACGCCATCACCATTATAAAGTACAAAGAAGTTTTATCCGCTATGGAAACCGCAACCGATATGTGCGAGGATGTGGCCAACGTACTAGAATCTATATTGATTAAAAACGCATAATGGTTACAACTCTACTGATTATTGTAATTATTTTAGCCATCGGGTTTGATTTTATCAACGGATTTCATGATGCCGCAAATTCTATAGCCACCATCGTATCCACCAAAGTGCTGAGCCCTACAATGGCCGTGCTTTGGGCTGCAATTTTCAACTTTGCTGCCTACTTTTATTTTACCGATCATAAAGTTGCCGATACTATTGCAAAAATTGTTTGGCCACAGTACGTAAACCTAGAAGTCGTTTTATCAGGTTTGTTAGCTGCCATACTATGGAATTTACTTACCTGGTATTATGGGATACCCTCAAGCTCGTCACATACTTTAGTGGGCGGTTTTGCAGGAGCAGGTATGGCGCATGCATTTATCTTGGGCGAAGGTATGTTAGAAGCCGTAAATTTTAGTCCAATAATTAAAGTGGTATCCTTTATAGTTTTAGCTCCCATAATTGGGATGACCATATCCATAATAATCACGATTATAATTATAAATATAGCCAAAAATGCAAGGCCAGCTGTAGCCGAAACTTGGTTTAAAAGACTACAACTAGTATCATCGGCTGCACTTAGCTTTACACACGGTGGCAACGATGCCCAAAAAGTTATGGGCATAATTTATGCCGCAATGTTAACAGCAAAAGTATTGACACCAGGCGATGCAATGCCAGAATGGGTGCCTTTAACTTGTTATGCCGCCATAGCTTTAGGTACCATGAGCGGTGGTTGGCGTATTGTAAAAACAATGGGTACAAAAATTACAAAAGTTACCCCGCTAGAGGGTGTAGGTGCCGAAACCGCAGGTGCAATTACGCTTGGTATAACCGAGCATTTTGGCATTCCGGTTTCAACTACCCATACTTTGACAGGCGCAATTATTGGTGTTGGCTTATTAAAAAGAGTTTCTGCCGTACGTTGGGGGGTAACAATAAGTTTGTTATGGGCTTGGGTATTAACTATACCAGTATCTGCAACGTTGGCTGGTTTAATATTTGCAGTAGTACATTACGTTTTTTGATTTTTACTTAGTATTTGTATACCGCTTATTCTTGGTTTGTTTAGGGAAGATTCGTTGAGTTTGATTCACCAAAAACTTTACGACGCCTATCGTCAAACTTAATACCTGCAAAAAAAAAAGGCAATACGCTTAACATATTGCCTTAAAAATCAAAACAAAATATCTATTAAATCTCTACTATCTTTCTGGTCAAAACCATTACTCCCAAACTATTTTTTACTTGCAATACATAACAACCACTACGCAAATTTAAAGTGTTGATACAAATGTTATTATTACCTTTTACAATCGTTTCCTTTTTTTGATATACCACGTTTCCAGAATCGTCTAGCAACAACAAGGTGGCCACATCAGATTTGTTAGAAGATAACATCATTTTCAGATCATCAACATCCGAAGTATTAATTTTTGATTTTAAGTCCGAAAATGCCTTTACAAGTATGATCGGGGAGTATTCCGATTTGCCCTCTGTGTCCACTTGTTTTAAACGGTAGTAGGTATCCATATCAGAAACTATATCCACAAAAGTATAATCAATGGGTTCGATGCTGGTTCCGTTAGTAGAGAGGTGACCTTTAAAGCCAATTTTTTCAAATTCGATTGCGTTGGTAGAGCGCTCAATCTCAAATCCCTTATTATTTTCTTCGCTAGTGGTTCTCCAAATCAGAACACTGCCTTTTTGCGTTGATTTCCCAGAAAAGTCAACTATTCCAGCGGAAGTTAAATTTTGGTTTACAGAACATATATTTAAATAATTGCGATCAGCTATCAATGCTTCATTTAGAGTTATTTCTTTGCAATTTGAGGGAAATAATGCACGCTTATTAGAATATTTTTGATTCACCAGATTGTGACCAAAGAGCGAGGTTTGAGGAGATGCTGCATTTATTACGGGTGTTGGATGTGTTAGCGAAGCCAATCCTTTTTGCCCACTATTTTGAGGGTTTAAATTAGCAATATCGTAAATATTTTCAAAACCTGTGGCAAAAGCGCTAGTAGCTAAAACAATTAAACCGGAAAAAATTATAAGCTTCTTCATCATCATACTATTTTGGGGTTATCAAATTTTGATCTTCTGCAATATCATTAACTATAGCAGAAATGTTACGATTATTTATAATCCTTATACCGAAAACATATAAGTTATGTTACAATTTTTTTCAATCAAATATTCACGTTTAGGCAAGTTAAATTTGCTCGGTATTGGAAAGAAAATCTAAAAGAATTGAGACTAAAATATTAAGTTAAGCAGATAACAAATTGATTTTCCTCTACTAAAATTATAGGGAATAAGTAAAATGAATTAGAGAGTTGTTTTTTAGAAATCAATCACGATTAACGACCATTTTTAGAAAAGGCTTTCCAAAAATCACATTTTGGGTTTTGTATAAAGGTTTGTTCCCTTTAATAAGATCTATAGCAGAAATTTGCCACAAATCGGAATTCAACCTGCGAAACCGATCAGCAAAGGATTTTTTATCAAATAGGTTAAATTTAAAATTCGTATTGGTTTCCAAACTCGTGTTTCGAGTGTACCTAAACTTTTTTACGTAAGCAAAAGTTGGCAATGTGGCCGTTCGGATACACCCCCAACCATAGCCAATATCGCAATGGGAAACGGCAGGCCTAAAATTTACGAACAAGCGCATGGGCTTTAAGAGTTGATGCGCAACATCTGCAGAAAGAGTCCAAACCAATTTATCATCCACCAACCACTTAATGGTGTCTTTTTCTTGAATCATCTTATAGTTATGGAAATTTTCGGCTGCGTTAAATCCCAATGGTACATCTTCTATGTGATATTTGCGACCGTAAAGCACGGCCACACATTTAATGGTATCCGTACTCTCGCCCACCAACTCAAATCCCAATTCAATATGTTTCAAGTAATCTTCGGAACGGTTGACCTCAAAATCAGTCAAAAAAGCGCAAAAAATAACTCCAGAGGTATTGCTTGCCTTCACATCAAAACTATAAGTGCCAGGATTAAAAAACTGGCTACTACTTAAACAAGCACCCGAATATTTCTTGTAATTCTCTACTTCAATCGGTTGCGCAGTACACACAACCATTTTAAAGGCAATAATAAAAAAGGCTAATAATCTCACACCCAAATATCTCATATATAATTGCAAACAAAATAATTATTAATCCCCGAAATGGAAATTGGTTATTGTTTTAAAAAGTCTTGATAAGCTAATGGGATACCTTTTTCTAGAGTGGTTGTAAATTTCCAACCTAAATCTTTCAGTTTGCTTACTTCCATTAATTTGCGGGGCGTACCGTCTGGTTTGGTGGTATCAAAATTCAAATTTCCCTTGTAACCTACGATATCCTTTATCAATAATGCCAAATCTTTTATGGAAATATCTTCGCCAGTACCAATGTTTACCAAACCAGCTTCATTATAATTTTGCATCAAATAAAAACAGGCCTCGGCCAAATCATCGGCAAACAAAAATTCTCTTTTCGGCGTTCCCGTACCCCAGATGGTAACTTCTGCTGCATTTTGCTCCTTGGCCTCATGAAACCTGCGAATTAAAGCCGGTAGTACATGCGAGTTTTGGGGATGGTAATTATCATTATAACCGTACAAATTGGTAGGCATTACCGATATATAATTACAGCCGTATTGGCTGCGATAGGCATCGCACATTTTTATCCCTGCAATTTTGGCTATGGCATAAGGTTCGTTGGTATCTTCCAATAAGCCAGTTAATAAATACTCTTCTTTTAAAGGTTGGGGAGCCATTTTTGGATAAATGCAACTGGAACCCAAGAACATTAATTTGGTAACACCATTCAAATAACTAGAGTGGATAATATTGTTTTGTATCTGAAGATTTTCGTACAAAAAATCAGCACGGTAAGTGTTGTTGGCTACAATTCCGCCTACTTTGGCCGCCGCCAAAAATACATATTCTGGTTTTTCTTGCTCAAAAAAATCGATTACCTTTTGTTGATTACGCAAATCCAACTCAGCAGAAGTTTGCGTAATCAAATTGTTAAAGCCCTCTTTTTGTAGCTTGCGATGCAAGGCAGAACCCACCATTCCACGATGGCCGGCAATATAAATCTTAGCGTTTTTTTCCATAGGGTGATTTCTCTTTTTAAAGAGCGAAAAAATAAATTTGATAGAACGGATAAGTCTGACGTTTAGCCACTGCTAATGACTGTCTTTCCGACGAATTTTTATCTTGATGGCATTGGCAATAGGTTGCTCGGAAACCAGAATAAGGTATCCGCCACCGCCGGCACCGCTCAGTTTCCAACCCAAGGCTTGTGTTTTATAGCTGTCTATTAATTTGAATATTTCTTCATAAGCCATATTTGGGAACATCGCAATTTGAGCTTCAAAAGAAGAAGTAAACGCTTTTCCAAAATCAATCAAATCCATTCGCTGAATGGCATCCCAGCAATCGTCAGCTGCATCTGCCAAAGCTTTTGCCCCCGCTTCACTAATATGCGTATTGTCTAAAACAGAGTAATTTGAGTTTCTTGGACCCAAAGTAATAAGAAACAGATGGTTTTCTAACCAGCTCAGAATTTCCTCATCGTGTACTGATTGTATTTTGGTAGGCCAATAACTACCTTCGTAATAATATTTATTCAACCCGGGCATCACAATTCCCAAAGCATCCTGAGAGCCAGCTATTTCTGTGGTACCCGGAGGGTTTTCAAAAGTGAAAAGTATTTTAGCCAATTTTTCCCTATCTCCCAAAGGTATTTCGGTGCGCCAAAGCTCTATCGCTTTTTTTCGTGTACTTGATGACATTCCGCTACGGTTATTAAATTCTAACGTTGGCTCTATGGAAATGGTCATTACACTACCAAAATGATGTTTGGAAACATAAGGTTGATCTAACCAACCGCCTGCCAAATCTATACGAAAAGGTATAAGACATTCTGTTCTCAAACTTGTGGTAGAGCGGGAAGGCAAATTCTCGTGCGGTATTCTGGGCAATACCACGTATTCTATTCCTCTTTCGTTACAAAGCGCTTCTTTATTGGGTGTGGCACCGTCTTCGTTAACCAACAATATATCGGGCTTAATATCGTCCATCTCTTTCAAGAAATCCATGATACCCATTCCCTTGTTGATGTGTACTTCGCTTACGCATGACAAAGATTGTAACATGTAATGGCGCTCGTTCTCTGGGTTAACGGTATGTCTTCCCTTTAGCTGATGGATGTTTTCATCGTTGCCAATGCAAACGTGCACATCGCCCAATTTTGCTGCTTCTTTTAAAAATGCTACGTGGCCACTGTGCAATAAATCGAAGCAGCCGCTCACCAATACTTTCTTGTTCATTTTTTTCCTAGTACTATAATTAAAGCTTTTTGTTTATGCGTTTAAAAATAGTATTAGTATGTTAAAACAAGAAATTTATCTGTATAAAATATTTGCTATCAAAAATGAAAATATTCGGAACTAATAGAGCTGATTAAAAATTATTAAAGTGTTTTTACAGAGATGCGTCGAAACTTTTTAAACTTTTCATCGATGATATAGCCTAAAAACCGTGGACCAAAAATCAGGTAACGTTTCCACATCCGTTTAGGTTCTTTAAGTAATCTAACGAACCATTCTAAACCCATATCAATCCAAACTTGGGAAGGCCGGTTTACCGTACCTGCGTAAAAATCAAAAACGGCACCTATGGCGCAAATTTGTTTGACGTCTAGTTGGTTTTTATGTTGGTGAATCCAAGTTTCTTGTTTTGGAGCGGTCATACCCACAAAAAGCACATCTGGCTTAAAGGTATTTACGGCTTCCACCATTTTACTGCTGTCTTCTTCGCTAAAGTGGGCTTTATATGGAGGAGAGTAAGTTCCAACTTTTAGGTTGGGAAAATTTTTTGCTACCCGCTCCCGAATTTTAGTCAGGGTTGTATCAGATGCCCCCAAATAAAAACATGAACCACTTAACTCATTGTAATGATTTAACATATACTGATGAATATCGGCCCCAGCTATTTTATTTATAGTTTGACCAGACAAAAATTTTACGGATAGTACTACCCCTATTCCGTCGGGCAGCAGCACATCAGATTCTTGCAATGCTTCACGGAAATCAGAATTGGTTTCTGCAACGCAGTAAGAATATTGGTTTATGGTATTAAATACTTTTTTTGTATTTAAAGCGATACTGTCTAAGGTACCCGCAAAAACTGGGTACGACAAAAAATCAACAGGAGGTAGTGTGGTTTGCATATCAAATAATGTAAATGTTTATAGAATAGATTTATTAGATGTCTTTAATAAATCACACATTTACTAATGCTGTGCCATTCTGCGAACTTTCTTTTTTTGATAAAAATTTTTTACTTCCCTAAAAAATTTAATAATGTTTTATAAAATGTATCATTATAGATATAAAAAATTACATAAAAAAAATTCTGTTGTCCCATAAATCGAACACCTATTTTTTCATACAAGTAATTTATGATCAACCTAAACTTTTAACTTCGAGGCTGCCACCCTTTGCAAATAAGTTCCATAACCGCTTTTTATATATTTATCCGCCAGAATTAATAATTCAGCTTTGTTGATGAAACCCATACGGTAAGCTACTTCTTCTATACAACCTATTTTGGTGTCTTGGCGTTTTTCTATTACCCGCACAAACTCCGAGGCATCGCTCAAGGAATCAAAAGTTCCGGTATCCAGCCAAGCAGTACCTCTATCCATCAATCCCACTTGCAGGTTTCCCTGTTCCAGATACACTTTGTTTACATCGGTGATCTCATATTCGCCACGTGGAGAAGGCTGAATGTTTTTGGCAATCTCAATCACACTGTTATCATAAAAATACAAACCGGGAACGGCATAATTGGATTTAGGATTTTGAGGCTTTTCTTCCAAAGAAATAGCAACGTTATTCTCATCGAACGCTACCACTCCATATCTTTCCGGATCAGCAACGGGATAGGCGAAAATTGCGCCGCCCGTTAAATCATTGAAACTCTGTATCAATTTACTGAAACCCGAACCATAAAAAATATTGTCGCCCAAAACCAATGCTACCTTATCTTTTCCGACAAATTTTTCGCCAATCACAAAAGCCTGTGCCAAACCGTTGGGCGTTTCTTGTATGGCGTATTCAAAATGGCAACCCAATTCGGAACCATCACCCAACAAGCGTTTAAAACCCTCATTGTCCTCTGCCGTGGTAATGATGAGTACTTCATTTATGCCGGCCAACATCAAAACCGATAGCGGATAATAAATCATTGGCTTATCGTAAATGGGCATCAATTGCTTGCTGATGGCTTTGGTAATCGGGTACAAACGAGTGCCAGAACCTCCAGCCAAAATAATTCCTTTCATGGTAATCTTTATTTATGGGTTATTTAACTTTTCTATACATTTTATCAAACTATCTCTCCAATAGGGAATCTCCAAACTAAAGGTCTTTTTGATTTTTGATTTATCCATCACCGAAAAAAGTGGACGGGTAGCTTTGGTAGGATATTCGTACGTCCGGATAGGCAAAACTTTGACGGCTGTAGCTGATATATCAAAAATTGCTTGTGCAAAATCATACCATGAGGCTACACCTTCATTACTGTAGTGATAAATTCCATACTCTTGGGAAGTTGAGGAAACTATTTTTAAAATACAATGTGCCAAATCAATGGCATAAGTGGGCGTACCTATTTGATCAGAGATGATTTTAAGCTCATCACGTTCTGCTCCCAATTTCAACATGGTTTTAACGAAATTGTTACCGTATTCTGAATATAGCCAACTGGTACGGATGATAAAATGTTGGGATAAAATTTCTGCAATGTCTTGCTCACCCTCTAGCTTGGTAATTCCATATATGTTAATGGGTTCGGCAATATCGGTCTCTACCAATAAATTGGGATGGTTTCCCTCAAACACAAAATCGGTAGATACGTGTATCATTACCGTTCCGTAATCCTTGCAAACTAAAGCCAAGTTTTTGGCTCCCGTTTTATTGATTTTACGAGCCAATTCTACCTCATCCTCTGCCTTATCTACAGCGGTGTAAGCTGCACAATTGATAATAAATGCAGGTCGGTAGTTTTCAAAAACGGTTTTTAATTTTTCTACGTCTAAAATATCGGCTTCGTTTTCCGGTAAAAAAACAAGGTTTTTGAAACCGTTTTCAGAAGAAACCTTTTTAATGCAGCTACCTAATTGTCCGGATGCGCCAAATATGAGGATGTTTTTCATTTTTTATGTTTTTTCACTTTTAGCCTTAGCGAAGTGACCGTCTTTGTCACTCTGAGCCTTAGCGAAGAGTCTTTCTTTCTTTTATGAGATTCTTCACTGCGTTCTGAATGACAAGCTTCGTTCTGAATGACAGGCTTCGCTCAGAATTACAAATCCTTCAAAAAAGGCAAAACTGCATCTTTATCCGATACCAACAATTCATCGCTGGGTAAAACCCAGTCAATGTCTAAATCTTTATCCGCGTAATGCAAGCCGCCTTCGGAAGCTTTGTTGTAATAATTATCACATTTGTACTGAAAAACAGCTTCATCGCTTAAAACCACAAAACCATGCGCAAAGCCTTTCGGCACAAAAAATTGTTTGTTGTTTTCTTCGCTCAACACCACACTGTAATGTTGCCCGTAGGTTGTTGAATCAGGACGCAAATCTACCGCTACATCCAATACTTCGCCTTTGGTAACTCTAACTAGTTTAGCTTGTGCATATTCTCCCGTTTGGAAATGCAATCCCCTTAAAACTCCCTTTGTAGAAAAAGATTGATTGTCTTGAACGAAATTTACCGGGTATCCTACGGCTTCATTAAAAGTATTTGCATTAAAAGATTCGAAAAAATAACCCCTATCATCATTGAAAATTCTGGGTGTCAGCTCTATGCATCCCAACAATGGGGTTTTAACAATATTCATAATTATTGATGATGGTATTGACGTTCATAATAACTGGCATAATCACCACTGGTAATATGGTTCAACCAAGTTTGATTAGCCAAAAACCAGTCGATGGTTTCTGATAAGCCTTCCTCAAAAGTTACGGAAGGACTCCAACCCAATTCCTGATTTAATTTACTGGCATCTATGGCATAACGCAGATCGTGACCGGGGCGATCTTTCACATAAGTAATCAATTGCTTGCTGGTTCCCAATTCCCTGCCCAATTTTTCGTCCATCTGCTGACAGAGCAGGTGCACCAAATCTATGTTTTGCCATTCGTTAAAGCCACCGATATTATACGTATCGCCAATTTTTCCTTTATGGAAAATCAAGTCTATGGCTCGGGCATGGTCTTTAACGTACAACCAATCCCGGGTATATTTTCCATCGCCGTAAACGGGTAAGGGTTTGTTATTGATGATGTTATGAATCATCAAGGGAATCAATTTTTCTGGAAAATGAAAAGGTCCGTAATTATTGGAGCAATTAGAAACTACCACTTGGATGCCATAAGTATCATGGTAAGACCTTACAAAATGATCTGACGAAGCTTTACTTGCACTGTATGGCGAATGAGGATCGTAACTGGTGGTTTCCGTAAAAAAGCCTTCGGTGCCTAAACTGCCATACACTTCATCTGTGGAAACATGGTAAAATAAATGTTTATCGTAATTGCCCTTCCAGTATTTTTTGGCGGCTTCCAGCAATATAACCGTACCTATTACATTGGTGTAAACAAAATCTAAGGGATTGGTAATGGATCTGTCTACATGCGACTCGGCGGCCAAATGAATCACATCCGTAATGGCGTGTTTTTCGAAAATGGAGTTGATAGCGGCGGCGTCCGTTATGTCTGCTTTCTCGAAAATATAATTTGTGGCGTTTTCTACGGATGTAAGATTTTCCAGGTTGCCGGCGTAGGTTAGTGCATCGAGGTTGATGATGGTATAATCTGGATAATTGCTTACCATTTGACGAACCACTTCAGAACCGATGAAACCCGCACCACCGGTTATGAGGATGTTTTTCTTTAACATATCCTCCAAAAGTAATTAATTAAAATAAAATGGGCATTAATAAATAGTTACCTTAAACTAATGCACCCAAAACTTCTGGCAGTGGTATTTCCGATACTTCAAGATCTACCGTTTTCATAAAGCGGTGCATAATACCTTCCTGAGAAATATTTTGTTCTGCATATTGTCTGGCATTAAATTTAAGTTGGGTATGAGACTGCGCCAATCCTTCGTTAATAGCGTCGAACAATTGAATATCGTCTTCTGGTGAAGCTAGAATTCCAATTTCATTGTCGTTTATTTCGTTGTACAAACTGGTTCCTTTATTGGCAGTAGCCACCACCAAACCACCAACAGCCAAAATGGTAGTTAATTTGGAAGGCAATACCAAATCACTCGCATCCTTTTTTTGCAATATCAGGTGCAAGTCGGCTAGGTTTAAAAAATTATTAAATACGTCGGTAGCTTGTAGGGGCAAAAATATTACATTTTCTAATTCCTTGGCTTTTGCACTTTTTAGCAACACAGCTTTATAAGCACCCGAGCCACAAATAATAAACTTCACATTAGGTTTGGGCTTAAACATTTCAGCAATGTTCAATATTTGCTCTAAACCTTGTTTTTCACCGATATTACCCGAATACAGCACAATTTTGTCTTGGGCATCAAAACCCCATTCTTGCTTTAAAGCTTCTTTGTTTTTTATGGGGAAGAAGTGTGTAATATTTGCCCAGTTTGGGAAATTGATAACTTCTCTGTTTACCTTTTCCTTTATTTTTAATGCCATACCTGGCGATATGGTGCTCACGAAATCTACTCTTTTGATGATAAATTTTTCGATTTTCTCTAAAAGGGACAATAAAGCTGGTGATTTTATCATGTTCATCTCCTTAGCCATATCAATCTGTAAATCTTGAACATGGTAAACCAATTTAGATTGGCGAACAAAAAGACGATAATATAAACTTAAGAGGCCTAATGCAAACGAAGGTACGGGCGTAAAAACCATATCATATTTTTTACCCCTGATCAATAAATAATTTAAAACTAACCAAGCATTAAATATAAAAAGAGCATCCATTATCAAACGTTTGAAACCACTTGGGGTTTTTGGTATAAACATAGGAACCCTATGTAATTTAACACCTTTTACAATCTCAGTAGAAAAAAACCTGTTTTTATGCCCATCAAAAACTTTCCATTGCGGGTAATGTGGCTTGCCAGTAATAACCTCAACATCAAAGCCATTTTTGTTGGCCATATAAGTGCCAAACTCCGCTGTATATTTACCTATGCCTGTAAGTTCTGGATAATAATTATGCCCAATAATTAATATTTTTTGCATATAAATAATGAGGTTTGATGCTATTTTATTAAGCTTAGATTCCGATATTATCAACGAAATACACTATGCATTTGTATTTTGTTATTTAAAGTTACGATTTATTTCAAAATAAAAAATTAAATCTCAAAATAGATGAAATTTAAATAATTGCGTTATAGAAATTTTTTTGCTATTCTCGGAATTTAAGGCAACTAAATTTCTATGCTAATTTCAACATTGAACTTCATTCACTTATCTAAGATTTTTTCTCAAATGCAATTATTATTGTGTTTAAAAATTAGCTTTATTATTTGCACCTGCTATTTCCAAACTGATTTTGGATGTAGCGTTTTTTTCTTTTTCAAGAAATCCACAATATGTTCGGGTGTCATTCCTGACAATTCATTACTAATCTTATTCCGTATTAAACGAAGGTCAGCAAGAATTGATTTTTCTATTTTTAATTCGTTAGTCTTCATATTCCAATATTTCTCTTGGTAAGCGTATATCAAGTAACAATATGTTTAAAATTCAAACTCGAAAAACATCAGTTTAGTTTAAATTATTTACTGCTAGAAAATAAATATCCCTTTTCATTCTCCATCCACTTAAGCGTTTCCTTAATGCCAGTTAATCTATCGAATGGAGGTTTGCCACATACAGCATAGGTATTATCTAATGGCAAAATATTATTGGTAGTCATATTAGACAATCGGAAACTAGTCATCGGAAATTTTAGCTTCATTGTCGTAAGCGCATCACCCAAATATGCCACAACTTTTAAAATAAAAAATGGTATTTTTTTAATTGGTCCATTACCCATTTCAATAGAGATTTGGTTTGCCCACTCAGATATTTGTATAGCTGGTAAATCGCCCAGGTAAAAAACCTGTTTATCCATTTTGTCGGATTCCATTATTTTACGGATTTG
>ENA-OFCE01000627-OFCE01000627.1-metagenomes-genome-assembly--contig:-NODE-627-length-22102-cov-3.204880_pt1 | contig 22102 bp, 20 predicted proteins | sample MGYA00153388_OFCE01 | MGnify analysis MGYA00153388
AATATTAAAACAACAACAATGAAACCATTATTTGTATTACTCGGAGCTTTTATAATCAGTTTAATTCTGACTAAATTGTTTACTAAAACAATCGATTATCCTTTGTCAGGCAGAATTGCTATGGCGGTCATGTTAGCATTTACTGCAATTGGGCATTTTGCGTTTACAAAGGGCATGACAATGATGGTACCTGATTTTATACCCTTAAAGACCGAAGTAATTTATTTGACTGGTGTTATTGAAATCATTGCTGCGGTAGGTTTATTAATTCCAAGCTTAAGAGTATGGACAGGGTGGGCATTGATAGTTTTTTTCATCTTGCTGTTGCCTGGTAACATTAAAGCCGCAATTGACCATGTTGATTATCAAAAAGCTACTTTTAATGGTAATGGTCTATCTTACTTATGGTTCAGAATTCCTTTACAACTATTATTTATTGTATGGACTTATCTTAGTGCAATCCGATTTTAGACCAAACCAACGACAAGCACAAACCACTGTTGTAAGTTTGGCAATATGACCACTGATTGTTTCTATGTAACTTTTTTCAGAAGACTCTGTTTCATATCCCGATAAATATTAGCCCGTATCTGATACCAGATTATGGCCCACATTACAATCCGTTTATTTTTACTTTGTGTTTAATGCTACCGCGATAATTATTGTTTTGGGTTGGGATTCTAAAACGTTAACAAAGTTTAAGTGCTTAAACTATGTAGCTCAATAATTTATACTAAAAGACATTATTAAATGTGCAAAAAATGCAAACTTAAATTAATAATTATTTAACATTTCAAATAGTACGAATAACGATTTTTGTAGCGTTAAAAACATTTTAGCAACTAAGGTCAAATAAAAAAAATCACTCTAAATAAAATAATAATGAAGTTTTATTTTATTGGCACATTAATTATTTTATCGTCTTGTACCCAAGATAATAAAACGATAAAAATAAAAGGGTCGGATACTGAAGTAAACCTTGCTGTCCAACTTGCGGAGGATTTTCATGCGGTCAATCCTGACGTATTTGTGTCTATTTCGGGTGGCGGTTCGGGTTTGGGTATTACGTCTTTGTTAAACGGTACAGCAGATATTGCCAATTCATCGAGAAGCATAAAAAAAGAAGAGATTGAGATATTTCAGAAAAAAAACACAGCCATTGATTCTTTCATATTTGCCCAAGATGCCATTGCCTTTGTGGTGGCACGTGACCTGCCAATTGATTCCATAAATACGACCGCTCTTAGCAATATTTTAAACGGTACCTACAAAAATTGGTCATCGTTAACCCATATAAACAAACCCATCAATATTTATGGCAGGCAAAGCAATTCGGGCACGTATGATTTTGTGAAAAAGAAACTGAATATTGATTTCACACCTTATGCCAAACAAATGAATGGCAATGCCCAAATTCTGGAAGCCATCAGAGCCGATAATTCGGGCATCGGCTATGTTGGTGCCGGTTATGTAACCCATGGCAGCAACGGTGTAAAAGTGCTTCTAATTTATGATTCAACACACCCAAAAGCCGTTTCACCATTGGATGCTTCTATGGTTTTGAAAGGCAAATATTACTTTCAACGACCTTTGTTTCAGTATTACAGAACATCTGCTTACGATAAGATTAAACCTTTTCTTGACTTTCAAAAAAGTGAGCAAGGGAAAAAAATCATTCAATCATCCGGGTATTATCCAATCAATAAAAACTGATGACTATAAAAAAACGAGAACTCACCGATTGGCTATTTAGGCAAATTTTTAAAGCAGCAGGTTTTGTAACCATAGCCTTGCTCGGCGGCATATTTGTAATGTTGCTATACAACAGTTTTGCCTTTTTTTTAGATGTAAAACCAATGGATTTTTTTACGGGTTCTCAATGGAATCCGGATAATGTAAAAAGTACTTATGGCATTGGGCCTTTATTGGTAAGCACGGGATTGGTTACATTAGGTTCTATGCTTATTGCCATACCATTGGGCATTTTCACTGCGGCTTTTTTATCAGAATTGGCGCATCCCAATGTTAAAACATTTTTAAAACCTATCATTGAAATGTTGGCTGCAATCCCTTCTGTAACCATCGGGTTTCTTGGTATAGTGTTGGTTGGGCCGGGCATTGCAAATTTATTTGGAATTCAAAATGGTTTAAATGCTTTTAATGGCTCTATTTTGTTGGCAGTAATGGCACTCCCTACCATTATTACAATCAGCGAAGATGCCATTAACGCCATTCCAAAAACTCATCGGGAGGCTTCGTACGCGTTGGGCGCAAACAAATGGCAAACCCTTTTTAAGGTTGTGTTACCTGCCGCAATGCCTGGATTAATCGCCGCGGTTTTACTTGGTTTAGGTAGGGCTTTGGGCGAAACCATGACCGTATTGATGGCAACGGGCAACGCAGCGGTTATGCCCCACGGCTTTTTAGACGCGGTACGCACAATTACGGCAACCATCGCCATTGAGATGGGCGAAGTGCCTTATCAAACTACTCATTATTTTGCCCTGTTTGCCATTGCTATGGTTTTATTCTTGATAACGTTGACTATTAATTTGGTGGGAGAATATTTCGCCAATAGGCTAAGACAATTTCACGCATGATAAAGAAAATAAAATATTTTTTTAATTGGATTTTATTGTTGGGAAGCACCGTAGTGGTGTGCCTAATATTGGGCGTTATTTTATGGGATATTTTTTCGAAAGGCAGCCCCTCTATATCTTGGCAATTTATCAGTCAATTTCCAACTCATGGTATGACCAAGGGCGGTATTCTGCCCGCCATTATTGGCACAATTTCTTTAACTTTTATAACCACGCTTTTTTCTGTGCCTTTTGGGGTGGCTTGTGCAGTATTCCTTAACGAATATGCCCGACCATCGGTATCTACAAATATTATCAGGGCTAGTATTAGAAATTTGGCTGGTATTCCCTCTATTATATATGGATTATTTGGCCTTGCGCTTTTTGTTCAAGCATTCAGCTTCGGAACCTCCGTTTTATCTGCGGGCTTAACCTTGGGCTTACTTTCTTTACCCTATATTATCACAACTACCGAAGAAGCATTAAAACGAATACCCAACAGTATGAGGGAAGCTACCTTAGCGTTGGGTGCAACCCAATTTGAAACTGTTAAAGATGTAGTATTGCCTCAAGCTTTATCTGGAATTTTAACGGGTGTTATTCTCACCATGTCAAGGGCTGCGGGCGAAACAGCTCCCATTTTATTTACGGGTGTTGCTTTTTACATTAACGGTATTATCACCTCGCCCAACCAAGAATTTATGGCTTTGCCCTATCATTTGTACATGTTATCTACTCAACATCAATCCATCGAAGCTGTAAGGCCATTGGCCTACGCTACAGCTGCAACTTTAATTTTGTTGGTTTTTACGCTCAACATTGTGGCTTTTTATATCAGATTTAAAAACCGTACGCAGTATTAAAAGAAAATTATGGAAGATAACAAACTATCAGCACATGAATTAAATCTGTATTTCGGGAAAAAGCACATTTTAAAAAATATCAATATAGACTTTCCAAAAAATCAGGTTACGGCTCTTATTGGGCCTTCTGGATGCGGCAAATCAACCCTTTTACGAACTTTTAACCGTATGCATGACCTGTCTCACGATGCCAAGATTGAAGGTTCGGTAAAAATTGAGGACTTGGATATTTATGATAACAAAAATTCGGTTACAGAAATTCGAAAAAGAATAGGTATGGTTTTTCAAAAACCCAATCCATTGCCCAAGAGCATCTACGAAAATCTGTCTTACGCACTAAATATCCATAATTTTCCAAAAAAAGAAATCCCAAGCTTGATTGAAAAAGCCTTGAAAGAGAGTTATTTATGGGACGAGGTAAAGGACGAATTGCAAAAACCAGCTGTAAAATTATCGGGTGGCCAGCAACAAAGGTTGTGCCTTGCCAGAACGGTGGTTTTGCGCCCAGAAGTTATTTTGATGGACGAACCTTGTTCTGCCTTAGACCCAATTTCTACCAACAAAATAGAGGCCTTAATAAAGGTTTTAAAAAAAGATTACACCATCATAATTGTTACCCATAATATGCAACAAGCGCAACGCATATCTGATAAAGTTGCGTTTATGTATTTAGGCGAAATTATTGAATTTGATAACTGCGAAAATATCTTTCACAATCCACAAATGGAACTTACAAAAAATTACGTCGGTGGACATTTTGGTTAATTTTAAGCACATTGTGATATTTCTCTATTGTGAATTTATGATTGTTTAATCACAATTTATGTTTTAATAGTGTGATTTTTATATGATATGATTTTTTATAACCCTGTGAATGGCAATAATTAATACATTTAAGGAAATACGAATAGTACAATTTTTTCAACAGAAAAATGAGGACTCAAATTCATAAAGAAAAATTAACTTACCTCCATGGAAAACATCATCACCATAACTTTTAGCCCCAGTATAGATAAAAGTGCATCGGTAAAATCGTTAATTGCAACCAAAAAACTAAAATGCGATAACGTTAATTTGCAGCCCGGCGGCGGCGGTATAAATGTAGCCCGTGTGCTTAGTAAATTAGGAGCGCAGGTTTTGGCAGTTTTCCCATCGGGGGGATACACTGGAGCTTATTTTAACAATTTGCTAACCGCCGAAAACGTGGGGTTTGTAAGTGTGCCGGCCCAAAACGAAACCAAAGAAAACTTTGTAATATTGGATGAAAGCTGCAACAACCAATACCGGTTTGGCATGCCCAGCAATACTTTATTGGCATCCGAATATGAAGCTTGTTTAAAACTAATAGCAAGTTATAAAGATGCAGCCTTTATTGTAGCCAGTGGCAGTTTACCACCCGGCGTTCCACTTACCATATATGCCGATATAGCAAAAATCGCAGATAAAAACAACGCAAAATTTATTGTAGATACCTCTGGCCCTGCCTTAAAAAACGCAGTAAACCAAACCGTATATTTATTGAAACCAAACCTGAACGAGTTAGGTTTTTTGGCGGGCATTGAAAATCTTGACATTTTAGACGTAGAAAAAGTAGCGAAGGATTTATTATCAAAAATAAATTGCGAAATTATAGTTGTTTCTCTGGGTAGCCAAGGTGCCATGTTAATTACCAAAAACCAAACATATACTGTAAAACCGCCAAACGTAGAGGTAAAATCCACCGTTGGCGCAGGCGACAGTATGCTAGCGGGCATTATCTTTAGTTTGAGTATCGGGCAAAATTTAGAGCAAGCACTTAAATACGGTGTAGCCTGTGGAACAGCTGCAACTTTAAATTCTGGCAGCAAATTATGTGAATTGGCCGATATTGAAAAAATACACAAACTTATAGGGTAGATATTTTATACTTTAAACCAGAGTTACGATGAGTTATAATTTGCATTTTAGAATTCAGCTTTAAACTACAACCAAATAGTTCCTTTTTTTAGAGCTAATTTCAAACTACCGCTATTATTTCCAAAAAAAATCCATTAAGATTTGAAACTTAAAGTCTAAAATCTTAATGGACTAATTCTATTGAGGTTGCTTTTACAACCCTATTAATTCTTACTTTCTGCTGCCGAATATCCTCAACATACTTAAGAAAAGGTTAATGAAATCTAGGTATAAAGTTAAGGCTCCCATCAAAACCATTTTACTTGCAGAAGCATCACCAAACTCTATACCTGCACCAATGCGTTTCAGTTTCTGTACATCATAGGCGGTTAAGCCCGTAAATACGATGATACCGATAAAGCTAATGATGTATTGCATTTGGTCGCTTTTCATAAACATATTCACTACCGAAGCGATGATCATCCCAAATAATGCCATCATCAACAAAGAACCCATCTTAGTTAAATCAGTATCTGTGGTGTAACCCAAAACGGCCATTACCCCAAACAATAAAGATGAGGAAAGAAATACTCCAGTGATAGAACCCGAGGTGTAAATCAAAAAGATAAAGCTCAAACTGATGCCCATTGTAGTTGCAAATGCTATGAACAATAACATCATAACCGGGTAAGAAATTTTGTTGATACCGAAAGACATCACTAACATAAAAGCCAATGGTGCAAACATAATTATGGTTCCCAAACCCGTACGTCGGCCAGTTTCCATATCTATCAATAAGCTCAATAATGTTGCATCGTTTGCAAAAAGGTAAGCGCAAAGGGTAGAAACACCCAAGGCTACAAACATCCAAGCAAAAACTTTGGCGATAAATTTTTTGGATGCATCAGCATTTACATCAATGTAATCTGCATATTCAATATTCTGAGTGTCGTTTGTCATTTTTTTAGTTTTTAGATCTGATTCAAAATTAATTCAATCTTTTTAATATTTGGTTTTCTACAAGTAAAAATAATTGGGCAGGTTTTAATTGTCGCCAATTCAAATCATTGAGGTTTCCGCCAAAGTTGATGTAGTAATCTATGTTGTTGGTTTTAAATTCATCAATTACATGTTCCCTAAAATTTATGCCTGCAATCCATCCGTCTTCCACATCTTGAAACCATTCTTCGTAATAACAATCGTCGGAAGAATGGAAGTTAAGTACATTTTCTCCTAAGAGGATAAATTTGTTGATGCCTTCAGCGATGATGCTTTCCAATATTTCTCTTTTCAACAACATGATATCGTTGTTAATGGCATCGTTCCATTCGCCAATGAAATCTATAATGGCATATCGGCTTTCGTAATCAACAAACAAGATTTTAATATAAAGCGTTTGCGAACCAAAAAAATCCCACTGTGGATGAATAAGGTAGTTGTAAATCTGTTTATCGAAATGAAATTCGTTGTATTGCGTATCAAAAAAAGGTGATAGCTTATCTTCAGAAGCAATATAATCATCCCGCCAACGGTAATATGGTTCTATTTCATGCATTTTTTAATCAATGTAAGCTAGATAAAAATCCCTCCACGGCCTTTCGCACGTTTCCGTATCGTATCAATAAAGAATGTGCCGTTTTTTCGTTCACGCCCGTTTCGCTGATGATCATCTGTACGCCGCGTTCTACCAATTTATTATTGGTTAACTGCATATCCACCATTTTGTTGCCTTTTACCTTTCCTAATTTTATCATTATGGAGGTGGTTAGCATATTTAAAACCAACTTTTGTGCGGTACCTGCTTTCATACGGGTAGAACCTGTTACAAACTCTGGCCCAACAACAATTTCAATAGGAAAATCTACCTCGGCAGCTACCGGACTTTGGGCATTGCAAACTATGCAACCCGTTAATATATCCTGTTCCATGGCTTTTTTTAAACCGCCAATTACGTAAGGTGTGGTGCCAGAAGCGGCTATGCCTACCAATACATCGTTGTTATTGATGTTGTGTTGTTGTAAATCTATCCAAGCTTGTTGGTCATCATCTTCGGCATTTTCTACCGCTCGTCTTATGGCCGTATCGCCACCGGCAATTATTCCCACAACCTTTTCGAAAGGAACACCAAATGTTGGCGGACATTCAGATGCATCTAAAACGCCCAACCTACCACTGGTACCCGCTCCAATATAAAACAAGCGACCGCCAGTTTTCATACGCTGTATGGCAGCACTGGCCAATTGTTCGATTTGCGGAATAACCTTTTGCACGGCAAGGGCAACGGTTTGGTCTTCTTTATTTATGTTGGTTAACAATTGTAAAACCGACTGATTTTCTAAATCATTATACAGAGAGTCTTGTTCGGTAATGCTTTTCATGGATAGGTTGTCTATTATTGAATAATGAAATGGTCAGGTACTTTAAAGGTAGATTAAAAAATAAGAACTTATTACTTGGATTAAAAAATTAACAATGACTTAACAACGTTATAAATAAGTAAATGTAAGTCTGCTTTTTATGTGTGATATGCTTTAAAGTGACCAGAGTTTGACCGTCGGTAATAATGGTAAAAGCTAATACTTATTCTATTTTTGTAATTATCAATGAAAAATACTTCCTCCAAAAAGATACAATTATTTTTATGGTTTGCCATTGCCCTTGCCTTTGGGATAATTATTGGCTTAGGCCAAAGTGGAACTAACTTTCCTTTTGGCCAAAACAAATTATTGGGTTTACTTGCAGGCAACAATAACAAAGTCAACAATATCTTGGATTTAGTTAAGGATAAATATGTGGATGCTGTTGATGTGGACTCTATGGAAGGTTTGGCCGTAAACCAAATTTTGGGAAGTTTAGATCCTCATACGGTTTACCTGCCACCAGATGATGCCCAACACCAAAACGAAAATTTGGAAGGCAATTTTGATGGCATAGGCATCGAATATTTTTTGCTGAAAGATACCATTTTCGTAACCGATGTTCGCCCTTATGGCCCGGCCGAAAAAGCAGGCTTAAAACGCGGTGATAAAATTGTAGCAGTTAACAACCAATATTTCAAGCAAAATTCCTTGAGTTCCGATTCTGTGGTAAATAAACTGCGTGGGAAAAAAGGTTCGGAGGTTAGCGTAACCCTATTGCGAAACGGAATTCTAATGCCCAAAATCAGCATCACCAGAGATAAAATTTTATTGAGCAGCATTGATGCCGCGTACCTTTTAAACAGAAATACAGGGTACATAAAAATAGCCAATTTTGGCGCAAACACTGAAGAAGATTTTGTGCAAGAACTGCAGAAAATGGAAGCAATGGGCATAAAAAACTTGGTTTTAGACCTCCGCGGAAATGGTGGTGGTTACTTGGAAGCTGCAACGGCCCTTGCCGATCAATTTCTGCCGAAAGGCAAATTAATAGTTTATACCAAAGGTTTGCACGAGCCTCGTACAGATTATTCGGCCACGGAAAATGGTTTGTTCGAAAGCGGTAAGGTTGTCTTATTGGTAGACGAAGGCACGGCCTCTGCCAGCGAGATTGTGGCCGGCGCACTGCAAGACTGGGACAGGGCAACCATCATTGGTCGCCGGTCTTTTGGTAAAGGTTTGGTGCAACAACAGTTCATGTTCAACGATGGATCTGCCATGAATTTAACCGTGGCCCGTTATTATACGCCATCTGGTCGATCTATTCAAAAATCTTACAAAAACGGTATCAACGAGTATAAAGACGAACTTAAACGCAGGTTTAAAAAAGGTGAAATCACTTCGCTTGATAGTAATTTATCCGACACAAGCCTTTTTTCGCCCAAGCTAAAATTTAAAACAGCCGCAGGCAAAGCTGTTTATGCAGGTGGTGGAATTATGCCTAATATTTTTATCCCCTTGGACACTACCAAGCGCAGTGCTTTTTACGAAACCATTGTAGGCGAATCGCTTACTGCCAATTTCGTTTACGCAAAACTGATCCAACAAGTACAAGCCTCTAAATATAAATCGGTAACCGATTTTATCGACAACTACCAAATTACCGATAAGCAGTACCAACAATTTTTGGCCTACTGCAATAGTTTTAAGGTGAAAGCCCCCGATAACGAAACGCAAAAATCTAAGCCCATTATCCTGCGGAACCTAAAATCCATCTTGGTAAAATACTATTACGGTGATGAAGGTTATTACCGTTACACCAATACAGACGATGATTTTGTAAAGGCCGCCCTGCAAAAAATACAAAACCCGTAATATTTTCCCAAACGGGGGATAAATATAAAGGAGGTTGAGCGGACAGTTGGTTGAGCGGAGTCGAAACCCGTTTCTAAATAACTCTAAGTTTAAATCTTTTATTAGAAAAGCCAAACCTGCGTTCCATATTGCGGGCTAGCCTGGCTGTACGCTGTAGCTTTTTTTAAAAGGGGCTTCGACTACGCTCAGCCACCTTTTTAAAAAAAGTCTGCCGCTTCCATCCAGTTTATTGTACGCAGGGCTGGTTTTCTATCGGGAGGAAAGTCAAAATTCAAAACCTATTTTTCGGCTGTTTTTGAATTTTAAATTTTGACTTTAAACTTTAAACAAACACCGAAGTAACATCGGTTATCATCCAGCCTTTATCGGTTTTTGATAATGATATGATGTTTTCCTTGGTAAAGCCTTCATAAATCATCCTCACTTTTACCACACAAAAATTATCATCGGTACTAATGGTTTCGTAGGCCGTTGTACAATTCTGTTTAACATAGCCCACTCTTCTTACAAAGTCAAGCTCTTCTTTTTTTCCGTGAGAAAACAACTTGCCGTTGCGGGTAGAATTAAATTTAACATCGTTTGCCAAAATGGAGGCATAATCTTTTGAATTGCCCAAAGACACCATGTTTATGTAAGCTGCAATAGAAAATTGCAGGGTTTCCTTATTTTGTTCGGGTACGGTGTTGGCGTTAGCCATTAATGTGGTTGTTGCAATAATTATTGCCAGTAAAATTGTTTTTAGATTTTTCATTTTTTGTGTGTTAAGAGTTTTTAAATTTTTGTTATACGTATAAACTTTAGATGCACCTTCCCTACAAAATGTTGCAGTTGATATAAAAAAAATATTTAGCTTCACATTAACTGTTATAAACCTAAACCAAATGACAAGTTCTCCCACCTCTGCTAGATTGCTCTCATTAGATATTTTTCGCGGAATAACGGTTGCTGCCATGGTGTTGGTAAATAACCCTGGCGATTGGGGTCACATTTATTGGCCTTTTGCGCATGCGGAATGGAACGGTTGCACTCCCGCAGACTTAATATTCCCGTTCTTTTTATTTATTGTTGGCGTGGCCATAGTGTTGGCTTTGCATAAAGCCAAAGAAACAAAACAAGAAAACATTTATTTAAAGGTTATTAAACGGGGTGCCATTTTAATTGCACTGGGCTTATTTTTAAATCTTTTCCCATTTTTCGATTTCGGGCATATGCGCATTCCGGGGATATTACAACGTATTGGAATAGTTTATATCTGCTGTGCGTTGTTATTTTTGAAAACCACCAGACGCTTTCAATTTTGGATGTTTTGGGCAATTTTAGTGGCCTATTATTTATTGATTAATTTTGTGCCCGTTCCGGATTTCGGCACTGCAAATTTGGGCAAAGAAACCAATTTGGCTGCTTGGCTAGATAGGTTACTCTTAACCACCAACCACACCTGGAAACTGTCCGTAACTTGGGACCCAGAGGGAATTTTGAGTACACTGCCCGCCATTGCCTCTGGCATATTTGGTTTGGTAATGGGTTACATTGTAAAAAGTTATGATAAGCCCAGTTCAAATGTTGCCTTACGGATGATTTATCATGGTATCATTGCCACCGGGTTGGGTATCTGTTTCCATTATTTTTTTCCAATCAACAAATCTTTATGGACAAGCTCATACGTACTTTTTACGGGTGGTTTGGCTACCTTGTTTTTTGCCGGTATTTATTGGTTGGTAGATGTACGGAAAAGTAAAACTTTCCTCAACATATTTGTAGTTTTCGGCACCAATGCCATCACAGTTTTTTTCGGGTCGGCCATTATTGCCAAACTGTGCAACATAGAATGGATTATGCAAGACGGGGTAAATTTGGGTATTAAGAATTGGTTATTCCAAACTTTTTACGTGCCTTATATTCATAACCCCTATTTGGCTTCATTAGCGGGAGCCTTAACGTTTGTAATCATTTGGTATTTTATATTGAGGTTAATGCACAAAAAAAATATCATCATAAAAGTTTAAGATTCAGGTTTCCAATGCTCCAACCTTAGTTGCTGCCCATCAAAAACTGCGTATGTTTTAAAATTTATCCATTCGCCTAAGTTGATATATCTGGCATTATCCCCAATTTTTACATCCATAGGGAAATGCCTGTGGCCCATAATGAAATAATCGAATTTTTTTCCCTTTTGGGTTAAGCTCACTTCTAAACTTTTTATCCAATTCAGTTCCAACTCTTCAAATTTCATCTCTTTTCGTTTGGCCAACTTACTTTTGCTACTCCAATAATTTGCCAAGCCCACACCAAGGTTTGGGTGTGCCCTGGCAAAAAGCCATTGGCAAACTTTGCTTCTGAAAAGTTTTTTCAATAATTTATAACCGCTGTCTCCGTTTCCCACGCCATCGCCATGGTGTAAAAAAAACTTTTTTCCGTTACGCTCCATTTCCATTTCGTCGGAAATTATGTGCATGTTCAGCTCTTTTTTAAAATAATCGAAAACCCACATATCATGGTTGCCCTTAAAAAAATAGAGCTTTGTACCGGCATCGCTTAACTCGGCTAGTTTTCCAAGCAGTCTGATGTAACCTTTGGGCACTACGGTGCGATACTCGAACCAAAAATCAAAAATATCGCCCATCAGAAAAACCTCTGCCGCATCGTCCTTAATAAAATCGAGCCATGCAACCACCTGGTTTTCTCTATCTCTACTTGAATCGTAGTTTGGTGCCCCCAAATGAAAATCAGAGGCAAAATATTGTTTGTACTTGTTCACGGATTCAAATATGCATCAAAAATACATCCTATTTAAAATATGCGGTTTAAAATGTGCAACTGTACGGGTTGCGGAAACAAAAACAAAGTTTTAGGATTACCACTTGCCACCGATGAAATAAAGCCCGTTCATTTTAGCCCGGATTGCAGCGGCACCCTTTTTCATGCACCTCACTAACACTAAAGCAAGCACAAACAGAAAAAGGTACAGCGGAAAGCCGGATGGAATTGAGTTTAATGCTATAAATTTGATTGCTTCCATTCATTAAAAAAAGATGGGCTTAGAAGGTGGGCTCTCGTTTTTTAATCTATCCAAAGTGGTTACCACGTATTTGTATTTGATGGATGGATTTGGGTTTAAATCAAGCCAGCTCAACGTTGGAGTATAAAAAATGGCTTTGATGTTTTCGGTATATTCCAGATCTACTTCCTCATCTTCGGCAAAACGATAAACTATGAAACCATAGGGAGCTTCTTTGTCGCGAGCCTCATCTGGCAGTTGCCAACTCAGCAAGGTGCCCAACAAAACGTGTGTTGCCATTACATTTTTGGGCGCATTGGGCGGCACGGAATCTAACCAAGGCATTAGGGGCGGCAAGGCTACAAAGCGGTAATAATTGTTTTTAAGGGTATCCGAAATACCAAATGGGTTGTTTCTCAAAGATTTGGAGCTAAAGAAAACACTACCGTTTATATTCTCGTTTTGGCGGATGTAGGAAATTTGCCTACCCAATTGTGAAGGTACTCGCCAACCGGCATCTTTGGTAGCGTTTACACGGTAAGCGCCATGGCCAATGTACATGTTTCTGCCATAGGTATTGCTGCCCCACCAATTAGCCAGATTGGCAAAAGGTGCGGCCTTGGTACTGAAAGACCAGTATATTTGAGGGTTTAAATAATCAACCCATCCATTTTTTATCCATTTTCTGGCGTCGGCGTAAATTTCATAATAAGAATCTCCGCCATACGTATCAGAGCCTTCGGGATCTTGGGCTTTGTTTTTCCAGATACCGAAAGGGCTTATGCCAAACTTCATAAATTTTTTATGAGCGTGTATGCTGTCATTTAAAGTATGTATGAGCGTATCCACGTTTTGTCGGCGCCAATCTTTAATATTACTTATGCCATTATTGTGCATAATGTAGGTGTCAGCATCTTTTAAGGTTTGCCCTTTAACTGCGTAGGGGTAAAAATAATCATCAAAATGCACACCATCGATGTCATAATTATCTACCACGTTTAAAATAATTTTTGTGATATATTCCCTAACCTCTGGCAGGCCCGGATTAAAGAGCTTTTTACCTTCATACGAAAAAAACCAATCGGGCTTTAACCTGGTAATGTGAGAGGAAATGATCTTTGCTTCATTGCCATCAAAAGTTGCACGGTAAGGATTAAACCAAGCGTGCAATTCCATGCTACGTTTGTGGCATTCTTGTATGGCAAATGTTAGCGGATCATAAAAAGGAGCGGGGCAAAGCCCTTGTTTGCCGCATAGGTATTGAGACCATGGCTCGTGAGCACTGCTGTAAAATGCATCTGCCGCAGGGCGGATTTGAAAAATAATGGCATTAATACCTTGTTTTTGATGTGCGTTAAGCAATTTCAGAAATTCGGTTTGTTGTTGCTCTGTTGATAAGCCTGGCTTGCTTGGCCAATCTATATTGGCTACGGTGGCCACCCAAACACCACGGAACTCTCTTTTGGGCATGATATAATCTTGCGCTTTTGCAGTGTAAATACAAATTTGGGCAATTGTAACGGTTAACAGGATGCTGTAAAATTTCATTTAAAACGGATTGTAATATGATAAAGTTTGAAACGCAAAAGTAAGCAATAGCGCATATACAGACTGCGAATAAAGAACCTTATTATGTAACAATTTTGTTATGCTTGGAAAATAACTTTTAAAAGTTAATATTTATGTGCATATAATATTTCGATTTTAAAAATGTTATACAATGGTTGGACTAATAAAAATATAATTCGTTAACATTGATAAATGTAAAATATACGCTTTTTTATAAACCTTAACTGTGCAAAAATACCCTCCAACTAAAAACCAACATTATGGACAATCAAGAGCAGAAAAGAAAAGACAACAACAAAATTTATTTTTTATTAGCGGTTATAGTGGCCTTATTAGGTACTAGCATATATTTATACCTGCAAAAAAACAAGACGGAACAACGCATTGTAACCGTAATTGACGAACGTACGGCCTTACAAACGGAATTGGAAAAACTGGAGACTGATTTGGAGCAGGCCAACACAGCTAATACCAAAACCACCGAAGAACTGAATACCAAAGACGAGCAATTGAAGATAAAGATTGCAGAATTAAAACAATCTCTGGCCAAAGGCAGCTTAACCCGCGGTCAGTTAGCCGACGCGAAAAGGGAATTGCAAAATTTGCGATCTATGGTGGGTAATTACACTTCCGAGATTGAAAGTTTACAGCAGCAAAATGCCGTATTAACTGTTGAAAGAGACAGTTTGAAAACAACAGTAACATCTGTTTCCAGAAAAGCACAAGACTTAACCCGTCAAAACGACTCGTTAAACACACGGGTGAAAGTAGGCGCAGCACTTAAAGGTACAGGAATAACTACAGTAGCTTTTAAAATAAAAAACAGTGGCAAAGAAGTGGCAATAGACAAAGCTTCGAGCGCAGAAAAGTTAAAGATTTATTTTTCGGTACCCGCAAACCCCATTGCTGATAAAGGGATGCGTGACTTGTACTTACGCATACTAGACCCCGCCGGAAACTTGATTACAGGCGAGAATGGGATGTTTGATGCTGACGGGCAGAGCCTGCAGTACACTTATAAAACCGCTATTGAATATTCTGGCGAAGCAAAAAGCTACACTATTGACTGGATAAACAAAAGCCCGTACATACCGGGTAACTATGCCATAGTGTTGTACACAGATAACAGTTTAATGAGCAAGGGGACTTTCAGTTTAAGATAAACGTAAAATGCACTTAATTGAAGAGCAGGAAGTTTTACTTTATGCTCTTTTTATTTGATAGCTATTTTTCGACTAAGGTGTTGTAGGCTAAAGTGTGCAAGAAAGCTAAAGCAGGAATTCTTTGCATTGATTTTCAGTTCAGTTTTTCTGAATAATATTTTTCCTTCAAAAACAAACTAACCCTTACCAACAAAATCAGAACGGGCACTTCTACCAAAGGTCCAATAACGCCTACGAATGCTTGTGGCGAATGAATACCAAAAACGGCAATGGCAACAGCAATTGCCAATTCAAAATTGTTGCCTGTGGCAGTAAACGCAATTGATGCGTTTTTGTCATAGGGAACTCTCAAAGATTTACTGATGAAGAAACTTATAAAGAAGGTTAATACAAAATAAATTACCAACGGAATGGCAACTTTTACAACATCCATTGGTAACTCTAAAATTTTTCCGCCTTTTAAGCTAAACATCAATACAATGGTAAACAGCAATGCGTACAAGGTTATGGGTGAAACAACAGGAATAAATTTTCTGTTAAACCAATCTTTTCCCTTTGTTTTAATTAAGAAATACCGGCTTAAAAATCCAGCTATAAATGGTATGCCCAAATAAATAAAAACACTTTCGGCTACATCTTTCATAGGTACAGATATATTGAAATTTCCCAAACCTAATTTTTGAGGCAATACGTTGATAAAGAGCCAAGCGTAAAAACTATAAAATATCAATTGGAATATACTGTTTAGTGCAACCAAAAGGGCAGCGTATTCTCTGTTTCCCTTAGCCAGATCATTCCATACAATTACCATAGCAATGCATCTGGCCAAACCAATCAAAATCAAACCAACCATATAGTCAGGTTCGTTTCTTAGGAATATGATGGCCAAAACAAACATCAAAACAGGGCTAATTATCCAGTTGAGCAACAAAGAGACCGACATTACTTTTTTGTCTTTGAAGGCTAACGGCAATAGCGTATAATCTACTTTTGTTAAAGGTGGGTACATCATTAAAATCAAACCAATTGCCAGCGGAATATTGGTTGTGCCTATGGATAACGATTGCGTAACGTTAGAAATGTTTGGAAAGATATATCCCAAACCAACACCTAAAAGCATTGCCAAAAATATCCATAAGGTAAGGTAACGGTCTAAAAATTTTAATTTTGGTTGCATATTTTAATTTCCCGTAAGTTGTGCGTATTGCTCTGGTGTAAATAATTTTATGATTTCGTTGCTATCTTGAATCTCAATTTTTATCAACCATCCATTATAAAAGGGATCTGAATTAACAAGCGCAGGCTCTTTCAAAAGTTGTTTGTTGGTTTCGGTGATTTTGCCGGATAATGGCATAAATAAATCGCTGACCGTTTTTATAGCTTCAACAGACCCGAATACTTCATCCTGCTGAAAGCTATAGCCAAGATTCGGTAAATCTACAAACACAATTTCGCCCAACTCATTTTGTGCAAATGATGTAATGCCAATGGTTCCTACATTGTTTTCAATGCGAATCCAAGTATGTTCTTTGGAATAATATAAATCGTTTGGGAAATCCATTTTTAAGTTTTTTGAATTAATAGCCTCGTCTTAAGTTTTCTGCATATTCATTCGGTAGCGGACTTTCCTCCACTGCCATTGCTGCTTTTTCAATGTCATAATCAAAACGAATAAATTCAACGCTGATGCTGTCCTTATTTAATACTGAGCTATTATCATTGATGCTTAACATCACATAACCACCTCTAACATCATTATCTTTTGGTTTCCCTACCGAACCAATATTGATTGCGTGGCGGTAATGGTTTTGTCCGTCGGTACCAGAATTTAAAATGCGATGATAAGGTTTGTGAGTATGCCCGAAACACAAAATGTCTGCATCGGCTTGTTCCATAATGCGAAGCATACTTTTTTCTTCACGATCTTCAAAAAGATATTCGTTTATTTTTCGTGGACTACCATGTACCAAAAGCAAGTTTAGTTTATCTTCATTTAACTGAAACTCCACTTTTATGTGTGCGGGAAGTGTGCGCAGATAGGCACGCTCCTCGTCTTTCATTAAAGAATTGGTAAATGAAATGGAAATGTTTCCGTTGTCTTTTTCACTATCTGTTTTGTAGGCACATCCACATTCTTTACTCATTTTACCTATGCCAAAATCATAGTTTCCGGCAATGGTTGGGATTTTTCTTTTGCGAATTTCATTTACTACTTCGTTAGGCCAAATGTTGTACCCCACTAAATCTCCCAAACAATAAATGCTGTCGGGATTTCTCTTTTCTACATCTGCAAAAAATGCTTCTAATGCAGGAAGATTGGCGTGTATGTCGCTGAATAATGCAATTTTCATTTTTACTGATTTTGTGTTTTTATATATTTTGTTTGATCAATATTAACAACATCCACCTCCAGGTGTGCAATTATTAGCATTGTTTTGGTCTAATACTGGTAAATTTTTCTTTTGTTTTTCTGGTGGAATTCCGCAAGCATCTAGTGCCAGGCAAGCCGTGTTTTTGTTTTTCAACACAAATGTTTTTCCGTTAAATTCTAAATCGTATTTACCAATAGTTTCCGATTGATATTCCACTTCAATTTCTGCATCTTCAATCCCTAATTTGTCTTCAGAGAGTTTGATAATATTCAATAATCTACTTGGTTTTAAACGATGTTCAAAATCGTCTGCATTCCATAACTGAAAATTTATTACTTTTTCTGTACGAATTACACCACCACAATCAATAAATTTTTTTGTGATTTCTCCGACTTCCGTAACGTGGAAATGTTGAGGTATAAATAATCCATTTTCCAATCTAAACTCCACATTGTTTAATGTTGGTAAGATTTCTTTGATAACTGATAATTTCATGGTCTGATAATTTTATTGTTAAAATGCAATATTGCGATTGAATTATTTAAAAAAATGCTAACAGCATTTTTTTTGAGTTACGGTTGTTATAATATTTGAGAAATATTTTTTAAGAATATCGAACGTGTTTTCGTTTACGCAGTAGCAAATAGCATTGCCTTCAATGTTTCCTCTAATCAAACCTGCGTTCTTTAATTCCTTTAAATGTTGCGAAACGGTAGCTTGTGCCAATGGCAATTCGTTCACGATATCGCCACAGATGCAATTTTCTGTTGCTAGTAAATATTCAATAATTGCTATCCTGGCAGGATGCCCCAATGCTTTTGCTATAATTGCAATTTGGTTTTGCTGGTCTGTGAAATGGTCTGTATTGGTTGCTCCCAATTTTTCTGTTATTTAATATTGCAATATTACGATATATTTTTCAACAATATTAACCTTTATTTTAAATTTAACTATTGCTGTGATTTTAAACCACAAGATTATAGTTTTGAACCCTACATTACGGTTATTAACCACAGCGTTTATGTTATTTATTGGATAAAAGTCTATTAAAATATTAAACCTTTTAGGGTATTATAGGCTATATATAATTTTATACGTAAGGAAACCAAGAGGGCAAGAAAACCAAGGGGGCATGCCCCCTTGTTCTAGAAAAAGGCCCTCACTTGCATACCGCCCGTATGTATGGCCCTGACATCTGCAGATTTTCTGCCTTCGTAGGTAAAGTTGAGTTGTATGCCGTTGGATATGGTTCGCTGGAATCCAACGTTCCAAGTAAGATTGTTGCCTGGCTGTAAACCATCCAACATTTCATAACCTACCGAAGAATTGTTTTTGCCCTCAAACTGATTGTTGATGCTATTTGCACGGGCAGAAAATATACCCTTTTTTAAAAGATTATATTTTATTTCGGAGCTTATGCGGAAATTCAAGGTGCTTTCCCCTCCGTATTCTCCAGCATTTTGCTGGGTACTTAAACCTCCAGATAAGATGGTTTTAAAATTATTGGTAAACTGATAGCTAAACTCTGGTACTGTTTCGTAGAATTTGATTTTATAATTGTTTGCAGAAAACAATTCGGACAGATATTGTTTATCGCCTTGCTTAAACTCTACCATAAAATTGGCTTTGCGTATAAAGTTCCACCGCAATCTTACACTACTCTCCGTTCTGTTGCGGCTATCAAAACCATTGGTCAATAAAATTTTGCTGCCATTTTGTTGGTAATTAATATCTAGCCCAAACACGGGGTTTTGCCTATCAAAAAACAGTGAGTTTCTGAAATATGAATTATAGGAAAGCAATTTATCGTTAGCCACATTTGTTTGGTAAGGATTAAATGCCAGTGCACCAACGCCCAACACTCGCTTATCCACACGCAACGCAGTAATATTGCTCAGTTTTTTCAAAAATATTTGGAAAGACTTTTTACTGTCTTTGAACAAGGATGCAGCATTGAGGGTAAGGTTTTGGTTGATCCCCGTAAAGTTTGAACGTATGAACTGGTTGGTAGTCCTAAAAATCCTTACAAATTTCGATTGATCTGGAAAACGGGAGATCTCAAATTCGTTGAGTTCCTTAATGCCGTTATTGTTGTAATCTATCCAGGTATATTCACCCTGGCCCGCCGGCACTTCCAAAAAAGCAAAATCTCTTTTCTGTTCCTGACCTGCTCCCAATTCATACAGTACATTTCCGGTTACCAGACCTCTCCATTCGTTTACCTGGTATTCGGCTCGTCCCAATAAACTATTATCTGCTTTTAAATTCGGTACAATTGAACGGACAACCTGAAGATTGCGGTAAGTGCCGTTAAATCTAAACTGGTGCCGTTCATTTTTAAGTAACTCTGTAAAAACGGTAATGTTCTGGCTTCTGTCCGTCTGCAACAACGCAGCTCCCGATGGATAAGCATTGCTACGGGTGAAATAAGATACCCCCCACCGGTTTAATTTTTCTTCGGATGATTTAATTCCAGCCTGTACTACATTGAATGAAAAACTTTGGGGAGATACGGAATCCGATAACTTATTATGTACTTCATTGTGTTCAAGAGAATAGCCCAAATTAAACTGGTAGTTGCGAAGCTTCCGAAACGTTCTGGTTACGTTGACCGAAGGCCTTAAAAAATAGCCTTGCAACGTATTTGAACTGATTTGAAAGATTAAACGCCGAGTTAAACTTCCATCCGCCAATATCCTGAACATGAATGACCGAATTTCTGACTCCATTAAATCCTCCGCCGCGCCGGTAGTTCGTAAAGGTATATCGCAGGCTGTTATCAGTAAGATCCGCAAGCTGTACTCCCGCAGAAATAATCCGCTCGTCTTCTGGCGTAACTACCAGTGGTAGTCCCCAGTCGCGGGTAAATTCAATATTTCTTAATCGTTCAAGTGGCTTAAAGGCCGCCTGCACAAATTCATATCCAAGGTCAGTAATTAATTTTTTCTTCCCTATCTGCCTGCTATTTTTTAATGCAAGCTTTCCTGCGAAACCTTTATCATTTCCTTTGTCGAGTTTGGAGAAAGTGTTGACATCGTAATTACTTACAGCGCCTTCTGCATTCAGCATAGTATTTTTTGTGACTGCATAATCGGCGCCAACGCTGATCACCTGTTGTTTTTTAGGCGTTACGAGAAATACTGCAGGCTCAAAACCGCCTTGTTTGATTCCATTCAATGGTGCCACCCATTGGTACACCTTTCCATTTGCCCCATTGAGGTAAGGAGTATAATTTCCAAAGCCATAGCCCACTTCTAAAAAGGATAAGGCATACCCCGCGCTGTCTGCATCTGTCGAATACACGTATACCGAATCATGGGCAGTGCCATTGTCGTATACGGTATCTGTCTTTTTATACAGGATTTTACCCGAAGAAAAGGTATCTATCGCGGCATTGGGGTAGAAAGCCTGGTTGATTCTATCTCCAAGGGTATCGAGAAATCTTTTTTGCGGAGCATCGAGTGTCTGATTGATTGGGGAGCTCTTTGCATCATTGTTACTGAATGCGCCGACCTTTAGTTTAAGCTTTTTCCCCACCTGCGTTTCGTTGTAAGCAAACACATTGGCGTTAAGATAGTTCCGGTCCGAATATTCAAATTCAACCTGAATTCTGATATCCTTTGTCACCATTCGTTTGGGCGTAAAGGCGATCTCTGCGGTATTGTAGTTAATGACGTAATCCTGATCCTCGCCGCGCTGGAGCAATTCTCCATCCATGTATACCCGTTCGGAATTGGCCAGCACCACAAAAAAGAATTCATTGTTTGCTCCCGTCAGACGGTACGGTCCCTGGTTACCTTCCTGTGGTTCAATTATATTGCGCGTGAATTTTCCTTTTGCAATGGAACCACTAAGCAACGCACTGTTGTAAACATTTTCAGAAATCCGGGTTTTGGTTTCAAAAGAGATCCCCTGCAGCCGTTTATAAAACGAAAGAAAATACGACTTGTTCTGGCGGATATCGATATCCCCCAGGCTTAACGACCAGTTTCGTTTTTTAAACTGAAGAAATATCCGGTCGAATTCATTTAACTGCTGAGTGGTTCCATCTGGCTGGATAGGGATATTGTTGTCCGTAATGGCGGCAACAATTTCAACGCTATCCGCAAGATACCCGCTGATCTGTAGATTTAAATTTGACGTGACCACGGCATCCTGGCTATTGCCAAACGAGATACCCCGTCCAAAACTGCCACTATAAAGGATATTACCAAAGTCGAAAAATTGCTCTTCCCGGGCAGTTCCATATTCGGGGGTATATGGCTGACCAAGAAAGTTATTCATCACACTGTCGTACTGCATGTGCTGCGTCTTCGCATTCAGCCGGGTGGCAAATACCCTGTAGCGCACGAGGACACTGTCTACCGGTGGTTTTTTTTTCCAGACCAGGGTGGCATTCACCAGGTCGATATGGTATAAACTGTCTGGGAAACCGGGAAGAATAACCGTAT
>ENA-OFCE01000629-OFCE01000629.1-metagenomes-genome-assembly--contig:-NODE-629-length-22044-cov-7.499022_pt1 | contig 22044 bp, 17 predicted proteins | sample MGYA00153388_OFCE01 | MGnify analysis MGYA00153388
CTCTTTATTTTCATCATACTTTGTGAAAATCTTTTAATGGGGGTTTCCTTAGCATATACAAAAGCAGCCCCTTTACGGGGGCTGCTTACAGCATACTTGGAATTTTCGATCGTTTGGGCTTTGGGGCCAGAATAAAGGTATAGGTTCCTTCTTCATGGCCGTGGAGTGAATGGGACAGTGAATCCGTAATGTTCACTTTAGCGCGAATAATTTCATCCAACTGAATCTGGCAGTATTTATTTATATTAATAAATCTGACACCATAACTCGTACTTTCACCACTTTGGTGAATGTGGGCAATCTCTCCCTCAAACTGCATATTGAATTCGGAAAAAGCATTATAGATTAAAAGGTCAAAGTTCAGTTTCTGTCCCTCTAAGTACTCTTCCTTGGATTCAAACCGTAACCCCCCGGCAGAAATGTTCCGGAGTTCGATTTTTTTCCAAACCTTCCGGTCCGAAGTCATAATCGCATGACAGATGGTGTTTGAACACCGTATAAACTTCCTGCGTTCTACAAAATCACTCATAACAACCACCCTCTCCTAAACTGTTCGTCAGTTGCTATTTTTTCATACTCTTTCCCTGAGTATTTTTTCTATTTTGTATTTTACAGTTCATAGGTGTTTAAAAGGATGATGTCTTTAGTGAAATGAAATTTATTATTCTATATTTTTATTGTAGCATTTTCTCCTTAGAGACGTCGATATGATCATTTAACAAAAACGAGCTCGCAATTTGTACATAATGCACAAATTATGAGCGCTAAATTTTTATTTTTATAGTTAATATGCACAAACGTATTGTTGTTCTACTCTACATAGTTAGCTTTTGCTGGTTATTTTTATATATACTACTACCAGTACCTGCATGATTTCTGAGTCAGCTATATATAATACGACTGGTAACTGCTGATTTGGGAATCACGCAGCCAACGATTCTGGGGCTGCGTGGTTCTCGAATCAGCTAAGTTCCATCGTAAATTATATAAGTTCCATCGCAAATCATATCGCTCTTTTCTTTACACAGCAGCCTCTTCACGGTCCCGGAACTGTATACTGCACAAGTGGCTGTACAATCCTCCCCTGTCCAGCAATTCCTGATGCGTCCCCATCTCCGATATTCCTCCTTCGTTTAGAACGACAATCTTATCCGCTTTCTTTACCGAAGAAAGCCGATGGGCGATAACAATAGTGGTTCGATTCTCAATCACCCTGTCAATTGCCTCGTGAATCAGCTGTTCTGTTTCCACGTCTACTGAAGCAGTGGCCTCATCCAATATAAGAATCGGCGTGTTCCTCAGTACGGCCCTTGCAATGGAAAGTCTTTGTTTCTGTCCACCGGAGAGTTTAACTCCCCTTTCACCAATGATGGTATCATACCCATCTTCCAGATTCATAATAAACTCATGAGCATGAGCCACTTTGGCCGCTTCCATAATTTCCTCCCGTGACGCCTGGACACAGCCGTAGGCAATATTGTCCGCCACTGTGCCGTTAAACAGGAAGATGTCCTGGAGCACGATACTGATGTTATCTCTGAGGCTGCGAAGGCTCACATCTCTGGCATCATGTCCATCTACCCAAACGGTCCCGGAGGTGGGATCATAGAATCTCGTAATCAGACTGATGAGCGTGGTCTTTCCCACGCCCGTGGGCCCCACCAGGGCTACCATTTCCCCCGGCTTGATCTCAAGATTGATGTCTTTTAAAACATCAATCCCCGGGATATATTGAAACGAAACATCCCGCAGTTCCAGCTTTCCCTTCACACGCCCCAGGTTCATGGCTTCTTCCCTATCCTTTATATCCGGCTCCGTATCCAGTATTTCAAAAATCCGGTCCGCTCCCGCCAGAGCATTCTGCAAATCTTCATTAATTCTACCCATGGTACTGATGGGCTGATAGAACATATTCAAATAAAGTACAAAGGCTACAATATCCTGTACAGGAATTTTCCCAACAGAAGCCAGGTATCCGCCAACACCGATTACCAATACATTCCCGAAGTTGTTTAAAAACTGGATAGAGGGATGGTAGATGGCACTGGACCGCAGATACCGCAATGTCTCTACTGCATAGTTCACAGACTTCTTGGCAATCCTTTTCTTTTCACGTTCCTGCTGATTAAAGACCTGAATCTCCTTGATCCCGGAAAGGTTATCGTGCAAAGTGGCACTGAATTCCGCCAGGGCCTGCTGGGAAGTCCGGAAAGTAGGCCTCACTTTTTTGGCAAAATAGACAGAGCCTACGACCAGCGGTGGAATAGTAACAAGGCTTAGAATTGCCAGTACAATATTAATCTTAAATAAGATAATAGCGACTCCCACCAACATCAATATATTTACAATCAAATCCGGTGCCGCATGCGCAATCAGTGTCTCCAGCTTATCGGTGTCACTGGTGGCTCTGGACATCAACTGTCCTGTTTGTTTGTCATGATAGTACCGTAGGGAAAGCTTCTGTAAATGCTCGTAAATCCTGATTCGCATGTCCGATACAAAATTCCAGGCAGCATAATGTGTGTAATACTGGCGTATATACTGACCCACTGCCTGGACCAGATAGGAAAGCCCCAAAATTGCTGCCAGCCCAACTGCTTTTGTCCCCAGCTCCGGGTCTTTACCGGTAATAAGAGCTACCAGGTCCTTTACTACCCAGGGAGCATACAGCTGCGCACCCGTCAAAGCTACCAGGGCAATTACGGATAATATAAGATATTTCCAATAGGGTCGTGCGAACTTTAAAAGGCGTAGAATGTTTTTCAAATGAATCCCCCCAAAAAAGTTAAGTCATATTCGTCATTTCAGCATTTTACCATATCGGACGGAAATACTCAAATTTCAAAAGCCTTCAATATTGCAATACTTGCTGAATCTACGTGCACATCCTCAAAAAGCCAACGCCAAGCAGCTAGCATATTCGCTCCACATTTGCACACCCAAATTAAGCCCGAAATATACATAATCTATATATTTTTTGATAAATAATCACGTTTACGTCTCTTAATCTCATTATTTTGACCTATATTTATTGAATTCGCAAAGATTTGATAAAAAAAATTCTCAAAACGTTTGCGTTGCGTTTTATCCTATAGTATAATAAACCCATAGGTATTATAGATATATGTGAATTCATGTTTATTTTTGAATCGCGGATTATAGTTACCTGCAATGAGGACATGTAAAAGTTATACATTCCACCAAGCAGCAAAACAATAAGATTAATTTTATATATATTTAGGAGGTTTATTGATGGTCAAAAAAAATAATGCTACATGGAAAACAATAAACAAATTCCTTTTCTTGTTTATTGGTTCAATTTTAGCGGCTATAGGCCTGGAAATTTTTCTTATACCCAACAACATTATCGATGGTGGCGTTGTAGGTATATCAATTATTACCAGCTATTTAACAAAAGTTCCACTTGGAATCTTTACCTTCTTGCTGAATATCCCCTTTCTCTTTTTTGGATATAAGCAAATCGGTAAATCCTTTGTTATTTCCTCACTCTTTGCCATATCCTCTTTTTCCTTCTGGGTTTCGGTTTTTCATCCTGTTCCGGGACTAACCAATGATGTCCTGCTGGCTACGGTATTCGGAGGAATTATATTGGGCATCGGTGTGGGAATGATCGTCCGTTATGGAGGGTCTTTGGATGGCACTGAAATCGTAGCCATCGTTCTAAATAAAAAGTCTGTGTTTTCTGTCGGCCAGATTGTCATGTTCTTTAATTTGTTTATATTAAGCAGCGCGGGGCTGGTCTTCGGCTGGGACCGGGCCATGTATTCCCTGATTGCTTACTTCATTGTTTTTAAAGTCATCGATATTACGATTGAAGGACTCAATGAAGAAAAAGCCGCCATTATTATTTCCGACAATGGGGAAGAGATTGCAGAAGCAATCACAGCCCGACTGGGCAGAGGCGTTACGTTCCTCGAAGGTAAAGGCGGCTACTCCAGAAGCCCTAAAACCATATTATACTCCGTAGTCACCCGTTTGGAAATTTCCAAGCTTAAAGGTATTATTACCGATAAGGATGACTCCGCCTTCGTAACCATCAGCGATGTTTTCGATGTCATGGGAGGAAGGCATAAAAAAAGCTCTATTCATTAAAAAACTCCCTATAACAAGAAAGGAACTTCCAGTTTTGGAAGTTCCTTTCTTGTTATAGGGAGTTTTTAATAACGGGTCGGATTCCATCCATCTTTTCCGGATAACACCCTTTCGATGGAATATGCTTCCGCTTCTTCCCCGGACAACTGCCGTGACCAGGATACACGTCCCTCCGTCCTTCCTCCGGGGCCTGAACTGTTATACTCTACAAACTTTACTGTTCGTTCACTCTCTGTCTTATCCCAGTTATGCCAGCCCTCAGCCTTAATGTGCTCCCCCATCCAGCAATTGACAAAAGCAACTCTGGCATAGTTCCTCCAGGGTCTCCCCAGATAAACGGTCTGCGGCGCCGCATCGCCGGTTAGTTTACAGTCCATGAATACATATCCGTATTCTTCCCCCTCCGGGGTGGAGGCTGCCGTAATATAGCCATTCACCTCTGCATTGCGGTCATTGGAGAATATTTCACACCGGTTAAAAACCGCAATGGCGGAACCGAAGATAAAATCAACATCTCCCTGGATAAAGCAGTTTTCATAATAGTGCCTGCCCAGCCTCCTAGGAGCATGTTCTCTCGGCCCCTTGAAGCCATTGGGCAGAATGGTTTTGGGTGGCAGCGGTCCGGTAAACAGCGTATCCTGGCTTCCCAGAAACCTGCAGTTTCTGAACCACATCCGGTCTGCATCCACGTAGGCAGCCAATGCCTGCCCAACAATATCTCCCCTTCCGGCGATGTTTTCAAAAGTAATATTTTCAGCGGAAAAGTCATCTGCCCCCAGGAAGGTGCTGTAGGAATTAAAGGTCCCCATGTTTTCTCCGTTGGGAAGCACTTTGAGGCCGCTATCATCATAAGTCAGGATGGTTTCATCCACACTTTCTCCCAGCAGATGGATAAAGGGCTTTTCTATGAACAGCTTCTGTTTATAAATTCCCTTTTTTATACGGATGGTGACCCTCTGCATATTACCCTCCGGGACGGAATCAACAGCATCCTGGACATTTGTAAAGTGCCCGCTTCCATCAGCAGCAACGATCAATTCTTTTATCATATTTTTAGTCCATCCTGTTTCCGTTTACATACACATCTTCCGAATGTGCCACTGTAAATGCGGGACCCTGATGGTTACTGATCTTCACATTGCTGAAGGTAATATCCTTGCCGTAGCTGCAAATGAAGCCTCTTCCCGCCATGGGCTCCAAATCGTTCATCATGGCAGGCATCCCTGGAACCGGATTCTCCGCCATGGAGATGGAAATATTGTCAAAAGTGATTTCCTCAATGGGCATTTCCGGGAGTCCATAAATGTAGCCGGCAGCTGCGTTTATGTTTCTGGCTGTAATATTGCTCAGGTGAATTCTTCGGAAAATGGGTGTTGACTCATTTACAGGGTACGGGTTCTTATCCCATACATACTTTTCCTTGCCATTCTTACCGCAAAAGTAAAACAGGTGCATAACGAAAGGGCACAGCACATCCTTCATGATGATATTATTCACCCGGATATCTTCTACAACACCGCCGCGGCCGCGCCGTGATTTTATACGAATCCCTCTGTCGGTACCTTCAAATACGCAATTACTGATAGTGACATTTCTGACCCCGCCGCTCATTTCACTGCCAATAACAACACCACCATGACCATGGACCATGGTACAGTTGGTAACAGTGATATTTTCACAGGGAACTTTTACCGAGCAATCCTCGATACCGGATTTCAGCGTAATACAATCATCACCCACATCCACATGACAGTTGGAGATATGGACGTTTTTGCAGGATTCCGGATTAATTCCGTCCGTATTGGGTGAATCCGCCGGATTTTTTATGGTGATCTTATTCACTGTTACATTGTCACAGAGAATCGGATTAATGGTCCAGGCAGGAGAATCCTTTAAGGTAACACCTTCAATCAGAATATTGGAACTGTTTTGGAAACAAATAAAACGAGGTCTGGGATACTCCAGCTTTTTTTCATGATGCAGCTTCCACCAGGACTCCCCTTGTCCCTCCAGTACTCCACGCCCAACTACAGCAACATTCTCCACCCGGTCCCCAAAAATCAGAGGAGAATATACCGGACTATCCTCTCCCTCCCATCGGGATTGAACAATAGGAAAATCTGCCGGGTTCTGGCTAAAGAGAATCCTTGCGCCTGCATCCAGATGCAGGGTGGTATTGCTGATTAAGTGAATGGACCCTGTGAGAAAGGATCCCGCCGGAACATACACCGTTCCGCCTCCATGCTCTCTGCAGGCTTCCACAGCAGCCTGGAAAGCTGCCGTACAAAGAGTTTTACCGTCGGGTACGGCACCAAAGCCTGTAATATTAAAAATTGTAGATATTTCTTTGTTCATGATGTCAATGCCTCCTGTGAAACGTTTTTAGTCCAACTCGTTGACTTATTCAGTTCATCCGGGAGCCTTAGGGTTTGCAAAGTTTTTCCTCCTGCGCACAAACGCCAAGGCACTACACGATAGTATGCCATAAATCGCTCCCGTAATGCACTAGCTTAGTTCAAGCTCAATTCCCGCCAGAATAAACGGTCCAACGCCTTTATAATCATTAATGGCAATGGGCTCGCTGATGTAATATTCAAAGGACCCATCCCTATACGGGGTGCCGCCCAGGCCGGCTACTTTACAGACACCTTTCAAGCTTACATGTCCGTTTTCATCTGCTTCGATAGAATCCTTGACCATTCCTTTGTAGCACTTCTGTGCCGCATCCTTATAAGTGCCGTCTACATATCCCATTCAAACAACCTTGTCCATAGCATAGGCAAACATGATAATTTGTTTTCATTATACATCCTCATTTCAGTAATTTTAAATAAAAAGATAGCGAACTTTAAACCCTTTCCCGGCAGTCCGCGGCCTATATAAAAGCCACTGACCGCCAGGTATTTTTTGTTTAAAGCCCGATATCTTATCTGCTTATTTGCTCCGTTTTTAATTATCCCTTTACTGCACCTACCATAACACCTTTTACAAAATATTTTTGTAAGAAAGGATACAAGGCAAGAATCGGTACTGTTGCAACAATAATAACCGCATATTTGATGGTCTCGCTGAGCATTTGCATTTCTCCGGTATCCGCACCCAGCGTCATATCGGAGGTGGAATTCTGAATGATGATTTCCCTTAAAACCAACTGCAGCGGGAACATTTCCCTTTTCCGGATGAAGATCATTGCATTAAACCATGCATTCCAGTGGTGAACTCCGTAATAGAGTACCAGAACTGCCACAGTAGGTAGGGCCAGCGGAATCATAATACGGGTAAGGATGGTCATATGGCTTGCACCATCCAGCTTTGCCGATTCCTCCATACTATCGGGGATCGCCGCAAAAGCCGTTCGCATAATAATAAGGTTAAAGGTGTTGATGGCTCCCGGAATAATCAAAGCCAGCAAACTATTATCCAAATGCAGATTTCTTACGGTCAGATAAAAAGGAATCAAGCCTCCATGGAAGTACATGGTGAAGATAATAAACAATGTTATTACCTTATTCAGCATGACACCTTTTCTGGATAGAAAATACGCTCCCAGAACGGTCATAAAGATGTTTAATGATACTCCGCAGGCTACTACAATAATGGTATTGGTGTATCCCGACAGAATGTTGGGATTTTTAAAGACGGCCTCGAAGGAAACCAGACTGAATCCCAATGGTTTAACCAAAAGGCCCTCGTGCATCATAAACTCTCTTGGATTGCTGAAGGCGGCAAACACGAGATAAATCATAGGGTACAGCGTAAGAAGAATCATGACCAGCATAAACAGTATATTAAAAACATTAAATATTTTTTCCCCATTGGTTTGCTTTATTTTCATTTTTTCACCCCTACCATAAGCTAGTTTCGCCAGCTTTTCTGCTGATCCAGTTTGAAGCAATTACAAGTGTAAAGTTAATGACGGAATTAAACAGACCTACGGCCGCACTGAAGCTCCAACTGAACTCCTGAAGTCCTTTTCGATATACAAAAGATGATATAACATCTGAAGTTTCATAAATTGTCGGGTTATACAACAGAATTATTTTTTCAAAACCTACATTTAACATGTTTCCCATACGTAAGATAAAGAGTATGATGATGGTGGGTATTAAACAAGGTATTGTAATGTTCAAGGTTTGCTTCCATCGGCCTGCCCCATCGATTCTGGCAGCTTCATACAGCTCTTGGTCTATGCCTGTTAGCGCAGCCAGGTATATAATCGATCCCCAGCCGATTTCCTGCCATAAGCCGGATATAACGTATACCGGAACAAACATTCCGGGGTTGTTTAACATGGTTTCCTTGGGAAATCCGAAATAGCTTAAAAATGTGGTGATTGCACCTGTATCCTTTGTGAAGTTTACAATCATACCGCATACAACCACGGTAGATATAAAGTGAGGCATGTACGTAATAGTCTGAACGGTGCGTGAAAACACACGGCTTCGTAATTCATTAATCAAAAGAGCCAAAATAATCGGCGCCGGAAATCCTACGACCAGTGATGTGATGCTAATGGTCAGGGTATTTGTCAACAATCTCCCGAAATAATAGGTACTGAAAAAGTCCTGAAAATGTTTAAAACCAACCCAAGAGCTGCCCAAAATCCCTTTTGCAGGATTAAAGTTTTTGAAAGCGATAATGGCACCATACATCGGCGTATAGTGGAACAAGATATAAAACGCAATAACAGGAAGAGCAATAAGGTATAATTCCTTGTTCTTTTTTAAATCAATCGCCAGCTTGTTTCCAAAGGATAAGCGCTTCACGGTGCTTTTTGTTGATACTGTGTTTGATTGCATGGATTCATCTCCTTCTTAGTGCTTCTGAACAAAGTCCGAATTAATTTATCCAGAATGCACGCCCTTGATGTTGCGCCTTGCATGGCCTGGAAAAATTACGTTTCTATGGCACATCGGAGGCATTTATCCGGCAGCCGCACTATATAGTGCGGCTGCCGGATTTGCCTGTGTAAATTATCTCTTGTTGTATCGATCAAGAGCCTGCTGTTTCAATTGCAGCAATTTGTCGATGTTCATCTTCTTTAACTGAGCCAGGTATTTATCAAAGTTTTCAAGGGGCTCAACTCCCATGATAAATTTATACTGCATCTCACGAGCGTATGTTGTGATATCCGTCTGAAGCTTTGCTGTTTCTGAGCTTTCAGCTTCTGTCGGAGTAATCAGCGGCACCTGGGTCTTGATTTTTTGCTGATCAGACCAGGCTTTCAAAGATTCCTTCTGCTGCGGCATTGAATAATACTGCTCGATATATCCATTGTCCTGAACAAATGGACCATTGGTATTGCCTCTGCTGTACTTGGTCATGGCCTGCGCCTGTGTCAGCTTGTCAGGGTTCTTCATAACAAGGTCTGTATAGGTTGGCTTGCCATTCACCATGGTGTAGCTTACGCCTTCCTTACCGAAGTTATATAACAAATGACCTTCCTGACCATAACCGTAATCCAGGTATCTTGCAGCAATTTCTACATTTTTGCATTTTGTTGTGATCGCCGCTTGAACAGTAGGATCCAATTGAGCGGAGATATTACCGTACAGCAATTTGTCTCCTTTTTTACCTACCGGCTGTTTAACACCGACTACATTAAATTTAGGATCTTTCTCTTTCATTGTCGACAAGTAGGTACCTACATGGGATCCACCGGATCCGTAAGCCGCACCTGATTTGCCATTCAGCATGTTGGAGTCTACAGTCTTTTTGTCCGTAGTAGCAAAGTTTTTGTCCAGCAAGCCTTCTTTATACAGTTTTGCCAGGTAAGCTACCATATCCTTATATCCAGCTTCAGCAGGGCCAAACTTAATTTTGCCGTTATCTGCATAGAACGTATTGCTGATACCAAAGGCACCATCAAAGATATATAGAATCTGGCTTCCATTGGCAGGATTCGGATCTGCATAGCTTGTCAGCGGGATTTCAACGCCTTTCTTCTCTTTAAATGCCTTTAACATGTTGTACCAGTCATCTGTGGTTTCAGGAACAGATAATCCCAATTCATCCAGCCAGTCTTTTCTTACGATGGGACCTGCTGTACTGAGAAGCTCGGTAGTACCGGGTTCTCCTCTGAGGAACGGATAGAAGTAATAGGAACCATCGTCGGTCTTCATACCCTTATCCACTTCCGGGTACTTCTTCAGAAGAGCCTGCAAGTTGGGTGAGTACTTGGTTATGGCATCGTTTAACTTTGTAATTACACCATTACTGAGTGCAGCATTAGGCCCTCCGGGATAGTTGTTTGTCCATCTGTATTCAATAATATCCGGGAGATCGCCTGAAGCCACAAGGATATTAAAGGCCTCTGTGGCCTGTCCTGTCGCCGGGTGGATATATTCAACCTTTACACCTGTTTTTTCCTGCAGGTCCTTGGCGATTTGAAGCTCTCCAAAGTTCTTTGCATACCCTGTAGCATTGGAGTGTAGTTCCATCCAGTACTTAAGGGTAACATCCGTTTTTAAAGGATAGGACGCTACAGCAGGTTGGGTGCTGGCTGTAGGAGTTGCTGTACCTGGTGCTGCACTGCTTCCTTCCTTTTTACCACAGCCAATGGCCGAAGTGGACAGTAAAACCAATGCTACGGCTAAAGAAACGCCTCTAGTTACGTTTTTGAACATAAGTTACCTCCTGTTTTTTTCAAAACTACTTGTTATTTCCCTCTAAAAGGGGTATGGATTTTCACTGTTAAAAACCATTCTAATTACTTGCATTTGCGGTGGGTATAGAGATTTTGTATTCATTTTTCAAAAACATTGAATGCATTCATCAACTTTATAGTACTCCCTAAGCATAGTGAAAGTAAATAGACACATTTTAAAGCGGCATGCTATTATTTAATCGCCTGACAAGCCTGTTATACAGCCGTTTCCCCCCAATGGTCATTATTTTCTGCCACTGGACATTATTTAAAACCTCCATGAATAGAGTCCCCTTTACAAAAAACAGCTTCTATGATGCACATCATAAAAGCTGTCAAGCTTATTCCAATTCCTTAAATTTTCCGGGGGTAATTCCCTCGATCTTTTTAAAAGCCCGCATAAAAGTTCGAATATTGCTGTACCCTACCGCGCTGGATACCTCTTCTATACTACTTAGCTCTTTTAGCAGCTCCTTCGCCTTCTCTAAACGGATTTTTGTGATAAAGTCCGCTAGTCCCTCCCCTGTTTGCTCCTTAAAGGTCTTTGACAGATGTACGATATGGACATTAAAGCTTTCTGCAATGGTCGTAACACCCAGATTAACATCCATATAATTGTCTTGTACGAATTTTGTAACCTCCACCGCAAGCTGCTGATCCGTATCCTTGTTTTTCACCTTGCTTTTTGCCTTTTTAATATAATTGCAAAAGACATCCAGAATATTGGTCATTTCACGCCGCATCTCAGCAACACTTTTACAGCTTAGCAGCCTTTCAATGGGTTTGACTTCCTTCAGAAGCTCACTGCTGATGGAATGGTGTACGTCATTGACTGTTTTTATCATTGTACTTACCAGGTCAAACACCAGACACCGGGCGATTTCCAGGGAAAGCTTGGTGCTTTCAAAATTCTTTTTAAAAATGTCATCCAGAATCTGTTTTGAATTGTCAAAATCCCCTACCTTTATGGAATTAATCAGCTGCCGTTCGATTTCGAGGGGGTAATAATAGTCTCCTTTGGGCATTCCGATAATATCTTCATAATGGATAATTTCTTCAATTCCAAGAACCTTTTTATATTCCAGAGTCTGCAACGCCTCGCTGTAAGCTTCCGGTATCCCCGTCAGAGTTTTGTGGATCGTACTTACTGCTGTTATGAAGTTAATATTGAAATGCTTGCTGAGGAAAGCCTGCGCTTCCTGTACAATCCTCGTCATTTCTTCTTTTCCTGCTGCAGCCTCTTCCTTACCGAAATTAATGAGGCAGACCAGCATATCGTCAATATCCGTCATATACCCTGTACTATTCCTCTGCCCTACCATTTCCTCTATAACGTTCGTCACAATAAATTGAACCATTTTAAACTTTTCAAAATCGTCTTCCGGCTCCTGGTTTCCCACCTGTTGAAAGAAAAGCTCGGAATAATCCTCAATATAAAACACCATAACGGCAAAAGTGTCCGAACCGAAATGGATCCCATGGAGGGAAAGGGCGTCCTGGGCCGGAAGGTTCCCTCCGACTCTACCCTTTAACAAACGTGCAAGCAATCCGGCCTTCAATTCCTTATTCTGCTGTTCGAGGATGGTATCGGTTTTCTGCTTGTCCGACTGTAGTTTATCAATGACCTGCTGAATAAAAAGATATTCATTATTTCGCCTATCGAAATTCATGCCTTGATCTCTTTCAATCAGCTTCACCAGCCTGCTTACAGGGTTATAATTCTTTTTTAGCGACACCGCCGTAACAACCCCTCCGATAATCAGGCAAAACAGCAGGCTGACAATGGTCATGTTCCGGGTATCGTTTAATTTCCGCCAGAAAACACTGTCAGGCACAATCGCAACATATTTCCAGTTGGTAATTCGTGAACTGGCAAAGGATACTACCACTTTCTCCTTTCCCAGATTTGTATGGAGCATTCCGCTGGTGTCCTTCATATCCTCATATTTCAGTCCGGCAATTCCGGTAGAGGGTATCGAGCCTGCCACGATTTTATTATCGCTCCCCAAAATCAAAACATTTCCTTCACTCAGGGCTTCAATATCTCTTGCATCCTCCATAAACCTGGATTCGTCCAGTGTGATGATGATATTGGCAGCATGGTTTCCCTGTATGTTTAGCGGAATGGTCTTTATCAGAACAACATTTTTATTCTCTTTCCCTCGTATATTGGTTACATAAGAAGTGATATAATTACTGGGGTACTGCCCGGAAATCATGCCCTTCCATTGTTCGAAAGTTATGCCGGTATCACGGAAATAGGTATCATAATGATGTTGACTGTCCTTACCCGTGTATCCGGATAAAACCAGGTCAAGGTTCCTGAAGTAAATATAGTAGTCATCGATGGAGCTATTGGGTATTTTATAGGAACCCAAATCGTGAACCGCCTGGTAAATGTCATAACCCGATAAACTCCCTACAGAGCTGTTTAATTTCAGCAATTCACTGATCCGCGGATTCAGTGCAATCTCATTGCTCAAGCGTTCCGCATCTCCGATAAGAGTATCCATCTGATTCTGTATTCTTTTTAATGAGAGGTTGTTTGAGTTATTAATTTCCTTTTCCAGCACTTTTGAAGACTGTATATAATTTATCCCACTAATCAGAACAGGAATAATCAAAACCAGTGTATACGAAATCAGCCAGGTAAATACAATACTTCTTCTTTTGGGTAATACTTTATTGAACATCCCCGGACCCCCTGTTGAATTAACACTTAAATATATAAATATAAATCTGATGATTTTATGATCGAAATATGCCACCTTAGAACCAGTGTACCACAAGAGTCGTCCATAAATCAAATAGAGAACTTACGATTTTGTTACTAAAATTCACCATTTTAAGTAAAAAAAGAGAGTTGCACGATGTTTTATCATACAACTCTCTTTTTGGCGTTCCGGACAGGAATCGAACCCGCATCAATGGAACCGGAATCCATTACCTTATCCATTAGGCCACCGGAACACGTTATATCGTTTGATTTACCCACTGCGGTGAATCTTCCACCACTCTATTATAACAGAATTTCGCATTTTTACAACTACAATTTATAGGAAATTTCTGATCGCAGGCTATAAATATGAAAAATCATTAAAAAATTTATCTGTAACCGGTACCATTAAATTGTTTTTGCATATTGTTATTAGCAGATAGCAGGTGTATAATTACAAAGGAAATTCAATCATCGTTAGGTGAGGTTACTATACAGACATAAGCTGCTGCCCTGCCACATCGAGAGATGCCCAAGGGTCAACAGGTACTACCGAAATAAGGTTTTACTTAATGTAGCTGGATTTGATATCCTACGCTGTATAGAGCTAAAGCTCAACAAGTGACCGAATGGGTTTGTTTGACATGCCTCTCACTTGTGTGAGAGGCTTTTTAATTTTGTGCTTTAAGGAGGTTAAGTGGATGGATAGCGACCCTGCGAATTTATGCAGCGTGTATTTTAATGTGAAAACTACAAAAAAATATTTACAGGGAGTAGTCTGTCCATTTTGACATTGTTGCTCCCTGTGTAAACGGGAGGGGAGAACTATGCACAAAGTCAACAGCTTTTTCTTCAGCAAGATTCTTTACAAAAATATCAGCAACGTTTCCGGCTCTATCATCGGAAAACTCAATGATTTGATTTTGGATTTCGATGCGGATAAGCCGACCATAAAAGCCATAGAAGTAAAAAACGGAAGGCGATTATCCTATATTTCCTCAGACTCCCTTGAGTTCATCAAGGATGGGTCGGAGCAGTATGCCATCAGGCTGAATAGCAGCAATATTCTGGTCATGCCTGTTCCTGAAAATGATATATTCCTTGCGCGGGATTTTCTTGACAAACAAATCGTAGACATTAACGGAAAAAAAGTAGAACGGGTGAATGATGTCCGGATGGGCCTAATCCACGGCGTTTGGAAGCTGGTTGCCGTGGACATTGGCTTTCGCGGGCTTCTGCGCCGCCTTGGAGTCGAATATCTGGCCATTCGTTTTACCGAACTGTTTAAAATTGAATTCCGAAACACCCTGATCTATTGGGATAATGTCCAGCCCTTGAATACCGGGGTAGAAAACCTGCGTCTATCGACTTCCTTAAACAAAATGAAGACTTTGCATGCCGCCGATATCGCGGATATTATTGAAGAACTGGACAGTCAAAGCAGAACACTTCTTTTCCAGAGCCTTGATAATGAAAAAGCCGCTGAAGTTTTGGAAGAAGTTGAAACCGGAATACAAAGAAGCATTCTGGAAACCCTATCGGATGAAAAGGCTTCCGATATCCTTGAGATCATGCCTTCCGATGAAGCCGCAGACATACTGGAGGAAATTGAAGATACACGGGCAGAAAAGCTGTTAACACAAATGGAAACCGAAAGTTCCGAGGAAATCCGAGAACTTATGGAGTACGAGAAACAGACGGTAGGAAGCCTGATGTCCAAGGACTTTGTCTCTTTTTTGCCGGATATCTCTGTAAGGGACGCCCTGGCGCAGCTAAAGGAAACAAGGCCCGGAGAAGAGTCAACGCACTACCTCTATCTGGTGAACAGTAAAAGAAAATTGCTGGGTGTTATCTCTCTTTACGACATGGTTTTGTCGGAAGCCGAAATTAAGCTTTACGAGTTAATGACGCCGAACATTAAAAGCCTGAATGACGAAGATGATATTGATGAGGCCCTTGAAGTAATGCGCAAGTACAATCTTCTCTACATCCCTGTTTTGGACGAAAACAGGGAAATGGTGGGCACCATCTCTTTAAATGACCTGATGTACGAGCTTGTCCGTTTAAGGAGGGTGATCGCATGAAAAACGCTATTTCCAAAAAGTTCAAAAATATTTTTCTTGTATTTAGCATTATCGGTCCCGGGCTCATCACCGTTAATGCTGGAAATGATGCCGGCGGAATTACCACCTATGCCTCTATTGGCGCATCCTACGGGTATAAGATGCTCTGGGGGCTTCTCCTTATCACCTTCAGCCTGGCCATTATTCAGGAAATGAATGCAAGAATGGCGGTGGTTACGGGTAAGGGGCTTTCGGACCTGATTCGCGAAAAATTCGGCGTGAAACTCACATTTTTTGCCATGCTAGTCCTTTTTATTGCCAACTTCGGTGTGGTTCTTGGAGATTTTGCAGGCATTGCGGCCAGTATGGAGCTGTTTGGCATCGGAAAATATGTCTTGGTTCCCATTATCGCTGCTGCCATATGGTTTTTGGTCACAAAAGGTTCCTACAGCAAGGTGGAAAAGGTATTCCTTCTGTTTACCTTTGTATTTTTTGGATACATTATTTCCGCCTTTATGGCAAAGCCTCATTGGGGTGAAGTTTTTAAAAGCATGGCTACACCCTCCCTCTCCCTTGAGACGGGCTTTCTGCTGGCCTTTATCGGAATGATTGGAACTACCATAACTCCCTATATGCAGTTTTATCTCCAATCGTCCATCGTGGATAAAAAGTTAAGCATAAAAGAGTACAAATACGAAAAACTGGATGTGTATCTGGGCTCTTTCTGGGGCAATGCAGTTTCCTTTTTTATCATCGTATGTACCGCAACCACCTTGTACAAAGCCGGAATATCCATAACCAGCGCGGAACAGGCTGCTATGGCGCTAAAGCCATTGGCAGGCGAGTATGCCTTTCTGTTATTCGGGTTAGGACTTTTTGGCGCCTCGGTACTGGCCGCAGCCATCATTCCCTTATCTACTTCCTATGCCATTTGTGAAGCCTTTGGATGGGAAAGCGGAGTTGATCATGAATATAAGGAAGCACCGGCTTTTTTCGGTATTTATACGGCCATCCTCCTATTTGGCAGCCTGCTGATCCTGATTCCCGGCCTGCCTCTAATGAAAGTGATTCTTATAACACAGCAGGTGGCAGGTATTTTATCTCCGATCATACTGACCTTTATGATCTTTCTGGTCAATGACAAAAGGATTATGGGCAAGTATGTAAATTCCAAAGTGCAGAACGTCGTTGCCTGGACTACGGTTTTGTTTATTATTGTATTATCCTTAGTCCTGTTTGTATCGCCTCTGTTCTCATAAAGATAAAAAACGCCAGCGTGACTGGCGTTTTTCTATATCCCTTTCCTTCCCTGAAACTATTTAAAAAAGTACATGACCCAATTATTCACCACATAATCGAGGGCGTAGTTGCTCAACAGATAATTCCAGGTAAATATGGCTGCGAAAACAAGGGGCTTGAACCTGGGTTCAAAGTTAAATATGACATTGGCTCCCCGGGCTATAATGCCTGTAAACCAGGCCGGCATGATAAAATAAAAATAAATGGCCGCCAAAAACACCATTCCGTCCGGGATCATGGCTCCGGTCGGATTATACAACAGCATTAAAAACAGTATGTTAAAGGGTATTACTACAAGGTGCGCCAGCATGTAGGCCTTGCTGAACTTCATCAGGGAAGCGTTCCCCGGACCTACATCGCCCTTTTTTATAAACTTGCAAAAATCATACAACGGCAGGGAGAAAAACATTACGTCCACAATGCCCAGCATTACTGCAAACAGAAGGATTAAACCGATATTATAACTCAAGGTAGTCTGGGGCTTCCCTCTAAAGAGATCCAGATATCTGGCAACCAGTGGGAAAGCAATATCTACGGCACCGACGAATAAAATTCCGGCATATAATGTAGCTTTTTTATCGGTAATCTTCTGGTATACCGTTCTGGGCAGTAAAAATATATTTAAAAGCCTGTCCTTCATTGCCTCAAATTCTCCTTTGTGTACTATGACTTCCAAATGGTACAATGTTAGTTATACTATAATACAAAAAGAAACTCAAGGCAAGCCTGACTTGTTCGCCTGAGTTTCCTGATGCCGTAGTATAAGGGCTTTCCCATTAAAAAAACCGGCTAACTACAAATATGAGCAGGGCAATGCTTGCTACCATGGAAATATTAATAACCAGATTCGTAACAAATTTCCTTTTACCGTATCCCCATTTCAGAGCCACTCTGGGAGTTCCGCCCCGTTCGCTGAATTTATTATGCACTATGTAATTATTTATAACCGCTTCCGCCTCTTTCAGCAGATAATCTTTTCCCAACTTGCTGTTGGCTGTTGTAACGCCTCCGGCCTTTTTTTCCTTCGTTTGCATTTCCGGATCATGTTTTAAAATAAAAATAGCTTCCTCAATTATATTTGAAGGTATATCCTTAATAACTACAATCCTCTTTGAGTTCCCAAATACCATACCAACCCTCCGTACCGGATACAGATAGAACACTTTAGACTTAAATTCTTCCGGCAGGTAAACCGTCTCAGAGCTTAGCCGTTTTACCTACAGGTTACTATAACGTTCAAAGCGCACGATCTTTATTCTCCATTTTTCTGCTTCCAGGTGGTAGTTTATGCTAAAATCGCATAATATATACATGCCAATGTATGAAAATCGTGAATCTCGACAGTCAGCCCTTCCGCCTATGCTACCCGTTTCCATACCTTTGCCACTACTACCATCATATCGTCTACGGGTTTTCCGTCACAGTGATCTTTGGCCTGTTTCAGTATGGAATCTGCTATTTCCTGAGGGTTTATGCTCTTTATATCATGAATATAGTCCATCAATCCCCGTTCTCCTTCCTCCTTCTTTTTGAAGGCATCCTGGATTCCGTCCGACATCATGATGACAAAGTCTCCGCTATCCACCTTCTTCCGCACCATCTCCGTTTCAATTTGACTCAGTATTCCCGCAGGCAGGGATACTGACTTCACGGTTTCCACCCGATCCTTCTTTTTAATATACGTCGGTATGGCTCCGATCTTCACGAACTCTACTTCTCCATCATAGAGATCCACCACAGATAAATCTATGGTTGCAAAGGAATCATCACTGGATTTCAGCACCAGTATGGAATTGATCAGCTTAATAGCGGTATCCTTATCAAATCCCGACTCCATAAACTGTTCCAGCATATTAATGGCTGCCCGGCTCTGGGTCGCTGCCCTTTGCCCTGATCCCATGCCGTCACTTAAGGCTACAATAAATTTTCCATCCCCCGTGTTCATAAAGGTGTAAGAATCTCCGGATACTTTTGTATCATATTTAGCTATTTTGGCAACTCCTGTAGTCACCTTGTAGCCCTCTTCCTCCACCAGCTTCAGTACACAATTGTTGCCCTTCATATTTTCGTGGCACTCACTGTTCTCTCTCGTCATTTTACGTCCTACCACTTCCGATACCAGCTTTTCTATCGTAGCGGCACAGGCACGCTTTCCTCCGCATCCCTTATGGAAGATACTGATTTCATATTTTCCCCACTTATTTTCAAAAACCATGGCTTCATTGGCCCTTACGCCCGCCTTGTTCAACTCCATGATCATAATGTCTTCCAGGTCACTCTTAAAGTGGACATTCAGGTCAATCTCCGTGGCAAGGTTGGATATGACCCTGGCCAGCCCTTCCAACTGCTGGGATACCAGGCCCCTGCTCTCTCCGATCTTGCTCTTCCAAACCATATCTACCTTGAATATCTCATAAATATTATTAACGGAATCTACAAAGTCGTGGATTCTTTCACACCGGTCCATAAAATAATCCGGTATGTCGTTGCTCTCGATTCTCCCCTTCTCCTCCAGTCTTTCTACGATCCGGAACATCACCTGATAGGTATTATAAAAGTTCCTGTCCCAGCAATGCATACAGAGGCTGCAATCCTTGCACACACGATCTGCCACCCGGTCAAAAAGAGCCGAGATATCCTGTTTATCCGTAACCACTTTGGTCTCGGATATTTCATTAAAGGTTTTAGACAGCTCTGTAAAAGCCCTGGAGAACTTGTTCAATTTCTCTATGGTCATCTCCTTGATTCGCAGGCTGTAGCTTCTTTTATCCATACAAGTATCAATATTTCGGTTGAACTTGCCTGTCAGCACGTCAATGTATTTATGGGGAAGAATCAAAAATACCGCCACGGCTGCAACGATTTCCTTTAAATAGATAAGAGGGTCGATGGAGCCATTCAAATATAGGGTTAGTACGATATTTCCCATAACAAACCCGAGACCGGACCCCGATTTGCCCAGATTTCGGAAGACTCCGGCCAGAAGCCCGCAAAAGCCATAACAACCGATAATCAGCGGGGTAGCCGTTGAAGACATGCTGGTGATAAGTCCTACGGTAATTCCAACCGCCGCCCCTACACCGGCGCCACATTTGAAGCTGAACAACAGGATCAGCAGAATGCTCAGTATATTTTTAAACCCGAAGCCCAAAATCTGCATCTCGCCAAGTCCGGACAGCGCCAGCGCAGCGATAATGCATAGGCTGATCATCTCTTCGTTGGTAAAAACCTGCCTTTTCTTAATATCATGAATCAGGCACGTTGCGTTTCTAAAGATAAAGGTAAGGGCGAAAACAATAAAACCATGGAATAACGCTCTAAGCAAATCGTAGAGTAAAAAACCCTGAAGGTACACCATGACCATTTGTGGCACAATCACACTTAGAAACCCTGCAATTCCATAGGTAAATCCCAATTTGCTTTTCTGCCCCTTAAAGGGAATTATAAATACATTAAACAGAAGCATTGCCGCTGTGGTGACATAGATTTGCTCCCAGCCGCCGCCGACAGCCATACCGGATAAAACAGCCAAAGCTAAGAAAAGCCTGTTATATGAAAGCCCCATGGTGGCCGCATATACAGCCATGCCAAAAGGCAGCATTCCTCCTAAAAGCGAAGCCTTTCCAAGCAAAAATGCCGTTGGAAGAAGGACCGCATTTCCTGTAGTAAACAGGTTTTTAAATACATTTTTCTCTCTGACGGTTTGAATATTCTTCCCAAGCCCGCCGAGTCCCTGATACGTTAATGTCTCCACTTTCATCTTTAGTAACCCCCTGTAATTTTTTCTTTGTTGTTTAAATAAATTACCCGGACTTTTTTTTCATGCCCTTTATGGAATTCATGCAGGGTGCAACCAAATGATCGTCCGTGTTATTTATTTCGAAGTACTTCCGTTACGTCGCAGAACCGATTATACACAAACCCAACTGGGGATATTTGTCACTTTACCGTGTCGCCGGAAAAGTTTTGTGTGACATGTTTCTGCAAAAGATACGGTCGAATTACATTCGCGTTGGGTAAAAAGTGAAACTCTAAGCCCGGGTTTAAGTTTGAATGAGTGAATAATTGATGTAGAATTGTAGATTTTGGTCGCAAAGTTTTTGGATTAAAGTTAATAAGATATTTGGAAAACTCAATCAGCAGACACGCAAAAAGCGAAAGCAACTGCTTCCGCCCATGTTATAACCTATATAATTTGCGATGGAACTTAGCTGATTCGAAAGTCACACATCCTCGGAACCATTGGCTGCGTGGCTTTCAAATCAGCAGTTACCAGTCGTATTCTATGTAAGTCATTAGGGATAACTTTTTTATTTCCTATCGATCACCCTGTATAAGCTTTTTTAATGTGTTCGCATCTTCCAAAAAGCAGGCAGGGTCATCCCCTTTTACAAATTCCAGCATTGCAAAACGTTCGCCATCGATAGCATCTATAGTGTTAAAGTAATCGCTCCAATCCATTTTGCCATCCACCAGCGGATATCTTACTTGGTCGATCCAGTGATAGACATGAATATTGCCAAGCCATGGAAGCACCTTTTGCAGTCCGTTTTTCCTGTCTTCGCGGTTCAAATGCCGTAAAGGCTGCCAATAACACCGCATCTGCGGATGACCAATGCTTTTCATGAGGCGAAGTGCTGATTCCGGAGTATCCGTTAACGTCCCTCCATGATATTCGAAGGAAACGGTTACCGACTCCTTTTTGCACAGATCAGCAATATTTCCGGCTTCTAGGATAATCCTGTCCCACCAGGCTTCATCTGCGTCAGCGGAACCCTTGTTCCCTGCCCATACGCGGATGGTGGGAGCCTTTAATTCCAGTGCCGTATTCAATACCTTTTCAAAGCAATCAACTCCGCAGGGATCCACACCCACGCGATAGTACGATCCGTATGCTGCCGTAACCAACCCAGACTCTTCCATCATGCGGCTTACTTCCTGCGCTCTTTTGAGATCTCCTGCAGGCACATGAATATCTCCACCCCATTCAATCCCTTCCAAACCTGCTTTTGCCGTGAGGCTTACGATCTCTTCCGGCTTTAACTGGCGAAAAGTAACAGATACCAGTCCTGAACGAAGCATATGCATCCCTCCGGTATTCACAAAATTCTTAAACGTAAAAAACCGTAAGATGAATTCATCTTACGGTTTTTATGGTGGGCACTATAGGGCTCGAACCTATGACCCCCTGCTTGTAAGGCAGGTGC
>ENA-OFCE01000631-OFCE01000631.1-metagenomes-genome-assembly--contig:-NODE-631-length-21970-cov-4.217385_pt1 | contig 21970 bp, 20 predicted proteins | sample MGYA00153388_OFCE01 | MGnify analysis MGYA00153388
CATCGTTTCGCTTAATTCTCGGGGTTTGTTGTCTTGACAAAGTGAGCCACTTCTGTAATAGCTGCCCAAGCTCGGTGGCGAGACGTGACTCACGATTCGTTTTCTCGTTCATCGCGACAAAGGAACCGGCCAACTAACGTTACCTTCTGATGCGACGACTTATGTCGCGTTGACGTTTGCTTTTAGCCGCACCCCAATCGGCGCGGCGTTTGGTTTTGCGAGACTCTCGGTCTGAATTCCCGCCGTTGCGGGAATGAGAAAAATAGGCTGTTCTTAGGCAGATAACGAATCAGGTGGGTAGATGTCGTCTGGTCACTTTGCGTGTTATTACAAGCGTAACGCTTAGCGGTACAATATGTCTGTGATTGAATCGTAAAAATGTTCCGACACTCAGGCGTTATTCGCTGGCAAGCGAGTGCGGCGTTTCGTGAACATTGAGACCGTTGCCATACGCAAACTGCAATTGCTCAACGCCGCTGGAACGCTTGATTTTTTGCGCGTTCCTCCGGAAAATCCGGCTTGAAGCGCGGTTTGGCAAGCGCGCGGGACAACACAGCATTCGCATTAACGATCAGTGGCGCGTGTGCATTGTCTGGGCCAACGGCAATGTGCGCGACGTTGAGATTGTTGACTATCACTAATCCATTTATTCGCTATTGAGGCCCCGTTATGCCACGAAAAGTACCCCTAGCCACACCCGGAGAAATCCTCTTGGAGGAGTTCCTGAAGCCGATGAGCGTGTCGCAATATGCGTTGGCGCAGGCCATCAGCGTGCCGCGCCGTCGCATCAATGAAATCGTGCTCGGCAAACGCTCGATTACCGCCGATACTGCGCTGCGTCTGGCCGCGTTCTTTGGCACTGATGCCCAAAGCTGGATGAACCTGCAAACGCATTACGATATCGAACGGGCACGTGAGAGCGTGGCGAAATTCTTAAAGACGGTGGTGCCCGTTACGCATGAATCCCGCAGTCGTGACGTGGCTCATTCATAAAAATCTGTAGCGGCTCGCAACTCTCCCGCCACCCGCTCGCGCAGGGTAACCGGTGCTAGCACTTCCACCCCCGCACCAAAGCTCAGCAACCACCACACCAGTCGCTCGCTTTCAGGCACGGTCGCTTCCACTGTCCAGTCGTCATCGGGCTCGTTGCCTCGCGTCACGATTTGATCTTCACCCATCGGTGATTCGGACAGGATGCGCCCAAGAAAGGGTAGCACTGCCAGCGTGACGCGAATCTGTTTGCCTGTGCCCCAGCCGGTGGGTTGCGATGCTACGAATTCATCGAGTGAAAAATCCGACGGATAGACAAACGATTCGTCTGTGATGTTGGCCATTTCGATGCGCGACAGCGCCAGCGTTCGCGGCGGATTGGTGGGTGTGTCGAAGCGCTCAAACTGCGCGACGAGATAGTTGCGTGGGCCTTCGAGGATGAGGCCGAGTGGTTTAACGCGACTCTTGGTGACTTCATCATTGGCGTTGCGGTAACGAATGTCCAGCCACCGCTCTTCGATGATGGCTTGGGTGATCGTGGACATGCGATTGCTGTCGATTTGCATTGGCTTCAACGCAAATGTGGAGGAGGAGAAGGCTACTTTCTTCGGCCACTTTGCCGCTTTACTGCTGCTGACTTCGCGTTTGAGCGTGGCGTGTGCGGCGTTGAAATACGGTGTGATTGCGCGCTGCACATTGCCAGGCAGTGAACCGGGCAACACGCGCTCTGCGAGCGTGAGTACGATGGCCTGATCGAGCGACATCGCAGGCACGCTGATCGGCAGCGCCTTGGCTGACCAGCTCCAGCCGAAGGGCTTGCTCCCGTCGCGACATTCGAGCGTTGGGTAGTGCTCCTGAACGTCTTTGAGCGTGCGTTGGACAGTACGTTGATCCTTGATGTGACCACGATCTTCGAGTTGCTTGGTCAGCGTTTGTGCATCAAGTACACGCGGGGCTGCCGGAATAAGTGCAAGCAGATCGAGCACAAATTTCAACGTGTTTTGCGTGGAGGATTTACCCATGTCGTTCTTACGTTGTGCGGAAGGGCGGGCGGGCGTGGGCTCCGGCCTTCGATGGGGAGACGAATGAATTAGCGAAATCGAACCCCGCGCAAGCGTGGCGCAATGCTCGCGCATCCTCCAGCGCGTGATGACGTGGCCATTGGCGCGGCTCGGTAAAGTAGCGATCAACAGCGGGCGTAATTTGTTCGCACTGCACGGCTGACAGCACGGTGACACTTGCAATATTGAACGCACGCGGATCAAGCGCCGTCTGACCGTCGATAAGTTCAAGCAACAGCTCAGCATCGGTGGCGAAATCACACACGATTTCCAACGGCTCAGCGCTCTCGTTAAGCCACTGCTGCAACGACTGGCGTAGCTCACGTCGATCCAGCGTTGCGCTAGGCCAATGCTGAATGATTGGCAGCACGATCTCTCGAACAAACGCAGAACACTGATGAAGTGGAATGCTTTTCACCACCGCGTAAAACTCGCGGCCATCATCAGCCGCGAAGCCTATGCTGATGAGATGCGGTTGCGTAAATTGCGTGAACTCCGTGTCCAGATAAACGCGCATCCCGTCAGCCCTTGAGCAGCGCGTCGCGAACCCGTACCATTGCGAGGGTGTCTAGCTTGCAATACGCGAGCAGTTGCTTGATGCGTTGCGCCCTGCGCACCGTCGTCGTTTCCGACGCGATGATTTCGAGGAAAGCAAGCTGCGCACCATCTCCGTCTTGCACCTCATCGAGTTGGTCATAAGCCAAATCGGGCACAAGCGCAGGCAGAACAGCCTTGATGCTCCAGCTACCTTGCTGCGAAGGGTGGTAGTAGTGCGCTTTTGCAATCGGCAGCAAATCAACCAACCGATCAACGAGCGAAAGCAGTGCTTTGCTCGGCCTGGCAAAGCGCTTGGCCAGCTCTTTGATGCGAGCGGATTCGAAACCCTGGTTGTACACAAAGATTGGCGCGTTCGATGCTTCCGCGTCGCAGGCGACCAACAAAGCGGCGACAAAGTCTGCGGATGGATCGCTACTGTCGGTGTGCAGAAATTCACGATGCTGCAAGGTGCCGGTGCGACCCACCCGATGGCAGGAGAATTGAAATGGAACCTGCTGAAACGGACGCGTGCCCGCCCACAGCGGTACCGCCGGGCTGATCGTTTCAAAATCCAGAAAATAGGCTGGCAGTTTGTGCGGCTTCAGCGCGGCAGCGGCACCCTTGGCGTCGAAGTAAGTTTTGCCGCTCAGACTTGCTGCTTTCACGCGTTGCTGCAAATCGGTGAGCAATTCGTCGGGCACTTGCGACAGCTCAATGATCTCGGGGTTAGCGAGATGCGCTTTCAGCGCCTTCTTTTGTGCTGCGGGCAACCACGAAACCGGATGCGCCGCTTGTGGCTCCTGTGCTGCGCAATGGTCGATGAATCCGCAAGGAAATGGGTCGTTGCAATGCACGCCTGTGCGGATGTTCGGCGCGGTGCGTTTGCGTGCGGTGGCTTGCGCCTCGGTGATCCAGCCCGCTACTTCGTCGATGCGCTTTGCGACCTCGGCTGTCATGTCCGTCTCAACCAGCATGCCGTTGTAATCGCCGTCGCCGGGATACACCCACGTTGAGTCAATATGCGCCAGCGCCAACGCTTTCAGCTTGACGCCCGATTGCGTCGCAACGAAGTATTGAATGGCGACGTCATCGCGGTGGTAGTCTTTCACCGAGGTCGACGATTTGACCTCGATCATCTTCCATGCCGCACGACCATGCGGTTGCATGACGTCAGCAAAGGCTAGCGCGCCACCCGCAGAGAACAGCGCTTCGAAGAACGGTGATTTGCCGCACAGCAGTTCGGCCGTGCGCGCAGATGCGACGTTGTAGCCATCTGTCTGCGCATCAAGCACAACAGGCTCCGGACGCGGGTCGTACAGCGCCTGCGCGACGGCTCCAACGCTGTGACCGGTGGCAAAGCTGGCCTCCGTCTGCGCGCTGTAGTCCGGCTTCATGTCCGGCTGAAGCTCCAGCCACAAGCGCTTTGGGCACTGACGGTGAGCGAGGATTTTGGATTTGGACAGCGTTCGCATTGGGGTATCTCTTCACATTGAGTCGATACCGTCATGTTAGCCACGCTTGCGACGACTTGTGTCGCAGATAGTGCTCTGAAGTTGCTGCTTCTAAGTCATCCGGAAGCGTGTTGCCAGCCGTACGGAGCGCGATCCATAATGAGCGAATCAACAAGGTGCGTCTACATTTCCGGGGGAGCGGTTCCACCGCGATGGCAGCTAACGTTTCGCTATTCGCGGTGAAACCGCGCCCACAACAACAGGTTCATGCGTAGGGTCTGATCGTTACCACCACGCCTGGATCGACCTTCACTTGCCTAGCCTCAAGCCTGCCTTGGGGAGAGAAAGCCAGCCGGACCGATCCCATATTTGCCTCGTCAATCAATTACAGCAACGTCGGGTTGCGCAGCCATAGCGACACGGTGAGGGCGCCAGCAAAGCTGACCCATGCGAGATAGGGCAGCATGAGCAGGCCCGCGAGCGGTCGGACTCGGGCAAACGCAATCGCGGTCATCGCAACAAAACACAGCAGCAACACGATTTCCGCTACGGCGAGCGCGCCTTGATGCCAGTAGAAAAACAGCCACGTCCACAGCGCGTTGAGTGCGAGTTGCACCGCGAATAGTGCGAGTTCCGGCATGATCGATGCACGCCGCTTTTGACGCACCACAAGCCATGCGGCCGCGGCCATCATGATGTAGAGCACCGTCCATACGGGGCCAAACAGCCACCCGGGTGGTGCCCACGACGGCTTGTCCAGTTGCAGATAAAACTCGGGCGCTTGCAGCGAGGCGACAGAGCCCATCCCTGCCGCGAGCGCAGTGGCCATCACGATAAGCGCGAGTGTCGGCCAGCCCGGTTTTGCCTGAGGTGAGTAATAGGTCATGTACGTTGGTTTTTCATGGGTTGTCGTACGCAAATACATACTGTCCTCGACTTTTCAGCGCCCCCGGCGTTGCGCAACAGGTGTTGAATCGATACGGGTTCGCTGCTACAAATAGTATGAATCAGCGCGGTTGGAAGTTGTCGGATAGTACGCCGATTGAATGCAGGTCAATCGCGGTTTGGCTGTCCGGCAATTTGACCGTCCGGTGGTTGCCTTGCGCTACGCTTCGCGCTTCAACACATTGTTTTGAGATGCATCGTGATGGGTCAAACTAGAGAACGTGCTGCCGCCGCTGCCGTCGCCGTTGCGGCCGTCTCGTACGGCGTTACCATCGCTGCTGCCAGCGCGGCACCGGTCATCGTCAACGGGGCGAGCTTTGATGCGCCGAGCAGTTGCGCGGTGGCTGATACGGCGCTGGTGTGTAAGGAGGATGGGCAGCAGTTAGAGCTATGGGTGTACCGGAAGCCGCTTGCCGCGAGCGTTGTGGCCACCGATTCGCTGGTGCGCAAAATGGCGTCGTTTAACGACCTGCACGAGAACGCCGTGGCCAACATCATGCGCAGCACTGGGAACGATAAGGTGACGCCCTTTTCGACTTACGGAAGCTATGTTGCGGTGGGATCAGCGATGGCGGGCAAGGGCGAGGTGGCCAAACCCACAGCGCGCTTCGCGTCGGTATTGCACGGCGAAGAGGTTTGGCAATTTCTGGAGGTCGTTGCAAAACGGACGCCTGCGATCGAGGCGTTGACTGCCGCGCTGCAACGATCGCTGGTGTTGCCCGCATTGCCTGCGATGCCTGCGACATCTGTTTCGCCAGCGGCAGTGGCGCTGAAACCATCGCCGTCGCCAGCGCTGCCCGAAGCACCCGCAAAGCATCCAGACGGCAGTCCGCTGGTGGCGACCTTCATTGGAAAATTGCTGTCGTTGGAGCATCCGGGTTATCTTAGTCCGGTGGTGATCGAGGACACGGCTGATCGTCTGCAAGTCAATTTCAAACACAAAACGCGGGCGACAGCGGGGCCCAATTTGCTGGTCACGCTGGGCGCGCCGAAAGACAAACTGACGACCGTGGCGTCGATGGTCAAGGTTCGCAAGGAGGCGATTGCCGCAACCATGGTCGGTCGGACGGAATCGATTGAGCTCACCCAGTTGGGTGCCATCAACGGGGCTGGATTTGCGTTGGTTGGCACATCCAATAAAGCCAAAGGTTTGTCTGGCACGGAGTCGCTGGAGACGACGTTTGTAGCGAATATCGGAGACCGCGTACTCGAGGTTCGCCTAACCGCCGAGCAGCAATATTCGTCGGAAGCGCGCGTGGTGTGGTCGTCGTTGGCGAGCTCGATTAAAGTGGGCAAATAGCCAACCGATGTCGCGATTGTGTTGGCAATTCCGTCCCTGCTGATGGGAGCGTCTCAGCAACGCGTTGAAGGCGGCGAATCCCACCAAAAAATCAATTCCGGGAGGCTTTTTCCGATGGCACTCACGTCCAAACAATTGGCGGGCAGCCCCATACTGCAACGCGCGGCGAACAACGCGCCCCCTATCGGTTACGGCGCGGCCAATGAGGGCGTGGCGGCGATGCAGCGCGGCCTGATTGACGCGGGTTATCCGATGCCGCAGTCAACCCACAATGGCAGCAGGCCACCCGACGGCATCTATGGTCAAGAAACAGGCAAAGCGGTGAAGCAGTTTCAGCGCGACCACAACCTGAAGCCCGACGGCATTGCTGGCAAGATGACGCTCACCTGCCTTGATGATTTGCTCAACGAAGATTCGAGCTACAGCGCCGCTGCTGAAAACGCGGCCCTCGCGCGGCAATTGCTGGGCCCGCAGGGCTCACGCCCGTTTTCTGCAACCACCGCGCGTCGCGCTTAAATTAGTTTGCTGGAGGTCAGCCGTGGTTGGTATTGATTCGCAAAACACGACGCTCACCTTTGATAACACCGGGCTCAAGCCGGGCGTTTCGTTTGAACCGCTGGGCGAGCCCAAACGCGCTGTTTTTCATCTGACACAGGGCTACGCCTTGACTCGCGACGCAGAACGCATAAAGCACGCATGGACGGCAAAAGGCGTAGGCCCCGGCCAAAGCAAGAGCGGCACCGCAGGTGACGAAGAACTCGGTTTTCTGCAAACGCAGGAGATCGACACGCTGCAGTTTTTCTACGCCGGTGAGAAGCGCAACCACGGCAGCATCACCGTGGATATCGGTCCCAAAATTACACCCAAAACCTGTCTTGATAGCGAGGACAATGTCGACCCGTGGACCTCCTTGAGTCGGTCACTGGACAATGGCGTCTGGAAGGCATCTACAGGCGACCATCCGGCGTCGCGCTGCCCGTTGACGATGGGCAACATCGCGACCAACAAACGCAACTTTCTGTTTCATGTCATCGACCGGCGTCGCTACGTGACGGTGCTCGCCTTTCGGCTCGGCACTCAGTTCATTCCGCTGCGCTGGTTTAAGTGGTCGGTGTCACATAACGTGGTGATGCGCTGGGTTGGCGGCAAGCCGACGGCGCGCACCAATTCGTCATCCTCGTCGTTTGGTGATGTGCAGGTGGGCCCCCCCGATTCGAGCACGGTTCGCAACATCATCAAACGGCCGAGTCGGCCCTTTGGTAATGTGCTGACGCGTACTGTCATTCAGAGTGTGGTCATTGGTGACCTGACCGGAACTACGGCTAACAGAGAGTGGTTTCTCACCGTCCCGGCCGATTTCTGGACGTGATCTAGACGCGAACTTAATCGTGCTGCTGTCGGCCAATCCATCGCTCGATTCTTGGATTCAGCTTTGGCGTTCATGCCCCGTTTAATGAGAGCTAACGGCTGGTTTGAAGCAAAGTCGATTAGCCGCAAATATCGCCGTCAGCCCCTGTATATTGGTTGTTTCACCAAAGAGCTGATAACTTAAGTGTGGGGGATGGGTATCGCAACGCTCCTCCCATCCCACAGCGCTGCGCGAAAAAAACACCGTCTCCGATCAAGCCGACGGGTGCAAATAGCGCGCGCTGATCGCCTCGATTTCCTTGAACGCTGCGGGATCAATTTTGACTTGGTGGGCGTTGTAGATTTGCTGCAACTGCTGCACGCTGGTCGCGCCAATGATGGCGCTGCCGACGAACCATGCGTTAACCACAAACGAGAGCGACAACTCAAGCAGGCTGACGCCGTACTTTTTGGCGAGCGCCGCATACTCTTCGGCTGCGATCATCGCCAGCGGTCGCCGATAGCGCACACCAAATTCCGCGTAACCCTGAAAGCGTGAGCCCTTCGGCATCGCGCCGTTCAGATATTTGCCCGTCAACACGCCCATGCCGAGCGGGCTGTACGCCAGCAAGGGTACTTGTTCGCGGTAGCTGACCTCAGCCAAATCGCCTTCGAATACACGGTTCAACAAGCAGTACGGATTTTGAATTGCGGCGGGCTTTGGTGCGCCGAGTTGCTCTGCCGCGCGGCAAAACATGGTGGTGCCCCACGCCGATTCGTTCGACAGGCCGTAACCGCGAATCTTGCCGTCTTTGATGAGTGTTTGCATCGCCTCCACCTGCTCAACAATGGGCACCGTATCGCGCTCTTTACCGCTGTCAAATTGCCACGAACCAAACGCCGCCACGTTGCGATCGGGCCAGTGAATTTGGTAGAGATCAATGTGATCGGTTTGCAGGCGCTTTAGTGAGCCCTCACACGCATCAATGATGTTGGCTTTGGTGAGTGCTGTCGCGCCATTGCGGATCCAGTCGCGACGACCAGGCCCTGCGATTTTGGTGCCAAGCACGATCTTTTCGCGATTGCCCGGTCGGCCCAACCAATTGCCCAGAATGATCTCGGTGCGCAGGCCTGTTTCGGCCTTCGGCGGCACCGGATACATCTCGGCGGTATCGACAAAGTTGATGCCGTGCTGCATCGCCCACTCAAGCTGAGCGTGCGCCTCGGCCTCAGTGTTTTGCTCGCCCCAGGTCATGGTGCCGAGGCTGACCACGGAAACGTTGAGATTGGCGTGAAATAAGGGGCGGCGTTCCATGGCAATTCCTGTGAATTTAAGCGTTCACAGTCTATCCTGAGGAAGTGTGGGAACGGTTCCACCGCGAAGTTTTTTCGCGGCGGAACCGCTCCCACAGTGACGTCGTGCCTCTACCCGCCGAGGTACGCCGCCTTCACCCTCGGATCCGCCAGCAACACCTTCGCATCTCCCTGCAACGTGATCTCGCCAGACTCCAGCACGTAACCGCGTGTGGCGTGTTCCAACGCTAGCTGCGCGTTCTGTTCGATCAGCAAAATCGTGGTGTCGCGTGAGGCGATCAGGCGAATAATCTCGAAGATTTTTTCGACCATCAGCGGGGCGAGGCCCATTGATGGTTCGTCGAGCATCAGGAGCTTGGGCTGCGCGAGCATGGCACGTCCGATGGCGAGCATTTGTTGCTCGCCGCCCGATAGCGTGCCGGCCATTTGCAGCGTGCGCTCTTTGAGGCGCGGAATCATGCCGTAAATCTCGTCAACCTCACGCAAAATCTGCGCTTTGTCGTCACGGGCGTACGCGCCCATCAGTAAGTTCTCGTGAACGTTCAGGCGCGCGAACACACCGCGTCCCTCAGGGCATAGCGCAATGCCCAGCCCGACCAACGCGTGTGACGGCACCCCGGTGATGTCTTGACCGTTGTAGGTGACCTTGCCGCCTGCGGGTTTGATGAGCCCAGACAGCGCGCGCAACGTGCTTGATTTGCCCGCGCCGTTAGCGCCAATCAGCGTGACCAGTTCACCCTCGTTGACATGAAAGTCGATGCCTTTGATCGCCTTGATGCCGCCGTAAGCGACTTCTAGCTTCTTAACGTCGAGCATCGCGGTCATGCTTTTGCTCCTACTTCCGCGTGCGCACCACCGAGGTAGGCTTTGATCACGGCGGGGTCTTTTTGAATTTGTGATGGGCTACCGTCAGCAATTTTTTTGCCGTAGTCGAGCACCACGATGTGATGACAAACGCTCATCACCAATCGCATGTCGTGTTCAATGAGCATGACCGTGGTGCCGTCGTTTGCGATGCGCTCGATCAGGGTTCTGAGCGTCACGGTTTCCGTGGCGTTCATGCCCGCGGCGGGCTCGTCCAGCGCGATCATTTTTGGATCGGTAGCCAGAGCGCGGGCAATTTCCAGCCGACGTTGTTCGCCATACGCCAGCGTGCGGCTCTTGTCGCCTGCGCGTTTCGACAGGCCAATGTAGTCAAGCAGCTCCTGCGAGCGTTGCACGATGGCTGCCTCTTCACGGCGCGCGGAAGGCGTGCGAAAAATCGCACCGAATGCGCCTGCTTTGGTGCGCACATGGCGACCGACCATCACGTTCTCAAGCACCGTCATTTCGCCAAACAAACGAATGTTTTGGAAGGTGCGCGCGATGCCCACCTGCGCCACTTCGTGAGGCGCTTTCACGTTGAGCGGCTTACCGTCAAATATGAATTTGCCCTCGTCGACTTGATACAGGCCGGTGAGCGTGTTGAAGAACGTGGTTTTGCCCGCGCCGTTCGGACCGATGAGACCGAAGATAGCGCCGCGTGGAATTTGCATCGACACGCTGTCGAGCGCCGTGACGCCGCCGAAGCGCTTGGTCACGCCTTCTGCGGTGAAGAGCATGTCAGCCATTATTTCTTCTCCGGTGACGGCCACAGACCTTGCGGCTTGAACAGCATGATGAGAATCAGGGCGAGTGAGAATATGAGATTGCGCAGCACTTCCGGTGCGATCAGCACGATGCCGAATATTTTCTGCTGGACGTTCTCGTCGGCCGCGTAGCGAATCACCTCCGGCATCGCTGACAGCAAAACCGCGCCAAGAATGACACCGGGAATATGACCCATGCCGCCAAGCACCACCATCGCCAAAATCATGATCGACTCTAACAAACCGAATGATTCTGGGCTGACAAATCCTTGCATCGACGCGAACAATCCACCGGCCAAGCCGCCGGTTAGCGCGCCAAATCCAAACGCGGCGAGCTTGATGTTGCGGGTGTTGATGCCCATTGCTTTGGCGGCGATCTCGTCTTCACGCAACGCTTGCCATGCGCGACCGAGTCGCGAATGTTGTAACCGCGAAACGCCGATGATCGACAGTATCGTGAACGCGAGAAACACAAAATAGTAGACCTGCAGGCCGGTCATGTTGAACCCGAAAAGGTCTATCCCTTTTCGCAGATCCAAACCAAACAAATTGAGTCCATCAATGCCGGTAATGCCGCGTGGTCCGTTGGTGATGTTGTAGGTTTTATCCGACCAGGGCAGGCCGACTTTGTCGAAATTGTTCATGAGGATGCGCACAATTTCGCCGAAACCCAAGGTCACAATTGCCAGATAGTCGCCGCGCAGTTTGAGCACGGGCGCTCCGAGCATCAAGCCCGCGAGTGCCGCTAGACAAGCGCCCAGCGGCAGCAATACCCAAAACGGATAATGCAAATTGAAATGCGCTGAGGCCAATAACGACCAGGTGTAGGCACCCACGGCATAGAACGCAACGTAGCCCAAATCGAGCAATCCAGCCACTCCAACCACCACGTTCAAACCGAGCGCCAACATGACGTAGAGCAGTGTGGTGTTGAGGATGCGCACCCACGCCTGACCGAGCATGCCCGCCAGAAACGGCAGGACCAAAACCAGCACACCGAGCGCCACCAATGCCACCATCTGCTTGCGTTTGTCTTGCATGAGATTGGCCATGATTTATGCCCGCTCCGCTACACGCTCGCCAATCAGCCCCTGCGGACGGAAGATGAGCACTAGCACCAGTACCACGAAGGCAAAAATGTCTTTGTAATCACCGCGCACAAACATCAGGCCGACGTTTTCAACCAAGCCCAAAATCAGCCCGCCGACCATCGCGCCCCACAAGTTGCCGATGCCGCCCATCACCGCAGCGGTAAACGCCTTGAGGCCCAGCATGAAGCCCATGTAGTAATGCGCCTGCCCGTAGTTTGAGGCGACCATCACGCCAGCAATTGCACCGAGACCCGACCCGATAGCAAAGGTAATGGCGATGATTTTGTTGACATCGATGCCCATCAATCCAGCCACCTTTTGATTCTCGGCGGTGGCGCGCATTGCAGTGCCGACCTTGGTGTTATGCACCAACCAAAGCAGCGCCCCCATCAGCGCGACCGAGACGATTAGGATCACGATTTCGTTCAACGTGACAGTGATGGGACCCAGGTTGATTGGCGCTTTGGAGATGAGTTCCGGGAACGAGAAATAGTTGCGGCCAAACACCAGAATCGCGAGCTGTTGCAACAGGATCGATACGCCAATGGCGGTGATCAACGGGGCCAGTCTTGGGGCGTTGCGCAGCGGTCGATACGCGATGCGCTCGATCAACACCCCCACCACCGCACACACCACCATCGCCGCCAGAATGGCAATCAGTAAGGCCAGTAGCGAGGGCACGCCCAACGACAGCAGGCCCTTTGATGCGAACAACGCGGTGAGTCCACCGATCATCACAATCTCGCCGTGCGCGAAATTGATCAACTGCAAAATGCCATAAACCATCGTGTAGCCCAGAGCAACCAGCGCGTACACGCTACCTACCACCAAGCCGTTGACGATTTGCTGCAGCAATACGTCTATTGACATGAAATTCCCCGCTTAAAGTTTTATCGTTGATTGGTCATCAAATTTGAAATGGACGTCCTCCCAGAGCGCCGCACTTCACGAATGTGCAGTATTCTGCCCTTATTCAGGGCGACTGCTTATGCTGAAAACGCTAACCCGGATGCTGCTCTCAATTTAAGCTCGGCAAGGTGGCACGCATAGTCCTCTTCATGCACTCAAGATGCATGACTCATGCCATCAGTAAGGTCACGTTGCCGCCCGCCGCGACCGTATTGACGGTGATCGTTTGTTCGCCGAAAAAGCGTGGCAAATAAAACGGCCCACCCGCCTTGGGCCCCGTGCCGCTCAACCCTTCGCCGCCGAAGGGCTGCACGCCCACCACCGCACCGATGATGTTGCGGTTGATGTACACGTTGCCGACATGCGCGCGATGCGCAAGGCTCTCAGCGCGACTGTCGATGCGGGTCTGGATGCCAAGTGTCAAGCCGAAACCAAGCGCATTGATCTGGTCAATCACCGCATGCGGGTCACCCGACCAGCGCACAATTTGCAGTACTGGGCCGAAGATTTCTTGCTTGACCGAGGCGATGCTATTGACTTCAAAAATGTGCGGCACCAGGGTGTGGCTTGGCGCATCCATGTTCGCGCCTGTAGGAGCTGCCTTGGCCGCGATCACACCCTCTTTCGCGGCCAAGGCCGCTCCTGCGGACTGAAGCCGCTCCACATGCGCGCTAATCCCATCAAACGCCTCACGATCAATCAACGGGCCCACATCGGTGGCCAAATATTGCGTGTCACCTACGGTCAGTTCTCTCAAAGCACCGTGCAGCATATGAATCACTTTGTCGGCAATCTCCTCATGCAAGCACAACAGCCGCAGCGCCGAGCAGCGTTGACCCGCCGAACGGAATGCGGACTGCACCACAGCGTCCGCCACATGCTCGGGCAGCGCGGTCGAATCGACCAGCATCGCGTTGATGCCACCGGTCTCCGCGATCAGCGGCACGATGGGGCCGTCTTGGTTGGCCAGGCTGCGCTGAATGATTTTTGCGACCTGAGTCGAACCTGTGAAGACCACACCTGCGACGTTCGGATGCGCAACCAGCGCGGCACCCACGGTTTCGCCGAGGCCCGTGATCGTCTGTAGGACGTCGGAAGGAACGCCCGCAGCATGCAGCAATTTCACCGCCTCCAAGGCGACCACTGGCGTTTGCTCGGCAGGCTTGGCAACGACGGTATTGCCCGTCACGAGCGCTGCCGCAACTTGCGCCATGAAAATCGCCAGCGGAAAATTCCACGGGCTGATGCACACCCACACACCACGGCCACGCGGGTGCAGCGTATTGCGCTCACCGGTGGGGCCCGGAAGCAGGATCGGCGTGCAGACGCGCTCCGCTTCATCCGCGTAATAGCGCAGAAAATCAATCGCCTCGCGCACTTCGGAGACCGTGTCGCCCCACGTTTTGAAGGCTTCTTTCACCAGCAACGCGCAGAACCGCGGCAGTTCATTTTGTAGCTGATCGGCGGATTTGCGCAAGATGGCAGCGCGATTGGTGACCGGGACATCACGCCATGTTTTGAAGGCCGCATGAGCTGTTCGCATCGCCTGGGTTGCCTCAGTCGCAGATGAATCTGTCGGACGCGTTATTTCTGTCGCAGCGAAGGCAGCCAGCAGCGGCGCGCGCATCGTCTCCACGGCCAAATCAACGCCCGCGCTGTTGGCGCGCGGCAGCAGGATGTCCTTTGGTAATGGCAGATCGCTGGTCTCCGTCACGTAAAGTGGTGACGCGAGTAGCTGTTCAATGGGCACGTCGTCATCGGAGAGTTGATGGACGAATGACGAGTTGGCACCGTTCTCAAGCAGGCGGCGCACGAGATAGGCGAGCAGATCACCATGCGAACCTACGGGTGCATAAATGCGCAGCGTTTGCGTCGAGTCACTGCCTTTGTTGGTGCGGAAAAGTTCACGGTAGACGCCTGTGCCCATACCGTGCAGCCTCTGTAGCTCGAAGAGCGATCGTCCATCCGCTTCGAAGGGCGCATCAAACTGTTTCGCCATCTGAAAAATCGCGGCAATCGTGCCTGCGTTGTGCGTGGCGAATTGCGGAAAGAATGCGTCTTTTTGTTTGAGCAGCGATGCCGCGCACGCGAGATAGCTCGAATCGGAATGCTCCTTGTGCGTGAAGACGGGGTACGCTGGCATGCCCATTTCCTGCGCGCGCTTGATCTCGCTATCCCAGTACGCGCCCTTGACCAAACGGCACATGAGGCGCACGTTGTACTGCCTCGCAAGCGCGCCGACGTGCTCGATGAGTTCGAGTGAACGGGTTTGATAGGCCTGCAGCGCCAAGCCAAACCCGCGCCACTGCGGGCATTTGGCTTGCACTTGTTTGAGTAACGCTTCAAACACATCGAGCGAAAGTTCTAGGCGATCAACTTCTTCTGCGTCAATCGTCAAATTGATCTGCGCTGCCGCCGCCATTTCACAGAGTTGCCATACGCGCGGCGTAAGCTCAGTCATCACGCGATCATGCTGCGCGGCATCAAAGCGCGGATGCAGCGCCGAGAGTTTGATCGAGATGCCGTCCGAGTCTTCCGGGCCGTGCGTGGGTGAAGCAGCATGGGCTTTCGCGAGGTTTTTTATTGCATGTTCGTAGCTTGCAAAGTAGCGATCCGCATCCTCCATCGAGCGTGCGCCTTCACCGAGCATGTCGAAGCTGAAGCGCAGGTAATTGAATTGTTTGCGTTGCGACTTTGCTTCGGCTAGCGCCTCTTCAATCGTTTGCCCGAGCACAAACTGCTTCGCCAGCAATTGCACCGCGCGCACGGTCGCTGCAACGACCGTTTTCGCTCCAAGTTTGCCGAACAGACCGGGTGGATGTTCGGCTTCGGGCAACGTCTTTTTCGACAGCGCGATCACCGAGTTCGACAACCTTGCCATCATGCCGTCGCCGGTGCCTTCAAAGTCGGCGCGGCCCAGTTGGTCGGCGGTCAGGGCGATGGCGGTCGCTGAATCCGGCACCCGTAACAACGCCTCCGCGAGCCGCATCAGAGCCAAGCCCTCGGGCTTGGAAATGGGATATTCCTTGAGCAAACTCTCCATCGCCCAGAACGGCGGCGGGTTGTCGCGCACTGCGGTCACCCACGGTCGGGCCGTTTCGATGGCATCGGGCCAATGCAGCATGGACGCGGCATGCTCGACGTTGCGCCGGACGATGGCCAGTTCTTCACGGTAGGGATCGGGTAGGCGCATGCGGAATCGCTTTTGACTGAATAAGTCGCTATGTTATTTTTATATTTGGTAATTTATTCACTAAAATTCACTGGTATTTTGTTGAATAATTTGCGTGAAACATCGGGATTTCGCGGTAACCGTGTGTTTTGTAGGAGCGGCCCTAGCGGCGAAAGGGGGTTGGCTTGCTGCCTGACGTGATTTGCAATACCTGTCGCGGCCGGGGCCGCTTCTACAACGCAGCCAACCCCTCTTTTGAAAATACCGTGCACGACATCGACGCCATTGACCGCAAAATTTTGGTTATCCTGCAAAAGGATGGCCGCATCAGCAATTTGAAGCTCGCCGAGGCCGTGTCTCTGTCGCCCACGGCTGTGCTGGCGCGCACGCAACGATTGCAACGCGAAGGGTTCATCGTGGGCTTTGAGGCGAAGCTCAGCCCGTTTAAACTCGGTTGCGGCATGACGGTGTTTGTCGAGGTGCTGCTGGATCGCACGACACCGAATATTTTTGATGCGTTTAAGGCGGCAGTGCTGACGCATCCCGAGATCAGCGAATGCCACATGGTGGCGGGCGGATTCGATTATTTGATCAAGCTGCGGGTGCGCGATATGGAGGCGTATCGAGACTTTGCCAGTCGGCGGTTATGGCAGTTTCCCGGCGTTCGCGAAACGCGGACGTATGCCGTGATTGAGGAAGTCAAGGACGGCGGGCCATTGCCGATTTAGGGCGTGCGAAATTGACCGCGCACTCAGATACAGCTTTTCGCTGTATTGACCCTTATACGTGGGTAAAGCGCTGATTAGTCGAATAATCAACTTTACGGAAAAACACGCTTGAGCCCATACGTAACGGACGTTCCATAGAAAAGCTGTTCAATTCACAGACATAAAAACGGCACCCGAAGGTGCCGTTTTAGTCAGACCGTCACTTGCGTTATGGCTTCTTGGGTGCGGCCGGAGCAGCAGCTGGCGCTGGTGCAGCTGCTGGAGCGGGGGCCGCAGCAGCAGGAGCCGCTTCTTTAGGGCCACCGACGATTTGCACGGTTTCCCATTTGCCGCCTTTGATGACGGAAACGGTCACTGCGCCGTCTTTGATGTCGCCCTTGTCGTCAAACGCGATCCTGCCGGTCACGCCGTCCATCGAGGTCGCCTTGATGGCGTCGATGATTTTGGCTGGATCGGTGCCGACCTTGCCGATGGCTGCGATCAGAACGTTGGTAGCGTCGTAGGTGAACGGCGCGTAAACCTGAACATCCGCATTGAACTTGGCTTTGAACTTGTCGTAGAAAGCTAGGCCCTGTGGCATTTTCTCTTTCGGCAGACCGGCTTCGGTCGCGTACACGCCTTCGCCTGCGTCACCCGAGAGCTTGATCAGCTCGGCGGACTTAGCGCCGTCGCCAGAGATGAACTTGGCCTTGATGCCCAGTGCCTTCATCTGCTTGACCATTGGGCCCGCTTGAGCGTCCATACCGCCGAACATGATCACATCCGGGTTGGTGGCCTTAACTTTGGTCAACACGCCCTTAAAGTCTTGCTCTTTCTCGTTAGCAAGCGCTTCGCGGATCACAATCGCGCCGCCAGCGGCTTTAACGGCCTTTTCGGTTTCATCGGCCAAGCCCACGCCGTAGGCGGTCTTGTCATCAATGATGGCGATTTTTTTGGCGTTCATTCCCTTGACAGCGAAGTTACCGATGGCGGTACCTTGAGCGATGTCGTTGGCGACCATACGGAACACGCCCTTGAAGCCCTGGTTGGTGAGCTTAGGGTTGGTGGCCGATGGGGAGATTTGTGCAACACCGGCGGTGTTGTAAATCGCTGAGGCCGGGATCGAGGTGCCTGAGTTCAGGTGACCGACCACGCCAACGACCTTAGCGTCCATCAGCTTTTGTGCTACTTGAGTTGCTTGCTTGCCGTCGGCAGCGTCGTCTTCGGTCAACAGCTCGAATTTGACTTTCTTGCCATCAACCATCATGCCCTTGGCATTGGCTTCTTCAACGGCCAAACGTGCGCCGTTTTCGTTGTCTTTGCCGAGGTGAGCGATTTGGCCTGAGGTCGGGCCAACGTGGCCGATCTTGACAACCATGTCAGCAGCAGGAGCCGGGGCAGCAGCAGCCGCTTTTGGCTCCTCTTTTTTGCCGCAAGCGGCAAGGGTTGCTGCAACTGCAACTGCGGTCGCGGCTAGAGTGAATTGGTTAGCGAATTTATTAATTGGTTTCATGTGGCGGAATCCTCCGTGAGAAAAACCCATGGATTATGCTTAGGAGTTACGTTGCTGTCAACGCTGAAATCCCTATGCAGCTTGGTTTCGCCGCTTTGCAACAATTTTTTCGTCGCAGAAAGCCATTTTTAGTGCGTGCCTTTATTTTCGACATGGACGGCACGCTGGCCGACACGATGCCCTATCACCAACTTGCATGGGATGCGCTGTTCGTCGACTTAGGGGTGATCGTAGACCGTGACGACTTTTTTAGCTGGTCGGCCGGGCTCACTAATCGCGAAATCCTGCCGCGTTTGCTTGGGCACGATTTTCCGCTCGACGAATTGCTCGCCGCGTCGGAGAAAAAAGAAGCGCATTACCGCGAGCTCTATCGGCCCGCCCTTGCCACGATACGCGGCGCGGCACCGTTCCTGCAACGCACGCTTGCCGCAGGTTACCTGCGCGCGGTTGGAACGGCGGCACCGCCCGACAACGTTGATCTGGTGCTCGACGGATTGAATTTGCGCGAATACTTTCAGGCAGTGGTCGGCGGTGCCGACGTGTCGCACGGCAAACCCGACCCTGAAATTTTTCTGCGCGCAGCAGAAAAGCTGGGCGCTGCGCCCGCCGATTGCGTGGTGTTCGAAGATGCGCCCGCAGGCATCGAAGCCGCGAGGCGTGCGGGCATGAGCTGCGTGGTGGTCACCACCACCTTGACCCGTGCGCAAATCGTCGCGATGGGCGAAGCGGTGGCGCACGTCACACACGTGATTGACGACTTCACGGATCCTTCGCTGAATTCGTTGTTTAATTGACGATCACGATCATCGCTTGCGACGGAGCTTCTTCGTGGACTGGCTGAGTAACGTCGAACCCATCACCGTGGGCCTCGCCTTCGGATTGGCGGGCATTGCCGTGACCCTCGTGATTGCGCTGCTGGCGCGCGTGGGCGACTGGACGAGCGCGCTGTCGTGGTGGGTGTCGTCAGCGTTTTGCCTGACCGCCGGATTCACGCTCAATGTCCTGCAAGCATTCTTTCCGCCGCAGTGGGTGATTGCGTTCAGCAATCCAGCAACAGTGGTTGGCGCGTGCCTGTTTTTGGTGGGCTTGCGACACGTCGTTGATCGCCCGATCGCATTGCTGCGCATCGCGCCGATTATTTTGGCGTCTGTGATCGGCAGCGTGTTGTTTGTGTTCGTTTGGCCTAGCCTGCCAGGGCGTGTCATCAGCCAGGTTGCGTGCTTGGGTGTGGTGACTTGGCTCAACGTGTTGGCACTGCGCCTGCTCGATCATGGCTACTACCATTTTCCGGCGCGATTTCTGCTGTGCGTCAACGTGGTGATGATGGTCTTTTTGATAGCGCGCGGAGTCAACGTCGTCTTTTGGCCGTCGCCGGTGAACGCGGTTGCGTCGGCGGCAATCAACGCTGTGGTTTATGGAATCGCGGGACTGTTGATATTGACGTATCTGATGGGCATTCTGTTGATCTGCTTTGCTGAAAAGCAAACGCTGCTGCGCAAACTGGCCACCGAGGACGCACTGACCGGCGTTCACAATCGCTTAGGTCTACGCGACGCTCTGAACGCCTGGCCAGATCGTCAAAGCGGCGTGGTCACTGTGTTTGACATTGATCATTTCAAGCGCGTCAACGACGGCTTCGGGCATGAAGCCGGTGACATTTTGTTGACGACCTTCGCGCAGGCACTGCGCGCCACAGCACCTGAAGGTGCGATCATCGCCAGGCTCGGTGGCGATGAATTTTGCGTGGTCGAATCGGTTGCAACAAGGCCATTTTCGAACGAGTGGATCACCACGCTCAAAAATCAACTGCCGACCCGACTGGAGATCGCCTCGCCCGCAGCGATGTCTTGCAAAGTCAGCCACGGTTCCGCGCGATTTGCGAGCGTAAATAGCGAATTTACAGCGGGCTTGCACGAGGCTGATCGAGCGCTATATCGCTCAAAAGCGAGAAAGTTCATACGCGAGAGCGCACCTCGGGCCGCATAAATCCGGCCGTTATCCGCGCCCCACGAAAGGCATTTTCGTCGCCATAATCGTCATGAATTGCACGTTCGCTTCCAGCGGCAGATTGCTCATGTGAACTATGGCATCAGCGACATGCTTCACATCCATGCGCGGCTCAATGGCCATCTCGCCGTTGGCCTGCATCACGCCTTTGGCCATCCGCTCGGTCATCTCGGTGGCGGCATTGCCGATGTCAATCTGGCTGCACGCAATGTCGTACTTGCGGCCATCGAGCGAGGTGGTTTTAGTCAGCCCGGTGATCGCGTGTTTGGTTGACGTGTACGGCGCGCTATTCGGGCGCGGCGCGTAGGCTGAAATCGAGCCGTTGTTAATGATGCGGCCACCGCGTGGGGTCTGCGCTTTCATTACGCGAAACGCCTGCTGCGTGCAATAAAACGCGCCGGACAAGTTGGTATCCACCACCGCCTTCCACTGTTTGATCGTGATGTCTTCCAGCATCACCGCAGGCGCACCGATTCCCGCGTTGTTGAAGATCACATCAACGCGACCAAACGCCGCGACGGTCTTGTCAAATAGTGCTTTCACTGACGCCGGATCACCCACATCAGTCACCACGGCGATGCCACGCACCGCGTCTTCACCTGCAGACGCCACCGCAGCCTCAAGCTCCGCCTGACGACGGCCCGCGAACGCTACGCTGTAGCCTGCCTTGAGCAACGCAACAGCGGATGCTTTGCCGATGCCTGCCGAGGCGCCGGTAATGATGGCGACTTTGCCGTTTGATGTGGTCATGTGGAATTCTTGAATAGTGGATGTTGTTTTGCTTCAGCAAGTGTATGCACCGGCGTCACGCAGCAGTCCAAAGCATCAAAGATTTCGGTCCAGTGCGCCAGCGGCTGCGCGCCAAAACAATCCGCCAGCTCCTTGCGCACCCGTAACGCCACCACGCCCTCGGAGCTTCCCAGCGCCTTCAAATGCGGTTTGACCAGCGCGTCGCACAGCCCATGCCAAAACTTTTCTTCGAGCGCGCCGACCGCCATAAAACGCTCATCCGCTGTGCGATAGATACCGTAGCAAGGCCAACCACCGGTGAGCCAATCTTCACCCCGCGGCTTAGCGGCATCAAGCGCCAAGCCATGCTCTGCGATGATGTTGAGTCGCGCCACCTCATGCGTCATCGACACGTCCACAAACGAACCGACACCGGTCGCCTTCGCCTGCACCAGCGCCGCGCAAATCCGCGCGGCTGATGCGAGCGCACCTCCTGCAAGATCAGCGATCTGCCAGTTAGAAATAGAAGGCGGACGACCGCGTTCGCCGACCTGATCCAGCACGCCGCTCACCGACAGATAGTTGATGTCATGCCCCGCCCGCATTGCCCACGGACCGGCGCTGCCATAGCCGGTGATCGCGCAATAAACGAGTGCGCCGTTGTGCTCACGCAATGTCTCGTAACTTAAGCCCAGCCGCGCCATCACGCCGGGCCGATAGCCTTCAACCAACACGTCACTTTTGGCCACCAACGCCAGCAATCGCGCCCGCCCCGCATCAGACTTCAAATCCAGCCGCTCAAACGATTTGCCACGATTGACGATGGAATAGAGAGGTGCAATTTGCTCCGGCGGCGCATCAGGCGACAGGCCAAGACGATTGGCATAGTCGCCTTCAGGCGGCTCAATCTTCACGACCTCCGCGCCCCACTCAGCCAACATGCGGGTACACGCTGGGCCAGGAAGCAGGCGAGTGAGATCAAGAACACGAAGGCCGGAGAGGGGAGCAGACATGGGGGGATTATCGCGTCAACCCCGTTGCCGCATGTGGGGTTCTGTGCCCTCTCCCCTTCGCCCCGTCGTCATTCCCGCGACGGCGGGAATCCAGCGCGTACCCCACGCGAAGCGCAAAATACGCCGTTCGCCCTGAGCGCAGCGAAGGGTCTGATGGAATTAGCTTTGGTGTTTGCCACGATCCCGCTCATGCCGCGGGGCAGTCACTTTTCTTGCTTCGCCAAGAAAAGTAACCAAAAGAAGGCGACCCCGACGA
>ENA-OFCE01000633-OFCE01000633.1-metagenomes-genome-assembly--contig:-NODE-633-length-21951-cov-7.492099_pt1 | contig 21951 bp, 21 predicted proteins | sample MGYA00153388_OFCE01 | MGnify analysis MGYA00153388
GGTTTATTCCTCTCATAACTATATGGTATATTCCACTCTTGCTTCTATTTCTTGGTATTCTTGGCACAAAATTCACCTCTAGTATAGAGTAATATACACTAGAGGTATTGTCAACAACCCCGTCCCCTCGACACTTCAAATGGAGAATATCAGTGACCGCCGAAATCTCCCTCTCGTTTCTGACATACAACCTGAAACGGTTAATAAACATCTTTGGAACTAAGGAAGTATTGAGAATGTTAAGGGAAAAAAGAAAACCGGTACTAGTATAGAGTATCGGTTTTCTGTAACTTTTAATAAAAATGAATCTTTTTATAAATTCAGGTGGGAAAGGGCTGTATATGGCTATGATGAAATGCGTTTTCATACGATCTGCCGCCCCCTTGTTTCTGTGGGGTGATCTTTCTTTTTGTCATATAAATAACCTCCAAGTGATGGTTCTATTTTACACCATCTTTGGAGGTTTACACATAATTCGGGACACTGCCTCAAATTCAAATTAATTTTGCAAATCACCTTCTTTCTTCCGAGCCCTCACTATAGAACCTTTCGCAGATATTACATTTACTTCTTTTTTCGGAATCTTAAGTTTATCGCATAGTTCATTTTTCTTCGACAGTTCACATTCGTTTAAATAGAAGTAAGATGTTACCAGTCTTCTTAATATATGATAAGAAAATGGGTTTTTTTCTTCTTCTAATTTTTCTCCTAGCTTTAGAATTTCATCTACCGGCAAAAGATGCAAGCAGTCCATTTTTATAGAAAGCAAAGTTAGTGCGAATGAAGTCTCCTTATTATACTTTGCTAGCATTTTATACGTTTCTCTTAGATTCTCATTTGCTATAGAGTCAGCTATTCGTTTGATCATTCCTACCGAAAGAAGCTCGACAATTTTAAAAATATATACTCTCGCATACTCCTCTAGTTCGTCCGTATCTATCGTATGTATTCCACTGCTTTTATAATCCTCTAACATGACCTCAATCAAAATATCAACGGATTCATCTATTAAAGACAGCAAGTACTTAAGAGTCCGCATTCCAAGTAAATGGCACTCTTCAGCCACAAAATATTTTGTATCTCCGTCTATAGATCCCGGGAAATTTTTAATAATCTGTCCAAGTACTTGTATCGTCTTAAAGGCTTTGTTGAGTTTTATCATATCCTCTATACCGGAATTATAATCTGTGGATTCCTGCTCAGAATCAGGGTTAAAAACTTCTGATGCTGCACTCTCTTCCTGAGCCAATTGATACTCATATTCATCTCTACTTTTGAGCATATTTACTTTATTTGTTTCAGGATCTCCTGTAGGTAAATGAACCTTGGGAATCTTATTATACATGCTTTTTATAAAACTTCCATGGTGATCAAAATCGCAAGGCTCATACCCTTTATAAAGCTCATTTGCATTTGCAATAAGCTCATCAATAATAAAAGGTGATTTAGATAAATGGCATAAAAAAATCATGATATTACCATAGTCTTCATTGTAAAGCTTTTGCGCCATATTTATAATATGATCACGTACTTCTTGCTTTTCAATTTTATCTGCCATATACTTTGCTACAAAATAGTAATATATATAAGGGTACTGAAAATTGCATTCTGAAATGCTACCCTTTAGGAGCTTTACGCTACACAGTACTCCTACCATCTTATAATAGTTTATATCTTGCGAATAAAACTTATTATAGAAGTCACTCGCTTCCTTTACATTTTCTTCTGATAAAACCCTAAGCTTATTGTTAAACATATAGTAAGCTAACACGGATAAATAGGTACTATTTATATCAATAACAGCATTCTTTGCTGCCATTTTAATAAGACTACTTTTAATCAACGACTCGTAGAGATGCCCGTAGGAACTAATATCCTCACTCAAGTTTCTTGTTGTCTGCATTTGGTGCAGTATTAGCAGGACAAAAATTGGATATGAAGGTAGGAAGTTTTTACCTATTAACTGTGTCACCATCTCAGCATCTTTATCACATTTCAAATGCAATTCTTCCTTGGAAATTGTGTGCTCCCTACCCGCTGAATGCCACTTTTTTATTATTACTCTTCTTAAATAATGTCCACACTCTCCAATTGCACAGTTTGAAAAGCCTAGAGCAACTAGACTTGACGATTTACTGATCAGGTTCTCAATCGTGAATGTATCATCTGCGAAGACGATCACCGTTTCAGATATTTCCAGTAAGTTTGCTATTAGTTTCGCTTTGCCCTCGGCATTTAAGGAACTAAGGTGTAGATCATCCACGATGATTGCGCGCTTGCTTTTTTCCAACTGCTTAAACTTTTCTAATAAAGCTTCTGCATATTCTTCATTAAACTTTCTATGGATAACTCTTAGTACCTCATCTAGACTATTACCCCTAAATTCAAATCCTTCGACAAAAATAGGAATCAATCCCTCATCCATAAACCCTCTGAATATGGACTTTGCCATCGCTGTTTTCCCTATGCTGCTGTCACCTGTGATTATTGCTCTTTTTTGATCTAATAAGAAATTTCTAACCTCTATACCTCTTATAATCGTATTAGGTGATTCGTGCCTTTTTGTCATTGACAATACTTTGAGATCTGGGTATGTATATATGTCATCCAGTAAAAGGGGATCTTTTACTGGATGCTCCAGTTTTACATCCGTATCGGACAGAATTTTTCTAAAGGCATCACTAATTTCAAACGACTTGTTTTTTATATACTTGTTTCTCTTAAATGCTTTCCACTCCTGAAAGCTATTCTCGGGTTTATACATGTCTTCCGCTTTGACATATGTATACCTTTCAAAAAGCTCCAGATTAGCATCAAGATCTAATCCGATAATATTAAATGTACTATTGTTAGGATCATTCGTATCCTGCAGAACGCCACCCGCATAGTACTGGTTTGATGTGTCTACCTTTTCAGTTGTATACCCGTCGGGAGCATGCTCGTGCCCGGTAATAATTATATCCGATGATTCCTCGATAAACTTTTTAAATTCAGTCCTATTAGAAGGCTCTAACCAATGAAGTGGATGGTGGAATACTGATATAACCGCAAAATAATTACTGGATTCAATTTCTGTTGTATACTTAAGTGGGAAACTAAGCGTTGCAGGAATTTCCTTTTTTTGTGATATCCATGCAGTATTGAAATTTTGGAACAAAATCGCCTTCCCGTCAATCACATAAGTTTCAGTTCTATGCAGTAGATTTCCTCCTACTTCACAGTTTCCTGCTGCACACATCTGTCGAAAGCTATCAAATTTCTTTTGTACACAAGTACTAATATTAACCATAGAATCATCAATTACTTTTTTCTTTAAATGTGTGTCAATAATACTAGTACGGACAGATTCCGATGTATATCCGTCTTCAAACCCAAAATCACAGTCATGGTTACCTGGTGCTATAACAAAATAAACCTTCTCAAAGGGTCCATAGGGTTTTTGCATCTTCTCAAATTCACAGACAAACTCGGATGCCGCCATATATTCATCTTCTTTTCCTCTATTTGCAATATCCCCAGAAACTATGATAAAACACGTATTTATATTACTTGCATTACTTATAATAGCGGATCTTATCAACTGCACTTTTTCCATTACTGGATTGTTCGATGGATTAAAGTGTATATCACTTAGATGGCATATAAGTATCCTCATAGTATTATTCCTCCGTACTTTTATAGATAAATAATTCAATTAATTTTCGTAAAATCCTCCTAATAGTTACAAAATATGTAGATTTATTCGGACTTTGACCTTAGTAATGTTATTTCTTTTAAAAATGATGTTCTGAGGAACTAAAGACAAGGTTAAAATGCACATATAGACTTATGCCGGTTATCTGTATTTTATCACTTGAATCTGGGTGTCGAGGAGACGGGGTTGGTGACAAGCCAAAGAAATTGTCATCAACCCCGTTCCCCCGACACTGTGAATTTTGAAAAAATGAAACAAGAGAACCGTCCGAAACTATTGAAAAAGTACTATTTTTACAAAAACTATAACGAAGCCATGCGGCTTTGCGGACATGATTTTATACATCTTTGGACTTTTTAAGCAGTTCCGAACGGCCCCTTGTTTCTGCCGCTTCTTTCCGATAAAAAAATCGACGGATGAAAGGAAAAAAGATGCTTAAACTGTTAGTTCAAGCATCTTAATTGAAATAGGTAAGAGTATGTTAACGCTGCCTATTTAGGAAACAAAAAATAATAGCCTAAACGGTAGGCTTGGTCGCAGCGTTTCTATCATAGGCAGCAAACTTTACTTTCGATTGTTTCTTGCGTCTTTTCCTTTTCCCTGACTTTTCACGGTAGAAGTCCATAATCATATCATCCATGAGCTGACTTACAATTAACAGGTTTTTGTTACATAAATCCGTAATGTCTGCTATTTCATTCAGCTTGTCCCGAATTTTTTCCATGTTTCCATCATTACTCATGGCGATTTACCTTTTGGTTGTATGATTGTTTTTCCTTCCGCTTGTCAAGCAAATACAATAAGTAAAGGGCTACGCCGAAACCAATCAAACATAACGTACCCTTTACAGGGTGATTAGTAAACTCCTGTAGAAGCAGGTAATAGTCATTTGAATACAACATTAACACCCTTCCTATATTCAGGATCATGCGAATAGCTGTCCGTATTCTATGTAGTACCTTTGTTGTCCCTAACTACACCATTCCCCCATTTTTTCACAGCTCAATGTAATCGGTGTAGTCCAAGTGTTTCTCTTTACAAAACTTTATTACACCACCAATCAGTTTTTTTCCTCCTCCGATACCCTTTGTAATATAACGGTGTACGTGAGAGGGGTCAGCACCCATTTCACGGGCGAAACGGTTATAGCTACCGTCGCAGTATTCTTCCATTAGCTTTTTAACTTTCTCTTTTCTTAGTTTCATTATTCTACCCCGCATCTCTTTACGACATTTATACCCTAGTTGCCGGAAACCCATTACTAATTACCATTATCTACAAGTATAGTAAATTAATATATGGTTGTCAACACTTATAAAGTATATTCAGTATATATTTACACCTTATACGGCGTTGCGCTTTGTTAAGATAACGGTTATTTTGTTTTTAGGGGTGAAACAATGAGTGATACAGCCAAAATAATAGGTGATAGAATTAGAACTTTAAGAAGTGCCAAAGGATGGAGTCAAGAAGAATTGGCACATAGAGCAGATTTGCATCCGTCTCATATGGGACGACTGGAAAGAGGCGAAGAGAATGTAACTCTTGAAAGTTTAGAAAAGGTTACAAACGCATTAGGTACTACACTGGAGGAGTTATTCAGAGTTCTTAACAAGGATACTGAAAACCGTGATACTGCCATGCTTTTCAGCATTGTAAATAAATTAAACAAACGAAGTACTGAGGACCAAAAATTATTTTTAAAACTTATTGATGATTTGATACAGTGGAAGGATAAGTGATAAAATAAGACCAAAAACCCTCAAAATATCTATAGTCCACATACTGAAGGATAGATTTAATTACTAAAAGTCCCAAAACAAGCAATAATACCCTACCCAGTATTTTCAAACTCCGCTCCATAAATAATCCCCTAGAAATTTAATAGTTTTATTTTATCATAACAGAAAAACGGTTCACAACTCTATAAATGTATAAACGAAAAAAGACCTTCGAATAAATCTCGAAAGCCTTTTCAAACTGTTCCAAAGAGATAAACCTGGTCAAGCCTTTAACCCCGTAGTACTGATCCCCTCCACCAGATAACGCTGGAAGATGAAGAAGATAACGAATACCGGAATCAGCGATAGTGTTGCCATGGCCAACATAGCTCCCCAGTTGGATACAGACGCAGGGTCGGCAAACATGCGCAGAGCCAAAGGAATGGTATACAGCTTCGGCTTGTTCAGGTATAGCAGTGCCGCAAAGAAGTCGTCCCAACGCCAGTAGAAGGAGAAAATGGTGGAGGTAATGAGGGCCGGCGATAAGAGAGGAAGAATGATTCTGTAAAAAATCGAATACCTTCCGCAGCCATCGATCTTCGCCGATTGATCCAATTCGCTGGGAATCCCCTGAATAAACTGCACCATCAGAAAGATAAAGAAGGGCTGTCCCAGGAACTGGGGGATAATGATGGGCTTAAAGCTGTTGATCCAGTTCAGCTTGTGGAAGATTACGAACTGGGGAATCATTACCACCTGAAAGGGCAGCATCATGGTAACCATCATCAAGGCAAACCATAATTTCTTCCCTACAAATTTAATTCGGGCAAACCCGTAAGCGACCAGGGCAGAAGAGGCAACGGCTCCAATGGTGGATAAAATCGCTGTAATAAAGGAGTTCTTGAAGAACACCGCAAAGGACGTGCCTGCAAAACCTTTCCACCCTATGGCGTAGTTTTCAAAATGATAGGTAGTGGGGAGTAATGACCCCGCATTTTTGAAGATTTCCGAGTTATCCTTCACCGATGCGAACACCATCCACAGGATTGGATAGATCATCACATAGCCGAAAGCAATAACAAAAAAATGATATAGGAAGCTTTTCAGCAGCTTTTTGCCCTGTTTGAATTTTCGATCCTTTTTATGATTGGAAACTGTAGCTAAAGAAGTCATTTGGTCATTCCTCCTTCGATTCGTAATAGACCCAGGAACCCGAAGATTTGAAGATAATCGCCGTCAAACCTCCGATCACTACCAGCATGACCCAAGCCATGGCAGATCCATAACCCATTTCATAGAAGGAGAAGGCTTTCTGGTACAGGTATAAAGCGTAGAGCAGCAGGCTGTTCAAAGGATCCCCCGAACCGTTGGAAATGATAAAGGATTGGGTAAAGGACATGAAGCCTGCAATAAATTGGTTTACCAGATTAAAGAAAATTACCGGACTCAGCATGGGGAGCGTAATTTTCACAAATTTCTTCATGGGAGTGGCACCGTCCATCACGGCAGCTTCATAATAGCTTTCGGGAATCTGCTTAAGGCCTGCGAGGAATATCAGCATCGACGATCCGAATTGCCAAACCGCCAGCAGGATCAGCGTCCAAAGAGCCGTATCCGGATTTCCGATCCAGTTGGTTTTTGATTGAAAACCAAAAGCGAAAAGCACCGCATTGATTACACCGTCATCGCCGAAGATCCGCTTCCACAATACGGCGACTGCAACACTGCCGCCAATGATAGACGGAATGTAGTATACGGCCCGGTAAATTCCCACCATCCGGGAATGACGGGTGAAGAGCATGGCTACTGCCAGCGCGAAAATCAACCGCAGCGGGACCGAAACAAATACAAAGAAGAAGGTGATTCCTATGGACTTTACGAATTTTTCATCATTGGTGAACATTTTGATATAATTATCGAAACCCACAAACTTTGGAGCAGATAACATGTCGTAATTAGTAAAGGAAAAATATAATGAGGCTAAAATTGGAATTAAAGTAAAAGCGAAAAAGCCGATGAGCCATGGACCTATAAATACGTATCCCGATATGTTGTCGCTGCTCAGGATTTCCGAAAGCGGCTTCCTACGCTTGGCGGCTTTATTCTCCGTAATTGTTTTCAACGAATTTCCCATAGGTATAACTCCTATCCTAATAATCGATTACACTATTACTTCCGGTACTTTTTCGGGGTACGGGGCCTAGCTGTAGCAGCCCAAAAAAGTTTTAGCGGAAGTTATATTGTGACGATTTATAAATTTTGGGCCGGTTACTCTTCCATGATGGTTTAATAACCGGCCGTAAAACCGTAATCAGCACATTCTACGCATGTATTTGCCTTTCTATATTGAACGCGATAAAGGTTTTACATCGCGCTTCAATTTCCTTGAATTCCTATCGTGAAAATATAATTTGTCAATGTAAAGTCATTTTCACGATTTATATAGTGCACAAGTGGAGTCATTGATATTACTTTTTGTTTTTAGCCAGAATTTCATTTGCCTGCTTCATGTATTTGGCAGCAGCATCCTTCGGCGAAGTTTTTTCAAACAGCACTTCATCGTAGAAGTTTTTACATGCTTTTTTGACTTCTGCAGCTCCCGGAGGTTCCGGAGCATCGATGGGAGCGCTGTTCTTTTCCGCGAGAGCGATGAAGTCGAAGGTCTTCTGGGTATTTTGATCCACCAGGGACTTGATGCCGTCACGAACTTTGGAAGATACGGGCACACCGCGTTCTGCCAGAAGGATCTTGTTTACTTCGATATCGTTGGTGAAGAAGTTGATAAACTTAACGCTTTCCTCTTTATTAGCGGATTTGGAAGATACGGAGAAGAACTGTGAAGGCTTCAGGTACGCGCCAGGTTTGCTGCCTGTGGGTAATTGGATAACATCCAGCGGTTTCTTTGCTGCTGTAGCATAACCCACCAGCTGATTGCTCCATCCGCTTCCCAGGAAGGCTGTCCCTTTGGAAATCGGATTGTCCTCTATGGCTTTAACGGAAGTCAATGTATCCGGTTTTGGATATACGCCTGCTTTTGTCAGTCTCAAGGCCCTGTCATACAGCTCTTCCACGATTTTTGCATCGTCAAAGCCCAGTGCGGTTCCGTCCTTGCTATACAGGGATTTTCCCGTTTGTCTGACCATGTATTCCAGCAATCCGTTGGGATCAGAGAACCACAGGGGCTCGGAAACCATTCCGGAGCCTTTGGCTACTTTGGCCAGTACATCCTCGAAGTCCTTCCAGGTCCAGTCGGATTTTGGAACAGCAACTCCTGCCTTTTGGAACGCTGCAGGATCAATGTATAGACACTGGGAGTTTGTGCCGAGAGACAGTGCATAGAATCCACCGTCAACGGTTCCGCTGGCAATGACGTTTTCACTGATGTCCTTTGTATTCAGAACACCGGATTTAACATAAGAATTCAAATCTTCCATTAGTTTTTTGCTGGTATACTGTCCGATATAGGCATAGTCTTGTTGGATTACGTCGGGGAGATTGTTTGCAGCCGATTGGGTGGCCAGTTTGTCCCAATAACCGTCCCATGCTACAAATTCACCTTCAAAGGAAACATTGGGATTGTTTTTGTTATACAGGTCCATTGCCTTTTGTGTCCGTTCGTTTCTTACCTGATTACCCCACCAGGCTACACGAAGGGTAATCTTTTTGGCCGGTGCCGCGGTCTGAGTGGTCTGAGCTGCCGGTGTTCCGCTTTGTGCAGGTGCCGGCTCGTTCTTTGAACATCCGGTGATACCCACGGAAGCAATGATCGCAGAGGCAAGTACTACTGATAAAACCTTTTTCATTTTTCCACTCCCTTTAGATATTTTACACAATTTCTTGTGTGCTTTCATTATATCTTTTGTGCAATTTTTTCTGAATAAAAAAAAGCGTTATTTTTGTTTAAAAAAAAGTGAAAAAGCTTTAGCGGAAGTTATATTTTATATACAATCAGCTAAGTTCCATCCGAATTTGTTTAGCGATCCCTAAACTCCGAAGGCGTATACCCGGTGTACTTTTTAAAGAGCTGGCTAAAATACTGGGGGTTCTCCCCCAGTCCCACTTTTTGGGCCACTTCAAAAATCCTGTCATCATCTGCCGCCTCAATCAATTCTTTGGCCCTTTCCATCCTGACCCGTGTCAGGTAATGGGAAAATTTTTCCCCTGTTTCTTTTATAAAAAGCTTGCTGAGGTAGCCGACATTCATATACATTACCTCGTTGGCCAACCATTTCAAAGAAAGCTCTTCCCGGTCCATGTGGGTTTGAACGTAATTTATAATAGTCCTGACGATTTTACTGTGCCTTTTTATGATTCCTTCGTAGTTGGCCTTTGCCAGCTCGGTTCCCACAGTCCGGATAAACTCCTGAATCTTCTCCAGGGATTCCGTCCGCTGGAGGCTGACCAGTTTTGATATATATTTATCATTGTCCTCCGGCTTGCACTGCCGCATGATGGAGAGGAAAAACTCCATGCAGTAAGTTTTTGCAATATTCATTTCCAGCTTTGCAGATTTCAGCTCGCTGAAAAATCTTTCCACTTCCCTTACAACTTCCTCCAGATTGCCGCTTTTAACAGCGACTCCCACCCTGTCATAATCAAAGAGCAGCGCATTATGGATACTTTTGCCTGTATCCGATTCGATATCCTGCCGGGTAATGATGCTGCCTGTCTCGAGATAAAAGGAATAGGTAAGGCATTCCTGGGCGATTTTATATTTTTGCGGCATCGTCTCCAGCGAATCCGCTTCACTATAATACACCGTTATATCCTTGCCGTTGTAAAATATATATTTCTCTTTCACACGGTGGATCAAATCAACAATGTCTTCCTCGCTGTTGTTCTTTACCAAAGCGAGAAGCTGATTTCTCATGACTGTATGAAAATAGATAGGGTCTTTTCCTGCACTTTCCTCCAGGATAGTTCCCAAATAGAGAATCTCCTCGAACCCGTATTCTCCTTCCGGCTGAAACTGGACCAGCCGTACCCGGTCCTTTTCTATCCCCAGCAATCCACAGTAATACTGGAATTCTTCTTTTGTATAGGCACGGTTCATAATAAAATCCCGCAGAAATTGTTCTCTTACCAGAGGCAGCACCTTATCCAGATTCTGCTTCGTTTTCCGGACGAACTCCTCCCGCAGCTCTCTTTGGGACAGCTCGTCCCGTACATCCTCCAAAACCTCAATGATTTTGTTTTCATTGCAAGGCTTCAGCAGATAGTGCCTGACTCCATATTTCATTGCCTCATTGGCCAGGTCAAACTCACCATACCCGGAGAGTACAACAAATACAATATTCGGATGGGAAAGCTTCGTCTTGGCAATCAAGCCCAGCCCATCCAGTACCGGCATTTTTATATCCGTGATCACAACATCGGGCGGGTCTTCGTTTATCATCGCATAAGCCTCTATCCCGTTCTGAGCACTTCCGGCCAGCAAGAAACCGTACTTTTCCCAATCGATGATGGTGGCGATCCCCTGCCGTATGATGCGTTCATCATCTACCAACAATACCTTATACATTCCCCATCCCCATTTCATTTGGAAGCAGAACCCCCACCCTGGTACCCTGGCCGGGCGTACTCTCCACTTCTATACCGTATTTGTCTCCAAAGATCATTTTGATCCTGTCATCGATGTTTCTTAGTCCGATGCCAAGGCCCCTGGGCATTATTTCGCCGGAATTCAGCCGTTCCAATATATCCGGCGGTATCCCCGGCCCATTGTCCTCAATGACCAGCTCCAGCGCACCCTCTTTTTCAAATGCCTTTACACAAATTTTGCAGGTACCGATCATGTTCTCCAGACCGTATTTGATGGAATTCTCTACGATGGGCTGCAGCGTCAGCTTCGGGATACTGAACTTTTGCAGGTTTTCTCCTACCTTCAGGCAGAAATCAAGTCTTTCTTCGTACCGTATCTTCTGGATGGTAACATAGCTTTCCAGAAGCTTCAATTCCTCCTCCAGGCTCACTACCCTCTCTTTATTGCTGATGGCTGCACGCAGCAGGTTTCCCAGGGATTCCACCATCAAGGATATGTTTTTTTGATGGTTCAGTTTCGCCATCCAGTTGATGGATTCCAGGGTATTATAAAGGAAGTGAGGGTTGATCTGTGCCTGAAGTGCCTTTATTTGTGCATCCTTTATAATAATTTTCTTAATAAAATCATCTTTAATCAAGGTATCGATTTTTTGAATCATGATTCCGAAATCCTTGTGGAGTTGACCGATTTCATCCCTCCGCGGATACTCGGCGATATCCTCTCCATGAATCTCAAAATCTCCTCTTTCCACCTGCTTCATTTTTAGCGTCAGGAGCTCCAGCGGCCGGGTAAGGTTCCTGGCGAACCGCATGCTTACAAGCACCGTGAGTATGGATATCACGAGGAAAAGCAGGATGATCATGCTTCGCATAAAAATAATTCTGTTAAATATCTGCTCATATTGAATGGCGCTGATATAGTCCCAACCCGAATACGCGGAAACATGATGGGTGATTAACAGTTTCTCCCCTTTCACCTCTCGAACAGCGTATCCTATACTGTCACTTAATACAAATAGAGAGTTGTCAAGATCCGCTAAGGGTCTGGAGGAGTAAAGGGTTTTACCGTCTGCCAGGATGATGAGCTGTGAAGAACTTTTCGGAGAGGAAGCCATATACTGTTGAATGACCTTGTTTATATTAAAGCGAATAATGACAGTGCCCATATAGTCCAGGCTTAAACCGGGAGTTGCCAGAATAGCACGGGCCACAAACACGGATTTGTCCTCATTTCCCGGCACAAAAATCACATTGGCCCCTTCCTGCATACGTGCACGCTGAACAAGAGAATCCTTGATTCCATCGTCGATATCGAAAGCAGCGGTGCTGATTCTGTATTGTTCTCCTTCAGTGCTTATAAAGTGGATGGAAGAGACATTATTTTCGGAATTTGCGTAGGAGCTTAAGGTGGTAATTAAAAGTCCCATCTTCTCATTCCTCTCAAAAGGAAGCTCCGAGTTTTTAATAACTCCCACATATTCCTGTACCTTGGAATCGGAGATGATGTTATAGGACATCTTTTCAATTCTTTTGAGGTCGCTTTCGATTCCGGAGGTAGAAAGATTCAAAACTTGTGCCGCTTCACTATAGAGCTGGTCATCATAGGTTTTAAATGCAACCTGAAGAGCAGCCAGGCATGCGGCAAATACTGCCAAAACAATCATAAGATGCAATACGAAGAGCTTGTTCTTTATTTTCAGATCCCCGTAAGATAATGCTATGCTTTTACAAATTCTGAAGACTCCTTTTATAAACACTGACAATCGATTCATAAGCAGCATCCTATCCTCAAAATGATTCATAGATTTTTTGTATTGGATAATATTTCCTTATTATGAAGTTCATTTGGTTTTATCATTGACAGCGAGGATTACATAATATGATTTTACTATAGTTTTCAATATAATGAAAGCTTTCGGATAAATACTGCAAACTTTTTTCAAAAATTCCAAAAATCAATTCGCTTACTGGGCAGATTGGCGTACACTACTGTTCCATACATTTATTTACTTGATCGCATACCGGAATGTATAAAGAGGAATGCGAAGCAACTATTTAATCAATGATTCTTTAAAATTAAGCAGCGTATCAACTTCTTCATAGCCTAACGCTTTATGTGCAATTGGACCTATAGGATATCTTTCAGTCGTATCTGAAGCCATCTCGCTGCATCCTTTACTAATAGCCCACGATTCTCCTTTACAATGGAAAAGTACCGAAATGTATTATATTAATTTGCTCTATATAATTATGCTTCTCTATTTCGTTTACTCATTGCAACATACATAACTTTCGGAGCTTTATTCTCAGCTATTGCAGTTTTTCTTAAAAGCACCAATTTTTTCGCACAGTCTAATTCCAATTGATTGAGATTGGTTAATCTAATCACTGGACAGTAACATGCATTCTGAATTTGTTTTCCTAAAATGATAATACTATGACCTGGTGCGCATTTTCCACAAGAATGGCAATACACAAGTTGGCTTAATAAAATATTTTGCATATCTTCTTGTTCCCCAGCAAAACAAGCATTAAATTCATCGTTATACTGTGTATTTAACCATAATGTCCATTCTTCTTCATTAATTTTAATAATACATACACGTCTACTCTTATAGCTTAAAGCATAAGAATTTGTCGAAGCCCATTGAGGCGACATCTTATTTGTTCTCAAGAAATTTACGAAATCTATAGCATCATTTTTCAACTGTCCATGAAGATAATTGTTTATCATATCTTCTATTCGTGGCTTAGTTTCCTTTTGCTCTTCATACTTTGATGTTTTACCTTCTTTCAATGGGAATTACCTCCTGTTATATTATAAATCAATGATTTATCTTCTCGTTATATAAGGAATGCGAAATACCTCAACTTCTGATTATGCTTAATTTCTACGTTCCTTTTGTGTAGGGTATCTTCTTGAATATGTAATAAAGATATTCAGAATCTCAATCTCACCATGAATAATAAATATAATATAACAGGTAATCCTACGATAGCAGATAGTATTGTGATTGCAGTATGTACTTTTTTCTCATCTCGTAATATAAATATTAAAAACTTATACCCTAAAATACCAATCCATCCACCCAAACAATTTAGAATTATATCATCAATGTCTGATGCTCCGATGCCTAAAAGCCCCTGAATGGTTTCAACAAATAAACTCACTATAAATATAAACAACAGATTGGTTATTACTCTTTTATCATTTTTGAATAATGGCAAATATATACCAAGGGGAATAAAAATAACTATATTGCCAACAACATTACTAAAAGCAAATTTTTTTATAACCGCAGAGCTGCCAGATATATATTCCATTATACTATAAAAAGGAATAAGATTGATTGACCTAAATAAAGTCCTTTGACTATTAAACAGCTCCAAAAGAGAAACTCTTGATAAGAACAATATTTTAATTAACAAAAGTATGTAACAAATGAAAATACCATATAAAAAGACTGTTTTAATTCGCTCGTGTTTATTCATAATACCTCCATTTTTCTTTTCATCTCTGCTTATTCTCTGACGTTCAGTATATAAATAATCTTCAGTTCGCACTTTAATACTATTATTCAACAATTATATTAATTATTTTCCATTTAGTCAAAGAGTGAAGTCATAAATTTACCGCTGAAAGACCGTTATTTTATGTAGACTCATAAATTATGGAGTTGCGCATAATAGACAACACATTCTTTCAAATTTTAGAACACATAAATATAAAGTAGACACATATTAGACTCATAAACAAAAAACTTCCGAGGTTTAAACCTCGAAAGTCTTGATTTCACTGGAGCCCTCAACCGGAATCGGACCGGTGACCTCATCCTTACCATGGATGCGCTCTGCCGACTGAGCTATGAGGGCATGCGTTAAATAACGACAATGTGTATTATAGCATAGCATTTTTCACTTGTAAAGGGGTAAAATTAAGTAAATTTTACCCTTTTACAAAATACCCGGCTAATCCTTTTGCCCCTGCAGCAAAACAATAATGCTTGCATTATTGGGCCCCATCGGGATGGAACACGCCTCCAGAAGATAGTGCTTTATAAAATCATTGATTTGCCAAATGCTCTTATGCGTCTCCAGGTGATTGTCCAGGTAGGTCTGCTGCGAGGGAACCGCAGGAACAGACACCAGGAGCTTCCTGCACTTGCTTTGAATCTGGGGAATGATCTCATCGCCCGCCTTCTTCTCAAAATGCTCCAGAACATCAATCATCAGCGCCAGATCATAAAGAGTATCCAGCTTCTTAATGGTTTTTTCTATGGTGCCATAATACACCTTGTTATAAACATAGGTATGTATGGGATTTTTATAGCCCTTATAGCCTTCAATACCGTCGATCCGTACCTGCCACGTATCCTTTGGATATCTCTCATAGGGAATATCCAGATTCTCCCGGCACAGCACCCCGTATTTTCCAAAACCGATCCCCACATCGAGAATTGATTTGGGGTTGATTTCCTGAACGAAATTCATAACTGTTGAAATTTGCCCGTAATAGCTTGTCGGCATAGAAACCCACCTTTCAGAATCCTTTTCACCCTATATATATGCAAATGGTCGCAGGATGGCACTACACCTGCGCTTGAAACCATATTTTCAAGGACGTACTTCTTCCATGGAAAGACGACCTGTAAGCAAGCCGGGTGAAGAAACCGAACTTTTGCGGCACGAGGGCTTCAACAGCCCCTGGGGCAACGCAGATCATGAAGGGCTCGTTTACAACGGCCCTCCGGTCAGGACTGATTTGTACAAAAATAGTAGCAGGGTGTGAACCCATATTTTGAACGAAAAAGGTATAGGTCGAATAAATAGAAGTATTCTGCCACTCCGAAAACAAATACTCATTATCGGTTTTCCTTTGTTCGCATACATCCACGATCCCCCTTGAGGAAAGTGTAAAATTGCTCTTAAAGTCATATTTGATCTCAAGAAACGGGCGATACTGCCTGTAATAATAACTTTTTAAGGAATGAAACTTCTTAATATCGTTTTTTATATCCTCCGTTGATGTCAAAAGGAGCCCATAGTTTTCCGACTGGTTGGCACTCCATAACTTAACGATATTCGTGATATCCCAGCCCTGCCATCCGTAGGTAGATATTTCTACTGTTTTTCCAGCGATAGAGGAGTTAAATGCCGGCAGGCTGTTCCAGGTAACCTGCTCCACATCCCAGCTCGATGTGAGGATATACGGTGTAAAAAAGCCACTGCTGTTTCTTGTATTTATATACTCCGCATACATGTTTAAAATGGCCGACTCGATCTCAACGTTATGCGGTACCAGATGCATGTCGAAATAAAGCAGCGTCCTGTACAGGAAATTACTCGCACTGCTACCTGCATACAGAACATTACTGGAAGAAAAATTTTTATCCGCTTTTCCACTCGATACATATGTATTTTGAGCGGGAATCAAAGTCAGGTTTGTCACCATACTGCACCCTCAGTTTGAATAGCAGCCGCCAGTACATGTAAATGCACAATTTCATCCAAATCCGTATAAGAAGCGTCTACTTTTAACTATAGCATTCATATGATAATATATGCCATTCGACTGTTGTCAATGCCACCTATGCACAGGATACAAAGACTACAAGGAGGTGCCTCACTTTGATTAACTATGATGAGGTAAGGAAATACCATTTACAAAAAAGATGTTCCGAGCTTGCGGATCTATATAGGAATAGAAATGAACTCTCTTTCCTCAATACCGCGTTATTGGATGATGATAGCGGCAAAACAGCCGCAATCAAGGACGTACTTGAAGCAGAAGGGTTCAGGTACAGGTTGTATGATGCTGCCGACCAGATAAAGAACAAGAGCAGGCTGCGAATTGTATACCTTATCCCCCACAGCAACATCACAGGGGGATTAAAAATATTGATCGAGCAATCCAACAGGCTGGCCGTCCTGGGGCATGAAGTCCTGTTATACTCGCACTGCCCAAAGCCCCAATGGATCGAATGCCGTAACCCCTATTTCGTTGTAAATCCGGAAAACAACCTAAGTGATGTAGTTCCACCCGTAGATGTGGTTATTGCAGGATACTGGGATCTGGTTGTCGACGCTTTGAGAGTAAAAGCTCCGCTTAAATACCATTTTGCCCAGGGAGATTACGATATATTTGATTATGAAAGGCTGGACAGGAATATTCAAAACATTATCGGTACTGCCTATACACTGCCTGTCAAGATTATTACAGTCTCAGGTATAATGCAAAAAAGAATCCTTGAGTTATTTGGACGGAAATCCGTCATCATCCCCAATGCCTTGGATCGAAAAGTATTTCATTCCAAAAACACTGCAAATAGGGAAAATGGTGTCCTGCAAGTTTTATTGGTCGGAAGTGACGGCATTCTATTCAAAGGGCATGTCATTATACTCAGTGCCCTGTACCAACTGAAAAAAGCAGGCTACCCGTTCCAGATTCACTGGATTACGCAAACAAAGCTTCAGTACAACTATGAAGACCTGGGCTTTGGCATAAAAGAGTATGTAGCTCCCACCCAAAAGGAAATTGGTGATATCTACCGCTCCTCGGACCTCTATATATGCGGATCGTACTACGAATCCTTTGCGCTCCCGCCTTTAGAAGCTATGGCTTGCGGAGCTGCCGTAATAACCTCTGACAACGGGGGAATTGGTGAATATGCCAAGGATGCTTATAACAGTTTGATCTACAAAGCAGGCAATGCAGAGCAGTTGAAGGAAAAACTGGAGCTCGCTTTCAACCATCCGGAGCTGCGAGCCAAACTCCGGGAAAACGGTTTTATAACAGCTAAAAATTTCAGTTGGAACAAATCCATTCAACGGCTGCAAAAGGAGTTGGTCCATTCAACACAATCCATTGTTCAGGCAAAACCATTGGTTCGTCAAGTGTAAAGAAGTAAGTATGGCAATACAATGCCGTTCCCCTAGCCCTTCCCGTTAAACCATACTTCTGCAGTAAATGTTCCTGCGGTTGCAATATATTGCACCCGCGTCCAATTGAGATAATATCTTGGAACCAATATGACGTTGGTTACAGTATTCGGAACAAGTGCATAATCACCGCTAGTGTCATTAATATAATATTTTTCCTCATTCATGGGCGCAACTTGTAGCCTCACTGTAAATGTTGAATTCCCCAGATTATGTACAAAGAATGAATACATGTTCAGCACCGACGTATTCATCGGCATGGCTGACCCGATTCCACTTCCCGAAACTACCGTCATATTTGAAACAAATGTACCGGCTACGACTGCAGTTAAACTTCCTACCACTTCCAGCCTTCCATAGGTATCCGTTTTAATGGGATAGATATTCTTACCGTCTGTTCCGTAAATCTGAGTTTGAAGCTGACTTGCAACGTTATTGAAAACAAGATTATTCGGCATACGAGTTCACTCCTTCTATTTAATATATTTTACCTTTTTATCGAATATGAAAGAAACACTTTAGGCGGGATGTCCTTTATTCACCTTCCGGTGCTTTCCTGAAAAACAAACGGATTGTTGACATAATAATTCGCTTCAAAGGCGCCAAAGTGTAACCATCCCCTGTTAATTAACATAAAATATTCTAAAGTTTATTATGAATGAGGTGGGTTTACATGCCGAACAATATCGTTTTTAACGAGGTTGCCAGCCAACTGCAAACACAGATTTATGGACAATACAATGGCGCCACAAAAGCCATTAATACAGACTCGCAAGGAAACCTGATTACTACAGCTTTGCCACAGTTCACATCTACATCCGTAACCCTGACAGGAATCACTACAGCAACCGTTACTGCATTAACCAGTGATACATCCTTACGGACAATGTATTCTTTCTATGTTAAGAATGATTCCGCAACCAATACTGCTACATTTACAGCATGGCTGCAAATATCGCCGGTTGATTCGGAAACTTATTATGTAAATGATTCAAGTTCTGCGTACACTGTGGGTGGACAATCAAAAGCCGTCCTTGTTGCTGCAAGATTCCTGAATTACACCCGACTGCTGATTCAAGGCTCGGATACAGCAAGTGCTATTATTTATTATAATGCACAATAACTATAGATAATCCTTTGCCATCCGGTAAAAATGGAGAATATCCCGTTACCGGGTGGCACTATTTTTATATTGGGAGCATAAAATACTTGGGGGTGATAAATGTTGTTAAGCTTATGCATGATCGTCAAGAATGAACAGGATAATCTTCCTCGCTGTCTGGACAGTGTCAAGGATATCGTAGATGAAATGATCATCGTGGATACGGGTTCCTCAGACTCTACCGTTGATATCGCGAAACAATACGGTGCCAAGGTATACTTTTTCCCATGGAATGATAATTTCAGTGACGCCAGGAACTATTCGCTGCGGCATGCAACAGGGGACTGGATCCTCATTATGGATGCTGATGATGAACTGGAAAAATCCCACCAGCAGGCTGTTTTAGACCTGGTAAAAAGAAACGAAGCAGATGCCTATTTCTTTCAAACGGTATGCTATCTCGGCGATACCGCCGGCGTCGATGCCTTGAATAATTTGAATATCCGGTTAATTAAAAACAAGATGGGCTATTTTTTCTCAAATCCCATTCATGAACAGATCTATTCAAATATAAAGGAAATCAATCCCTCGGCAAAAATATTGAACGAGCCTATCAAAGTGTACCATTACGGTTATCTGGATCAGAAGATCAAGGAGCACGATAAGAGAAACAGGAATATCCGGATTCTGCAAAAGGAACTGGAACAGTACCCAGGCTATCCATTTACACTCTTTAACCTGGGAAATGAATATTTTGCACTGGGAAATTATCCGAAGGCCATCGAATTCTATGAGAAATGTTATGCAAAGTTTGATATCACCCAGGGATATAGTTCCAAATTGATATTGAAGCTGGTTAATTGTTACATGTATTCCGGCAGGAACGAGGATGCGCTAAATTTGATTGAAGAAGGACTGAACTATTATCCCGAGTTTACCGACCTCGAATATTTGCGTGGAATGACATATAATTCTCTAGATATGCCCTCTATGGCAATAAAGCACTTTACTAAATGCATTGAAAAGGGAGAAGCCCCCATTCATTTGAATATGATCCCTGGTACGGGAAGTTATCGCATATATTTGATGCTGGGCGAGGTTTACTACAAACTGGAAGACTATGAAGCAGCTGCGGAGAATTACCTGAAGACAATCCAGTATAACAGTAAAATTACCATTGCTTTTATAAAAGCGGTTAAAGCTCTATGCAAACTGAATAAAAACACGAAAGTGCTGACGGAAAAAATTGAAGCACTGCGCCAGTATACCATAGAGAGCTTTAATTTGCTCGTTTCCGAGGTTCTAATAGAAGAAAAATTCTATGACCTGGCCATTGATTACCTGGGGAAAGAGGAGAATACGTCTGGCGCCTCCGATGATATTACATACAAAAAAGCACTATGCAAATTATTCTTAAAAAAATATAGCAGTGTCTCCAAGCTTATGGATATGGTAAAGTCCAATGCTGAATATGCTGTAAAAGCCACATGTGCAAAGGCTCTATGCAAAATACTTGAGAACAAATTTCCCAGTGCCGGTAAACTTCTGACAGACCGGAAGCTGAATCAAAAGGATCCGATTCTAAAGGTCTATAATGCTTTCTGTACGCTGATAAGAACAGGAGAAGTTACAGTTTTAAGCGAGGATGAGAATGAATCGGCAGTATATACAGTCATTATTTTCGATTTGCTTAAAGTACTTCTCATCGTTCATGAGTTTGAAGCATTTGAAAAAGCTTTAAACCTGCTTAACTCCGTAACGGACAAAACAGTGCTTTTGCAGCTGGCTAAACTGTACTATGCGGAGAATTGCTATGATCTGGCCTGTAAGGAGTTCATCCGGTCAATAAAAATTTTTGATGTCATTGACGCGGAAGGCGCTGCTATGCTTCACAAGTTAAAGTTAAAAGGTTATTAAAGGGGAATAAAATGAAATATAGAATAAAAAACCGGCCCGTTGGTTAACCAACGGGCCGGTTTTAATCATATTGGAGCGGGTGAAGGGAATCGAACCCTCGCAATCAGCTTGGGAAGCTGATGTTCTGCCATTGAACTACACCCGCAAATCGTGCGTGTAGTAAACTCACAACCAATATAAATTATACCATAAATATACAGCCGCGTCCAGTGCTGAAAAGCTTCATATAAGACACTTAGGACTTCTGTTCTTCAAGAAATTTCTCCAATTTCCGTTTTACTCGCTGTAGCGCGTTATCAATAGACTTCACATGCTTGTCTAGCTCTTCGGCAATCTCCTGGTAGGACTTCCCTTCCAGGTACAATGATAATACTTCCCATTCCAAAGAACTCAGTATCTCTCCGATCCGATTTTCGATGCCGGCAAACTCCTCACGGTTAATGATCATTTCCTCCGGGTCCGCCATGGTCTCTTCTCCGATAACATCCATCAGCGTACGGTCCGACTCTTCATCAAAAATAGGCCTGTTAAGAGACACATAAGAGTTTAAGGGGATGTGTTTTTGCCGGGTCGCTGTCTTTATCGCCGTTATAATCTGCCTCGTGATACATAACTCCGCAAAGGCACGAAACGATGAAAGCTTGTCCCCTCTGAAGTCTCGGATGGCTTTGTAAAGCCCGATCATACCTTCCTGTATAATGTCTTCCCGGTCTGCACCAATCAGAAAGTAAGTCCTCGCCTTTGCCCGCACAAAGTTCTTGTACTTGTTGATCAGGTATTCAAGGGCGTCGTAATTCCCTGCTCTTGCGTCTTCAATTATCTCCTCATCGAGCATTTCGTTGAAAATGCATCGTACCTCAGCCTGTACATTTGAGTTCAAGCTCTTTTCCCCCAACAACCACAAAATATGCATAAAATAATATACACAATTTCAATTATAAGTAATGAAATCCCCTGTGTCAAGCGAAAGACTACATCTTACTACGGCAAAAGCATGAACCCATCTCCTTCCAAAATCTTTTTTAAAAGAATTTTTT
>ENA-OFCE01000634-OFCE01000634.1-metagenomes-genome-assembly--contig:-NODE-634-length-21943-cov-4.888341_pt1 | contig 21943 bp, 17 predicted proteins | sample MGYA00153388_OFCE01 | MGnify analysis MGYA00153388
GTGTGCTCTTCCGATCTGGGATGCAGCGGGAGTTTAGCCAGCGCCTTGCCCTCGGCGGTGAGGCGGCCGGTGGGATCGAGCGCGTCGAGGGATTTTAGCAGGGTGGTGGCCTCGGCCCAGGCGGGGGCGGGCGGCGGATCGAGGAACGGCAGCCGCGCCGGATCGCTCTCGCCCCACAACAGGCAGGTTAGCAGCAAACTCGACAGATCGGCCTCGAGGATTTCGGGTGGATCGTGCGCTGGCAAGGCCGCCGTCGCCGCTTCCTCCCACAACCGGATCGCCACCCCCGGCGCCTGCCGCGCCGCCCGTCCCGCGCGCTGGGTGATCGCCGCCTGGCTCGCGCGCTCGGTCACCAGCCGGGTAAGTCCCGCGCCGCGATCGTAGCGCGGCCGCCGTGCAAGCCCGCTGTCGATCACGATCCGCACATCGTCCAATGTCAGGCTGGTTTCGGCAATGCTGCTCGCCAGCACCAGCTTGCGCGTCCCCGGCGCCGGCGGTGCCAGCGCTGCGCGCTGCGCGTCGGGCTCGATTTGCCCGTGGAGCCGGTGGAGCACGACATTGGGCGGCAGGTTGCCGAGCGCATCGGCCGTCCGCTCGATCTCCGCCACCCCCGGCAGGAAGGCCAGCAGCGACCCGTCATGATCGCCCAGCGCGCGGCGGATTGCCCCCGCCATCTGCGGCTCGATCCGCGCTCCGGGGTCGCGGCCGTCGTACAGGATGCTCAGCGGATAGCTTTTGCCCGCGCTTTCGATCTTGGGCGGATCGCCGAGCAGCCCCGAAAATCGCGCGCTGTCGAGCGTCGCCGACATCGCCACGATCCGCAGGTCCGGCCGCAACTCCGTCGCCGCATCCAACGTCAACGCAAGCGCCAGGTCGCTGTCGAGGCTGCGCTCATGGACCTCGTCGAACAGCACAGCCGAAACGCCGGTCAACTCCGGATCACTCTGTAATCGCGCGAGAAACACCCCGTGGGTCATCGCGATCACCCGGCTCGCCTGGCCCACCTTGCGGTCGAGCCGTGTGATATAGCCAACCGCTGCTCCAACCGCTTCGCCGCGTTCTTTGGCGATATATTCCGCCGCCGACCTCGCCGCGAGGCGGCGCGGCACCAACAGCAACACCTGGCCGTCGCACCATGGCTCATCAAGCAACGCTGGCGCCACCCGCGTCGTCTTGCCCGCCCCCGGCGGCGCGACCAGCAAGGCGCGCGGCCCGCCCCGCAACGCGGCGAGCAGGTCGGGCAGGACGCGATCGATCGGCAGGACGGTCATCGCCGCGGCCGCGGCTATTGCGGCATCTCGACATGCCCGCCGAAGCCGAACCGCATCGCGCTCAGCAATTGGTCGGCATAGCTATATTCGACCCGGCTTCGGTAACGCGCGAACAGCGACGCCGCGAGCACGTCGATCGGCACCGATTCCTCCATCGCCGCGTCGATCGTCCAGCGGCCTTCGCCCGAATCCGCAACGCGGCCCGAGAATTTCTCCAGTTTCTGGTCCTCGGCCAGCGCGATCGAGATCAGGTCGAGCAGCCATGACGAAATCACGCTGCCGCGCCGCCACACTTCGGCAATGTCCGACAGGTTGAGGTCGAAGCTGGTGGCGAGTTCCGGATTGGACCGCCCGCGAAGCACGTCGAAGCCCTCGGCATAGGCCTGCATCATGCCATATTCGATCCCGTTGTGGACCATCTTGGTGAAGTGGCCCGATCCCGCCGGGCCGCAATGGACATAGCCATTCTCGGCCTTCCACTCATGCTCGGACTCGGCCCGCTTGGTCCGCTCGACTGTGCCGATCCCCGGCGCCAGCGTATTGAATATGGGGTCGAGCAAATCGACCTGCTGTTTGGGCCCGCCGATCATCATGCAATAGCCGCGCTCGAGACCCCACACCCCGCCCGACACCCCGACATCGACGAAATGGAGCTGCTTTTCGCTAAGATATTTGGCGTGCTCGAGGTCATGTTTCCAGAAGCTGTTGCCGCCGTCGATGACGATGTCGCCGGCCTTCGCGATATCGCCGATCTGGCGCATGACCGCGTCGGTGATCGCGCCCGCCGGCAGCATCACCCAGTAAATCGCCGGACTGTCGAGCTTGCCCGCCAATTCTTCGAGGCTTGCGGCGCCTTGTGCGCCCTCGCTAACAAGCCCCGCCACCGCCGCTGCGTCGCGATCGTAGGCGACGATTTCATGCCCGCCGCGAATCAATCGCCGCGCCATGTTCCCGCCCATCCGGCCAAGCCCGATCATTGCCAGCTTCATGTCATTCTCCTCAGGCGCGCGGCGGGGCGTAGAGCTCGATGAACCCGCACCGGCTGCATCGATAAGCAGTCGTCGGGACCAACGCCTTTTTGTTCACTTTGAGCCCGAACCACCGTGAAACTGTCGGCGGGCCGCTTTGCCAAGCGCTGACCGCATAGGCGCCATAACCCATATCGACCATCACGCCCTCGCTCATCGATCCCTGGCATTTGGTGCAACTGGTCGGACGCATCGAAGCACTCCACTTTGCTTAATAAGCGCGCGCCACCGCAAATTCGGCGGCTTCGGTCATCGCTGCCCTGGCGCGCCCGGCGGGGAAGGGCGCGAGCGCATCGATCGCGCGGCGGGCATAGAGCCGCGCGCGTTCCATCGTGTCGGCCAGCGCCCCGCTCGATCGCACCAGCTTGATCGCCTCGGCCAGATCGTCGTCCGACGCGCGGGTCCCGGCCATCGCCGCCGCCCAGAAGGAGCGTTCGGAATCGCTTCCCCGCGCGTAGGCCAGGATCACCGGCAGCGTCATCTTGCCGTCGCGAAAATCGTCGCCCTGGCCCTTGCCCATGGTCGCCGCGTCGGATGAATAATCAATCGCATCGTCGACCAGCTGGAAGGCAATCCCGAGGTTGCGCCCGAATGTCTCGAGCGCGCCCTCGGCTTCGTCGCCGGCCTCGGCCACCACCGGCGCGATTTTGCACGCGGCGGCGAACAATGCCGCGGTCTTGGCGGCGATGATCGACAAATAATGATCTTCGCCGGTGTCGATCCGGCGTTGGGCGGTCAGCTGGTCGACTTCGCCCTCGGCGATCACCGCGCTGGCGTGCGACAATATCTTGAGCACCTTCAAGCTGCCGTCCTCGACCATCAATTCGAACGCGCGGCTGAACAGGAAGTCGCCGACCAGGACGCTCGCCGGATTGCCCCAGATGAGGTTGGCGGTGGTCTTGCCGCGCCGCATCCCCGATCCGTCGACGACATCGTCGTGGAGCAGGGTCGCGGTGTGGATGAACTCGACCGCAGCGGACAATTTGTGGTGTCGCGTACCGGGATATCCGCACAGTGCCGCGCTCGCCAGCGTCAGCATCGGCCGCATCCGTTTGCCGCCGCCCGCGATCAAATGCCCGGCGAGCTCGGGGATCAGCCCGACCTTCGACTGCATCCGGTCGAGGATCACCGCATTGACCGCGTTCATGTCGCCAGCGGTCAGCTGCAGCAACGGCTCCAGGCTCGGCCCGCGGGAGTCGCCCAGATGATAAAGCGTCGCCGTCATGCGCGCTCCCCTAGCTTGGCGGACGCCCGCTGTCCAAGCCTACCAGATATGCACGCGTTGCTCGGGCGGCAGGTACATCGCGTCGCCCGGCTTGACGTTGAACGCCTTATACCATTCGTCCATGTTGCGGACGACGCCATTGACTCGATATTTGGCCGGGCTGTGCGGGTTGGTCAGCAATTGCGCGCGGGTCACGCCCTCGCGCTGCTTGTTCTGCCACGAATAAGCATAAGCGATGAAGAAGCGCTGGTCGCCGGTCAGCCCGCCGATCACCGCCGGTTCGCCATGCTTGGCGACGTAGCGATGATAGGCCTCGTAAGCGACTTCGAGCCCGCCGAGATCGCCGATATTTTCGCCCAGCGTCAGCTCGCCCTTGATGCGCACGCCGGGGATCGGCTCATAGCCGTCATATTGCTTGGCCAGCGCGGCGGTGTGCACGCCGTACGCCTTGGCGCTGTCAGCGGTCCACCAGTCGCGCAACTTGCCGGTCGCGTCGTACAGCCGGCCCTGGTCGTCGAAGCCGTGGCCGATTTCGTGGCCGATGGTCGCGCCGATCGATCCGTAATTGGCGGCGGCGTCCGCACCCGGGTCGAAATACGGCGGCTGGAGGATCGCCGCGGGGAACGTGATCTGGTTGGTCGACGGGTCGTAATAGGCATTGTTGGTCTGCGGGAACATGCCCCACTGGCTGCGATCGACCGGCTTGGTCAGCATCGCCACCTGCCGCCTTTCCTCGAAGCCTTGCGCGCGCATCGCATTGCCGAGCACATCGCCGCGCGTCACCACGATTGGCGAATAATCGATATATTTGGCCGGATGACCGGTGCGCGGATCGAATGCGTTCAGTTTGACCAACGCCTCCTGCTTGGTCGCCGCGTCCATCCAGCTGCTATGGTCGATCTTGTCCTTCAGCGCGGCCCGGATGTCGGCGATCAGCTCGCCCATCTGGCGGTCGCTCTCGGCCGGATAATGACGCTCGACGTACAATTTGCCGACGCCTTCGCCCATCGCTCCATTGACCAGATCGACACCGCGCTTCCACCGCTCGCGCTCGACCGGAACGTCACGTAACGTGCGCGAGAAAAAGTCGAACCGCGCATCGGCGAATGGCCTGCTGAGATACGGCGCGGCCTCGCTGACGAAATGATAGGCCAGATAGTCCTTCCACAGCGACAGCGGCTTCGACGCCACCAGCGCCGCTTCACCGGCAATCGCGCTCTTTTCGCGGATGATCAGATTGGCTTGCGCGCCCATGCCTTGCGCGGCGAGGAACGCATCCCAGTCGAGCTGCGGCGCAAGCGCCTTCAGCTCGGCGCGGGTCATCGGGTTGGTGGTCGCCTTGGTGTCGCGCTGCTGCTCGGGCGTCCAGTGCAGCTTGGCAATGGCGGTTTCGAGGGCGATGATCCGGTCGGCCTTGGCGGGCGCATCCTTGATCTCGGCAAGCGTCTGGATCTTGATCACATAATCGCGATAGGCCTTGCGGAAGGCGTCATATTTCGCCCCCGGCAACAGGTAATAATCGCGCCCCGGCATGCCCAGCCCGGTCTGCGTGACATAAACCGTGTTGAGCGTCGGATCGACCGTGTCGGGGGCGATGAACATCGTCACCGGGCTGGTGTATCCGGTCGAACCGAACAGGCGGGCGAGGTCGCGGCTGGTCTTGGCCGCGGCGATCCTGGCGAGGTAAGGCGTCAGCGGCGCCCGGCCGGCGCGATCGATCGCTGCTTCGTCCATGTAACTGCCGTAATAATCGCCGACTTGCTGGCTGACGCTACCGCGTGGGCCGGGGTTTGCGGCCTGCTCGTCGATGATCGCGTGGACGTCCTTTTCGATCTGGTCGTTGAGCACCGAATCGATCCCGGCGAAGGTCCGGTCGGGGGCGATCTGGGTGCGCTTGTCCCACCCGCCGTTGACGAAGGCGAAGAAGTCGTCGCCCGGCTTGACCGAGGCATCGGCGGCGGTCAGGTCGACCCCCCACGGCGCAAACCGCGGCGCTGCGGCGGCAGCTGGAAGGGCGAGTGCAATCGCGACCGAGGCCAGCAGCAAACGGGACACGCGCATGAAATCTTCTCCGGATGTCGTTCGTCGCGGACCTTAGTCCCCGGCTTGAACGTCGCAAACCGCTTTCGACCGACCGTCAGGCGGCGGGCAGGCTCAGCGTCACCAGCAGTCCGCCCAAATCCTCGCTTTCGCCAAGCTCGACCTTGCCGGCGTAAATCTCGGCCACATCGCTGACGATCGCCAGCCCCAGCCCGGTGCCCTCCTTGCCGGTGGTATCGATGCGCTTGCCGCGCGCGAAGATGCCGGCGCGCTGGGCTTCGGGGATCCCCGGCCCGTCGTCCTCGATCAGGATCGAGACCAGCCCCGCGACCGCCGCCTCGACCGTCACGAACACGCGCCCGCCACCATATTTGGCGGCATTCTCGATCAGATTGCCGAGCAATTCGTCGAGGTCCTGCCGCTCGACCCGCACTTGCACTTGTCTGTCGCCAGCCAGGTCGACGGTGACATTTTCATACATGCGATCGATGGCGCGCTGCACTGCCTGGGCACTGTCCCACACCGTCGCGCGCGCCTGGACCGACGACCGGCGGCCAATCGCGCGAGCCCGGGCGAGGTGATGATCGACTTGCCGGCGCATCGTCGTCGCCTCGCGGCAGACGGTGTCGGCGAGATCGGGCGAGGCGGCGGTGGCGGCGTTGGTGATCACCGTCAGCGGGGTCTTGAGCGCATGCGCCAAATTGCCCGCGTGGCGCCGCGCTTCCTCGGCCTGCGCTTCGCCATGCGCGAGCAACTCGTTGATTTCGTGCACCAAAGGATCAATTTCACTGGGGAAGTTTTCCGCAATCCGGTCCTGCCGGCCGGTGCGGATGGCGATCACTTCGCTGCGTACCCGGCGCAATGGCCAAAGCCCGTAAAATGCCTGCAGTGCGGTCAACACCAGTAGCCCAAGCCCGAGCGCGAGCAGGCTGCGGATCAAAGTGGCGCGAAGTTCGCCGATCTGCTCGTTGAGGATTTCGCGCGACTGGGCGACCTGGAATCGCCAGCGAATAGGGGACCCTGGCAGCACCGCATCCTGCTCGACCACCCTGAGTGTTTCGCCGACGAACTCATTACTGTCGTAGCGATGAAGCTTGAAATCCTGGTGGTTAGTGTCGACCTTCAATCGGCGATCCCACAAGGATCGAGACGCGAACGTCTCCGCGCCCTGGCCGGTAATCTGGAAATAGATTCCCGAATAGGCTTCGACGAAGCGTTGGTCGGCGGGCGGGCGGGTGAACCGCACTTCGCCAACTGGACCAATCTCCGACGCGCCGAGCATGCCGTTGATGATCAGTTCGAGTTGCTTGTCGAAATTGTCGGTCAGCGTGCTGGTCAGCACCCGATCGAGCGCAAACCCGCCGCCCAGCAGCAGCACCCCGATCCACAGCGCCGCGACCCCGATCAGTCGCCGGGTCAGCGACGTCAGGCCGCGCCGTTCATCCACGACCGGCGTCGCGGCATGGGCTTGGCTCAAGCGGCAGGGTCCTCGAGGCTGTAGCCGAGCCCGCGAATGGTGGTGATCGTGTCGGCGCCCAGTTTCTTGCGAATGCGCGTCACGAACACTTCGATGGTGTTCGAATCGCGATCGAAATCCTGGTCATAGATATGCTCGATCAATTCGGTCCGGCTGACCACCTTGCCCTTGTGGTGCATCAGGTACGACAGCAATTTATATTCCTGCGCGGTGAGCTTGATCGGCTCCCCGGCGCGGCTGACCTTGCCCGAGCGCGTATCGAGGCGGATGTCGCCGGCGATCAGTTCGGAGCTGGCATTGCCCGATGCGCGGCGGATCAGCGCGCGCAGCCGGGCAATCAATTCCTCGGTCTGGAATGGCTTGGCGAGATAATCGTCGGCGCCCGCGTCGAGCCCGGCGACCTTGTCCGACCAGCTGTCGCGCGCGGTCAGCACCAGCACCGGCATCTTGCGGCCTTCCTTGCGCCACCGGTCGAGCACCGTCAGCCCGTCGACTTCGGGCAGGCCAAGGTCGAGCACCACCGCATCATATTGCTCGGTCTGGCCGAGATAATGCCCGTCCTCGCCATCGGTGGCGAGGTCGACGGCATAGCCCGCCCCTTCGAGCGTTGAGCGCAACTGGCGACCGAGATTGGGTTCGTCCTCGACGATCAGGACCCGCATTGAGATATTCCTCTAAAATTCGTTTCGCATGATTAACACCTGCCAAGCTGAACGGTTGCTTGGGGATGCGCAAGCGGAGCGCGGCGGCGGGACGGTCAATGCGACGGAAAAGCGCGGCCTGGCGCGGCCTGGCGCGGCCTAGCGCGAGCGGCCGACGATCCGGCCGGTGGCGGCATCGACATCGACCCACATCAGCCGGCCATCGCGCATGAATTTGAGCCGATAGGTATCGCCGCGGAATTCGGGGCCGAGATATTCGGCGCCGGCCTGGTCACGGTTGATCTCGCGCATCACCCGGTCGCGGATCTGGGGCAGGGGGATCGCGCGCCCTTCGTTGGTCGCACGGAACGCCTGGTCCTGCTCGCGCGGGCGATCGGCCAGCGCCGGGCTGGTCAGGAGGCCTGCTGCAAGCACAGCGGCGAGGAGGGGACGCAACATGGTCATTCGCAAATCTTTCTGTGCCGACCTCCTACGTCCAAGCCATTGAATGACTTATGAATGGCAAGATTGCTATCATTCATCCGACCCCGTGACGATTGCCAAATGCTCGTCTAGGCGCTGGCGCATGGCACCCCCGATCCTCGCTTATGAAAAACTCGGCCTCCACCAGGGCGAAGGCTGGCTGTTCCGCGATCTCGACGTCTACGTCGGGCCGCGTGACCGGCTGGCGCTGATCGGCCGCAACGGCGCCGGCAAGACGACCTTGCTCAAATGCCTCGCCGGGACGATCGAGACCGACCTCGGCCAGCGGACCATCGTCCCGGGCACGCGAGTCGTGCTGCTCGAGCAGGATCCGGACATGACGGCCTTCGCCACGCTCGAGGAGTGGGTGCTTGGCGGGGAGGGGCCGCCCCAACCGTACGAGGCCGCCGCGATCGCCGACCAGATCGGGATCGACCTCGCCCGCCCCACCGCCACCGCCAGCGGCGGCGAGCGGCGCCGCGCCGCAATCGTCCGCGCGCTCGCGCAAAACCCCGACGTGCTATTGCTCGACGAGCCAACCAACCATCTCGATCTCGGCGCGATCGACTGGCTCGAACAATATCTGATGCGCTTCAAGGGCGCGTTCATCGTCATCAGCCACGACCGCACCTTCCTCGCGCGGCTGACCAAAAGCTGCATCTGGCTCGACCGCGGCAGCCTTCGCCGCGCGGAAATCGGCTTCGGCGGGTTCGATGCCTGGACCGAGGCGGTCTATGCCGAGGAGGAGCGCGCCGCCGACAAGCTCGACGCCAAGTTGAAGCTCGAGCTCCACTGGCTCCAGCGCGGCGTCACCGCGCGCCGCAAGCGCAACCAGGGCCGCCTCGCCAAACTTCACGAAATGCGCGCCAGCCGCGCTGCGATGCTCGGGCCCGCCGGTGCCGCCAAGCTCGGCCTCGCGCGCGATGATGTGAAGACCAAGATCGTGATCGACGCCGACCATGTGTCCAAAGCTTTCGACGGGCGCACGATCATCAACGATTTCTCGCTCCGCATCACCCGCGGCGACCGCATCGGGCTGGTCGGCGCCAATGGCACCGGCAAGACCACCTTGCTCAAACTGCTGACCGGCGAGCTCGCCCCCGACAGCGGCAAGGTCACCAAGGCCAAGACGCTCAGCGGCATCGTCATCGACCAGCAGCGCAAATTGATGTCCCCCGAACGCCGCGTCCGCGATGTGCTGGCCGAGGGCGGCGACTGGATCGAGGTGCGCGGGGTCAAGAAGCACATCAAAGGCTATCTCAAGGAATATCTGTTCGATCCGTCGCTGACCGAAGCCCCGATCGGCACCTTGTCGGGCGGCGAGCGCTCGCGGCTGCTGCTGGCCCGCGAATTCGCCCGCGCGTCCAACCTCCTCGTGCTCGACGAGCCGACCAACGATCTCGACCTCGAAACGCTCGACCTGCTCCAGGAAGTGATCGCCGATTACGACGGCACGGTGCTAATCGTCAGCCACGACCGCGACTTCCTCGACAAGACAGTCACAGTCACGCTGGGTCTCGACGGTTCGGGCAATGTCGACATCGTGGCGGGGGGATACGAGGATTGGGTGAAACGCAAAAACCCAACCAGTGCTCCGGCGAAGGCCGGAGCGTTGCGAGCTTCGAAAACATCATCGCATAATCACCCAACGCCCCGGCCTTCGGGGTCCCCGCAAAGGAATACTTTGCGGGGTGCCCCTGCGCCGGGGAACAAGAAACTCTCCTTCAAACACCAACGCGACCTCGACCGCCTCCCCGCCGAAGTCGACCGCCTCGAACATGAAATCGCCGAGGCGGAGAAAGCCCTCCACGACCCCGACCTGTTCCTAAACCATCCCGAAAAATTCGCCGAGCTAACCGCCACCATCGATCTCAAACGCGCCGAAAAAGACGCCGCGCAGGAGCGCTGGCTGGAGGTTGTGGAATTGGCGGAAGGGTTGGGGCGCTAGCATTACAGTTGCTCTTTATCTGAAGCTCTGGATCAATGGGTTTCCATGGCGGGAGACTGTGGATGACGGGTGCATCGATCGAGACGACGCTGGAGCTTTGGGCGTCTTCGCTGAGGGACGTGAAAGCGCGGATGCGGGAGTTATTTACGCAGGGGCGTGTGGCAGCCTCTGCTGGTGCTTTCCTCGACGGTTTATTGGGTGACGAGCGACGCAAGACTGGGTGGATGCGCGCCGAGGCGGCCGGTGATCCGGGACCGTGGCGGCAGCAGGCGATCGTCGGCCGTGGCCGGTGGGATGCGGATGCGCTTCGCGACATTGTGCGTGATTATGTGGTGGAGACGCTCGCCGCCGACGATGCGGTGCTGGTCATCGACGAGACCGGATTCCTCAAGCAGGGCAAGGCCTCCTGCGGCGTAGGCCGTCAATACACCGGCTCGGCTGGCAAGATCACAAACTGCCAGATCGGCGTCTTTGCGGCCTATGTTTCCCGGCATGGCCACGCCTTCATCGACCGCGCTTTGTATCTGCCGAAGGCCTGGACGAGCGACCCGGCTCGGATGGCTGGGAGCCATGTGCCGGCGGGCACGGCATTTGCGACCAAGCCAGCGCTTGCGGTCCAGATGATCGAGCGTGCGATCATGGCGGATGTCCCGTTCTCCTGGGTGGCGGCCGACAGTGTTTACGGCGTCGGCGATATCGAGCAGGCGCTGCGGCGCGCCGGCAAAGGCTACGTGCTCGGGGTCGCCGCCAACCATCACTTCGGATCCTGGGCCGGCAAACCCGCCGTCGCCGGCACGGCCGACGAGATCGCGCGCGGCCTCGATCCCTCCGTTTGGCGGCGGCTGTCGGCGGGCGAGGGAACCAAGGGTGCCAGGCTTCATGATTGGGGCTATTGTGAACTCGCCGATCTCGACGCCGCCGAATATGACGAGGAGCGATCGGGCTTGTGGACCCGCGGGCTGCTGATCCGTCGCAATATCGCCGACGGCGACCTCGCGTTCTTCACCACCTGGTGCCCGGCTGGAACGGGCATCGAAGTCCTGGCCCTGGTCGAAGGACACCGCTGGGCGATCGAGGACAGCTTCGAGACCACCAAGAATGAACTCGGCCTCGATCATAACGAGACCCGCTCCTGGCACGGTTGGCATCGCCACGTGTCGCTCGTCATGCTCGCGTTCGCCATGATGGCGGCGATCCGCCGCTAGAGTCCGCTTCCGACCCATTCCTGCCGTTAGCGGCACAGCAGCAGATCCCGACCGATTACGGATATTAGTTTTTGGTTCTCAGGAGGCCCTGCAGAAACAGTCTAGTTATTGGCTGGCCATCGGCAAAATAGTACGTGCAAGTTTTCTCCACCGCGCCCGAGCATGGCAATTCGAATCTTGTAAGACGGTCCGCTACAATCTGAAAATTGAACATTCGATTGCGTTTATCGCGGCAGCTGCCCCGCGACGTCGAACCATCTCGATGGAATAAACAAGAAAACCGCTCCGTGGTCACTGTAGTCACGCCAGCATCAGGAAAAGCTATTGGTATGCCAAAAACACCTAGACCACCTGCTCCGGGGATGGGTGTCGTGAAAAGTTGCGTCTCGGATGCAAGGGCACTTTTCACAGATTCCTCCGGGTACGTTTCGGCCAAGCGATCCCGGAAAACCCACAACTTACGAATCGGTCTGCCATTCTGAGATTTGACGAAGTACGCGCCCCAGTACGATGGTCGACTTGCTTTATTATTCTCTACGTACCTGCCGTGCGCATGCAAGTTGGCGTTAGTGATGCACAGAAAAACCATCGCTAGGAAGCAGCATGAAAGCTGCGATGTCTGTAAGCCGCGCATATAAATTGCCGTTTAGCAGGCTGCTATTTTCTGAGGAAGACTAATGTCCGCTTTCCACCCAAAACGGACAGTAGCGTTACCACCGAAGGGGCCGCCCAGATAAGCCTTTCAAAATAGGATTTCGTCTGCTTGGCTAATGGCCTCGTTCGAGCGCTCTTTCTAATCGTCGATTCGCATCTTGCTACCGCTGTCGACCAGCGGTTCGCCCGGAATTTCTTAAGTTTACAAATAGCCCCCAAAAAGCCGCCGAACTGGGTAACCTTTGTAACTTTAAGGCTCTCCTGAGCGCGTCGAAGGGGACGCGTCTCTCTATGCTTCGCTCGCCCGATCCAGCGCCTCGATCTGGCCCGGCGACAGGTCGAGCGTAAGCGCCGCGATCAGCTCCTTCGCTTGGGCCATGCTGGTGGCGCTGGCGATGGGGGCGGTGATGCCGCCCTGGGCTTTGGTCCACGCCAGCGCGACCGTCGCGAGGCTCGCCCCGGTTTCGGCGGCGACATCGTCGAGCGCGGCGAGGACGGCCTTGCCTTTCGGGCTGTCGATATAATCGACGTTGCGGTCGCCGCGGACCGATTTTCCGAGGTCGTCTTTCGAGCGATATTTCCCGGTCAGGAAGCCGTTGGCGAGGCTGTAATAGGGGAAGAAAGCGACGCCGCGGCCGGTGACGACGTCCTGCAATTCGCCCTCATATTTGCTGCGTTCGACCATATTGTACCAACCCTGCACCGCGACCGCGGGCTCGATCCCCGCCTTGACCGCGACGTCGAGCGCTTCCTCGACCCGGGCGGCGGAGAAATTGCTTAAGCCGGTGGCGCGGATCTTGCCCGCGGCGCGCAATGTCTCGAAGGCGCCGAGGCTGTCGGCGAGCGGGACATCGGGATTGTCGCGGTGCTGGTAATACAGGTCGATGGTCTCGATCCCCATCCGCTTGAGCGAGGCTTCGGCCCCGCGCCCAATGACCTCGGGGTGGAGCGAGGCGACATATTCGACGCTGTCGGCCTTGCCATCGTAGCTGACCTTCTCGAGCTTGCCGTCGAGGAATCCGACCTTGGTGGCGATGACCACTTTGTCGCGCTTTGCCGGATCGCGCTTGAGCCAATTGCCGATGATGCGCTCGCTCTCGCCGCCGACATGGCCCGGCGCCCACGCCGAATAGACATCGGCGGTGTCGATCATCGTTCCGCCGGCATCGACGAACGCATCCAATATGGCGCAGCTGGTCGCCTCGTCGGCGGTCCAGCCGAACACGTTGCCGCCCAGCGCGAGCGGCGCCACGATAAGTCCGCTGGTCCCGACCAGCCGCATATGGTTGTTGTTCATCGCCTCAACATAGCGCGGCATTCAGGGTTTGTTTGTAAATTTATCCGACAGTGGCGCTCATGTCGGCAATATTGACGCTTTTCGATTGATGGACAGCTGGATCGCCTTTCCGGCGCAGGCCGCGGCCGCCGTGCTGTTCCTGGCGCTGATCGGGTGGCGGCTGAAGGCCGGCGTGCGACTTCCGGCGCAGCGGCTGATGCTCGCCGGCTTCGCGCTGACCGCCTGCTGGGCGTGGCTCGGGGCGATCACCCCGGGCGCGCCGCTGACCAATCTGGCCGAGACGTTTCGCAACCTCACCTGGCTGGCATTGCTCCACAGTTTGACCGGGGGGAGCGAGTCGGTCGAGCGGCAGCGCGGGGTGCGGCTGGTCTATGGCGCGGTCGGGGCGGTGCTCGGGCTGCAGCTGTTGCTCGACCTGCTGCCGCTGGCGTTCGGGCCCGAGCCCAATATGGCGGTCACCGCGACGTTGCTGCGGATCACCGCGGCGGCGGGGCTGCTGGTGCTGATCCACAATCTGTACGGCCAGGCCGATGCGGCGAGCCGGACCGCGATCGGCACCACCTTGCTCGCTTTGGTCGCGACGTGGGGGTATGACCTCAACCTCTATACGCTGGATTATCTCGAGCCGACGCGCAGCGTGGTGCTGGCCGAGTGGCGCGGGGTAATGATCGCGCTGACCGCGCCGTTGTTCGCGATCGGTGCCGGGCGCGCCGACGGGTGGAAGATCCGCCTGTCGCGCGCGGCGACGTTCCAGTCGCTCTCGCTGCTGGCGATCTGCGCTTACTTTGCGACCATGACGATCCTCGCCACCGCGCTTCGCGGGACCGGGTTCGACTGGTCGCGGGCAATGCTGGTGGCGATGCTGAGCAGCATGACGGTCGGGGCGATGGTGCTGCTGCCGAGCCAGCGCGCGCGCGGCTGGGCGCGGGTCAAGCTGGCCAAGCATCTGTTCGAGCATCGCTACGATTATCGCAGCGAATGGCTGCGGTTCGCCGATACGCTGGGGCGGTCGGGAAGCGATGTCGCGCCGCTCGGCGAACGGTTGGTGAAGGCGTTTGCCGACATCCTCGATTGTCCCGGCGGGCTGCTGCTCGAAGTCGACGAGCGCGGCGAGATTGGCCAGGCGGCGGCGTGGCAGTGGAGCGGGCCGGGCTATAGCAGCGACGGGCTCGACCGGGCGCGCTGGGCCGAGCTCGAGCATGACCCGCGGATCCTCGAGATCGATGCGTTGCGGCGCGGCGACACGCGCGGCGGGTCGTCGCTGCCGGTACCGCCGTGGCTGGCCGAAGATGACATTGCCTGGTGCGGCATTCCATTGGTCCATGGCGGGCGGCTGGTCGGGCTGGTGCTGCTCGCCGCGCCCGAATTCCGCCGCGCGCTCGACTGGGAAGATTTCGACTTGCTCAAGACCGCGGGTCGGCAGGCGGCGGGCAGCCTGGCCGAAGCGCATGGCCAGCAGGCGCTGACGCAGGCGCAACGGTTCGACGAGTTCAACCGTCGCTTTGCGTTCATCCTGCACGACATCAAGAATCTAGTCAGCCAATTGTCATTGGTCGCGCGCAATGCCGAGCGCCACGCCGACAATCCGGCGTTCCGGGCCGACATGATCGCCACGTTGCGGTCGTCGGTCGGCAAGATGACCGACTTGCTGGCGCGATTGTCCCCTGCGTCGGACCCGCGCCCGGCCAAGCTCGAGCCGACCCCGCTGCGGCCATTGGTTGCGTCATTGGTCGCCAGCCGGCGCGCGAGCCACGACATTGCGCTGACCGGCGATGGCAACCATCTGGTGCTGGCCGATCCGTTGTTGCTCGAGCAGGCGATCGGGCATTTGTTGCAAAATGCGGTCGACGCCAGCGCGCCGTTACAGCCGGTAACAGTGCGGATGGGCGGCGACGGCGATGAAGTGACGGTGGCGATCATCGACCTAGGGCAGGGGATGGATTCGGACTTCATCCGCAACCGCCTGTTCCAGCCATTCGCGTCGACCAAGAAAGGCGGCTTCGGGGTTGGTGCGTTCGAAGCGCGCAGCCTGATCGCGGCGATGGGCGGGCGATTGTCGATCGATAGCCGCCCCGGCAAGGGCAGCCGCTTGACCATCCATTTGCCCGAATGCCGACCGGCCATCGATCAATCACGGATCAGCGCATGAGCGACGACAAGGACCTTCCCGTGCTGATGATCGTCGAGGATGACGAGGGCCTGCAGCGCCAGCTGAAGTGGGCCTATGAAGGCTATCGCGTGGTCCAGGCGACGACTCGCGAGCAGGCGATTGAGCTGCTTCGACTGCACGAGCCGGCGGTGGTGACGCTCGACCTTGGCCTGCCGCCCGATCCCGACGGGACGAGCGAGGGCTTTGCGACGTTGAGCGAGATATTGGCGCTCAAACCCGACACCAAGGTGATCGTCGCCTCGGGGCACGGGGCGCGCGAAAGCGCGCTTCGGGCGATCGCGCTCGGGGCATATGATTTTTACCGCAAGCCGGTCGATATCGACGACCTCGGCCTGATCGTCGCGCGGGCATTCCACTTGCACGAGATCGAGGCCGAGAACCGCCGGCTCGAGACTGGCGGGGGCGATCCGGCGACGGTGCTGGGGTCGATCATCACCGCCGCGCCCGAGATGCTCAAGGTGGCGCGAACGATCGAGCGGGTGGCGGCCGCCGACGTGTCGGTAATGCTGCTCGGCGCGAGCGGGACGGGCAAGGAATTGCTGGCCAAGGCGGTGCACGAACTAAGCCCGCGAAAGCGTGGCGAATTCGTCGCGATTAACTGTGCCGCGATCCCCGAGAATTTGCTCGAAGCCGAGCTGTTCGGCTATGAGCGCGGGGCTTTCACCGGGGCGGTCAAGACCACGCCGGGCAAGATCGAGCAGGCGCAGGGCGGGACGTTGTTTCTCGACGAAGTGGGCGACATTCCGCTGCCGCTGCAGGTCAAATTGCTGCGCTTTCTGCAGGAGCGCGTGATCGAGCGGATCGGCGGGCGAAGCGCGATCGCGGTCGATACGCGGATCGTCTGCGCGACCCATCAGGATCTGGACTCGATGATCGCCGCGGGCAGCTTCCGCGACGACCTATATTACCGGCTGGCGGAGATTGTGGTGATGATCCCAAGCCTTGCCGAGCGGGCGGGCGATGCGGTGCTGCTGGCGCGGCATTTCGTCACCCGGTTCGCGCGATCGATGAACCCCAAGGTGCACGGGCTTGGCCCCGACGCTGCGGAGGCGATCGATGCGCATGGCTGGCCAGGCAATGTCCGCGAGCTCGAGAATCGAATCAAGCGCGCGGTGATCATGGCCGACGGGCGAACCGTCAGCGCCGCCGATCTCGACCTTGGTGCGCGGCAGGCCGACGATCAATCGCTGGCGATCAACCTGCGCGCGGCGCGCGAAGTCGCCGACCGCCGCGCGATCCGCCAGGCAATGGCCCGAACCGAAAACAACATCTCGAGCGCGGCCAAATTGCTCGGCATCAGCCGCCCGACGCTGTACGATCTGATCAAGCAGTATCAACTGCAAGCTTAGGGCTGCATTTGACCAACGGGCTTGCGGTAGCGGATGGGGGGCTTAGTCTTCGCGGATAATAATCCGAGGAGACGATGATGGACCGCCGCGCATTCCTTTCGACCGGGAGCGCGGTTGCGCTCGGGCTGCCGTCACTGGGATCGCCAGCGACGGCATTGGCCAAACCGATGACAAGCGCGGCCGGTGGCGACGCCAGGATCAATGCGTTGTTCGAGCAGATCTTCCAGGACCAGGTGCGGCGTTCGCCCGAGCTGGCGAGCGGGCTGGGGCTCGACAAGGGTGCCAACGCGCATCTGAAATCGGAGCTCGACATTCGCCCCGTGGCGGTGGCCCGGGCGGAAGATCTGGCGCGGTCGCGGCGCAACCTCGCGGCGATCCGCGCCATCCCGCCCGCCAGCTTGAGCAATGCGGCCAAGCTCAATCGCGATGTCGTCACCTACCAGATCGAAGCCCGGAATATCGCGCCGGCAAAATTCGGGATTGATTCGGTCCAGCGCCCCTACCCCATCTTCCAGCAGGGCGGGGCCTATTTCGAGCTGCCCGACTTCCTCAACACCGAACATGGCATCGCGACCGCCGCCGATGCCGAAGCCTATCTGTCGCGGCTCGCTTTGGTCGATACAGTGATCGACAATGATACGCTCGGCCAGCGCCAGCAGGCAGCGCGCGGGTTCCTGGCACCGGCGTGGTCGATCGACCTGACGCTGGGCCAGATGCGCAAGCTGCGCGAAGTGCCCGCGGCGCAGAATACGTTGGTTGGCTCGATTGTCCGACGGACCGCCGAGAAGGGCATATCTGGCGATTGGGCGAAGCGCGCGACGGCGATTGTCGAAGGCCAGGTCTATCCCGCACTCGACCGCCAGATCGCGCTGATGGAGCGGCTGAAGCCGACCAGCAAAGCGGGCGATGGCGCGTGGCGGTTGCCCGATGGCGAGGAGATTTATGCCGCCGCTTTGGCGCAGGCGACGACCACCAATTTCACCCCTGACGAAGTGCATCGGCTTGGCCTGGCGCAAGTCGCCGAGATCAGCGCGCAACTCGACGGCATCCTCAAGGGCGCGGGCTATGCGCAGGGTAGTGTCGGCGAACGGCTTGGCCAGCTCAACCGGTCGCCGGCGCAGCTTTACGCCAACACCGACGCCGGGCGCGCCGAGCTGATCGAAAGTCTCAACCGCGGGGTCAAGGACATGTATGCGCGGCTGCCGCGCGCGTTCGCGACACTGCCGACCCAGCCGCTCGAAATTCGCCGCGTCCCGATCGAAATCCAGGACGGCGCATCGAACGGCTATTACAACCGCGCGGCATTGGATGGGTCGCGCCCGGCGATCTATTTCATCAACCTCAAGGACGTTGGCGACTGGCCCAAATATTCGCTGCCCTCGCTGACCTATCACGAGGGCGTCCCGGGGCATCATCTGCAGATCAGCCTGGCGCAGGAATCGAAGGACATCCCGACTTTGCGCAAGATCGGCGGCTTCTCGTCTTATTCCGAAGGCTGGGCGCTGTACGCCGAGCAATTGAGCGACGAGCTTGGCGCGTACCAGGGGATCGAGCGCGCGGGTTATTTGCAATCGTTCCTGTTCCGCGCCGCGCGGCTGGTGGTCGACACCGGGCTTCATTCCAAACGCTGGAGCCGCGAACAGGCGATCGATTACATGGTCGCGACGACCGGCTTCGCGCGGCCCCGCGTGCAGCGCGAAGTCGAACGTTACTGCACCCAGATGGGCCAGGCCTGCAGCTACAAGGTCGGGCACATGGCGTGGACCCGGGCGCGAGCCGAAGCGCAGGCGACGCTCGGCGCGAAATTCGACCTCAAGCAATTCCACGAAGTACTCAAGGACGGCGCGATGCCGCTGACCTTGCTGCAGCAACGAATTCGGGAGCGGACGGCGGCGCAGATCTGAGCTAAAGCATCAACAGGAGAATAAGCCATGAAGACCGGATTGACGATCGCGGGGGTGGCCGCACTGCTGATGGGGTTGCTGTGGATTGGCCAGGGCTTGGGCTATGTCCACTGGCCGGCGTCCAGCTTCATGCTCGACCAGCGGCCATGGGCATTGCGCGGGGCGATCTTGGCGGTGATCGGGGTTGGGTTGCTGGTCTATGCCCGAAGCCGTCGCTGAGGTCGCGCACCGGCCCGTGTCACGCGGGTCGACGCTGATCGCGGCGTTTTCGACGATCGTCGAATGGTATGATTTCACACTCTACCTCTACTTCGCGACGATCTTGTCGCGGGTGTTCTTTGGCGGTGGCGCAGGATCGCTGGCGGTCACGCTGGCCGGGTTCGCGGTGGCGTATCTGCTGCGGCCGTTGGGGGCGTTGTTCTTCGGGCATATCGGTGATCGCTACGGGCGGCGGCGGGCGTTGCTGCTGTCGGTGGCGTTGATGTCGGCGGCGATGCTGGCGATCGCCTTGCTGCCGACGCACGCGCAAATCGGACCGGCGGCGGGGGTGCTGCTGCTGCTGCTGCGGTGCGTGATGGGGTTTGCGGTCGGGGGCGAATATACCGGGGTGGTGGCCTATCTGCTCGAGGGCGCGGCGGCGGGACGGCGCGGGTTGATCACGTCACTGGCGGCGGCGGCGAGCGAGGTTGGCGGGCTGCTCGCGGTCGGGCTGTCGGCGCTGACGGTGAGCCAGCTGAGCGGCGCCGATCTCGACGCGTGGGGGTGGCGGATCCCGTTCTTCGTCGGTGCGGCGTTGGCGCTGAGCGTGTGGATCGCGCGGTCGGCGATGGAGGAATCGCCCGAGTTTGAACGGCAGCGCGCGGCGGACAGTGTCCCGACGCATCCGCTGCGCCATGCGCTCACGCATCACCGCGCGGGAATTGCCCGCGGGTTTGCGATTTCGGCGCTGGGATCGATCACTTATTATGTCGGGATCGGCTATGTCCCCGCTTTCCTGGCGTCCGCGGGCAAGCAGAGCGAGACGGTCGCCTTGTGGCTGGCGACGATCGCCGCGGTGGCGGTGATCCTGGTCACGCCGCTGACCGGCATGGCGTCCGACCGCTGGGGACGACGGCCGGTGTTGCTCGCGCTCGCGGCGTTGAGCGCATTGCTGCCGATCACGATGTTCTCGATGATGGCGAGCGGATCGGCGAGCGCCGCCTTGGCCGGGGCGATCGTGCTGGCGTGCGTTGCCGGCGGGGTCAGCGCGGTCGGCGCGGTGACGACGGCCGAGATGGTCGGCGGCGAAGGGCGGCTGACCGGGCTGGCATTGGGCGCGACCAGCGCAACCGCGATCTTCGGCGGGCTGACCCCGTGGGCGGCGCAGGCGCTGATCGGCGCGACCGGCCAGGCGGTGGTGCCGGGAATCATGATCGCCGTGGTCGCGGTGGCGGTGCTGCCGGTGCTCTGGTGGATGCCCGAAACGCGGCCTGTCCCTTCGACAAGCTCAGGACAAGCTTAAGTTGTCTAAGTTTGCCCAATTCGACGGCTTTTTGGGGGGTTTTTGTAAACTTAAGGTTCTCCTGAGCTAAGCCGAAAGGCCTGTCCTGAGCGACGTCGAACGAGATCGGAGGCACGGCCCCGCACAACGCTCGCCAAGAGCGATCGGTGGATGCGAATCGACGATTAGAAAGAGCGCTCGAACGAGGCCATTAGCCAAGCAGACGAAATCCTATTTTGAAAGGCTTATCTGGGCGGCCCCTTCGGTGGTAACGCTACTGTCCGTTTTGGGTGGAAAGCGGACGTTAGCGATGGCAAGCCGCTATCACTCCGGCAATCGCAACTGACGGAAAACCAAATAGAGGGATCAACAAAAGCGCGAGTTGATATTGCGCGTCGTGATCGCCTGTAAACGTCAGATAGAAAATGACTGAGACGAAGACGAAGAAGCCAAACTGGAATACGAGAATCACACGATGCGCGTCATCGCTAACTATCCACCGCATTAGCAGATAGGCAATTATCATTGGCGCCGCGAACAAAGCTTCGCCAAAAAAGACTCCACTGACCCTCGAGCCGGCGTCGGAAACGAGAGACATAACGACAGCAATAATGAGGACGAACGCGGCAGTTAATCCGGCGCTTATTCGCGCCATCCCTTGCCCCAAGAGTTCCGCTCTCATCCGCATCAGATGAAGCTACAGCCGACAAGTTAACGTCTGTTCTGGGTTGAAAGCGGGCGTTAGCGGTGCCGCTAAAACACAACCGCCGAGCAGTCTGACTTCGAGACGGTGAACGTCCCGTAGTTTCTGCCGATCTGGTTCATGAGCCCATCCGCTTTCTTGGTCATCACAAGGACAACCTTACCTGTCGGAAAGACCCGTGCTCTACCTTCGTTATCCCGCCCATCCGTAAATGAGAACGCCAAGCTGCCGTCCCGCAAGACGCTCGCATTGTTTGTCTCGGCATCGAGAATTTGCGGATTATCTGGCATCCGATTGGCTATTGTTACGGTGTGGCGTCCGCCTTTCCTCCTTATTTCCACCGACATGATGAAGTCGCCGAGCGCGATGTCATGACCCGTGCCAGTGTAGCCGGCCATCGGTTCCTTAATGCAATACAGGCCGGGAGCGATCGGGGGAGCCATTCGCTTGCTTTGCGCTGGGGCTGCAATGGCGAAAACCATCGTCGCCAGCAATACGCGGGTTTTGAACATGCGCACTCGTCCCAACTTTTGTGACGATGGTCAATGTCCGCAATGGGTCGGAAGCTGCCGTTAGGCCGCGAAATGGCGGCACAGGGCGGAAAGCGGACACTTCAGTTAAAGGCCCTTGTGCGGAGACCACCCCAACTGCACCAGCCGTTCACACGCTTGCAATGCAACGCCCGCGCTCATCACGGCGGAATAGTAGAGATTACCAGCAAGCGGGGAAACGGGCTTTAGCCGTTCCTCTTCCCACAACTCATGTCGTGCTTGCGCAGCTATCAGGAGTTCGAAGGCGGAAATATCGCCCTCAAAGCCTACAAGGCACCTCCACTCTTTTGCGAGACGTGCTTTGGGATGCGAATAGGCCCAGCGACTGTAAAGAAATCGAGATAGATCGACTGATCTTAGATCCGTCCTCCTGATCGACGCCTGCTGCCCGTCGCGGGTCCAGCCGTAGCGCGCAAGAAGGCCTAATCGATATTCACGCGGCAGCGCTTTTTGCAAAGCATGGCTACCCTTCGACGTCCATGAACCAGGTCGCGCAGGCTTGCCAGCTGTCCAAGGC
>ENA-OFCE01000635-OFCE01000635.1-metagenomes-genome-assembly--contig:-NODE-635-length-21942-cov-3.197789_pt1 | contig 21942 bp, 24 predicted proteins | sample MGYA00153388_OFCE01 | MGnify analysis MGYA00153388
TGGAGTTCAGACGTGTGCTCTTCCGATCTAAGAAGACAAAACGGCTATGGTAGCCAAAATGAGAGATAAGGGTTATAGAGAAGCGGAGATTTTAAGTGACTCAGTTTATAAGTACGATAGAAACACCATCAACATTGATCTTAAAATTCACGAAGGACCTATATATTATTTCGGTAACGTGACTTTTTCCGGCAATGCAAAGTATAGCACCAGTGTTCTGAAACAAATTTTACGAATTGAAAAAGGCGAAGTATTTAGTGAGGAGAAATTGGAAAAAAGATTAAGAAGTAGCCCATCCAGCGATGACGTTTCTTCCCTCTACCTAAACGATGGCTACCTTACCTTTAACTTGGACCCCATACAAACCAAAATTTACAAAGATACCATAGACATTGAAGTGAGGATTGCAGAAGGGCCACAATACACCATCAATAAAATCATTTTAAAAGGTAACGAATTAACTAATGATAAGGTTGTATTAAGGGAGATTAGAACCAAGCCAGGGCAAAAATTCTCTAAAGAAGCCTTAATACGGTCGCAACGCCAAATCGTTCAATTAGGTAATTTTGATGAGCAAAAAATTGATATGAAGCCCATACCAAATCCTGCAGATGGTACAGTTGATATCCAATACACCGTAGTAGAAAAACCCTCAGACCAGATTGAACTTTCGGGCGGTTTCGGGGGCGGTAGGGTCGTGGGCACTTTGGGTTTAACCTTCAACAACTTTTCTGCAAAAAACATTTTTAACCCCAAAGCATATAAACCCTTGCCTAAGGGCGATGGACAAAAATTGAGTATCAGGGGACAAACCAACGGTAAGTTTTACCAATCGTATAATTTTTCATTCTCTGAACCTTGGTTTGGAGGTAAAAAACCCGTTTATTTTGGTATCAGCGCATTTACATCTTTACAGAGCAACGGTAGAGCGAAGACCGATTTGGATCAACAAAAAATAAGGTTGAACGGTATAACTTTTAGCTTAGGTAAGCAGCTCAAATTTCCCGACGATTATTTTAGGGTTGATTACGCCGCTAACCTTCAACAATATAAGTTGAGAAATTACAGTGGCTTTTTGTTTACCAACGGAGATTCTTATGATTTAAGCTTAAGCCAAGTGTTAAGCAGAAACTCTGTTGATGCACCTATTTTTCCGACATCTGGTTCTAACATAAAGTTTACAGTCCAGGCAACGCCACCTTATTCATTGTTGAATGGCAAAAACTACAACAATTTGTCAACTTCTGATAGGTATCAATTTTCGGAATATCACAAATGGAAGTTTGAGTCTCAATTTTTTCAAAAAATTTATGGAAAACTTATCTTAAAGGCACAAGCCCAGTTCGGATTTTTAGGTTTTTATAACAGAGAAGTGGGGCAGGCACCATTTGGTAGGTTTAAGTTAGGTGGCGATGGTATGCAAGGTTTTGATTTCTTGCAAGGTTCAGAGGTTATTGCCATGAGGGGTTATGCAAACAACGCAGTGGTTTCTGAAGGCGTTGCTACCAATTCTGGCCGTCCTATATTTACAAAATACATGTTAGAATTACGTTATCCAATATCGTTGAGCCAATCTGCCACAGTGTTTGTATTGGGTTTTGCCGAAGGCGGAAATACTTGGAACAAGTTCAGTAGTTTTAATCCTTTTAACGTACGAAGGTCTGCCGGCGTAGGTGCTAGGATATTTTTACCCATATTTGGTTTATTGGGATTGGATTATGGTCATGGATTTGATCCCATACTTGGGCAACAAGATGGAGGAAAACAGGCGTTTACTTTTAGCATAGCCCAACAATTGGGTGGCTTCAATTAAACCCTAAACTTAAAATGTAGTCATAAAGAAAAGATTATTAAAATCAATAAAATTATGAAAAAGTATATAATAGCTTTGTTTGTTGTAATCATGTACAGTGCATCGGCTTATGCCCAAAGATTGGCTTATTTAGATTCTGAGTATATTTTGAAGCATATACCTGATTATAAATCTGCCCAAAAGCAGCTTGATAATATTTCTTCGGTATGGCAGAAAGAAATTGATGCTAAGTTTCAAGAAGTAGAAAAAATGTATAAATCTTATCAGGCAGATCAAGTTTTACTTTCAGAGGAGATGCGTAAACGCAGAGAAAACGAAATCATTGATAAAGAGAAAGCGGCAAAAGACTACCAGAAATTAAAATTTGGTTACGAAGGAGATTTGTTCAAAGAAAGAGTGAAGTTGATAAAACCTATTCAAGATAGAGTAGCCGCAACCATAAAAGAATATGCCGAGACAGAAGATTTAGATATGATATTTGATAAAAGTGCTGGCGTTACCCTGCTTTTTGGCAGACCAACCTATGATAAAAGTAACGATATCATAACCAAATTGGGTTACAAAGCTGGCACTCCTGTTAGGTAAAATTCCGAAATATTTTATAAATAATAATTTACAACATAAAAACTAAAAGCAGAAACAACAAAAAAATGAAAAATCTATTTAAAGTAACCGCAATATCAGCTTGTTTATTATTAAGTATTACCGCTGTAAACGCACAACAAAAAATTGCACACATCAATTCAGCCGAATTGATAAAATTGATGCCTGAGATTGCAGTTGCCGATAAGCAATTGGAAGTTTACAAAGGTACATTAGATACTGACGGTAAAACAATGTACACAGAATACCAAACCAAGGTAGCAGATTTTCAGGCCAAAGAAAAAACAATGAGCGAAGCCCTAAAAGACGCTAAGGTTAAAGAAATTCAGGATTTAGAGAAAAGGATTCAAGAGTTTCAACAAAAAGCATCTCAAGATTTCGAGAAAAAAAGAGGCGAGTTATATGACCCCATACTTAAAAAAGCTGAAGAAGCTGTAAAAGCCGTTGCCAAAGAAAAAGGCTTGGCCTACGTGATTGATATTTCCCAACAATCTGTAATTTATTCAGACGGAGGTGTTAATATCTTGGGAGATGTAAAAGCAAAATTAGGAATCAAATAAAAAGAAATTAATGTTAGATTTAATGCGAAGTAAGTTGAAACTTACTTCGCATTTTTGTTTGTATGAGTTTAACAAATAAGCCAATTGGCATTTTCGATTCGGGTATTGGCGGATTAACGGTTGCAAGTGCCATACGCAAAGTTTTGCCAAACGAAACTTTAATTTATTTTGGAGATACGGCGCACATGCCCTACGGCGATAAATCTGCCGAGGCCATAAAATATTACAGTCTTAAAATCGGAAAATTCTTACAACAAATGGATTGTAAAACCATAGTAATTGCCTGTAACACGGCATCATCCCTTGGTTACCAAGACGTGAAAGATTTCTTGGGCGATAAACTGCCCGTTATGAATGTAATTGACCCAGTGGTTGATTTTATATCCCGCCAAAAAAAATATAATCAAATAGGTGTAATCGGTACTAAGGCAACCATAAAATCTGCTATTTACCAAAGAAAACTATTGGCAGCCGTTCCAGATTTAGTGGTTAAATCATTGGCTACACCCTTGTTGGCGCCCATGATAGAAGAGGGTTTTTATGAAAATAAAATCAGTAAAACCATTATTGATTCTTATCTATCATCGCCCAAGCTTAAAAATATTGAAGCGCTTATTCTTGCTTGTACGCATTATCCATTGATACAAAATGAAATAAATCAATATTATGGTAGTAAGATTGATATTATTAATACCACTGAGATTGTTGCCAATGACGTAAAAATGCAGTTGCAAGAAAAGGGCTTGTTAAATTTAGGAAAAAAGGGAAAAGATCAATTTTTTGTTTCCGATAAAACCAGTTCCTTTGAAAACAGTACTCGAATATTTTTTGGCAATAAAATCAATTTACAGCAAAAAAACCTTTGGATTTGAACTTAAGTTTTTTTGCCCATCCAAATAATATTAGTAAATAGCAAAAGAACGTAAATATCAAATTTTTCATAGTTTTGGCACATCAATAGAATAAAATTTGGATAAGCAGCTCAATCAACAATTTATCAAACAAGCATTAGCAGAGGATATTGGCGATGGCGACCATACCTCTCTTTCTACCATTCCTTTTAACACGAAAGGTAGTGCTCAATTAATAATTAAAGACGAAGGCATTGTAGCTGGTGTGCAAATGGCCCAAGCCATATTTGTAGAGGGTGATCCTACACTTAAAGTTGCTGTATTGGTGAAGGATGGGCAAAACGTTAAATACGGCGATATTGCATTAACTGTAAATGGCAGCGCACATAGCATATTAATTGCCGAACGCCTGGTTTTGAATACCATGCAAAGAATGAGCGGAATTGCCACTACCACACATAAAATTGTTGAATCCCTGAAAGGAACCCACACCCAAGTTTTAGATACACGCAAAACCACGCCCAACTTGAGGTTTTTAGAAAAATGGGCTGTTAAAATAGGCGGTGGCGTAAACCATAGAATTGGTTTGTACGACATGATTTTGATTAAAGATAACCACGTAGATTATGCTGGCGGCATCGCCAATGCATTAAACGCAGCACATCAATACGTAAAGGAGCGTAAAAAACTGCCAATTGTAATTGAGGTCAGAAATTTGGATGAGCTTAAACAGGTAATAGCAGTGGGTGGTGTCGAAAGAATTTTATTAGACAATTTTACCTTCCCATTATTAAAAAAAGCTATTAAATTAATCAACGGAAAATTTATTACGGAAGCTTCTGGTGGTATAACTCCAGAAAATGCTCGCAAATATGCGAATTGCGGCGTTGACTATATATCTATGGGTGCATTAACTCACTCTGTTAAAAGCTTGGATATGAGCTTAAAAGCAATTAAAAAATAAATGGCATTAGATACCAAAAAATTATAGGCCTATATGATATCAGTTTACTCTGTAGGAGCTTTAATATTAGCCTATTTATTCGGTTCGATACCTTCGGCTGTTTGGTTAGGTAAGACTTTTTATAATATAGATGTGCGAGAATATGGCAGTGGCAATGCCGGTGCAACCAATACTTTTCGTGTGTTGGGTAAAAAAGCGGGTATTCCGGTTATGTTAATGGATATTTTAAAAGGGTGGATAGCCACAAATTTGGCCTTTTTTATTGGATTATCCGTAACGGGGCCAACCCACTCAGTGCAATATGTTAATTATCAGCTTGCCTTAGGTATTTGTGCAGTTATGGGTCACCTATTTCCAGTGTTTGCAGGCTTTAGAGGAGGGAAGGGAATTGCCACTTTATTTGGTATGATTTTGGCAGTTCACACTCCAGCAGCACTACTATGCGTTTTTGTATTTGTTACCGTTTTATTGTTGACAAAATATGTTTCTTTAAGCTCTATATCCGCAGGGTTTACTTTTCCGCTGAGCGTAATTTTGGTTTACCAAGTTTCGGTAAAGGCAATTATCATTTACGGGATGTGCATTTGTGTTTTAATATTGGTAACACATCAAAAGAACATAGAACGTTTGCTAAAAGGAAAAGAATCCAAAGTAAACCTCTTTAAAAAAGAAAAAAAATGAAATTTAAAACTTTAATCAACACTTTATTAATTTTCTCTGCAATCGTAGCATTAAGTGCTTGCTCTACCGTTCCGTTGACTGGTCGTAGCCAAGCAAGTTTAGTTAGCGAATCAGAAATGCAGCAGGCCGCCATCGCTCAATATCAACAATTTCTAAACGATCCTAAAACTAGGCTCGTAACAAACACTGCACAAAGCAGAAAAGTAAAAGAAATTGGCAACAAAATAGCCGCGGCCGTAACCCAATACATGAACAGTAATAATTACCAGTCTAGCATATCGGGCTTCCAATGGGAATTTAATTTGATAGAAAGCCCTCAGGTAAATGCTTGGTGTATGCCTGGCGGTAAGGTTGCAGTTTATACGGGCATTTTGCCCGTTACTATGACAGACGCTGGCTTGGCAACTGTAATGGGTCATGAAATAGCACATGCCATTGCACGTCACTCATCAGAAAGATACTCAAGGGCCATGATAACACAAGGAATAGGAGCATTAGTTGGTGCTGCGGTAACTAAAAGCCAAGCAGGTGCGCAAACTTTTCAACAACTTTTTGGGATAGGTGCACAAACTGGTTTATTATTGCCCAACTCTCGTAAACAAGAATTAGAAGCAGACAGACTTGGATTAACTTTTATGGCAATGGCCGGGTACAATCCCCAGACCGCAGTATCTTTTTGGGAAAGAATGGCTAACCAAAGCAAAGGTTCTCCGCCAGAATTTTTAAGCACACACCCAAGCGACGCAACTCGCATCCGTGATATTCAAAAATTCACTCCAGAGGCTATGAAGTATTACACTAGAAAATAATAAAGAAAATAAAATTGCTCCTAACAAGAAAGCCTCCGTCAAATTATTTGACGGAGGCTTTGATTTTTGCAAAGATTTTTAGAAACCAAACGTTAAGCCAAATGCTAAATTTTTAAAATCGGATGGTCCTTCATTCTCGGCAAAAACATCATTCATGAAGTATTTGAAGAATACTCCCGCAACTCCATATCCAATCCTGATGTTGGCACCATATCTGAAAGGCTCCAAGTTAAAATCGTCATGAATCTTAACTTTCCCATTTTCCTCACTTATCTGTTTGGTTTTACCGCCAAGCAAAATACCAATCTCAGGGCCTAAAACCATAGTAATTCTTTTCCCCCTACGATTTTGTGCAGTACGATATTCAAAATAGAGGGGCAATCTCAAATAACAAGAACTAAAACGATTTTTAGAAAAGTCAATACTTTCATTTTGAGCCGATAAGCTAGGCTTATCAGGCAAAATAGTTATATTATCTTTTAGTCGGATATGAGTCCAATCTACCCCGGCGGATAGCATTATTTTAAAGTTTGGATTAAAGCGAACACCAATTTGCAACGCATCAAACCCAAATGTATGGGTGCGAAATGGTTCGTAGTTTAAATATCCGTAACCTGTTGGCGTACCAAAATCGCTTTTGGTATGATACCTACTAAAACCCAAATCAATATGCTCTAAATAAATACCATAAATTATATAGGGAAATTTTACAACTTTGGGTTTTAGAGTGTCAATCTCATCCTTCACATCCACATAAAATTGATCCGTATCGATAACGATTTTATGCTTTTTTTTCTTTTCATAAAAACCAATCGAGTCTTTCCCGATCCTACTTTTAAGCGAATCTTTGGTTTGGGCTTTAACGCAACTAAAAGCAATAATTGCTGCAAGGGCAAGTAATATTTTTTTCATATTATGTCTATCATCTTAGATGCAAGGTACACATGTTGCATGTACAGTCAAATTTTTAATTTTTGAAAAGGTGCTGTCGTGCTACTATGATCCGCTAGCCCCGTCATCCACTTCAAGCCTCACCCGAAGAAAAATCGGGATTCGGGCTTTCCGTTTCTACCGGGTTTATTGCACAGCGTTTGTGCACAAACATTTATCTACTTTTTTCTCGTTGCTTTTTATAGGCTTTTACTGCCAACATAATTACTGCTGAAAAAACAATTAACCCAACTAAACCATAAATCCAATCTATGGCACTTTTTAAGATTACCGTAAAAACTATGGCTACCAAAAACAAGGTTGCTAATTCGTTCCATAACCTTAATTGTGTACTGCTCATCCAAAATTTACCTCTTTTTAACTGACTAATAATATTACCGCAAATGATATGGTAAACCAATAAACCAGCAACAAAGCCCAATTTTACCCACATCCAATCTGTTTGCAACAAAAGCGGATTTAGGTAAAGCATCAACAATCCCGCGGTAGCGGATAAAATCATAGCAGGTGTGGTAATTATATTCCACAACTTGCTTTCCATTATCTCAAACTGTTTTTGAAGAATCAGCTTTTCGTTTTCAGGTTTTTGGTTGGCTTCGGTATGGTAAATAAAAAGGCGAACGATGTAAAATAAACCGGCCATCCAGCTCACAACAAAGATTATATGGATGGCAAGTGTGTAAGAATAGTATTGCTCCATTAGTATGGTTTAAGAAAACAAATCTGAATGTGAACCTAATCTTATCAAGAGGATTTCATTATCCTCAACAATTTCAAACCAAATAATTAGTAAATCAGGCTTAATGTGAGCTTCCCAATTATCGGCATAATTTCCATTTAATTTGTGTGGACGGTGTTTAACCTTTAACCCTATGACTCCGTTTATCTCTAGTTTTCCTAAAAAATCTTTTATTAAATCAGCATTTTTAGCCGAACGCTTTATAGCTAGTTTAATATCTTTTTTAAATTGATGAGTTGGTTTTAAAACAAACATTTATAATGAGTCAATAAAAGATTTTATGTCTTTAATGGGTTTGCCTATTCCTTTTCCCTTATGAGCATCTTCAATAGTTTTGACTGTAAGAGCGTTTGGTATTATACTACTTTTTTTTTCTGTTTTAGACTCAATTATAACTCCCAACTCCATTAAAAGTTTTTTAACAAAAGCACTCTTTTTAATTGGTATGTTTATTACAAGCGTTTCCATATTGATAGAATTTAGTTGAGAACTTATATAATGAAATATTTGATTAGTTTTTTTTCAGCATCTTCTTGCGAGTATGATTTTCCATCCTTAAGTTGTAGTAGTCCCGCATCAATTTTTTGTAGCAAAACAATACGTTCCATTAGTTCGTCTGCTGAAAATTCATCAGGCATATCTTTTAATGTTTCTAAAATGGCAGATTTTTTCATAGTTCAATATCTATATATCAAATATAATATTTAAGATTTTCAATACCTAAACTCTTTAACCACCTCAATAGCATATTTTACATTATCAAAAGGAATATCGGGCATAATGCCGTGACCTAAATTGAAAATAAATCCATCTTCACCACGCATACGTTCAAACAAGCGGTGAATTCTTTCCTTAATCACTTTTTTGTCTGCGTATAAAATATGCGGATCTAAGTTTCCCTGAACGGCAATATTGTTAGGTAAACGATTCTTAATATCTTTCAAGTCAACGTTCCAATCAATGGATATAACATCGGGTTTTGCTTCGGCCATTAAAGGCGCAAAAACTGAGCTTCCCTTGCAAAAAGATATTACAGGAACATCCTTACGATTAAGTTTGGAAATTATCTCCACATTATAACGATGTGAAAATTCCGAATAATCGTCCCAACTTAGCGCCAAAGCCCAACTATCAAATAATTGTACTGCATTTACGCCAGCGGCAATCTGCATATTCAGGTAATCGATGGTAACTTTTGCAATTTTAGCCAATAAACGATGCGCCAATTCTGGTTCATTGTGTATCAACAACTTAGTCAATTTAAAGTCTTTTGAAGAACCACCTTCAACCAAATAACTCATCACGGTAAACGGTGCGCCAGCAAAACCAATTAGCGGGATGCTCTTGTTCAGTCTTTGTTGAATCACTTTTATGGCATCAGCTACATATTGCAATTTGTGAACACAGTTTGTTTCCAAAGCATCTATATCGGCGGCGTTTCTTACTGGGTTTGCAAACCTTGGCCCAACTCCTTGGGTAAAACTTAAATCACCACCCATTGCTTCTCCGGTTACCAAAATATCCGAAAACAGAATGGCGGCATCAATACCCAATAAATCAACAGGCAACATGGTTACATCTGCTGCAATTTCTGGTGTTTTGCACATTTCCAAAAAAGAGTATTTGTTTTTTATTTCCCAATATTGTGGCATAAATCTGCCTGCTTGGCGCATAAACCATACCGGTGGGCGAGGTGTTTTTCTCGAAAAAGCGGCATCTATCAGTAAGGAATTCATAATTTTATTTTCAGTAATTCTAGTTCAATATTTTTGATAATGGATTTATATTTTTCGGTCAATGGCAATTTTTCTGCTTCCGCAATCCAATACAATCCTTTGGTTTTATTTTTATTACGCAGACTGATATTGGCCAAGTGCATTAAGGTGCTACCCAAATCATTGGCTTTTAAGCCCAAGAGGGCGGCCTTGCCTAAGTGTAATTCCGCCGTTTGGTAATCCATTTGTTGCAAAGCAATGTTTCCAAAAATTAAATGGTAATAAGGCTTGCGACGTTTATTAAGATATTCCGGATTTTTAATGGATTGTAATGTAACCTTCGCCGCTTCGTAATTTTTGTTTTTAAATTGTTTGGCCGCCAAAATCACAGTTCCTTCCTTAAAATAGCCCCAAATTATCAGACCCATTAATAGTAAGCTAAATGCTGTTATTTGGTAAACCTTGTAATATCCGGCAAACACAGCAATTAAAATCAGCAACAGCGAAACAAAAATTCGGGCACTATTGCTCAACATATTTTAATGGCCATCGGTAAATTTATAACCAACTCCACGTATGGAGTGGAAGTAAATAGGGTTTTTCTGATCAGGCTCGAAGTATTTTCTGAACGTCAGAATAAAGTTATCTATGGTTCTGGTAGATGGGTAAACATCGTAATTCCAAACGGTTTCCAAAATTTGCTCACGAGAAACGGCTTCATTTCTACGCTCTATCAATAACTTTAAAAGCATGGTTTCTTTTTTGGTTAATGGCGTAATGCTTTCATCCGCATTTTTCACCTCAAACGAATTGAAATAAATGGTTCTATCGCCAATTTTATAGGAATTTAGCTCTTTTAATTCGTCTCCTTTTTTGCTTCTTTTAATCAGATTGTTTACCCTTAAAATCAACTCTTCCAAATTAAAAGGTTTGGTAAGATAATCGTCGGCACCTTTTTTAAGTCCAGTAACCCTATCTTCCGAAGTGTTTTTTGCGGTAAGGAACATAATGGGCACATCACTATTTTCTAGGCGTATGGTTTCTGCCACTTGAAATCCATCAATCTCAGGAACCATCACATCTAGTATTATAAGGTCAAATTTTTCTTCTTTATAAACCTTCAATGCTTTTTTACCGTCGGTAACGGCTCTAACAAAAAAGCCTTCCAATTCTAAGTTTAGTTTTATGGCTTCTAAAAGATGATCTTCATCTTCCATCAACAGAATCCTTTGTTTTAGCGACATAGTATTTAATAATTATTGTTAGAATAAATCTAATTAAAACAAACATCAAAAACAGTGCCTTTTGGCGAATTGTTTTTAACCTTTATGGTTGCCTGATGGTGATCCAAAACTTGCTTTACGATAAACAAGCCTAAACCCGTGCCTTTGGTTTTGCGTGTATCCTCGTTGCCAACCCTATAAAATTTGTCGAAAATTTTGGGTTTCTCTTCATCAGAAATCCCGATACCCAAGTCTGCCACGGTAAAATTTACCTTGCCTGTTAGTTGCCTTTTTAAACTTACGTAAATGGGCACACAATCTGACGAATATTTAACCGCATTTTCTATGAGATTTGTTATAGCCGATGACAATGCAAATTCATCGCCTTTGATGTGAACATTTTGTTCTATTTCAGTTATTAAAGCTTCCTGACTGCAAACATGTATTTGTAAACGCGATATAATTTTTTCTACCAATTGAGAAAGATTAAGTTGCTCTTTAGGAAAACTGTATGATTTGTTTTCTATACGAGTGGCTAACAGCATATTTTCTACCAAATCTGCCAACCTTTCTATATCCAATAATGATTTACTGATGAAACTTTGTTGTTGTTCCTTATCTAAATCTCGCTTAAGAATGGTTTGCAAATACAATTTTATAGATGCCAGAGGCGATTTTAATTCGTGGGTAACCGAAAGCAAAAAATTTTTTTGTTGAGCATTTATCTTTTTCTCTTTGTTGATGGCTCGATGCAGCTTATAAGCACCAAAGCTCATTAAGGATATAAAAACGAAGCCTTCGCCAATTACCATTCCTCGCCGCAAAGGCTGTAATTCTACCAATAAAGTTGCCCACCAAAATAGTTGAGCAATTACGTAGAAAACTAGGATGTAAAATATGGTTAGAGGTTTCAAATAATTTATTGTTTAGTTGATGGTATGCCTTGTACAGCCTGACACTATTTTTTCAAAATCAAATCTAGGGTCTCAAAAATAGCTCTTTTAACTTTTTCTAAATCTACCTTGGAATGCGCTGATGATATAAAACCTACCTCATACCCCGATGGACCAAAATAAATTCCACGGTTTAAAAGCTCACGGTGCATTAATTTAAATTTATCCATACTTTCTGGAACAATATCCGCGGAAGCGCTGATGGTTTCCTTATCCGTAAAGGCAAACCAAAATATGGAACCAATACTAAAAACCTTTAATTTATAGCTTTTTGCGGTAGCATAACGCTGTATAGATTCTACAAATTCTGTGGTTTTTTTGTTCAGTTCTTTATAAAAACCGGATTTTAACAATTCAGTCAGTTGTGCTATTCCGGCAGCCATTGCAACTGGGTTGCCAGATAACGTACCTGCTTGGTAAACAGGGCCTTCAGGAGAAATATTTGCCATAATACCCGCGGACGCTCCGTAAGCGCCAACTGGCAAACCGCCACCAATTATTTTTCCGTAGGTGATGATGTCTGGTTTGATATCATAATAACCTGCTGCACCTTCAAATCCAACTCTAAAGCCTGAGATAACTTCATCAAAAATCAATAATGCGCAATTTTGGTCACATATTTCTCTGATGAACTCTAAAAATGCTTTATCTTGTAATAGAAGCCCGTTATTGGCAGGAATAGGTTCGATAATTACAGCGGCAATTTGATCTTTAAATTGTTCGAATGCGCTAGTCAGTGCCGCTGTATCGTTCAATGCAACAACAATGGTTTCATCGGCAATAGCCTTTGGAATACCAGCAGAAGATGTTTCGCCGAAAGTTACCAATCCCGAACCTGCTTTCATTAATAAAGCATCTAAATGACCGTGGTAACAACCCTCGAATTTGATGATTTTATCTCTTTTGGTTACACCCCTGGCCAATCGGATTGCCGACATTACAGCTTCTGTACCCGAGCTGGTGAAACGTATTTTCTCTATGTATTTGTTATTTTTTAGAATGAGCTCGGCTAATTCGTTTTCCAAAGCGGTGGGTGCGCCAAACGTCATTCCGTTTTGCATTACTTCAATCACTTTCTCTTTTATTTTAGGGTGGTTATGACCTAAAATTAATGGCCCCCAGGAGGCGCAAAAATCTATAAATTCGTTTCCATCTGCATCCCAAATACGGCAGCCATCTCCTTTTTCAATAAATAATGGAGTGCCATAAACAGATTTGAATGCCCTTACGGGGGAGTTTACTCCACCTGGAAAATACTGCTTGGCTTTTTCATAAAGTTCGGCAGACTTTTCTCTACTGATATCGGGTTTGAGGCCATAACTTAAACTGGGTTCGGCCTCATTGGGGTTGAATATTTTTTTTATGGAATCGAACATTTTAAATTAATTTTTAGTAGCGAGATGAGGCTTATTGGTTAAACGTATCATATCCATTGTGCAATATCACGGGCGTGGTAAGTGATGATTATATTTGCACCAGCCCGTGCGAATGCATACATATTTTCTAATACTATAGATTTTTCGTCTATTAATCCTGCGGCAGCGGCCACCTTTACCATTGCATATTCGCCAGATACATTATAACACGCAACGGGTAGCTTTGTGTTTTGGCGTAAAGATTTTATTATATCCAAATAAGCCAAGGCTGGCTTCACCATTAATATATCGGCTCCTTCTTGCTCGTCTAAAAGAGCTTCCCGCATAGTTTCATTTGGGTTTCTGAAATCCATTTGATATGTTTTGCGGTTTTTTTTACCCGGAGAAGAATCTGCTGCTTCCCGAAAAGGTCCGTAATAGGCAGAAGCAAATTTTATGCTGTAAGACATGATGCCTATATTTTCAAATTGGTTTTGATCTAATAATTTCCGAATTTCCAATACTCTGCCATCCATCATATCAGAAGGGGCAATCATGTCTGCGCCGGCTTGTGCGTGGCTCACGGCCATTTTCGCCAAAACTTTTAGGGTCTTGTCGTTGTGCACATCGTCATTATCATCCAGAATACCACACTGGCCGTGGGTTGTGTAAGCACAAGTGCAAATATCGGTTATTATAAAAATGTTAGAACTGAATTTAGCTTTTAAGGCTTTGATAGCACCAGCGACCACAGAGTTGGGGCTGTAGCAAGAAGAAGCATCCGCAGTTTTTTGTTCGCCAACCCCGAATAGTAAAATTTTATTGATACCCAATTTTAAGCCTTCGGAAACATCTTTTATGAGGGTATCTACCGAGTAATGATTAATGCCGGGCATTGCCTTAATAGGAATTACTTGGTTTTCCCCGGGAACTACAAAATAGGGGTAAACCAACATATCTTTTGATAAGTGGATTTCGGCTACCATTTCCCTTATGATAGGACTTGTTCTTAATCGTCGGGGACGTATGAGCATTTTGTAATTTAAAAATCCAAAAGTAAAAATTTAAAAACCTTTTTTGTGGTAATAATTGTGGGATTTGTATGATTTTACAAATTCTAAACTTTTATGAGAGGTTAGTTTAGAGCTTCGTTAGAACGCATTGGTTTATGCCCAAACAATAGGAATATTTATCAGTGTTTATTGATGCCTTCGCTTTAAGCGAAGGCATCAATTTGAGTGTAAATTCGAATATAATTCCTTAATTTACAATCACTTTTTTTACAACTTTAGTTTTTTCGCTGCTGATTTCTAATATATAAACTCCCTTTACTAAACCTTGCGTATTTACAAGCACTTTTTCAGTGCTGTTTAAGGTGTTTACAAAAACAACCTTTTTGCCATTTAAATCAAATAAAGCTACCGACTGTAATTTATTCCCACCCGGAACTATATTTAAGACACCATTGGTAACAGGGTTTGGATAGAAACTTATCTCATTGCTAAAACCTTTTACGAAAGCTATTTGCGGGTAGGTTTTTGTGACTCCATCATTATCTATTGTGCTTAAGCGGTAATAATTATCTCCTGCCAAAGGATTATGATCTATATACTCGCTAGCTGTAATTGGTAATGTTGTCAAATAGCTGAAGTTATTATCTGCACCTGAACGCTCCAGTATAATGTTTTTTACGTTTACTACATCAGCAGTTGCCCAATTTATTTGGTTGCCTGTTCTAATTGCTTTTGCAGTGAGGCTGGTAAGGGTTAATGGTAATGGATCTTGTTCTAAAATAGTTCCAAAATCTTTCCATATGGGTGCGGCTTTATAAGCGGCTAAAGTGCCGGATGGCACGTATAATGTTATTGAAGATATAGGCACGGCATAACCATATATACTATTGCCAAATACAGCTTCATTTATAACTAATGGATTTATCCAATTAACTGTTACTGATGTTAAACCAAGACAACCATAAAACGCCCAATCTTGTATATTAAGTACGGTTTTAGGGATATTTACCTGTTTAAGACCTGAACAATAAGTAAAAGCCCATTCTTCGATTAGATTTACCTTATCAGGAATACTAATGGATGTTAAATTACTACATGCATAAAATGCACTAGTTCCAATGCTAGTTGCCGAAACTGGAATATTAACCGACGTTAAACTACTGCAATTATTTAATAATCCATTTGCAACTTTATTTAAGGAATTTGGAAGACTTAGAGTTAACAAACTAGTACAATTATTGAATGAATCTTCCCCAATACTTGTTACAGATTTTGGAATAATGGCAGTCGTTAAACCTGTACAACTAAAAAATGCACCATCCCCAATTTCATTTACTGAATTTGGAATGTTTAAGGTTGTTAAATTGGCACAACCCGCAAATGCCCAATAATTAATGGAAACTACCGAATTTGGAATAATTAGTGATGTTATACTTTTACAACCTTGAAATGCTGAAGTGTCAATTTTTGTAACTGAATTTGGGATGCTTAGGGATGTTAAATTTTTGCAATCTCGAAATGTGGAATTCTTAATTTTTGTTATTGAGTTAGGTAAGGTTACTGAATTCAATTCACTACAGTTATTAAATGCCGAAACACCTAGTGAAGTTGTTGAGTTTGGAATATTCACTGACTTTAAACTTGTACAATTATAAAATGCCGCATCTCCAATGGACGTAACAGCGTTTCCTATATTTACATCAATTAAACTATCACAATTCCAAAAGGTATGATCGCCAATATTGGTTACAAAGTTCGGTACACTTACCGACTTTAAACCTATGCAATACGAAAATGAAAAATTACCAATGGAAATTACTGAGTTAGGTATAGTTACTGAAGTCAAACCAGTGCAATTATAAAATGCATTATTAACTATACTTGTAACTTCATAAGAAGTGTTTGCGAAATTAATGATACTAGGTATTGAAGCCATACCTTTGAAATTATTGTTGTCCGAAACTTCCACTGTTGTTGGGCTAGTTACTTTATAGTTAATACCATTATCGGTAAAAGTTTGTGCAATTAATGTACCTGTGGCACATAAGGTTAAAACAAAGAGTAATATTCTTTTCATAGGATTTAATAAATTGTAAATGATAAAAGTAAAGGAAAATAGGCAAGTATACTCATTACGAAATTGTTAATAAGTAAAATGGCTTAACCATTAGTTTAAAAACATACCAGTAAAAATCACATATCTATCCCAAATATCACCTCTGCCAAACCAATTTCATCAGGCGATGCTGGTAACAAATAAGGCACGTTCATTTCTTCGAATTTTTTTCCTGTTGCTTTGCCTATGGCTACAATTTTTTGTCCAGGCTCTAAAAGGTTATCAGCAAAGTAAGCTTCCACGTTAGATGGGCTTGTAAAAACCAATACATCGGCAAATGTAGTGGGCAGATTCTCTTCCAGAATAGTTTCGTAAACGGTTAGGTCTATTATTTTGGTCTCCTTTGACAATCCTTTTTGGATGGTTCTCAAAGATTCTTTTGCGGAAGGGAAAAGTATGTCTTGTCCGTTGGCGATTGCAGCAAATTCCTCAGCAATTTCTGATGTGTCGCCACTTTCGCCAACGAAGGAAACTTCTTTCCCCAATTGTTTCAGGGCATCTTCGGAACCGCGACCAATTACGCCAAATTTTATGTTTTTGGACAAGATTGGTTCCAAGGCAAAAAAGTATTCGATGCCGTTTTTGCTGCTAAAAAATATCCAATCTAAATTCTTGAAAATAAAAGGATCTAATTTATGGATGGTGGGTACAGTTCTTATGAGCGAACGTGCCTCTACCTCGATGTTGTTCTTGGCTAACGATAAAGCGAAATAACTATTAGCACTCAACTCTCTGGAAATAAAAACTTTTTTAGGGAATTTCCTTTTGGGAATATCAAACTTTGCGGCAATTTTTTCTGCCAAACCTTCTGCGGAAGTTGATTCCATATAAAACCTATCCGGAAACTCTGTTGCTTCATTTGCCTTGCTTGTCCATACCTCAAAAACATCATCGTTTTTTTGACAATAGCAACCCATAGGTGCGTGGCAGCCACCATCAAATAAATTCAGCACTTTGCGTTCTATGCCAATTACTTCGGCCACAGCCGAATCATTAATGTGTTGCAATAGATTAAAAAGTTCTTTATTGTTTTCATGGATTTGTATGGCCAAAACACCTTGAGCAGGTGAAGGTACCATCTCCGCATAAGGCGGGACAATTTCTTGATGAAACTCCGAAAGGTCTAATCCTAAACGACTTACACCTGCCTTTGCTATAACAATCGCATCATAATCTTCGTCACGTAATTTTTGTATTCGGGTAGGAACGTTGCCACGCATATCCTCGATTTCTAAATCAGGCCTTACAGATAATAGTTGTGCTTGCCGTCTGTTAGATGAAGTGCCCACAACACCATTGTGTTTGATGGAAAATCTTTTAGAGGTATCAACACAATCTTTCAAAATCAATATCAATTCTGATGGATCTTCCCTTTCTGAAACAGCTGCAATTATTAAACTGTCGGGGTTTTTGGTAGGTAAATCTTTATGAGAATGAACGGCCAGATCTATAGTTCCGGCCAATAAATGTTCCTCTAATTCTTTGGTAAAAAAGCCTTTGCCTTCCAGTTTGTCTAAACGTAAATTAAGGATACTATCGCCTTGGGTTTTTATAATTTTAAGTTCTGCGCTAACATTGATTTCCGCCAATTTATCTTTGACAAAATTAGCTTGCCATAATGCCAAATCGCTTCCACGAGTACCAATAATAATTTTTTTATCCACTAATAAACGATTTTATATTGCGAAAATACAAATATGATAAGATAAGAAAAAATTAATGGGAGAATATAAAATCAATCGTTATTTACCAAAATATCCTTAGCCATTAACATAGGAATGCTAATATATTTTTTTTCCATGTAAGACATAACCTTTTCTAAGATTAAGCGAGATTTATGATCTAACGTATCAATATCATCAGCAAATACAGAATTTATAGCCCGGTGTTTTATCTCTTTTATTTTTTCGGGAACTTGCTTCATGGCAATTTCAACACGGCGTTGTCTTAAAACAGGTCGAAATTCTTTAAGGTTTTTTTCGATGATGCTTTCTCCATTGATAAGCTCTTGATAACGTTCGTTCAAGTTTTTTTCTGCAATATCCTTTAAGTCAGTTATCTCAATAAAGTTAACCTTGTTTTGAATCAGTATTTTCGGAGCTGTATCATTAGGGATTGCTAGATCTACAATTACCTTCGGACTGGTGTCGCCATTGAGTAAAGTAGCGTAAATTTCTTCGGTGATAACAGGTTCTGTTGCACCCGTGCAAGTAATGATTACATCAAAACCTTTTTCGAAAGACTTAAGCGTATCCAAATCATAAGCTTTTCCCCCTAATTCTTTAGCGAGGGATTGGGCTTTGCTGAGTGTTCTATTAAAAACCGAAAAGTTGGTGTATTTGTGTTTTTTGAGGTATTTAGCAATGTTTTGGTTGGTTTCCCCGGCACCTATAATCAATATGCGAGAGTTGGCACACATTTTAAGATCCCGTAATTTACGGTAAGCTAGTGAGACAACAGAAATCGGATTTTTTGCAATGTTGGTGTAGGTATAAACTTCTTTTGCGGTTTTTACAACTTGGGTCATCACTATGCGAAGGTAATCGCCAGTTAGGTTTTTTTGCCTGCAAGCTTCATAGGCCTTGCGTACTTGGGCTAAAATCTCTTTTTCGCCAACCACCAAGCTTTCTAAAGAACTGGCTACACGCATTAAATAATTGAGCGCTTCTTCATTTTCGTAGAAACAGCAATCTGCTGCTAAAACTCCAAGTTGCTCCTTAGTTAAACAATCTGCATGTAAACTGTTCAAAAAGCAGGTAACAAATTTCTTATCTAAAGATTGTTCAGCAGTAAAAACGTACTCGACTCGGTTGCATGTCGCTAAATAAAAAAGTTCTGGTATGTCGTATTTTTCTTTAACCAGACGTAATTTTTCATCTAAAAAATCGTCATTTAAAACAAGGCAACCCAATTGTTTCAAATCAATTTGCTTGTGAGTAAATGCTATAACTTTTAGTTGCTTCAATTATTTTTACTTTGAAGCACAAATGTAGTTTTGCTAAGTGGTGTTAATGTCAATCGTTTGTAAATTGCATTTATTTAGAAGGAGTATAAATAGGGGTTTCCCCCTAACCCCCAAAGGGGGAAAATGAGATGAATTTCCCTTGTGCTAAAAGGATTAGAGGACATTACAAAGCGGACATATATAACTGATATTTCAACTTCTTTTTATTTTGAGATACTTAAATATTGCAAAAATTAAAACTCCGATTAACAATAAAGGCCATAAATTAACAAGCGCCATTATTAGCAACATAAAATTCTCCCAGCCGTTATGTATGGCACTCTTGAATTTTGAACCAAAACCAAAAGACTGTTTCGCTTCTTGAGAATACACTATGGTTAAAGTGCTAAGGGAAACTTGATCTGATAAGTATTTTAATCGACCTTCTATAGGTTCAATTTCTGAACGCAGATTTCCTATTTCTTTTTCAATTGCGATAATCTCCGATACTTTATTGGCTTGCTTAAGTAATTGAATATATCTATTTTCTAGTGCTTTTTTTGTTTTTAAACGAGTTTCAATATCTATAAACTCTTCAGTAACATCACTAGCATTTACATCTTTACTTATTACTTTTTGTGCAATGGAAGTAACTTTATTTACTAATATATCGAAGTTTTGTGATGGGACTTTTACTATAACTCTATGTTCGATTTTATCATCATAGTTTGAAACTTTCATTTCTGTTATATAGCCCTTATATACTTTTACTATTTCGGAAATGGATTTTTCTGTTTTTAAAACTTCATCAGTCTCAAAAACTATTTCTCCATTTTTAATTATTTTTCTTAAAGAGGATTGTATGTTAGTTTTTGAATTGGTTTCAGAAGAAATGGCAGGTGGGGAAGATAAAGATACTTCACTTTCTTTAAGATTTTGATTGGAATTGCAAGAGTATAATACAACTAAAAATAGTAGGACAAAAAGTTTAAATGAGTGTTGCATAATTAACATATTAGATACGATGTTAATACACAATCTGAGATAAAGTAACCTTATTAAGCAAATATTAAATCTATATTCTACTTTATTTATCAAGGCGAATCCTCCCACAACAAACTGGCTGTGCCAGCAGAAACTAAATTCCACTCATCTACTTCAAACTCCAACATAGCCATTCCGCAAGTAGGCATATCAGTGATATAATTATCTGTAAGGTTTCTAGTTAGCATAGTTAAGCCTGGGTTGTGACCGAAAAGAACCACAAAATTTAAATCATTATCCATGTTGTTTATGGATTTTAGAATTTGCGATACGGAAGCTTCATAAATGTTGGGCTCCAAAATTATATTTTCTTGGTTGAAGCCACATTCATTGCTTATTAATTGGGCGGTGCTTATAGCCCGTAAAGCTGGGCTAGATATTATACCATCTGGAATAATGTTTTTTTGAAGGAGTTTTTGCCCCATCTCTTCAGCTTCATCAATTCCTGTTTGGCTTAAAGGTCGGTCGAAATCCTCTATTTTAAAATCTCCACTTTCAGCTTTGGCGTGTCTAATGATCAGTAATTTCTTTTTCATCATTCAAAAATTGGGTAATGCGTTTTTCATCAATTTCATACATACAATTAAAATGCCCCAATGGGCAAGCCGCTAATCCGAATTTAGAACAAGGGCGGCAAGCCAAGTTTACCCCAGCTTCGTAATGTTTGGTTACCAAGTAAGGTTGTACCCCCAATAATTCGGGTACGGTACTTCCCCAAATGCTCAATAATTCTTTATCGAAAGCTTCTGCAATGTGTGTTAAACCAGTATCAAAACCAATTACTTTTTTCGCATTCTTTATCAGAAACACAGATTGGTTTAAACTGATTTTATCGCAAAGATTAATCACGTTTTTGCAGGCGTTTGCTATTTCAATTCCGTTTTCGGCAACATCTTTGCCACCTAGTAAAACTACGGGCAAGTTCGTTTTTTGTAAGATACTGATGACTTTACTATTGGGCATTCGTTTGGTAAAATGAGCTGCACCAATCACAAAGGCAATATAATTATCGGAAAAGTGAGGAGGCAAGAAATCGCCAATTTTAAAATCATTATCTGGCAAAAAATAATCTATGGGTTTATGGTCGTTTTTAACGCCCAAAAATTCGACTGTCTTTAAATATCTATCCACCAAATGTGTTGGGAAAACCCAATTAATTTTAAATTTGATAGCCAACCATTTTTTAAACCTTTGTTTATTATAGGTTGATGATTTTATGCCTAAACGCAACTTAACAATTGCGGAGCGCAAACTGCTGTGCAAATCTATCACTACATCAAACTTTTCCTTTTTTAAGTGGCTGATGGTTTTGCTTAAACTGGAATCCAGCAAATGTAAATGATCTATGTATGGATTAAATTCCAGTAAATATTTAAAGTTGGGTTTGGTTAGGTAATGAATTTCGCAGTTGGGCAATTGTTTTTTTAAGCAACGGATAACTGGCGTGGTATAAATGATATCGCCCATAGCGCTAAAGCGGATGATTAATATCTTGAGGTTTTTCTCCATATGATGTACTAAATATTACGGGCAAGTTTCCTTGCCCTAAAGTACGCACTCATCTGTTCTAAACTAAAAGCATTTAAACATTTATCTGCACTTAAGCCG
>ENA-OFCE01000637-OFCE01000637.1-metagenomes-genome-assembly--contig:-NODE-637-length-21914-cov-5.342376_pt1 | contig 21914 bp, 13 predicted proteins | sample MGYA00153388_OFCE01 | MGnify analysis MGYA00153388
CGCGCCTGGCTTCAATGGCGTATTCGACCAGCAAAATCGAATTCTTGGTGGCGATACCCATCAGCATGATGAGCCCGATGAGCGAGGGCATTGAAAAACTTTTGTCACCAATCAGCAGCGCAGCAAACGCCCCGCCAAGCGACAACGGCAGCGCTGCCAAAATAGTGAACGGGTGCAAAAAGTCTTTGAACAGCAGCACCAGCACGATATAAATGCACAGCACCGCCGTGAGCATGGCCAGACCAAAGCTGGCAAACAGCTCGCGCATTACCTCGGCGTCGCCAATCACCACTTGCTTGACGCCAGCGGGCAGGTTTTTCAGGGTGGGCAGCTCGTTGACGGCTTTGGTCACATCGCCCAGCGGCAGGCCTGACAGCTCGATTTCAAACTGCACGTTGCGCGAGCGGTTGAAGCGGTCAATTACTGCTGGGCCACCCGCCAGCTCAATGGTGGCAACCTGGTTGAGCATGACGGGGCCTTTGCTGCCGGGCACCATCAGCCGCTCAAGCGCGCCAAGGTCTTCCCGCGCATCGTCGGCCAGCCGAACCACGATGGGCACCTGGCGCTGGGCAAGGTTCAGCTTGGGCAGAGATGCGTCGAAATCTCCCACGGTGGCGATGCGCAGGGTTTCACCAATTGCGGCGCTCGTCACGCCGAGATCGGCCATGCGTGCGAAGTCTGGCCGCACCGTCAGCTCGGGGCGCACCAGCGAAGCGCTGGACGCGACCGATCCCAAGCCGGCAATGGTGCGCAGCTCTTTTTCAAGCGCGGCGGCAGCGGTGCCCAGTGCCACCGCATCCTCGCCTGTCAGTGCCAGCACATACTTTTCACCCGAGCCGCCCAGGCCGACTTTGCTGCGCACGCCGGGCAGCTCCTCAAGCGCTTTGCGGATGTTGTTTTCAATACCCTGCTTGCGCGGGCGCTCTCCGCGCTCGGCGAGCAAAATCGTCAGCGTTGCCTTGCGCGATTCAGCCACGCCGCCTGGTGCAAACGGGTCGCCCCCAGCTGCGCCGCCGCCCACCGTGGTGTAAACCGATTTCACATGTTCGACCTTGGCAATCAAAAGCCGTGCGGCTTCAGCGGCAGCCTTGGTTTGTGCCAGCTTGGTGCCGGGCGGCAGCTCGAGGTTGACCTGCGTCTGCGAATTGTCGTCCGGCGGAATGAAGCCGGTGGGCAGCAGGGGAATCAAGAACAGCGAGCCAACAAAAAACGCGCCGGCTGCCACCACAGTGACCCACCGGTGATGCAGACACCAGCGGCTGGCGCTCATGTACCAGGCCATCAGTTTGCCGTCTTGCGGGTTGTGCTCTTTCACCAGCGGCTTCAATATGTAGGCCGCCATCATCGGTGTGAGCATGCGCGCAACAATGAGAGAGGCAAACACGGCCAACGCAGCCGTCCAGCCAAATTGCTTGAAAAACTTGCCGACGATTCCGCTCATGAACGCGGTGGGCAAAAACACCGCAATCAGCGTGAAGGTGATGGCAATGACCGCCACGCCAATCTCATCGGCCGCCTCCATCGCCGCCTGGTACGGCGATTTGCCCATGCGCAGGTGGCGCACGATGTTTTCAACCTCCACAATCGCGTCGTCGACCAAAATACCGATGACCAAACTCAGTGCCAGCAGCGTTACGACGTTGATGGAAAAGCCCAGATAATTCATGCCGATGAAAGCCGGAATCACCGACAGCGGCAGTGCCACCGATGAGATGAACGTGGCACGCCAGTCGCGTAAAAACAAAAACACCACCAGCACCGCCAGCAGCGCGCCTTCAATCAATAGGGTGAGCGATGCCGCGTATTCCTCCTCAACCGGGGTCACAAAGTCAAAGGCCTCGGTCAGCTGCATGTCGGGGCGGGCAAGTTTGATTTCTGCAAGCGCGGCGCGCACACCGCGGCCTGCTTCCACTTCGCTGGCTCCCTTGCTGCGCGCGATTTCAAAGCCCACCACCGGCACGCCGTTCAGGAGCGCGCTGGAGCGTGGCTCGGCAATCGTGTCGAGGACGGTGGCAATCTGGTCCAGACGAATGCTGCGGCCACCGGCTAATCCGAGCTGGATAGCGCCGATTTCAGAGGCCGATTTGACCGTGGCCAGCGTGCGCACGGGCTGCTCGCTGGTGCCCAAATCAACGCGGCCACCCGCAGTTTCCAGCTGCACATCGCGCAATTGACGCGAAACCGCCGCCGCGCTGACGCCGAGCGACTGCATTTTGGCGCTGTCGAGCATGATGCGCACCTCGCGGGTGACACCGCCGACCCGGCTGACCGAGCCCACGCCAGGCACCGCCAGCAATCGGCGGGTCAGCGTGTCATCAACGAACCAGCTCAGCGCTTCATCGTCCATCGACGGTATGCGGATGGTGTATGCCAGCACCGCACCGCCAGAAATGTTGACCTTGCTGACGACCGGGTCACGCAGGTCGGCGGGCAAATCCGAGCGCACCTGCTGCACTGCCGAGCGGGTTTCGTCGAGCGCCTCTTGTGTGGTTTTTTCCAGGCGAAATTCAGCGGTGATCGTGACCACACCGTCTTGCACTTTGGTGTAAATGTTCTTCAGCCCCTGAATGCCAGCAATCGCATTTTCAATCTTGCGGCCCACCTCGGTTTCAAGCTGTGCGGGGGAACCGCCGGGCAAGCTGGCGGTGATGATGATGTTGGGAACATCCAGATCAGGAAAGTTTTGCACCTTCATGTTTTGATAACCCAGCACGCCAGCAAAACACAGCAGCACAAAAAACATGATGGCGGCAATCGGGTTCCTGATGCACCACGCAGAAACATTCATATCAAGTACTCCAGCAACAAATTACATTCAGCAAGGCGCATATGGCGTTGGGGGAAAAGCGGTTCAAATGCTATTAAATACATAGCTGTTTGCGCCTATATTTATTGAATAAAACCTGTTATTTGTTCAAATTTCAAGCGTAAATTCAGGGTTTTGGTGCAGTTTTTGGGTCACTGCCGACTGCAGCGGATGCAGGCACAGCACCTGCTGCACCTGCCGTAGCCGCTGGAGCGGGGGCTACGACCACTTTCACGGTGTCGCCATCGGCTAAAAACGCGGCGCCACTGGTCACATAGCTTTCGCCGGGTTTGGCGCCCTGCAAGATTTCAACAGCATCGCCCACGCGTCGACCGGTTTGCAACTTGATTTGACTGACTTTGTTGTTTGCCTCAACGCGCATGGCATAGGTGAAGCCGTCGCGCAGCACCAGCGCTTGCTGCTGTAGTGTCAGCGCGTCGCTAGCACCCAACGCAAAGTCGCCTTTGGCATACATGCCCGCTTTCAAGTCTGCGTTCGCGGGCAAATCAACATACACCAGGGCCGTTCGCGTGGCTGGGTCCACTGTGGGCGCCACCATGCGCACACGGCCTTCGACACGTGCGCCGCTGGCGACAAGCACTACCGCTTTGTCGCCCGGCTTGATGCGCGCCACTTCGGCGCTGGTGGCTTCGGCGCGCCATTCGAGCCGCCCGCCGCGAATCATTTTGAACAGCTCTGCGCCGCTGCCAACCACTGCACCCACGGTGGCGGTACGGGCAGAAATAACGCCGTTATCAGGCGCCAGCAATTGCGTTTGCGCCAGCCGAAGTTGCTGCACATTGAGTGCGGCGCGACTCGCCTCCAGCTTGGCCTTGGCGGTTTTAGCCAGCGTCAGGTACTGGTTGATTTGCTGGTCGCTCAATGCGCCACTGGCCTGCAAGGTGCGCGCTTTGTCGGCGTTGCCAGCAGCTTCTGACGCATTCGCCTCGGCCTCAAGCATGCTGGCCTTTGCCTGCGCGACTTCAGCGCGTCCCCTGTCACTTGAGAAAGTCGCCAGAACTTGGCCTGCCCGCACCCGGTCGCCCACATTGGCTTTGACTTCCACCAGTTTCAAGCCTTCCGATTCGCTGCTGATGATGGCTTCTTGCCAGGCTGCAATGCTCCCATTGGCGGACAGCACCATCGGCAGGCTGCGCGCTACCAGGCTTTCAGTGCTGACCGTCAACGCTGCCTTGGGAGGCAATGCTGTCTTGTCTGGTTTGGGTGTGTCTTTTGAATAAAATAGGGCTATTGCGCCCAATATTATTGCGCCAACAGCTATTAAAATAATAGTTGTTGATTTGCGGTTGAAAGTAATCATGGCTATGCGGGCTTGAGTGGTTAACTGGTCTGTAGTGGTCTGTCACTGCGCTGGTGCGGCGTTGGCCTCAAGCTGCCAGCCACCGCCAAGTGCGCGGTACAACGCAATCCAGGCGTTACGGCGTTCTAACTGCAAGGTGAGCAATGCGCTTTGCGCTGCCAGCAGTGTGCGGCGGCTTTCTTCCAGCTCGACCAGGCTCGCCAGACCGGCTTTGTAACGCGCTTCTGTGCCCGCAAAAGAGGCGCGGTAACCTTCAGCGGCTGTCTCGGTGTCGCCTGCGCGGTCCGCCGTGGACTGCAAATTGACCAGCGCTTCTTCCACCTCACGCACCGCCAGCCTGACCACGCTTTTGTACTTGCCCACAGCCTCTTCGTATCTGGCGTTGGCGATGTCGAGGTTGCCCCGGCTAATGCCGCCGTCGAGCAGCGGCAGAGTGAGAGACAGCGGCCCAAACGACCACGTGTCAAAACTTTGCGACATGCCGCTGACGCGGGTTCGCCCAGTGCCAATGTTGCCCGCCAATGTCAACCTCGGCAAGCGTGCAGCGGCGGCACTGCCCACATCAAAACTGGCTGCCGATACATCACGCGCTGCGCTGTACACATCGGGCCGCTGGCCGATCGCCTGAGCCGGCACGCTGGCCACATTCATGATGGGTTGCTGTGGTGGGCCGTCGGGAGAATCGATTAGCGAGCGAGCCAGTTTTTGCGCAAGCAGCGGCTCGTCGAGTGCCGTTAGCGCCACCAGCGCTTTGACTCTTACCGCGCACTGTGCGCGCTGCTGCGTCAAGCGGCTGGCGCCTTCGGCAGCGCTGGCTCTGGCCAGAGCAGCAACCGCTGGCGCACCAAATCCGGCTTGGGTTGCCAAGGCCGTCAGGCGACTGGTCTCCGCACGAGACTGTGCATCACGTGCGGTTACAGCCAGCTGCTTTTCGCACGATCGCAAACTGTAGTACTGGCTGGCCACTTCGGCCGCCACCACCACGCGGGCGTCGTGCCACTGGGCCTGGCTCGCCATCAGGCGTTCTTGTGCGGCATCACGTTTGGCGGCATTTTTACCGAATACATCTACTTCCCAACTGGCTTGCAGGCCCAATTGCGCTGTGGTGGAAACCACTGAACCCGGACCGCCGCCACTCGGCGCGCCGCCTTGTGCGGCTGAGCCGCGACTCACGCTGCCAACGCCGTCCAGTGATGGCAGCAACGCGCCACCTGAAATGCTGCGTGCGGCGCGCGCCTGCGCGATGTTGGCGCGCGCAGTAATGACGGATGGGCCGACGCGTTGCGCGGCATCAATCAGCTCCACCAGCAGCGCGTCGTTTTGCAACTGCCACCATCGCGACAAGCCGCTCACGCTGGCGTCATGCGCCACACCTGCATCAAGCGTGGGCGCGGGAACCGCCGCATACCACTGCGGCGGCAAGTCCGCACCGACCGCGCCAGGCGGCGAAGTGACAGCGCAGCCAGCCAGCAACGACACCCCGAAGGCCAAGCTGGTTGCCAGCCGTGCAATGCGGACATCCAGGAAGGCGGCTGGTCGTTCTGGTCGATGCGCTGAGTTCATTTGTTTTGCTTTTTTCGACGTGCTGCCTCGAGGCTGACCATGGCCTCGGCTTGCTCGACCATTTGCGCGGCCCATACGTCTATGGACTTCGGGTTTTGCAGCAGCCGGGGCCGGATGGCTTCAATGACGTCTCTCGCCATGTACAGGTGCATCGCCAGCCCCGCGATACTGAAGGCCAGCCGGTGAAGATGGTCATCAGCAGCCTTGACTCCAAGGTGACGGCCCAGCACGGCCAGCAGCGCTAAGTGGGCCGGTTTGATGCTCTTGTCGATTTCGTGCGCCCAAACGCCTGTAGGTTCGAGCATTTCGCGAAAGTGCAGGCGCATGCACTGCTGCACCAATTCGCCCCGCTTCATCGGCTCCAGAAAACTACCGATAAAGCCCGCCAGGGATTGGCGCAGAGTGAGATGCGGCGTAGCGAACACGGAGTGGTCCTGCTCAGGACCCGCCATCGGTTCATTAAACATGGCGCGGTACAGGCCCGCCTTATCGCCGAAGTAATAGCTGATTGACGCGATATTGACGCCTGCGGCCTGGGCAATAGCGCGCGTAGACGTTTTGGCAAAGCCCTTTTCGGAAAAGAGCCGGAGCGCCGCCGTCATCAATTGCTGGCGCGCTTCGATGCCCCCGGCGCGTAGTCTGCGCTGCTCGGCCCGCAGGGGTGTTGACTCAGCGGCCACTGCGAAACTGGACGGCTTGGGTTGCGGTGCCGATTTGACTGGCTTAAGGCGCGCACGCGTCGGCTCTTTATGGGTTGCAGTGGTTAGGCTTTCTCGCATGCGGCGGATTTAACCACATAAATCAAACGATTGATTGACAATCGAATAACGCATGCAAATTTTTACACCGTGGCTGGTGTAGCTTTCATTCACACCTTGGTGCCAGCACCAGTACGCGGCGGGAACAAGTCGAATGTGGCCGCCCACAACCGTTGAATCGCATCCCGTTCGCTGGTCAGCTGCGACAAACCGACTTGCGTGGGCGATTCATTGAGGCGGGCGCTGTGCTGGACGCGGCGCAGTTCACGGTAGGCCGAAGCTGCTGCCTGGCCAACCCCTGACGGAAGCAGTCCGGCCTGCTCGGCCCGGATCAGCAGCGCTATGTTGCCCACGTTGTCGGCAAGCGCCGGATGCGCTCCAGACTGCGACAGCACCAAAAACTGCACCGCAAATTCCGCGTCGACCATTCCGCCTGGGCTGTGTTTGACGTCGAACCGCCCACTTTTCACAGGCCGTGCCGCACTGACTTTTTTACGCATCGCCACAATTTCACTTTTCAGCAAAGCCGTGTCGCGCGGTGCAGTGATCACGCCGGCCCGAATGGCCTCAAACTGCTTGCGCAGGGGCTCGGCGCCCAGCACAAACCGGGCCCGCGTCATGGCCTGGTGCTCCCATGTCCAGGCGGTGTTGCTGCCGCGCCGCAGCTGGTAGTTGGCGTAGGCGGTGAAGCTGGTGACCAGCAAACCCGAGTTGCCGTTGGGGCGCAGCGCAGTGTCGATTTCAAACAAATCGCCCTCGCTGGTTTTCACGGTCAACCAGTTAATGAGCTTGCGCACCAGCGCGGCGTACACCTCGGCGGCCTGATCGTGGTCGTCCTCGTACACAAACACAATGTCCAGATCACTGCCGTAGCCCAGCTCTTTACCGCCCAGCTTGCCGTAGGCAATAACAGCGAGCTGCGGGGTGTCCCGGTGCCTGTTTTTAAGCCGCTGCCAGCACCAATCCAGCGTAACGCTGAGCGTCGCTTCTGCCAAAGCGCTCAAGTCGTCGGCCACTTGTTCGACGGTTAATACGCCTTCCACGTCACGGGCCAAAGTTCTAAACATTTCAGCGTGGTGCGCCCGCCTTAGCAGGTTGAGGCAAGTTTCTTCATCGTCTTCACCAGTGCGCCGAATGGACTCCAGCCGCTGGTTCAGCTCCCCCTGATAGACGACTGGGTCGAAGCGCTCGCTGAGCATGTCACTGTTGGCCAGCTCATCAATCACGCCGGGATGGCGCAGCAGGTAGCGCGCTGGCCACTTGGCCGCACCCAGCAAGCGCAGCAGCCGCTGGTGCACAACAGGGCGCTCAAGTAGCAACGCCAGATAGCTTTCCCGCCTCAAAAGCGGTTCAATCCAGTCCATGATCCGCAGTGCGGCATCTTCACTTACAGCACCTTCAGCTAGCCACACCGCCGTACGCTGCACCAGTTGCGCCAGGCGGGCGCGGGACTCGTCACGCAGCCCGAGCACTTTTGGGTGCTGTCGCCACTCGATGAGTCGCGCTTTAAACTGCTCAGGCCACTGGCTGGACAAATGTTCCAGCACATCGTCGAGCAACGGCGCTGCGTCGTTGCTGTAGCCGTCTTGCCCTACCCCTTTGTTGCACCCCTTGCAGTCGGGCTTCCCGCCCAACAGCTTGTCGAACTCACCCGCAACAAGTTCGCGGTGGGCATCTAGCGCATGTAAAAACTGGCAACAATCGGCAAACCCCATGCTGTGCGCCACCCACGCCAGATCATCGTCACGGGTCGGCAAGGCATGGGTTTGCTGGTCGTCGAGGTATTGAATCCGGTGCTCTGCATGTCGCAAAAAATCGTAAGCCCCAGCCAACGCGTCTGCCATACCCGTTTCCATCAAACCCGCTTTGGCCAGGCGCGCCAGCGCATCCACAGTAGAGCGGGTGCGAAGCTCGGGGAATTGCCCACCACGCACCACTTGCAGCAGCTGCACGGTAAATTCAATTTCACGGATGCCACCGCGCGACATTTTTACGTCATTGGCGCGCTCGGGATGCCCGGCGCTGCGCTTGGCAGCGTGCTCGCGAATTTGCCGATGCAACACGCGCAGTGCGTCAAACACGCTGTAGTCAAGGTAGCGCCTGAAGACGAATGGCAAAACCGATGTCCGCAGAGACTGTGCATTACCGCTTTGAATGCAATCGAGCGGCGCAACGACGCGACTCTTGAGCCAGGCAAAACGCTCCCATTCACGGCCGTGGGCTTGAAAATAATCCTCAAGCGCGCTGAGTGAAATGGCGGCCGGCCCGGAACCACCGTGTGGCCTGAGTGCGAGGTCCACCCTGAACACAAAACCGTGCTCGGTTACTTCACCGATCAGGGTGTAGACCAGTTTGACCTGGTGCGCAAAATATTCGTGGTTGCTGATTTGTCCGCGTCCATCACTGCTCAGTCGGCCTGCTGTTTGCCCGTCGTGGTCGTAAACGTAAATCAGGTCAATATCACTTGAAACATTCAACTCGCGCGCACCCAGCTTGCCCATGCCGACCACCCACAATTGCGCCCTGCCTCCGCTCGGGTTGAGCGGCGCGCCGTACAGCGCGTCAAGGGTTTTTTGTGAATCGGCTACAGCAGCGTTCAAGGCGAGTTCTGCCAGCTCGGTCATGGCGCGGGTCACAACTGTCAAAGCGGCGCGCTGCCCAGGTGCGCCATCACAATCCAGCACGACTAGCCGCTCCATCACCAATTGGCGCAGCACCCTGAGGGCAGCACCCACTGGCAAACCGTTTCGCAAAAGCGCGCCAAACGCCAACTGCATGGTGGCTGAGGCGGGAGCGCCAGACGGCAAAAGCGCCAGATCTTCGATGTAGCGCCGCCGGATACGCTGCACAAACCGCGAATAGCTTGACAACAGCGGCAAAGCCTGGTCGGGTGGACGCATTGCAGGCGCAGGGTTGTAGGCCATCATGCTGCGTTAGATAGGTTGTTGCAACTCGGTGGAACCGACCCGGATGCTGGCAGTCATAATTTGAATTCCACCCATCACAGCAACCGAGCCATTTGATTTGAGCCAAAAAGCGCACTTGACCCGCACACATTTTCTGGCAACGGCTGCTCGAGCGGCTCTGTGGTTGGTGGTTGCTTTGTGGCTCGTCACGTTATTGGGCTGGGGCGTACTTCACGCGTGGATTGTGCCGCGAATTGGCGACTTTCGCCTACAGCTGGAAAGCGCGGCCACCGAGGCACTGGGGGTAACCGTACAAGTGGGACAAATTACGGCGCGTTCGAAAGGGTTGATGCCCTTTTTTGAATTACGCGACGTGGTGCTGCTCGACCCGCAGGGCCGCGACGCACTGAGGCTACCGCTGGTGCTGGCTTCACTTTCGCCGTCATCGGTGTTGGGCGCCGGTTTTGAGCAGTTGGTTATTGACCAGCCCACTCTAGATATTCGGCGCACGGCCGACGGAAAAGTCTACGTTGGTGGGCTGGATGTCGGTGCACAGAACACTGGAGGCGGCAACGCGGCAGACTGGTTTTTTTCACAACCGGAATTCGTCATACGCGGCGGCAGCATCCGCTGGACCGATGAGCTGGCCCAGTCTCCGCCGTTGGCGCTGCGGCAGGTTGAGGCGGTGATGCGCAACGGACCACGCAAGCATGCAATGCGCCTGGATGCCACTCCTCCGCCCGGTTGGGGCGAGCGGTTTAGCCTGCGCGGCCTGTTCAAGCAGCCGCTGCTGGCGATGGATTCGGGCAAGTGGCAAGACTGGTCCGGGCAACTTTTTGCGGATTTCAGCCGGGTTGACGTGTCGCAAATCAAGCCTTACGTCGCGCTGGACGCCTTGGGCATCGCCCCAAAAACGGGCAGCGGCAGTGTTCGCGCCTGGGCGGACATCGATAAAGGCCAGTTGCTCGGTGCGACTGCCGACGTGGTGCTGAGCGGCGTCGATGTCCAATTGGGCAAAGCGTTGCTGCCGTTAACGCTGGATTCAGCGGCTGGCCGGCTCGGTGCCAAACTGCTGGAAGACGGATTTGAATTCAACACCGAAGGTTTGCGATTCACCACGAAAGACGGCTTGACCTGGCCCGGCGGGAACCTGGCATACAGCAGCCAAGGCACAGCTGGCAAAACGCGGCAGACTCATTCGCTTAAAGCAGACCGGCTGGACCTGGCAGCGGTAACGCAAGTTGCCTTGCGTTTGCCGCTCGGTACGGCAACCCACGCGGCGCTGGCATCGTACGCCCCCAAAGGCCTGGTAGAGGCGGTTCAGGCAAGCTGGCTGGTACCGGTAGATGGCGAGGTGAGTTACACCGCAAAAGGCCGTGTGAGCGGACTGGAAGTGTTGGCACTGCCGAGCAGCGTTCTGCGTGCCAGTCGATTGCCGGGCACGTCGACGCAAGCTGCTCTGTCGACGTCTGCAGCGGTTTATCCGCAAGCAAGGCACGCGCAGCCGGGCCGGCCAGGAATCAAGGGAGCAGCGGTTGATTTTGACGTGACCCAAGCCGGTGGCAAAGCGGCACTGGCGCTGGCAAAAGGACATATCGACCTGCCAGGCGTTTTTGAGGATCCGCGGGTTGAGTTTGACCAGCTCAGTGCCGATGTGCAATGGAAATTGCTTGGCAACAAGGTCGAAGTGGCGATGCAGGGCATCAAGTTTTCGAGCCCAGACACGCAGGGCACCGCGCAGGCAACATGGCAGTCAGCCGTGACCGCCTCCGGGGCGGCCAACGGGCGATCGCTGGGAAACCTCGACCTGCAGGGCGTACTGACACGCGCCAACGGCGCACGCGTGCACCGTTACCTGCCGTTGATGATGGCCGATCGGGTTCGCCATTACGTGCGTGATGCAGTGGTCCAGGCTGATTTGAGCAACGTGACGTTCAAGGTCAAAGGCGCAGTAGACGAGATCCCCTATGCCAGCCCAAAAAAGGGCGAATTTAAAATAGCAGCCCAAGTCAAAAATGGCCTACTGGTCTATGTGCCTAAATGGGCGCAACCGCAGAACACAGCGCAATGGCCAGCACTGACTGCGCTCAATGGCGAGCTGGTGTTTGACCAGGCCAGCCTGGCGGTCAACAACGCCACAAGCGCTGTGGCGGCAATGCCTGGTCTGCAGGTACTTCGCGTCGAAGCAAAAATTCCCAACTTGATGAGCGGCGCCACTGTGGAGCTACAGGCAAAGCTCAAAGGGCCACTGACCAGTGCAATAAGTTTTGTGAACACGTCGCCGCTATCAGCGATGACCGGCAATGCGGTCGAAAAAGTAGTCGCAAGCGGCATTGGCGACTACGCCTTGCAACTCAGTTTGCCGCTCAACAACATCGATAAAACCACCGTTCGTGGCACCGTGTCTTTACCAGGAAATGACGTTCGGCTGTCGCCTGCTGCGCCAACCTTGTCCAAGCTGCGCGGCTTGGCCACGTTCACGGAGAAGGGTTTTTCAGTCACCACCGCGCAGGCGCAGGTGCTGGGCGGCGAGGTGCGCTTTGAAGGCGGCATGCGCCCCGGCGGCCGCGCGCTGGGCACAGGCATTGAGACCGAACCCAGCGTTGTTTTCAAAGCGCAGGGCACGGCATCAGCAGAAGCGATCGCCCAGGCAAAGGAGATGGGGGCTGCCGCAAGGTTGGCACAGTACGCCAGCGGCACAACGGCATACACCGCCACGTTTGGCATCACGCGCGGTGTATCCGAAGTGGTGCTGACCAGTAACTTGCAAGGCATGGCGTTAAAGTTCCCCGCGCCCTTGAACAAAAGCGCTGAAGCCTTGCTGCCCACTCGCTTTGAGAACTCGGTGCTGCGCGAGTCCATGGGCGCTGGGCAAAAACTGCAAGACCAATTGCTGTTGCAGGTTGGGCGGATTGCCAGCGCCGCGTATGTGCGCGACATCAGCGGCACAGTTTCGCCAGAGCCGCGTGTGGTTCGCGGCAGTATTGGCGTCGGTCTGGAACCCGGGGAGTCGGCGCCGGTGCTGGCAGGTGGTGTGGCAGCCAACATCAATTTAGCAAGCATCAACATTGACGCATGGGAGAAAGTGCTTACCGCCTCGGTAGGTGATGGCATCGCCAGCGCAGCACCAGCCCGCACCAGCCCAACGCTGAATGCCCAAAGCTATTTCCCTACGCAAATAGCGATTCGCGCCAAAGAGCTGACAGTGACCAACCGCAAGTTCAACAACCTCGTCATCGGCGGGACCCGAGACGGCTCGACGTGGCGCGCAAACATGGATGCCAGCGAGCTCAACGGCTACGCTGAATACCGCCAGGCTGGCAGCACTGGGCCAGCCCGGGTGCTGGCCAGGCTGTCGCGGCTTAGCCTGGGGCCAAGCGGCGCGCTGGATGTTGAAAACCTTCTGGATGAGCAGCCAACAAATTTACCGGCGCTGGACATCGTGGTCAACGACCTTGAGCTGCGCGGAAAAAAACTGGGCCGCATTGAGATTGACGCCGTCAACCGTGGCGCGGCTGCAACTGCAGGCGAGTCGGTGGCGCGTGAATGGCGGCTCAATAAATTTAATGTCATTTCGCCAGAGGCAACGCTGACGGCAAGCGGCAACTGGGTCGCTTTGAATGCCCAAGCCGCCGGCACCAGCTCGTTAGCCCAGCGGCGGCGCACGGCACTGACCTTCAAGCTGGACATCACGGACTCGGGCGAGCTGCTCAATCGGTTTGGCATGCCAGGCGTTGTGCGCCGGGGTAAAGGCAAGATGGAGGGCCAGGTTGGCTGGGTCGGTTCTCCGTTGAGCCCCGACTACCCCAGCATGACCGGGCAGTTCAACGTCAACATTGAGTCGGGTCAGTTTCTAAAGGCCGACCCTGGCATCGCCAAGCTGCTCGGCGTGCTCAGTTTGCAGTCGCTGCCGCGCCGTTTGACGCTGGATTTTCGGGATGTGTTTACCGATGGTTTTGCCTTTGATTTTGTGCGCGGTGATGTGAATATTGCACAAGGCATAGCCGCTACCAACAACCTGCAAATGAAAGGCGTTAACGCTGCAGTGTTGATGGAAGGCAGTGCCAACATTGCAAGAGAAACGCAGGATTTAAAGGTTCTGGTCGTGCCTGAAATCAATGCGGGTACAGCATCACTGATTGCCGCGGTAATCAACCCCGCCATTGGAATCGGCACTTTTTTAGCACAATACTTTTTACGCCAGCCGCTGATTGATGCCGCTACGCAAGAGTTCAAAATCGACGGCAGCTGGGCCGACCCGAAAGTCACAAAACTGGAGCGCAAACGATGAGAGTTGCTGCCTGCCAAATGGTGTCAAGCACTGACCTCACCGCCAACCTTGCAGCGGCAGAGCAGTTGTTAAAGCAAGCCGCTGACGCTGGCGCTGAATTGGCTGTGTTGCCGGAGTATTTTTGCCTGATGGGTGCCAACGACAGCGACAAGCTGCGCGTTGCGGAGTCGTACGGAAGTGGAGCTATTCAAGACTGTATGAGCCGCTGCGCCAGCCAGTTCAAACTGTGGGTGGTTGGCGGAACGGTTCCGCTCATCAGCCCGGAAGCTGGCAAAGTATTCAATTCCACTCTGGCCTGGAACCCCGAAGGCCAAACTGCGGCGCGCTACGACAAAATTCATCTTTTCAAGTTCGACAACGGAAGTGAAAGCTATGACGAGTCCCGCACGATCACGCCTGGCAAAGTGCCAGTTACTTTTGACCTGCCCTCACAAGACGGGCATACCTGGCGCGTAGGTTTGAGCATTTGCTATGACCTGCGGTTTCCTGAACTTTACCGTGCGCTGAGGGCCGATGTTTTGCTTGTGCCCAGCGCATTTACCCACACCACCGGCAGCGCGCACTGGGAGCTGCTGCTGCGCGCACGTGCTATTGAAAACCTGGCCTATGTTCTGGCGTCTGCGCAAGGCGGCTCGCACGACAACCAGCGACGCACCTGGGGCCAGTCCATGGTGGTGGATCCTTGGGGAAACATCCAGGCGCAGCGGGCCGACGGGCAAGGCGTGGTGGTGGCCGACATTGAAATATCAGGCTTGTCCGCCATGCGCATGCAATTGCCTGCCCTGGCGCACGTCGTTTTAACGCCCGGCACGTTTGGCCACGCTGCTTTGTGAAACTGCTGCGCTACGCGCTGGGCACCCGGCGCTCGGTCCTTTGGGGTTGGCTGACTGTGCTGGTGGTGGCGCTGCTTGGAATGCTGATCTGGCTGGCGGGCCGATACGAAACCAGCCAGATTGAAAGCCGCCTTGAGCGCGATGCTACGCAATCGGTCGTGGACATTCGCAGCGCCTTGACGCGCAATGTACAGAGCTTTCAGGCGCTTCAGTCTGCAGGCGCTGACGTAACAAGCTGGTACAGCGCAGCGCCCACCCTGCTCGGCCAGCGCCGCGAGATTATGCGGCTGGAGTGGCGCAGCGAAGCGCTTGAGGTGGTGCGCTTTGTTGACACCCCCTACTACCCCTCCGTTTTCGGCCGCTTGGGTCGCTCCAGCACCCAGGCAGATGTGAGCCTGGCCTGCGCAGCAGCCAAGCGGGTAAACGGCGCCGCTTATTCAGCCAGCTACTTTTTGCCACAGTTTGACGGCTTGGGCATGGAGGCAATGGACCTGTGCCTGCCGATCATGTCCGCTGGGCAATTGGTGGGTTTTACCGTGGCAACCTATGCGCTGCATGAAGTGCTGGGCGAATTGGTAGACAAGCAGTTGGTCAGAGGCCAAAGCCTGTCATTTACAGAAGCTGACGGCACACGGCTGGCGATTTTTGGCGCGCCGCTGGGCGGCAGCCGCGTGTTTGTCGCACGACAGCTGCTCGACTTGCCCGGCAAAACGCTGGTACTGCGGCTTGAAGGCCGGGTGGGCCTGCCCGCGTTATTTCCAAATGTGTTGACTGCCATGGTCAGCGCGATGTCACTGGCGTTGCTTGGCGTCCTTTTTCTTTTGGCACGCGATATGAAACGGCGCCTGAAGGTGGAGCAAGACTTGGGTGAGGCGCTGGCGTTTCGCAAAGCCATGGAGGACTCGGTCACTACCGGCCTGCGCGCGCGGGACTTGACCGGGCGCATCACTTACGTCAATCCGGCTTTTTGCCAGATGGTGGGCTTGCCCGCCAGCCAGCTGGTTCACCACAGGTTTCCGTCACCGTACTGGCCGCCCGAGCTGGCGCGCACTTATGAGCAAAGACAAAGTACTTTCCTTTCCACCGGAAACCAACCCCGGGAGGGCTATGAATCGGTCTTTATGCGGCCTGATGGCACGCGCTTTGCAGTGCTCATCATGGAGGCCCCGCTGATCAATGCAGCGGGCAAACACACCGGCTGGATGAGCGCGATTCTCGACGTGTCCGAGCGGCGCAGGGCAGAAGAAATTTCCCGCGCCAGCCAGGACCGGCTGCAAGCTACCGCCCGCTTGGCAATGGTGGGTGAAATGGCCTCGCTGCTGAGCCATGAGCTGAACCAGCCGCTGGCCGCGATTTCGAGCTATGCCGTGGGCTCGTTGAATTTACTGGGCGAGGCAGCAAGCACCCCTACCCGGTTATTGACGAGCGACCTCAAACAAGCGATTGGTCGCATCGCCGAGCAGGCCGAGCGCGCAGGCAAGGTGATCAAAGGGGTCCACGACTTCGTACGTCGGGGCGGCCAGGCGCGTGTATCGGTATTGCCGCTGGTCCTCTTTGAAGCCATCATGCCGCTGGTGAGCCTCCAGGCGCGCAAGCTGTCCATAACCCTGGTCACCGACATCGACCCCGCTTGCGCAGCGGTGCTGTGCGACCGCACGATGGTGGAGCAAGTGCTTTTAAACCTGGCGCGCAACGGTATGCAGGCCATGGAGCACTCCGCCAGCCGCGTCTTGACCTTGCGTGCGCGGCCTGCCGCGTCGAATGCGAATAGTGGCTGGCTGGAGTTTTCCGTGATCGACCAGGGGCAGGGAATTTCGCCGCAGGTTGAGCAGCAGCTGTTTACCCCGTTCTTTACCACCAAGGTCGATGGCATGGGCCTGGGGTTAAGCTTGTGCCGCAACGTGGTCGAACAGCACGGCGGCTTTTTACGGTTTGAAGCAGCACAGCCCTGCGGCACGGTGTTTGGTTTTACGCTGCCCACTGACAGCTCTCCAGCTGCCGCTTAAACGAAGCACCCATGGAACCCCTACATCCCGGCACTGTCTATCTTGTGGACGACGACAGCGAAGTGCGCCAGGCACTGGCTTGGCTTCTGCGCAGCCGCCACCTGAACAGCGAGTCGTTTGACAGCGCTGAAGCCTTTGATGCACACGTGTCATCAGGGTTCAGCGTACGCGCTCCGTCTTGCGTTTTGCTCGATGTGCGCATGGCGGGCCTGAGCGGGCTTGGCATGTTCGACAAACTCATTGGCTACGGCTTGCTGCCCAGGTTGCCGGTGATTTTTTTAACTGGCCACGCAGACGTAGCAACAGCAGTTGCAGCAGTCAAGCGGGGCGCTTTCGATTTTTGTGAGAAACCCTTTGGCGGCAACTTGCTGGTCGACCGGATTGAGCAGGCGTTGGCACAGTCTGCAAATGCACTTGCCCACACCCGGGCAAGCGGCAACCTGCAGGCGCGCCTTTCCAGCCTGACCGAGCGCGAAAAAGCCGTGTTGCTGCTGGTCGTTCAAGGCGTTGCAAACAAACTGGTGGCCGACCAGCTGGACATCAGCGTGCGCACCGTAGAAGTTCACCGCGCCAAAGTATTTGACAAAATGCACGTCAAGTCAGCGGTGGAGTTGGCCAACCTGATGCGCAGTGCTGAAAAATAGAAAACCAGTATTTGCTATTTTATTAATAGCTGCTTGCGCCCGTCTTTATTGTGCTAAACGCTGATTTTGCATAAAATTAGGCTACTTTTCGTCCGGTGGCGATGGTGCATCTGGTGTATCTTCGCCTTTGAGTTCGCCGTTTTTACGGCCTGAAAACATCGTCCACCACACAATGAACACGAACAGCACCAGCGCGCCCAACGCTTCTAACAACAGCAACGACATGACGTACCTTCAAAAGTGGATTCACACTGCTGTGATTATCGCTACCGGCGTGCTGCTTGCGTCGTGCGCCAGCGCGCCGTTGCCTCAAGACGAAGCACCGCCTCTTGCACCGGCCGCCCCGCCACAAGCTCCGGTCAGCAAATTTGAAGACAACGCGCCTTTACCGCCAAACATCCAGCAAGCCAAAAGCCGCTGGGTAGCGGTGCGCTGGGCCGAGCTGCCGGGCTTTGACGATGACAAACTTTTTGAAGCCTGGAACGCCTGGCTCAAAAACTGCGAGCGGCCCGGCCCTACGTTTGCCAGCTTGTGCGCAGAGGCGCGCAGGTTGAGCATTGCGCCCGCCGACCAGCAGCGCGCCTGGTTGACGGCCAAGCTGCGCCCGTACCGGGTGGAATCCACACAGGGCAATGCTGAAGGATTGCTCACCAGTTATTTCGAGCCGCTGCTCACGGCCTCACGCCAGCCGGGCGGCGCGTTCAATGTTCCGCTGTATAAGGCGCCCGCTAGTTTGGGCAGCCGCAAACCATGGTTCTCGCGGCAGGAAATTGATACGCTGCCCGAGGCGGCGGCGGCCCTGAAGGGACGTGAGATTGCTTACCTCGCCGACCCGATTGACGTGCTGCTACTACATATTCAGGGCTCTGGGCGCTTAAGGCTTGCGGAGCCAAACGGTGCGCAGCGCATCATTCGCGTTGCGTTTGCTGGAACCAACGACCAGCCATACCGCAGCGTGAACCAGTGGCTGACCAGCCAAGGCGTGACAAAAATTAACCCGTGGCCTGACGCCACCAAAGCGTGGGCCGCGCAAAACCCGCAGCGCGTGCAGCAACTGCTGTGGAGCAACCCGCGCTATGTGTTTTTTAAGGAAGAAACACTCAACGACCTGGATGCCGCTTTTGGCCCCAAAGGTGCGCAAGGCGTGCCGCTAACACCGGGCCGCTCGATAGCGGTGGACCCTGGCAGCATTCCATACGGAACGCCGGTCTACATCGCCTCACGCGGGGCGGCGGGTACATTGCAAAAGCTGGTGTTTGCGCAGGACACGGGCAGCGCCATAGTGGGCGCGGTGCGGGCCGATTATTTTGCTGGCACCGGCCTGGAGGCGGGTGAGTTTGCGGCAAAGGTCAACCAGCCGCTCAAACTGTGGGTACTGTGGCCTAGGTAAGCAAGGCACTCTTACAAAGTGCGGCTCTTGCTTTTGTTTCAGCCTTAACTTTGGCTTTGGCTCCGACTCCAGCTGGCTTCAGGTTCAAGTCAATTGGTTCATTGCTTCATTGCTTCATCATCTGCGCTTTAAAGTCCGCGCAGTAATCTTTGTCTGGCACCGCAGGCGTGGCCCACACCGCATCAAATACTTGAGCGCTGTCCGTCGGCGCAGCGTCGCCAGCGCGTAACCTGACGGCTTTGCTGATCAGGATGCTGGACAGGTGCTGCGGCACGCCCAGCAATCGGTCAGCGTGGCCGCTTCCCGTCAAGAGCACCACGACTTTGCCCGGCAGCGCCGCTTTGCTTAACGTGGTGGCCATGCTGATGTCTTTGGCAATTTGTATACGCGTCATCAATCCAATTTGATCTTCCGGCAGCAAGTTGCAGTGCCCGGTGCGAATCAGTTGCTGCTGAGTTTTGAGCGCTGGGCCCGGCAAGCGGCTGTCTAGAGTGGCGTTTCCCATGGCCACGCGCATGGATTCACGTCGCAAGTTGGCACCCATCACTGGCACCCCTGCGCGCACGGCCGTCATGATGGCGGGTCCGTACGCCGCCCAAGGCCAAGCTTTGTTGTTCCATTTCAAGGCCGATTGTGCTTGCAGCTCTGTGGAACTGGGGTGCAGCGCGGCCGTCGTGGCGCCTGCGTCCGCCATTTCGAGAGCCACCGCGCCCAGCAAGCTGCGTTGAGCCAGTACGGCAATAACCTGACTGTGGATGATTTGATGCTCCGGCGCATCATGCTGCTCGCCCAGCAGCAGCACATCGGCGGGCAATAGCGCATCAACCCGGGCATTGGTTTGTGTCAATGCGGCACCTGTCAGGTTGTGCAGCACTGGCGCTTCAGGCTTCGCGGCGCAAGCAAACAAAATAGATGCCAAGGCTGCACCGATAATTAATTTAAACATCGCCGGATCCTAATCGGGATCGGCTTGCTTTGCACATTGCTCGTCGTTTTCGCTCTTTCTTTCTCGCTTGAAGCCAATTAAGGCCGCTTTGCAACACCTTATTCGGGGGATTTTCACGCTGGCACTGGCACTGGCCGCTGCGTGGGCCTGCACGCTGATGCAAACCCCACTGCCCTGGATGATTGGCCCGCTAATCGCGACTGGCGTGGTGTCGATGCTCGGCGCCCCTACTTACAGCTACACACCGCTGCGAAATGCAGGCCAGTGGGTGATTGGCACGGCGCTTGGGCTTTATTTCACACCGCAAGTGGTGGCCCTGGTGGCGAGTTTGTGGTGGGCGATTACGCTTAACATTGTTTGGGCGCTGGCACTGGGCTTTGGTTTTGGGGCCTGGCTGCACCGCGTGCATTCCCGGCCTGGCAAGCTGCATTTGCCAGGCCTTTCCCGCACCACCACTTACTTTGCCGCGCCGATTGGTGCGGCATCAGAAATGACGCTGCTGGGCGAGCGCCACGGCGCGCAGACCGAGCTGGTGGCGTCCAGCCACAGCCTGCGTGTGCTGCTGGTCACGCTCATCATTCCGTTTGGCTTGCAATGGGCCGGATTGCAAGGCCTTGACATCACCCGGCCCGGCCCACAGGTGGTGAGCTGGCCGGGCTTGGGGCTGCTTGCTGTGCTGACTGGCGCCGGTTGCTTGCTGATGCTGCTGCTTAAACGCACCAACCCATGGTTCATTGGCGCGCTGGCGGTTGCGGTGCTGCTGACAGCCAATGGCGTGAATTTGTCAGCGCTCCCGCAGTGGATGACCAATGCCGCGCAACTGGTGATTGGCATCAGCCTGGGCGTGCGCTTTACCCGGCAGTTCATTCACCTGGCCCCGCGCTGGCTGGCCTCTGTTGCACTGGCCACCCTTGTAATGATTTTTCTGTGCGGCGGTTTTGCGTGGCTGCTGGCGCAGGCAACCCAGCAGCACTGGACCACAGTGATGCTCGGCACATCTCCCGGCGGTATCGCAGAAATGGCGATCACTGCCAAGGTGCTGCAACTCGGCGTGCCGCTGGTTACTGCGTTTCATGTCACGCGGCTGGCGGCGGTGCTGCTGCTGGTCGAGCCGATGTACCGGTGGATGTACGCTCCAAAGACTTGAACAGCCTTTTTTTGAGGCGTTTTAGGCATGTTTTAAGCCTGTAGCGCAATAAATACGGGCGTAAGCAGCTACTAAATTTGCACCAGCTTGATCGCTCAGGTTTTCCTGGCTACACTTGGTATATACATTGAAAAAGGAAACACTATGGCCGCAACCCTTGCACATCGACAAGCCAGCATCCTCAAATGGGGTAACAGCCAAGGCGTGCGATTAACGTCAGACATTTTGCGCCAGGCGCAGTTGCAAGTAGCTGACCCGGTGCGTATTTTTCATGAAAAAGGGCGGATCGTGATTGAGGCTGTCACACCCAAAGTGAGCTTGAAACAGCTACTGGCCCAGATGCCAGACAACGACCGCATTGGCCTCGTGGACTATGGCGAAAGCGTTGGCCGAGAGGTGCCGTGACTGTGGCGCAAAGCTTGTGGGTGCCCGAGCTGGGAGAAATAATCTGGCTAAACTTCACGCCGCAGGCGGGTAAAGAAATGGCAGGGCAGCATCCGTTTCTGGTGTTGTCGCCAAAGCAGTTCAATGCCAAAACCAAAACCGTGATGGGTCTGGCCATGACCAGCCAGCATCATGGCGACCCAAAGGCCAGGGGGTTTAATCCGTTTCAACTGGAGAACCTCACAAGCAAAGCGCAAAAGAGTTTTATCAATGCCAATCAGGTGTCTACGTTTGACTGGGAAGCACGGGGTGCGCGGCCGCATCCTTGGGGAAAAGTCAATTTAGCTGTGTTGAAAAATGCCAAAGAGCATTTGAATGCGATATTGGATTTGGGGTGAATTAATTTGGTCTGACACCAACTACGCAACAAGTCAGATCGTTTAAAAGCACGTTCATAATATTTTGATTTTCGTGATGGTTTCCGCTGGTCTTAATGCGAACTGACGGTACTGATCTGGTAGTAAATCTACAGCAAGATCAGCACTGCATATCACCAAGCCAAGATCGGCAATCTTCTTGATGTTTTCACGGCCTAACTTGCTGTCGGTAGTGAAAAAATGTGTACATTTCATGCGCAAAGCCGTAGCGATGTGCAGCGCGTCCATCGGCTTACAAGTTACATCATTATTCCAGCGTAAATCACGCGCTGTCTCCGTGATTAACGGCGTCGGAATAACCGGCATAACTCCAGACTTAGTGGACATCAACATAGCACGGAATAAAGCTTTAACGCCATCATCTTCGACGGGAGGACTACCTGGCTTGCTGCTGTCTGTGATCACCACGCACTCAATTGTGGTCATAGTGGACGTGTACAAAATGACGTCGCTAGCTCTAGCTGCGTCTAAAAACTTTCGAC
>ENA-OFCE01000639-OFCE01000639.1-metagenomes-genome-assembly--contig:-NODE-639-length-21873-cov-4.804840_pt1 | contig 21873 bp, 18 predicted proteins | sample MGYA00153388_OFCE01 | MGnify analysis MGYA00153388
GCACGATCGCGCTGTGCAGATACAGATTGTGCGGCATGACCGTCGCGCCGAGGATGCCCAGCGAGATCAACAGCGCGCCGCCGCCCGGCAGGCTGGGAAGGAGGGCTCCGTGCGCCGCCGCGGCCCAGTCGGGCTGGGCGAGGAAGATCGACCAGGCGAAACAGGCACCGATGGTCGTGACCAGGGCGATGACGATGGCCTCCAGCCAGCGGAAGCCGAAATTGATCAGCATCAGCAGGATCAGCACGTCGAAGCCGGTGATGACCACGCCCCAGACCAGCGGAATGCCCAGCAGCAGGCCGATCAGCGCCGCGCTGTTGCCCGGGTTGCTGCGCAGGCGGCGCCGATCTGGCACGGCGCTGAAAGGGGACTTCATGGGCGTTGCTCCGCAATACGGGTGGGCTGGCGATTCGATCGGACGCGCGGCGCGACACGGTCCGCTGCGAGGTCGTGCTTGGCCACGTCGGGCAGCAACGTCAACGTGGTCAGGCCGTTCGGCCCCTTGAGCACGGCGCTGCGCTCGGTCACGCCGACCAACTGCGCGTCGCCCAGACGCGCGCCGAGCAGCACCACCTGACCGTTGATCAGCGCGGCCGGTTGGCGGTCGCTGCCGATCAGCACCGACTGCAGCCGCAGCGCCGGCTCGGCAGGCAGGGCCTGCGCTGCCGCGCCGCCGCTGCCCGACGCGGCACCGACGGCCGGTGCCGTCAGCAGTGCCGCGGGCGGGCGGGTCGGGTCGGTCAGGGTCTGTGCCAGCACGGCCGCGGGCATCAGCATCAGGAAGGCTGTCAAAGCCAGCAGCGCCTGGGCGGTGCGCGGCCACATCGTCATACCGCCCACCAGGTTTTTTCCATGCTGATCGTGTACAGCGTCACCGTCACGACGTTGGCCGGCCAGGCGCGTGCATCGAGCTTGAGTTCGCCCCAATAGACGCGGCGCGGCAGCCGTTCGAGTGCCGCCAGATAGGCCTGCACGTCGATGTAGCTGCCCTGCACCGAGATCTCGACGCCGTGCCGGTACAGCCAGCCGGGCCGGGCGCTGCCGGCCGGCGCGCCTTGGGCGGTCGCGGCGGCAGCCGGCGCGCTGGCGGCGCCCACGGCGGCGGGCATCAGTTCCGCGACCGACATGACCGGCAAGCTGCGCAAGCCGATCAGCTGCAGTCCGCGGTGGCTGGCGAGCATGCTCTCGATCAGTCCGCCCATTTCCTGCGGGTCGACCAGGCCGTGCCGCAGTTGCACCATGTCGCGGTCGATCACGGCCAGTTCGCTCGTCAGCGTGTCGAACTGGCGGCGCAGCGCGGCGGCGGGGTCGCGCTGGCGTGCCGTCAGGCTTTGCACCTGCGGCGCCAGCTGCGCCAGCTCGGCCTGCTGTTGGGCCAACTGGCTGCGCATCAGGCGGGCGCGTTTGAGCGGTGGCTCGACGAACAGCACGAAGCCGGCCATCGCGATCAGCGTCACCAGCGCGCCGAGCATCAACGCGCGTTCGCGACGAGCCCGCGCCCGGTACAGCGCAGCAACGCGCAGCCAGGCGGCTTTCATGGCTGCTCCGCGCTGGGCTTGCCCGACGCCAGCGTGGTGGCCGCGCCCGACAGCAAGAACTCGACATGGCCGGCCAGCCGCGCCGGCATCAGCGGGGCCCCGGTGCGCGCGGCCGAGGCGGCCACGGCGGGCAGTGCGTCGGCATCCGGGCGGCTCATGTCGAGCGCGCGAAATGCCCGCCCGCGCAGCGCCGCCTCGCGGTTGAGCCGGCTCACGTAGGCAGGCACCAGCGAAGGGTCGAGCGCGCGACCGCGCAGCGCCATGTCATGGCTGGCCAGCGTGACGCCGGTCAACCACAGGCCGTCGACGGCCTGGCGCGACAGCGCCTCGAGCGCCGCGGCGTGGCCCTGCGGATCGCCGAGCGCGCCGCTGCTCAGCAGTTGCAGCGCGTTGCGCCGCTGCTCCAGCGTGGTTTGCGCCAGGCTCAGGTCGCCCTGCAGCTTGGTGTCGGGCTTCAAATCGGCCAGCTGCGTGGCCAGGGTCTGCATCGTCGCCTGCTGGGCCTGCAGCGCGCTGTTGGTGTCGGCAACCGGCACTTCGAGCGGGCCGGTTTGCGCGCGTGCCCAGCCGGCCGCCAGCGCGACCGCCAACAGCGTGCCGCCGACCGCGGCGGCGGCCGTTTCCAGCGTCAGCAGGTCGCGGGCCTGCCGCAGCGAGGCGTCGTACAGGTTGATGTTCTGCATCAGGGCGTTCCGTTCACGCGGCCTCGTCGCGCAGCGCCAGGCCGATCGCCTGCAACCAGTTCACCTGCTGGTCCGGGTCGGCCGCCATCGGCGCGTCGCGCAGGTCGAGCACCGCGCCCAGGTCGGCCGTCTCGACCGGCAGATAGAGGTTCTGCCCGAGATAGGCGAGCAGAGCGCGGCAGCCGGTCGGCACGCACACCAGCAGCCGCTGCAACGCGATCTGGCTGAACTGGCGGTCGAAGTTGTCGAGTGAGCGCTGCAGCTCCAGGCCGATGCGTTCCAGCGCGGCTTCGCGGCGCGAGACCTCGGCGGCGTCGCCGAAAGCCGCCGGGTCGGCGTCGATGCGGCGCGCCGCATACAGCTCGCCGTCGCGCGTGAAGGTCAGCAGCCCGCCGCGCTCGTTGATCGTCAGCAGCGCCAGCCCGCGCCCCGCTTGTTCGAACAGCGCGGCGACGTTGCGCTGCGCGACCTCGGCGATGTCGATGGTGTGCAGCGGCACCTGCGCCTTCTGGAACGCCTGCATGCGTTCGGCCACTTTCTCGCGGCGCGCGGCGATCGCGAACGCCTGCGGCGCCTGGCCCTGCGTGGCGCCGCCGGCCGGCACGCGCAGCAGGTCGATCACGGCGTGTTCGGCGGGAAAGTCGAGCGCGTCCTTGACGCTCCAGCGCAGCGCGGCCTTCATCTCGTCGTCGGGCACGGCCGGCGCATTGAGCTGCACGAACTGGTAGCTGCCGTGGTCGAGCGCGGTGGTGCAGCGAAAGCGCTGCAGGCTGGCCGAGCGGCGCAATTGCGTCAGCGTGTCGGTCTCGGACTCGGTGGCGGCGCGAGGCGCGCGGTCGAGCAGGGCGACGCGCGGCGCGGCGCCCTGCGCCCGCACCACGTGGGCCAGGCAGACGTGCTGCGCCTGCAGCGTGATTGCCATCCAACCCGGTTGCGCTTGTCGCTTGAAGATCACCTCGGTGGCCCTGTGTCGATGTGTGGCGCGCCGGCAATCGGCGCACTCGCGTCACGGCAACATCGTAAGAATCGGCGCGGCTGGCCAATGGTTCGATAAGCGGGGTGTTTGGCGCACTGCGCGCCGCATGGGCCGTGCTCCGGCACGGCTACGCTCGGTCCTGCGCCGGCCCGGCCCGGGCGGCGCCGTGCTTCATGCGCGCGAAGGTCTTTGGCGCCCGTGCCTGCACGGCAGGCGCCAGACCGCAGCGCCCTCACAGGAACCGACATGCCCACCGCCCTGCCACCGGCTGCAGTCCAGCCGCGCCGCACCCACCCGGCCGCGTGTACGCCGTGCCGGGCGGCGGCGGGTGGCGCGTGGCGAGGCTGGCGCTTGCGGCTGCGGTGGCTGGCGCTGGCGCTGCTGTGCCTGTGCGGCTGGGCCGGCCCAGCCAGCGCGGCGGGCGCCTGTTCGGCCTACGTGGGCCAGGCGACGATCAACGAGGTGCGCGTCGGCCTGAGCGGCAAGTCCAGCTTCAAGAACCAGGTCGAGGTCTACAACAGTGGTGGCGTGGCGCCCGCCGTGTGGCAAACCTGGCAACTGGTTTTGTACTACAAGACCAACACCGGCCTGGTCAGCAAGACTGGCGTCAACTTCCTGTCGGGCTACAGCGCCAGCGGCCAGTTCATCTACGGCACCGGCAAGAACTTTTTGGTGAACCGCCAGGGCTACGCGTCAGACATCGCACTGGTCGATGCCAACGGCGATTTCATCGACTACGTGGCCATCGGCAGCCGAATCCAGACGGTGCCCAGCTGCCTGGGCACACCGACCGTGGCGACCGTGTCGTCCAACATCAACACGTCGGGCGACCTGGCGCGCATCACCGACGGCGGCGCCTGGCCGGCAGCGGTCAACAACACGACGCTGCACACGATCGGCGCCAGCAACGTCTGCACCGCCGGCGGCAACGACCTGGTGGTGGCCAACAACGCCGACATCACGACACCGGTGGCGGCTGTGACCAGCGTGACCTACACCGTGACCGTCACCAACAGGAGCTGCAGCGGCACGGTCAGCGGCATCGTGCTGACCGACACCGGCATCTCGGTCACCAACTACAGCTCGCTCTCGTCCAGCGCCACCACCGGCAATGGCAGCCTGTCGCAGGGCGCCACGGCATTGACGTGGACGGTCGGCAGTCTGGCGGCCAATGCCACGGCCACGCTGACGATCTCGGGTGTGCCCAGGGCGGCCGGCACGTTGAGCGCCACCGCCGCCATCACCGCACCGGCCAGCGGACTCGTCAACACCGGCAACGACAGCGCCACCGAAACGCTCACGGTCGGTGCCAACAACGGGGTCGGCTTCGACGTCGCGACCGCCAGCCTCACCGAGGGCAGCGACACCACCTATTCGGCGACGATCTCGTCCGACGTGCAGTCGGCCAGGAGCATCACGGTCAACTACACGGTCTCGGGCACGGGCACCGGCAGCGACACCAACCTGACCGCCTCGGGCACGGTGACGATTCCCACGTCCGACAACACCACCTCGATCGACTTCACGATCACCAACGATGCCGTCACCGAACCGACCAAGTCGATCACGCTGACGATCACCTCGGTCGTCAGCACTGATGGCATCGTGGTGCTCGACAGCAGCAGGAAGTCGATGACGATCACGCTGCTCGACGACGACCTGGCGGGGCCCGACCACTACGAGATCGCGCTGCCCAGCACCGGCATCAGCTGCCTGCCCAGCACCGTGACGATCACCGCCTGCGCCACCGGCGGTACGCCGTGCAGCAGTGCCTACACCGCCGCCAGCGGCAAGACCGCCACGCTGGCCACCAATGCCGGCACGCTGGGCGCCACCAGCGTGACCTTCAACGCCTCGGGCGTCGCGACCACCACGCTGAGCCATCCGGCCGCCAGCAACGGCGCCACGGCCACGATCACGCTGTCGGGCGAGCAGACCGCGGCGGTCGGCGCCACGGCGCGTTACTGCTGCCCGAACGGCAGCAGCTGCAGCGGCGCCAGCACGTGCTCGTCCACCTTCAGCACGGCCGGCTTCATCATCGCCGGCAGCGCCAACGGCACGGCCGCGACACTGCCCACGCAGACCGCCGGCACCTCGTCGAGCACTTACTTCTTGCGTGCCATCCAGACCAGCACCACCACCGCGGCCTGCACCGCGGCGCTGACCGGTGCGACCACGGTCAACTGGGCCTACCAGTGCAACGACCCGTCCACCTGCAGCGGCAGCAACTTGATGAGCCTGAACGGCGGCACCGCCACCACGCTCCAGCGCAACCCGAACAGCGGCGTGACCGCCAGCACGTCGGTGCCGATGACCTTCGACGCCAGCGGCAACGCGCCGTTCACGTTCAACTTCAGCGACGTCGGGCGGGCCACGCTGTGGGCCAGCAAAAGCGTCAATTCGGCGGCGCTGAGCGGCTCCAGCAACGCCGTCGTCACCAAGCCCGGCGGCTTCACCGTCAGCGGCATCCAGCAGACCGCCAGCCCGTTCCTGGCCAACCCGGCCGCGGCGTCGTCCGGCGGATCCAGATTCGTCAAGGCCGGCGAGAGCTTCAGCGCCACCGTGACCGCCACCACCTCGGGCGGCGCCGTCACGCCCAACTACGGCCGCGAGACCAGCCCCGAGGGCGTGTTGCTGACCCGCACCCTCGTGCTGCCCGCCGGCGGCGCGAGCGGCACGCTGGCCAACGGCAGCATCGTTGGCAGCAGCTTCAGCAGCGGCGTGGCAACGCTGACCAACCTGTCGTTCAGCGAAACCGGCGTCATCACGTTGACCGCGGGCGTGGCCGATGGCGACTACCTCGGTGCCGGCGCCGTGACCGGCACCCCCAGCGCCGCCATCGGACGCTTCCATCCCGACCGCTTCGCCCTCAGCGCGACGTCGGTGCTGAACCGGGCGGCGGCCGCCTGCAGCCCGGCCTCGGCCTTCACATACCTCGGCGAGACCTTCCGGCTCGGCTGGACCCTGACTGCGCAAAATACCAGCGGCGCCACCACCATGAACTACAGCACCGCGTCCGGCTTCGCCAAGCTCGATCCGACCGGTGCCGCGAACTGGAACCTGCGCGGCGCCGCGGGCAGCGCGGTGTTCTCGACCGCGACCTCGCGGTTGTCGCTCGGCGCGTCGACCGGCAGCTGGTTGGCTGGCGTGGCCTCGGGCATCACGCTCACCGCCACGCCGACGCGCAGCGCCTCACCCGACGGCCCGTTCAGCATCGCCTTCGGCATCGCACCGGTCGACAGCGACGGCGTGGCGATGCAGACGCTCGACCTTGCCAGCAACCCGTCGTCGGCGAGCGCCGACCGCGCGCTGGTGGGCGTCGTCCAGGCGCGCCACGGGCGCCTGAAGCTGTCCAACGGGCAGGGCTCGGAGCTCGTCAACCTGCCGCTGGCGGTGGCCGTGCAGTCCTGGAACGGCAGCACCTTTGCGCCCAACACGCCCGATTCGTGCACCACGCTGACGGCGCCGTCGTCCATTGCCGGGCTCGCCTTCGCAGCCCAGACCGCGACCAACAAGCTCGCCGCTGGCGAGACCACGGCCAGCGTGTCGGCGCTGATGTCGGGCTTGGCCGCATTGACGTTGAGCCGCCCCGGTGCCGGTAATCAAGGCTACGTCGATGTGCAGCTGACCGTCCCGGCCTGGCTGCAGTCCAACTGGCTCGGCTGCCAGGGGCAGACCGCCAACGGCCTGAACGACGACCACCCCTGCGCCCGCGCCACCTTCGGCAGCGTGAAGGCGCCGATGACGTTCATGCGCGAGATGTATTGACTGAACTGCTGCTTGCCATCAGCCGACGAACTGCAGTCAGCGACAAGTCGGAAATGGACGGGCGGCATTTAGGAACGCTTGCGGGAGATGCCAGTCTCGACGTCGGATTCGCCCCTGGGCAAGCCGCTTGAACTCATTCGTAACGGACTGGTGTGCGAAAGCATCAAGGCTCTCGCCGAGCAGTACGGGATGGTCCCGGCAAAAATCACCCAACGGCTTGCTTCGGGCTGGACGGCTGAGCAAGCAGTTGGCTCAGCGCTCGGCATCGCAACGACAGCACGGGGAAGCCCTTCGACTGTCACGGTGCGCGCTATGGCAGTCTCGTCGAGGCTTCGAAGGCCCTTGCGCTCAACCCAGGCGCGATCGCGTCTCGCTTCGCGAATGGACACTCGACAGGCGACGCGTTCAGCGGCAACTTGAAGGACCGCCCAGGCACAAGGAATCTTCCGATCTAATTCGCTGGCAAGACCTACCGAAGCCACAGGGAACTTTCAGCGCTGCCGGGTGAGAAGTGGGGAAATGTTTCGCGCAGGGTGGGACGAAGCTGGACGATGGAGCAGGCGCTGCTGCTCGAGCCACCGCCACCTCGTTTCAGAAACTTCGAAGGGCATGCTCGCGAACAAAAGTGGAAGGACGTGCGTGTTGCCGAAGGCGAGGTTGAGCCTGTGCCAGATGCCGAGGGCTACACGCTCTGCTTGATCACCAACGCCGTGAACGCAAAAACGCAATGGGCTGCGTGGGTCTCACCATCACCTCGTTGCTCAGCGACTCAAACAGCATTTCGCAGCAGCGAGGAGGGGCAGGACGTCCGCCTTCGCAGATGCTCTTCGCAAGCATGACGAGGCGGCCTTCAAGATCGAACTGCTCAAGTCTGACGCTCGCACCTGCGACGAGTTGCAGCGGCAGGAAGTCTTGGAAATCGAGCGGCGTGACTCGATCCGCAATGGCTACAACACGGCCAAAGGCGGTTCGATCGGAACCGCAAAGGACATCACCGTGGCGGGTAGGGTGTACCCGAGCTACGCGATGGCTGCGATCACACACGGCGTCGACCCCAGCGTCTTCGTTCTCCGCGTTGGCCGACTGAAGTGGACACCCGACGAGGCCGCGGGACTTGTCGCCAGGGGTCAATACGGCATCAGCGAGCAGGTCAGCGCCGAGGGCAAGATCTTCCCGAATCTGCGTGCGGCCGCCGAGGCTTGCGGTGTCGTGTACGGAACGGCCTGGGACCGATACCGAAAAAAGGGTTGGACCATCGAGCAGTCGCTCGGCATCGACCCCGCGCCGGTCAAACGGCAGCGCTGATCGAAGCCAACCGACCCAAGTCTGTGCAGCTGCAATGCAGACCGCGCAACCTTTCGATCACCTGGTTCGCCGCCGCTGGCTCATCGAAGCCCGCCAAGTGCGGCCTGTCGGCGCCCCGGCTAGCTCGACTTGCGAATCGCGAAGAACGCGCCCGCCAGCAGGATGAAGCTGCCGACGACGACGCGCTGCCAGCTGCTGGGCACGCCGGCCAGGATCAACGTGTTGTTGATCAACGAGACCAGCACCACGCCGAGCAGCGTGCCGACCACGGTGCCGGTGCCGCCGGTGATGCGCGCACCGCCCAGCACCACGGCAGCGATCACGCCGATCTCGATGCCGACCAGGTCGAACGGGTTGGCCAGCCGGTTGCTGCACACGTGCACCACGCCCGCCAGGCCGGCCAGAAAACCGGCGTAGCCGAACACGAACACGTGCACCGTGGCGAGCCTGTAGCCCAGCCGCTCGGCGATCGGCAGGCTGCCGCCGATGGCGAACACGGCGCGGCCGAGCAGGGTGCGGTTGAGCAGCCACCAGGTCAGCAACGCGGCAGCCAGCAGCACCAGCACGAAGGCTGGCAGCACCACCCGGGCGCCGGTCGTCGAGACGTACTGGATCAGCGCGAACTGCCCGAACGCTTCCATCTGCGGCGGCACCGAGGTGATCCAGACCGTGCCGATGAAAGTCAGCAGCACGCCGCGGAACAGGTATTGCGTGCCGATCGTGACGATCAGCGACGGCGCCTTCAACCGGTGCACCAGCAGCCCGTTGACGACGCCCAGCAGTGCGCCGCCGGCGGCCCCGAGCAGCAAGATCAGCCCGATCGGCAGGCCGGGCGCGTAGATCATCACGCCTTTGGTGATGGCGTACATCGTCAGCGCCGCGATCGCGGTGAACGAGACATCGATGCCGCCGGCGGCCAGCACGATGTAGACGCCCAGTGCGAACAGCCCCGTGACGGTGCTGGCTCGCGCGATGTCGAACAGCGTCGAGACCTGGAAGAACACCGGGTTGATCGCACCGATCACCACGCTCAACAGCACGATCAACAGCAGCGTGAAGGCGGCCGGCCGGTTGACGAACCAGTCTTTCAGACGCGACCAGCCGCTGGCGTGGTGCGGTGTCGCCGTGAGCGTCAACTGGGTCATCGGGCACCTCCGGGCTGCGTACTGCGGTATTCGCGCTTGGGGCGGCCCAGCGGGTTGAACGAGGTGCCTTCGTGCTGCGCACGCCGGTCTTCGCCTTGGGGGCGGCTCGGCGGGCAGAGCGAGGTGCCTCCATGCTGCGCAATCCGGTCTTCGCCCTTGGGGCGGCCCGGCGGGCTCATGCCGCCAACCTCGGCGCGTCTTCCGCCACCAGCGCGGCGTAGAGCGCGGCCTCGCTCAGGCCTTCGACTTCGAACTCGCCGGCCAGCCGGCCCTTGCGCATCATCAGGATGCGGTCGCAGTTCTGCAGCAGCTCGGGCAAGTCGTCACTGATGACGATCACGCCGATGCCGCCGGCGGCGAGCCGCTGGATGATCTGATAGATCGTGTCCTTGGAGCCGACGTCGACGCCGACCGTCGGCCCGTGCAGGATCAGCACGCGCGGGTCGATCGCCAGCCAGCGGGCGATCAGCACGCGCTGCTGGTTGCCGCCCGACAGCGACTGCGCCGCGGTGTAGACGTTCGGTGCGGCGATCTGCAGGTCGCGCACGCTCTGCTCGGCCAGCGTCTGCGCCTTGCGCGAGTCGAGCAGGCCGAAGCGCCCCATCACGCGCTGCAGCACCGCGGTGATGACGTTGTCGCGGATCGGCTTGTCGAGAAACAGGCCCTCGCTCAGGCGGTCTTCGGGCACGTAGCCGATGCGGTGGCGGATCGCGTCGACGGCCGACCGCAGTCGCACCTCTTGCCCATCGATCTGCACCGTGCCGCGGTCGGCCGCCAGGTTGCCCGACAGCGCCAGCGCGACCTCGTTGCGGCCCGAGTCGAGCAGCCCGGTGATGCCCAGGATCTCGCCGCGGTGCAGCTCCAGGCTGACGTCGTCGAAATGCGCGCGCCGGCCCAGGCCGCGCACCGCCATCAGCACCTCGGCCGATGGCGAGGCGCGCCGGTAGCGCGCGCCGTCCAGGCTCTTGCCGGTCATCCATTCGCCGATCTGCGCCTTGCTGTGGTCGCGGATCGGGCCCTGCAACACCTTCTGGCCGTCGCGCATCACGATCACCTGACCACCGAGCGCGAAGCTCTCGTCGAGCTTGTGCGTGACGAACAGCACCGCCACGCCCTGGCGCCGCATGCCGTTGACGACGCGCGCCAGGTTCTCGACCTCGCGCTGCGTCAGTGCCGTGGTCGGCTCGTCCATGATGACCATCCGTGCCTGCGTGGCGATGGCGCGGGCGATGGCGATCAGCTGCCGAGTGGCGATCGGCAGCTCGTTCACCAGCGTGGCCAGGAAGGCCGCGCTGGTCGGCAGGTGCACCGCCTCGAGCGCGCGCGTGGCGGTGGCAATGAGGCGCGCGCGGTCGAGGCGGCGTGCCAGGTGGCCGCGGTGGTGCACCAGCTGCTCGCTCAGACCGACATTTTCGGCCACGCTCAGATTGGGCAGCAGCGACAGGTCCTGGTAGACCGTCTCGATGCCGGCCGACAGCGCCTCGATCGGCGTCATGTGCGCGACCACCCGGCCGTCGATCAGCATTTCGCCCTCGTCCGGCGGCTGCGCGCCGGAGATGATCTTGATCAGCGTGCTCTTGCCGCAGCCGTTCTCGCCCAGCAGGTGGTAGATCTCGCCGCGCTCGATCGTCAGGCTGACGCCGCGCAGCGCATGCACGCCGGCAAAGCGCTTGTGGATGCCGCGCACCTCGAGGAACGGTGCCTGACGGTCCGGCGCGTCGGGCGCGGTGGTTGTGGATGGCGGCGTCATACGTCGTTCGCGCTGGTGCGTCGAGCTTGGGCGTCGATCGAAAATCCCGGGGCCCGAAAGCCCCGGGGGAGGGCGCTCGCCGATCTGCAAGCGGGCGCCCGCGCGGGTCAGAACGGGAAGTTCTTGTAGATGCTCTTGTCCGCGATCACCGACGCGTTGCCGACGATCAACAGGCCGCTGCCGGCGCCTTTCTTGACGATCACCTTGTTGTAGCCCGGGATGCCCAGGTCCATGCCGTCGGTGATGGGCTTCTTGTCGAGCAGCAGCTTGGCGACCTTGTTCATTGCCAGGCCCGCGTTCTTCGGGTCCCAGAAGCCGATGCCGTCGATCGCGCCGGTCTCGAGCAGCTTGGACGCCTGGCTGGGCAAACCGGTGCCGTAAACGCAGATCTTCTCCTGCAGGCCGGCTTCCTCGACAGCGCGGCCGATGCCGATGATGTCGCCCGAGGCGGAGCCCTGGAAGCCCTTGATGTCGGGGTGCTTCTTGAGGATTTCCTTGGCCTTCTCGTAGGCCTTGTTGGCGTCGTCGAGCGACTCGTTCTTGGCGTCCACCAGCACCATGCCGGCGTGCTTCTTGGCGTTGGCAGCGCCGCCGTCGGCCCACTGCACGTGGGTGCGGCTGCCGAGCGATCCGACGAACGAGGTCCACTTGCCGGTGTTGCCCATGCACTTGGACAGGCCTTCGTTGAGGCTCGCGCCGAAGGCCGAGTTGTCGAACGCTTCGATGTCGGCCATCGTGTTCTTCTGGCTGTCGGCCTCGTGCGTGACGACGACGATGCCACGCTCCATCGCGCGCTTGGCCACACCCTCCAGCGCGCCCGGGTCCATCGGCACGATCGCCAGCGCGTCGACCTTCTTGGCAACCAGGTCCTCGATCAGCTTGAGCTGCTGCGCCGCGTCGGCTTCGGCCGGGCCGACCTGGTTGGTGGTGACGCCGGGCGTGGTCTTGGGGAACTCCTTGACGCCTTCTTCCATGCGGTTGAACCACGGGATGCCGGCGATCTTGACCACCGTCGTGATGGTCTTGTTGCTCTGCGCGGTCACGATGCCGGCGCCACCCACGAACGCGACGGCGATGGCCGCGCAGACTGCTTTGCGAATCATTGTCTTGTCTCCAATCGAGTATCCACCCTCAAGATGTAGTCGACGGCCCAGGAGGGGTCTGTGCCGAAGTTGCGCTCTTGCGCAGTTGCCCGAAGTTGAACGTTTTGAAGCTGAATCCGGACGACGCCAGAAACAGCAACAACAGCAGTCCCCAGGCGCAATCGCGAAAGAAATTCGACACGCCGACGAAATTGAACATGCTCGACAGCAATTGCAACGAGGTGGCCGAGAAAAACAGGCAGACCATGCGGCCATAGCCGCCCTCGGGCTTCACGCCGGCCATCACGGCGATCAGGATCGCGATCAGCAGGTACGAGCGGCCGTAGTCCCACTTGACGCTCATGTTGCGCGACGCGATCAGCAGTGCCGCCACCGCCGCCAGCAGCCCGCACAGCGCGTAAGTGATCAGCAGCAGGCGCTGCTGCGGAATGCCGGCATAGCGCGCCGCTTTCGGATTGGTGCCCATCAGAAACAAACGGATGCCGAACGGGCTGTACTTGAGCACCACGCCGATCACCAGCGCGATCACGCCGAACACGACGAACGCCATCGGCACGCCGAGCAGCTGCCCGCCGCCCAGCGCCAGCAGCGGATCGGCCGAGGGCACGCGCACCGACGAGCCGTTCGACAGCACCACCGACAGGCCCGAGAACAGCAGCTGCGTGCCCAGCGTGCACAGGATCGGCGTCAGGTTCACGTAGGCGATCAGCACACCGTTCAGCAGCCCGCCGAGCAGCCCCACCGTCAGCGCGATGGCGACAAAGGCGCCGGTGTAGAGCCACGGCGAGGCGTCGGCCAGGTCCATCGGCGTCAGCACGGTGGCGGCCACCACGCCGGCCAGATTGGCCAGTGCGATGCCCGAGAGGTCGATGCCGCCGTTGCCCGAGATCATCGACAGCATCACGCCGATGGCGAGCAGGGCGATCTCGGGCATCTGCGCCGCCATCGACTGCAGGTTGTACGGATCGATGAACTCGCCGCGCGACAGCGCCGTGGCGCACAGCAGCACCAGCAGGTTGATGCCGACCAGGAAATTAAGTTGGGTGTCGGACCAGGCGTTCTTCATGACGGAGGCGTCGCGCGTTCTGGCTCGGTGGCTCGGTGCGTGCGCGGTGCGGCTTCAGCCGCCAGGAGCGCGCAGCGGGATCATCGCGGGATAGAGCTGCTGGTAGCGCGCGTAGATCTCGCGGTAAGCCTCGTGCATCTGCGGGTTCGGTTCGATCACGCGGTCGATCGAGGTCATGGCGTCGATTGCCTCTTGAATCGTGTCGTAGTGGCCGGTGCCCTTGGCGGCCATCACGGCCGAGCCGAGCGCGGCGGCATCGGTGCAGGACGGCACGTTCATCGGCAGGCCGGCCGTGTCGGCGTGGATCTGCAGCCACAGCGGCGAGTTCGACGCGCCGCCGCACACCGTCAGCGCGGTCGGGCGCACGCCGCCCCGGCCCATCGCATCGAGCACTGCGCAGGTGCCGAACGAGATGCCCTCCATCACCGCGCGGAACAGGTGCTCGGGCCCGTGAAACAGCGACAGCCCGGTGATCGCGCCGCGCGACAGCGCATCGGTGTGCGGCGTGCGGTTGCCCTGGAAGTGGTCCAGCACCAGCAGCCCGTTGGCGCCCGGCGGCAGCTTGGCGGCCTGTTCGTTGAGGGTCTTGAAGTCGAGCGACCCGGTCAGGCGGCGCAGCCAGGCGATCACCGAGCCGGTCGAGGTCTGGCCGCCTTCGATGATGTTCAGGCCGGGGTAGACCGCATCCTGGTAGGTGCCCCAGAAGCCCTCGCCGTGCACCGCGCGATCGGTCACGCCCAGGTGCAGGTGCGACGAGCCGGTGATCATCGCCATCTGGCCCGGCTGCGACACGCCCATGCCGACCATCGCGATGAAGGCATCGCAGCCGCCCTGCACCACCTTGACCGTGGCGGGCAGCCCGAGGTGCGCGGCAGCCTGCGCCGTCAGCGGGCCGAGCAACTCGCCCGGCGCGATGAATTCCTGCGGCCATTTGGCGGCCAGCGACTCGAGCCCGAGCTTGGCCAGCAGGCTGGTCGGCACGCCGCCGCGCGCCTTGTTGTAGTGCCAGCGCACCGACGCCTGGTTCAGGCTGGCGGCCTTGCGGCCGGTCAGCTTCCAGGTGATGTAGTCGGTGTATTCACAAATCGTCGCGGCCTTCTCGTAGATCTGCGGCTCGTGGGTGGCGATCCACAGCGCCTTCGGGATCATCCATTCGGCCGACACCGGGCTGGTGCCGTTGCCGTTGACCTGCAGCGCGGCGTCGCCGGTGGCTCGCACGCGCTCGGTCTCGGCCGAGGCGCGCACGTCCATCCAGATCAGGCACGGGCGCAGCGGCTCCCAGTTCGCGTCGAGCGCGAGCACGCTGCACGACGTGGTGTCTGCCGCCAGGCCGACCACCTCGTCGGGCCGGATGCCGGACTGCAGCACGGCGCCGCGCACCGCCTCGCCGAGCGCGCTCCACCAGTCGCGCGGGTCCTGTTCGGCGCGGCCGGGGGCCGGAAAGCGCGTCTCGTAAGTGCGCGCGAAGCTGCCCAGGCTGCGGCCGTGCAGGTCGAACACGAAGGCCCGCACGCTTTCGGTGCCACCGTCGATGCCAATCACGTACGCCATCACCGTCTCCTGGGGTTTCGAATGCGCATCTGCACGGCGCTTGAGCATCGCCATGCGGGGGCCGCAGTTTTGTTTTTTACGGCGACATCTGTCAATGCGGGTTTTCGGTCGGAACGGCCCGATGCCGCGGTTTCTGTCCGCACGGCTGAGGCGGTTTCGTTTGCCCGCCCCGCTTCAATGCATCGCGCGGTAAATGATCCAGCCGCTCGAGCCGAAGAACAGCAGAGGAAAGATCAACAGGCACATGTGGTCGAACCGCGTGGCACGTTCCACCTGCCCCGACACCTCGAGCTTGAGCGCCAGCGCCGACTGCAGCACCGAGGTGAAGATGAAGCCGATCGCGATCATGTGAACCTGGTCGGCGGCGGTCATCACGCCCGAGTCGGGCACCGCCGACGACGCCACGAAAGCGCTGGCGGCGACGGCGAACAACGCGCCCACGCCGAGCCCGAAGCGCGGGTCGAGGTCGGTCGGCTTGACCATGAAGGCGACGAAGGCCACCGCGGTGGCGGCCAGCACGGTGGTCAGCAGTTTCCAGGCCGACCCGAAGCTGGTGCGGGTCATGTCCATGCCCATGCTGAAGCGCGAATACTCGGACAGGCTGTCGGTGGGCAACGAGGTGTCGCCGTAGTTCGACTTGTAGACCTTGGGCAAGACCTTCGCCTCGAAGTTCGAGACCGACCAGCCGCCCATGTCGATCTCGTCGCCGAGCCGCGAGTTGTTGGTGTCGGCCACGTAGACCATGTCGCTCGAGAACAGCGCGGCGTCCTCGATGTTCACGTACAGCCGGTGCGAGTCGAACGGGAATTTCTTCAGGTCCCAGTTTTCCGCCATCGTGGCCGACACGCGCACCGTCGCATAGCTCTCGTTGCCGATTTTTTTCTCGACCACGCTGCCGCGCGTGTCAATCCGGCCGTTGATCAGCTCGAAGGTGTCGAGCGGTTTGAAGTCGGCCAGCGGGCCTTCGGCCTTCCAGCGGAACCAGAGGTAGAAATCGATCGTGTAGCGGTTGTCGCGAAAGCTGACGTCCTGCACCTTGGTGACATAGGCGCCGACCGTCACCTTGCCGGGCTCGGCCGCATGGCCCGGACCGGCGATGAGCATGAACACCAGAACGCACAGGCCGGCTGGCAGGGCGCGCAGCAAATAACAAATCGACACGGAACTCTCCAGACTGCGTTGTTCTTTGAGACGGCGGAAACAGCGCTCGTAATTCTGTGCCATCGACTCAATTTGCAACAGAGGGTAAGAGCGCGGTGTGGCGCGGTGTGGCGCGGTGTGGCGCGGTCCGGGGCGACACGCCGGCTGGTCCGGCCGCGATAACAAGCGGCCGGCGCGGGCGCTTTTCGAGCGATCCGGCCGGCTGCCACGCGGGCAGACTCAGGCACCACCCATCACTCGCGCCCCGCGCAGGAGCCCCGTGCCGCCTCCCGAGAAAATCCGCCTCGGCGACCTGTTGATCCGGCAGGAACTGCTGACCCAGGAGCAGCTCACGCTGGCGCTGGTTCAGCAAAAAGCCAGCGGACGCAAGCTCGGCCGCATCCTGGTCGACAGCGGCTTCGTCACCGAAGAGCAGATCTGCGGCGCGCTGGCGCGGCAGATGCAGATTCCGTTCATCAACCTGCGCCAGTTCAGCGTCAGTCCGACGCTCACGCAGCTGCTGCCCGAGGCACAGGCGCGGCGCTTTCGCGCGCTGGTGCTCGAACAAGTCGGCCCGGCGCTGCGCATCGGCATGGCCGACCCGAGCGACCTGTTCGCCTACGACGAGTTGAGCCGCATCCTCAAACGCGAGATCCAGCTCGCGGTGGTGACCGAGACGCAGGTGCTGGCCACCATCGACCGCGTCTACCGGCGCACCGTCGAGATCGCACAGCTGTCCAGCGAGCTGACCGCCGAACTGGCGCAGACCGAGGTCGACTTCGGCGCGCTGCTCGGCAGCGACGCGGCGCTGAAGGACGCGCCGGTCGTCAAGCTGCTGCAGACGCTGTTCGAAGAAGCCGCGCAGGTGCGCGCCTCCGACATCCACATCGAGCCGCAGGAACACAAGCTGCACGTGCGCTTTCGCATCGACGGCGTGCTCAACCTGCAGACCGAGGCCGATTCGAAGATCGCCTCTGCGCTGGTGCTGCGGCTGAAGCTGATGTCGGGGCTCGATATCTCGGAAAAGCGCCTGCCGCAAGACGGCCGATTTCACGTCGAGGTGCGCGGCAACCCGCTCGACATCCGCATCTCGACGCTGCCGACGCAGTACGGCGAATCGGTGGTGATGCGGCTGCTCAGCCAAAGCGGCGGCCTGCTGCAACTCGACCGGCTCGGCATGCCAAGTCGCATCTTGGCGCGCGTGAGGAGCGCGTTGGCGCGCAGCAGCGGCATGATCCTCGTGACCGGGCCGACCGGCAGCGGCAAGACCACAACGCTGTACGCCGCGCTCAACGAGATCAACACGCCCGACCGCAAGATCATCACGGTCGAAGACCCGGTCGAATACCGGCTGCCGGGCATCAATCAGGTGCAGGTGCACGACAAGATCGAGCTGAGCTTCGAGCGCGTGCTGCGCTCTGCGCTGCGCCAGGACCCGGACGTGATCCTGGTCGGCGAGATGCGAGACCGTGCCACGGCCGAGATCGGGCTGCGCGCCGCGATGACCGGCCACCTGGTGCTGTCGACCCTGCACACCAACGACGCCGCCAGCACGCCGGTGCGGCTGCTCGACATGGGCGTGCCGGGCTACATGGTGGCGATGTCGCTGAACCTGGTGATCGCGCAGCGGCTGCTGCGGCTGGTCTGCGAGGACTGCACCCGCCCGCAGCCGCCCACCGTGCAGGAAGATGCGTGGCTGCGCCACCACGACGGCGCCAGCGCCGATCGGCAGCCCGAGGGCGGACCGGCGCACGGGCGCGGCTATTTCCGCGGTATCGGCTGCTCGAGCTGCAACGGCACCGGCTACGCCGGGCGCACCGCCGTCTACGAAATGCTGGAGATGACGCGCGCGCTGGTCGATGCGGTCAACCGCAACGCACTGACCGAATTCAACGACCTGGCTCGGCTGCAGATCGGCGCCGCCACGTTGACGCACAGCGCGCTGGCGCTGGCTGCCGCCGGCCGCACCACGCTGGACGAGGCGATGCGCGTCTCGGCGCAGCTCGACGCCTGACGATGGCCAGCTTCAGCTACTCGGCCCGCGACGGCGGCGGCCGCTTGTTGCAGGGCGTGCTCGATGGCGACAGTGCCTCGGCCGTGGCCAGCGCGCTGATGGGCAACGGCCTGACGCCACTGAACATCGCCGCCGCGGGCCTGGCCAAGCCGGCCGCGTCGCCGCTGGCCTGGCTTTGGTCACGGCCACCCAAGCTGCTGCCCGACGACTTGTTGATGTTCAGCCGCCAGCTGCATTCGCTGCTGAAGGCCGGCCTGCCGATCACGCGCGCCCTCTCGGGCCTGCAGGAATCGGCCACGCTGGCGATGGCGCTGGTGATCCGGCAGGTGCGCGAGAGCCTGGAAGGCGGCATCGAGCTGTCGACCTCGATGGCGCGCCAGGGCGGCGTGTTCAACGGCTTCTATGTGGCGATGGTGCGCGTCGGCGAGCTCACCGGCCGGCTCGATGAAGTGTTCCTGCGGCTCTTCCATCACCTCGAGTTCGAGAAGCTGATGCGCGACCAGGTGCGCAGCGCGCTGCGCTACCCGAGCTTCGTGGTGGCGGTGATGGCGGTGGCGATCGTGGTGCTCAACGTGTTCGTGATCCCGGCGTTCCAGAAGGTGTTCGACGGCCTGGGCGCCGAGCTGCCGCTGATGACGCGCATCCTGATCGGCTTCTCGCGTTTCATGGTGGCGGGCTGGCCGTACATGCTGGCGGCCGGTGTGCTCGGCGGCCTCGGCCTGCGCGCCTGGCTGGCGACCGAGCAGGGCCGCTACCTGTGGGACCGCACGATGCTGCGCCTGCCGATCGGCGGCAAGATCGCCCGCAAGGCCACGCTGGCGCGTTTTGCGCGCAGCTTTGCGCTGGCGCTCAAGAGCGGTGTGCCGGTGGTGCAGGCCATGACGGTGGTGGCGCACACGGTTGAGAACGCTTTTGTCGCCCGCGCGGTCGAGAAGATGCGCGAGGGCGTCGAGCGCGGCGACAGCGTGCTGCGCACCGCGGCCGCCAGCGGCATCTTCACGCCGGTGGTGCTGCAGATGATCGCGGTGGGCGAGGAATCGGGCGCGCTCGACGAGATGCTGTCGGAGGTGGCCGACTTCTATCAGCAGGACGTCGAGTACGAACTGAAGACGCTGTCGGCGCAGATCGAGCCGATCCTGATCATCTTCCTCGGCGTGCTGGTGCTGGTGCTGGCGCTCGGCGTGTTCTTGCCGGTGTGGGATCTGGGCAAGGCCGCGGTCAAGCGCTGAGTCGGCCTCAAGCAGGTGTCGCATCGACCGATAACGACAGATTCGGGAACAGGCCGGTGGCGGTGCCGCTGTTCTCGACCAGACCCGCGTCAGCGGCGTTCAACATCGCATCAGGCGGGCATGCCGCCACGCGCTGCCGATAAGGATGCTGGTTCATGAAGCAGGAAAGGTCGGATGAACAGGGGCTTCACGCTCATCGAGCTGGTGGTGGTGATCGCCATCGTGGCCGTGCTGGCGGCGGTCGCGCTGCCGCGGTTCGCGAGCCTGCAGCGCGATGCGCGCGTCGGTCACCTGACGTCTGTGCGCGGCGCGGTGGCGGCAGCCTCGACGCTGGCGCGTGCAAAGGTGCTGACCCGCAACGGGCAGCCCGACTCGTCGCCGTGCGCGGGCGGCGGCCGTGCCGACAACCGGCCCTCGGGCGCCGGCACGCTGTGCACGGAAAACGGTTTGATCGCGCTGTGGAACGGCTATCCGGCGACGCTGGCGATCTTGCCGACGGAGGGCGACGAGCCGCCGGGCATCGTCTCGGCCGCCGGCCTGGGCACGGTGTTCCGCCCCACGCTGGCCGAGTTGCGCAGCGAAGGCTATGCCGTGTCGGTGAGCGGTCCGACCACCACGATCGCGCGCGCCGACGCCAGGCATCCGGCGCTGTGCAGCTTCAGCTACACGCAGGCACCCGCCGCTGGTTCGGCGGCCACGATTTCCTCATTGCAGACGGCCGGTTGCTGAGCCCCGGTCTCGCCCGTTCGCACCCATCCATCCACCTTCGGAGCTGCGCCATGCATGCACGCACACAACAAGGCTTCACGCTGATCGAACTGGTCGTCGTGATCATCATCCTGGGCGTCCTGGCCGCCGTCGCGGTGCCGCGCTTCATCGACCTGTCGGCCGACGCACGCAATGCGTCTGCCAAAGGCGTGGCAGGCTCGATTGCGTCCGGCTCGACGATCAACTTCGCCGCCAAAAGCGCGGGCAACAGCTCGGCCGTGACGCTCAGTGCCGCCAACGTTTGCACCGTCGCGCTGTTGCAGCCGTTCGCCGCGGGCGTGACGTTGCAGACCACCGTACCGACCGCGGACGACCAGTTCCAGATCGCCGGTACCGGCGACTGCAGCGCCGCCGTCGCCACCGTGACCTGCACCGTCAAGCCGAACGGCAGCGGCGTCGCGACGCAGAACGCCGTGGTGTTCTGCGCCCGCTGACCGGCTTTGAGCGGCGGCGCCGGACGTGTGCGGTCGGCTCGGGCCCAGCAGGCGAGCGCCGCGCGGCTACACGCTGGCCGAGCTGATCCTGGTGCTGCTGATCACCGGCATCCTCGCCGTGGTGGCGGTGCCGCGCCTGCTCGACACCAGCCAGTTCGCCGGGCGCGGCGCGCGCGATTTCATCGCCACTGCCCTGCGTGACGCCCAGAAGGCGGCGATCGCGATGCGGCGCAACGTCTGCGTCGCGATCGGCAGCACCGGCTTGGCCGTCAGCCATGCCTCGGCCGGCGGCAATGCGCAGGTGTGCGCGGCGGCCAACAGCATGACGAACCCGGTCAACGGCCTGCCTTACAGCGACGCCGCCAACGCCTACCTCGGCGGTGCGAGCGTCGGCAGCGCGGCCAGCGTGATCTTCGACGCCCTCGGGCGTCCCTTGTCGAGCGCCGGCGTGCCGAGCACCTCGACCCTGAGCATTTCGGTCAGTGGCAACAACCGTGCGATCACCGTCGAGCCCGAAACCGGCCTGGTGCGCTGAGCGCCGGCAGCCGCGGCGGCAGCGCGGGCTGAGCCTGATCGAACTGGTGTTTTTCATCGCGCTGGTCGGCTTCGCCATCGCCGGCGTGCTGGTGGTCTACAACCAGGCGGTGCGTGGCAGCGCCGACCCGCTGGTGCGCAAACAGGCGCTGGCGGTGGCCGAGTCGCTGCTGAGCGAGGTGCTGGCGCAGCCGTTCAGTTACTGCGATCCGCAAGACGCCGCCAACGACCCGCTGGCGCCACCGGTTTCCACGGCCGTGTGCATCGGCGGCGCCGTAGCGTCGCAAGACAACGGCGGCGGCACGCTCGGCCCCAGGCCGTCGACCGAATCGCGCGGCTCGGCCAGCGACCCGTTCGACAACGTCGCCGACTACAACGGCTTCAGCATGAACGCGGGCATTCAAGGCTTCGACGGCGTCGCCATCGGCGCGCTCGGTGGGGCGCCCATGGCGGCGCCCCACCGGCCCGGATCGGAGATGCCCAGCGGCCCGAGATCCTTGACCCGCCACTTGTCCATGAAGCCCGGCCGCTTGCCGGTGTGCTCCATGATCGCCCCGACCACGGTGGCGATCCCGATCAGCATCAGACCGCCGTCCATCAGGCTGTCCAGCACTTGGCCGACGCCTTCGAAAACGCCCACGCCCGCGTCGCTCCCCGGCGACCCGCTGAAGATGCGCAGCAGCAGGGTGATGCCGTGCACCGCCAGCAACACCAGCAGCCCGGCCTTGACCGCGAACAGCCAAAACGGAAACAGCTCCGGCCCGATCAGCGCCTGCGGCCCCTTGCGGTAGCGCGCGGCGACGACCAGCGGATGGCCCATGGCGTGCAGGATCGCCAGGTCTTGCGCAAACGGATTCAACTTGCCCGCA
>ENA-OFCE01000641-OFCE01000641.1-metagenomes-genome-assembly--contig:-NODE-641-length-21849-cov-7.392585_pt1 | contig 21849 bp, 19 predicted proteins | sample MGYA00153388_OFCE01 | MGnify analysis MGYA00153388
GGAGCGTTAGCTCCGTCGAAGGGGACCTAGGGTCCCATAGCGAAGAACAAAGTGCAGTAGCATTTTGTTCCTATTTGTATAAGAACGAGGTTTACACCTGTTGAGGGTAAGGAATGTCAACAGCAGCCTGCCGGTCTTCGCTGCTTAAAGGGGCAACAACGCTCTTGATTTTGTAATGCAGTGTTCCCGTAGGAACTTCAATGCGTACCTGTTGATCTACGTTTTTTAGCAGCAGTGCTTTTCCCAGAGGGGAAAGGCACGATGCACAATCCACATGCAGAGCGGGATTTTTTGTGTAGGGAAAAATAATACGGTATTTGTAGGTTTCCAGGTCGGTGGTATCCTCAACCTCCACATCACTGCCAATAATAACAAAAGGACAGTGGTCCGTTCCTTCCGTTCGTATCTCAACATCCTGCAGAAAGGAACTAATGGCACTTTTGTAGTCTTTGAAAAAATCATCAATGTTCATGCCTTCTTCGATGTTTTCAGCATAGTAGGCTTTGATGAGTGCTTCCTTCTCCTTTTCAATCTGTGCTACATGATCCAAAAGATAGTCATACATTCTCTTTGTAATTGATTTACACATTTCCATCTCCCTTTATAAATTATTTTACATTTAATGGTATATCCTGAAATAAGCAACAAGGCACCCCGTAGAGAGTTCTACGGAATGCCTATGGATATAGACTAACATAAATGTTAATGGTTGTCAATTGTGGTGGGTGTTTCCATTTAATAGTAGAGTGGAAATAAAATGGGATTGGTTGAAATTAATAACAGCATATGGGTTTTATTCATATCATTGTAAGAAAATAGAAGAAGGATTTTTCTTTGAAAAATTACATGAAACTTTGATTGTTAGTCTCTATGTAACTCCTTTGCATGGGGTAATACCGGCATTCTGACACTTGTCTATACCCCTAATAATAAAAGCCACTAAATCCAAGCCTTTCACGTTGTATACATATACTCATGTACACCGGTGAAAAAAGCGATTTTCTACAGCATTTTAGATTCCCTACGGCTAGTGTTATGCAGAAAATCTTTCTTTTTTCACTGCTCTATGAATACTTTGTTTACTAAGTATACTTATATAGTATTCAATGACAGTTTTTAACCATAATATGGCTCATTGGATACTATAAAGTCTATGCATTTTAATAGTTAAGTTAACTGCACCAGGGGCAAAGTGTCTACCATTATACGGAAATTTCAATAGGAATTCTTTCATTCATATCAAGGTTAAAATGTCCATAGGGATTTATATGAGTATAGATAAGTGGTGTGAGCGCCCGGAAATCTTCTGGTGTCACGAGGTCATACCACTTCTTTTGTCGTAAGACTTCTTGAATTATATAAACCAGGCTACTCTGCAGGCCCCTGGCTGCAGCTTGATTGCTCCTGAAAGCTCCTATTTTTAAAACTATTATTTAAAAATAAAATTTTCAGTATAGGGTATAAGCAGATTTTTAAAAATTCTGTATGTTTAAGCATGCAGAAGCTAACACACCATAAATTGTATTGCATTCAAGGCCAATAAGTAGGCTAATTTTTAGGGATTATGCACTATAATTAAAATAACTATTAATGCTTAATACAACACAATTTCACCGGAATTACATATTTTCACAATTTTGACTACGAATGTGATATAATATATATGATGCTAATAAATTTAGCTTTATAGGTATTCTACAACCCAAATTTTTTAAGGAGTATGCGTATGAAATTGTTAAAAACTTTAATATTACTTATTTTTTTAATTCTATTCATGAGTATGATTGCATGTAACTTTAATAACTTTGACAAAACTTTAATAGAAGACAATAATAATCGAATTAAAAGTTTTATCGATGAAAAATTACAAAAAGAATTTAAAGGTAATATTAATATTGTAATTAAAAATAAATGTTATATAGATAATATTCTAATTACTTCTTATTCAATTAACAACGGCATGACAGGATATGCTATATTACAAAATGAAAAAGATGATATTTATATAATTAAAACATTCAATTATGGATTTAACATAGTTGATTATCCAATTATCACAACAGCGACAGGGAAATATTTGGTAGTAATTGGAAAAGAATACAATACAAAAGTTCAATCATTAAGGATTGAACTTGAAAATAATAAATTCGACTTTGAAATTAATAATGAACAATATTTTATAAAGTATTGTAATGTACCAAAAAACTTAAAGTCTTCTTATGGAGAGAGTTATGTTTTCCTTGATGAGAACAAAAATAATATAACTGGTATAGTAAAACATCTCCAAAATGATTTTTAATCATTAAAAAATGTCCAAAATCAAAAAAGGATGTCTTAATTTGAGACATCCTTTATAACTAAATATTTTTAATTAACATAAAAGTTTGCATAGACTGATGCTGTTGTGACTTTGCTAGCTATACTTGGATAGTTAGGTTGAATACTTATCCCAGCGGGGAAAGACACAGATACACTAGGAGCAGGTATACTCACGTATGAGCTTTCGTGTCCATAACTTCCTAATACTCCATAACTCAAACCAGAAGTTGATGGTACAAATAAAGAATAGCTCATATACCCTCTAAGTGCTTTTTTCTCATACCAATCTTGGCTGGATTTAGGAGTTACTTTCGAAGGTACTGTGTACTTAAATCCAGTTCCAGTTATTTCTTCTTTGAATGGAGCAGTAGTTTCATCTATTGTAACATTAGAACTTAAGAGCGTGGAACCACCATATATATCCATTAAATATTGATCATACTTTGCTATAAAGTAATAAGTATTTTGTATTTTTGTCGCTTTTGTATCATTTGATATAGCAAAAAGGTCTTCAACATTGTTTTCAGCTGGATATGATAACCATTCAAATCTGGAAGAAAGGCTATATGTATTTCCACTTACATAAGTTGCCCATACTTCAAGCTTTAGTGTTGCAGATACTACATATGTTTGATTGCTGTTATAACCATCGCCAAAACCATATGTACTTACTAAAGAGTTGTTTCTCATCAAGCTATCAGCTTTACGTTGTATCGATTTTGCATTTTCTTCTTTTGCATTTTTTAAGGCTTCCTGCTCAGAAATTTTTGTTTTAACTGTTGATATAACTTTTTCTTCTAATGTATTTTTGTCAACTTCAACCGTACTATCAACTTTATAGTATTCTTCGCTACGACTAACCAATTTAGCATCTTTGTACTTCAAAATTTCGCTGTCAGGTAGATCACTTATTAATTGCTGGTCAAATCCTATTCTTAACATATTATCTTTCACATTATTAATAGAATTTGGGTTTGATTCAGCATGTACAATAAGCGAAGAAAACATTAATACCCCCGCCAAAAACAAAGAAAAAATTTTTTTGGTCATAAAATTAATCCCCTTTCAATTTAGAGGGATACAGGAAGCTTTTTTAAATTTTGTGCATTTAAGCATTCGGTTATACAGTACACCATCAATTGTATTGCATAAAAATCTTTAAAATAGTCTGGATGCAACACAATTTCTTAACATATACCAAGATTAAGCTCTTTAAGCCTTAAGTTAAACGTACAATTTTTGTAAAAGTTGCCCGAATCCCTATATTCCATACATTAATTATATGGAATATTATAATTAATTTACCATATTTATACAAAAAATGCAACATATATTAATTGAAATGTAATATTACATGTTAAATGCAAATAATTTGATGAATCCTAGAAGACGGCAACAAGCACCTTCACAAAACTATAAGTTCAATAACCATCCGGAACTGGGTGAAGTAGAAATTCATCCAGGAGTAATACTGGAAATGCAAGTAGAACTCTATTATGCTGGTTTAAAGCAAACTTATAGGGATAATGTGGAGATCAAACCGAGATAGGCTCACTTTTTCAATCTATAGTAGCAAACGGAAGGAGGAAACGGATTGAAAAAATTTCTAAGCGTGTTACTATGCCTGGTAATTCTTATAGGGAGCATACCTGCTTACAGAGTTTTAGCACGCGATGCAGATGGAATATATTATGTTCCTTCTGCATAAATGCATAGTGAGTTATGTGAGAAGTGTCCTTAGGGTATTGTAGATTGAAAAAGTAAAAACCATAAATTGTTTGATATTTATTGACAATATATCGATCATCTATATATACTGTATATATAGATGATCGATATATTGCTTTTTGGGGAGATGAAAAATGAAAATCGATAAAAGTCTTATGTCAGGAAGTACCACGTTATTGATACTTGGCTTGCTGAAAAGTGGAGATATGTACGGATATCAAATGATAGAGGAATTGGATCGGCGTTCTCAAAATATTTTTACACTTAAAGCAGGGACACTCTATCCGATCCTGCACACACTGGAACAGCAGGGCATGATCGAGTCCTACGATGCGGAAATTGAAAGCGTAAGGCCCCGCAAGTACTATCGTATTACAAAAGCCGGCACTAAATTGCTGGAGGAGAAAAAAAACGAGTGGACAGCATATACAACTGCGGTTAATGAGGTGTTGGGAGGGCTAAACTATGCAGGCATCTGATAAATGTGTACAGGAGTTTTTACAAACGGTTTGTAAACAAATTCGCTTTAAAGGTATCCATAAGGATATAGTAGGAGAGCTTTCAGGTCATATTGAAGATCAAAAAAACCAATACATAAAACAAGGCCTTGACGAAGCAGCGGCGGCCGTAAAGGCAGTGGAGCAGATGGGTGATCCTGTCTTGATAGGCAAACAGTTGGATAAGGCCCATCGGCCCAAGACGGAATGGTCCATACTGTCACTGGCCTTGCTTCTGGTTATAATCGGGGGAGGTGTACAATTCCTTCTATCCGGAGTGAGCGCATACAGTTCGGATGCCTTTTCCCGCTTTCTTCTATATGCACCTGTGGGAATTGCTTCGTTTATTTGTGTATACTTTTTTGATTACACATTGCTTGGGCGCTATTCAAAACTTGTGTATTTCTTGCTGATAGGAGTTACCATCGGGGGTTTTATGTTTCTTAGCAGGCAGTGTGGAGCCTACAGGCATGTATATTATTCTGCACTGCTCTTTATCCCTGCATTTGCCGGAATCATTTATGGTTTTAGAAACAAGGGATATGTAGGCATTATTGCTTCGGGCATGTTTTACGCGGGAGCTGCTTTACTGTGCCTTCTGGGGTCTAGCTTTTCCGGTTTTTTCCTGCTTACGGTCTCTTGCTTGATTGTTTTAACGGTAGCTATTAAAAAAGGTTTTTTCGGTGGAAGCAAAAAGGTGGGCTTCGCTATTGTATACATTCCGGTGGCAGCCGTGCTGTTGTTTATTATAGTAAGCAATCCCTCTCTACTTGGAGAGCGGTTTTCTATTATGGGATATATGTATCTTACGGTAAGGCGGCTGGTTGATTCTTCACAGCCTTGGGGCGAAGCTGTGATGGATGGAAAGTTTGCCGGTATGGGTATTGACCAATTTCTGCCGGGTTGGTCCACTGATTTTTCACTCACCTATATCATTGCCCGTTTGGGATATGTCCCTGGGCTGGCCATTGTTGCTGTGTTATTGATTCTTATTGTGCGTATATTTATTTCAGTAATAAAGCAAAAAAATGCTTACGGCTTTCTGGTGGCCTTTTCGGCTTGCCTTGCAATAACGGGGCAGACGGTTTTTTATGTTCTTTCCAATCTGGGTATCATAGCGCCCTTTGCAGGCATTTTACCCTTTATCTCCTTTGGTCGTATAGGCTTTGTAGTCAATATGATCCTTGTGGGGCTGCTGCTTTCCGTATATCGGCGGACGGATCTTGTGAAAGACAGGCTGGGAAATAAGGTTTACAACCGGCGGGTATTTACAGTGGCAGATGGAAAGCTTATTATTGATTTAGGTATGATCGTTTCAGGGAATACCAAGAAAGAAAAAGATGAACTTATTCAGAAATAATTTCATCAGAACAGGGAGGGAATCAATTCCCTCCACTCCTTGGCCCTGGCCTCAAACCCGATGACAGGCAACCTGATGTCCGTTTCCTACATCGAGAAGCTCCGGAACAGCTTGACGGCAAATATCCTCAGCAAATGGACACCTTGTGTGGAATCTGCAGCCGGAGGGTGGATTTGCAGGGCTGGGGATATCGCCTTTAAGAATCATTCGCTGCCGCTTCAGCGTGAGGTCCGGAATGGGAACAGCGGACAAAAGTGCCTTTGTGTAGGGATGAAGAGGGTTAGAAAATAATTCATCCCGCGTCGTCAGCTCCACAATCGTTCCCAGATACATAATAGCAATTCTCGAGCATAAATGTTCCACTACGCTCAGATCATGGGAAATAAAAAGGTAGGAGAGCCCCCTCTGTTCCTGCAAATCGCTGAATAAATTGATGATTTGCGCTTGAATGGAAACATCCAAAGCAGATACAGGCTCATCAGCAACAATAAAATCCGGATTCAGCGCCATTGCTCGGGCAATTACGATACGCTGCCTTTGTCCGCCGGAAAACTCATGAGGAAACCGGTTGCTGTAATAGGGAGCCAGGCCGCATAAGGAAAGAATCTCCTGAACCTTCTCATGGACGTCTTCCTTTGCAGCAAGGCCATGTTGAAGAAGGGGTTCCCCAATGGCATCCCCGATTCTCATGCGCGGATTCAAAGAACTATAGGGGTCCTGGAAAATGTATTGCATTTTAGGGCGAAGTTTTTGCAGCTCCCTTTTGGGGGCTCCGTGAATATCAATACCCTTAAAAAGTACCTTTCCCGCAGTTTTATCATTCATTCTGAGGATGGTTTGGCCAATGGTTGTTTTACCGCTGCCGGACTCTCCGACAAGTCCGAAGGTTTCTCCCTTTCCAATGGTGAAGCTGACTCCGTCAACAGCTTTTACATGACCACGCGCTTTACCAAACAACCCACCGGATATGGGGAAATACTTTTTTAAGTCCGTTACTTCCAACAATGCTTCACTCATCTGAAAACTCCTTATTCATAAAGCCAGCAGGCCGTTTGATGTCCATTGGAATCGATCGTAAACCGAGGCGCTTTATTTTTACAAATATCCATGCAATGCTCACACCGGTCACTGAAGTAGCAGCCTTCTCCCAGTTCCATTATATTGGGAACCTGGCCCTGTATGGAATAGAGGCGTTTTTTACGCTGGCCGATGGTAGGCTTTGACTTTAGCAGGCCGCGTGTATACGGATGCTTGGGATTTTGGAACAGTTCCAGTGCGGAGGCCTGTTCAATGACTTTTCCCGCATACATGACCACCACATGGTCGGCGATTTCCGCTACGATTCCCAGGTCATGGGTAATGAGCAGAATGGACATATTGAACTCTTCTTTAATCTGACGGAGGAGATCCAAAATCTGCGCTTGAATGGTTACGTCCAGAGCCGTAGTGGGCTCATCGGCAATTAGCAGCTTTGGCTCACAGGAAAGAGCAATGGCAATCATAACTCTTTGAAGCATGCCTCCGCTCAGCTCGTGGGGATAGGCGTGAATGACTTCCTCAGCCCGGGGAATTCCAACCTTTTTAATAAGTTCAATGGACTGCCGGTACGCTTCCTTTTTACTAAGGGCACGGTGTTCCATCAGGGGTTCAATCATTTGCTGTCCAATGGTAAGAACGGCATTCAATGAAGTCATGGGCTCCTGGAAGATCATAGCGATGTCATTGCCCCGCAGGCTTCGCATCTCATCCCGATTCAGGTCCAAAAGGTTCCTGCCGTTAAAAAGAATTTTTCCGTCTACAATCTTACCCGGTTCACTAATCAGCCGCATAATGGAGAGGGAAGTGACACTTTTACCGCAGCCGGACTCACCCACTACGCAAACGGTTTCTCCCGGCTGGATGGAAAAGCTTACGTCATCCACGGCTTTACCCACCTCTTTATCAACATAAAAGTAGGTTTTTAAATTTTTTATTTCCAGTAAGGGTTCTGCCATAGCTGCTTTACCTGCCTTTCAATTTCGGGTCCAGTGCGTCCCGCAGCCCATCACCCAATAAATTAATGGAAACCACTGTAAGGAAGATCGCAATCCCCGGTGGAACCCAGAGCCAGGGCCGTTTTTGAAAATCGATCAAATTATTGGCAGCATCGATCATGTTTCCCCAGGAGGGTGTCGGTGGGATAACGCCGAGCCCGAGAAAGCTTAACACCGATTCGCTCAGGATGGCACCTGCTACATTGAGAGTGGCTACTACCAGCAAAAGCGGGGCTGTATTGGGAAGCAAGTGATTAAAGATTTTCCGTCGGTCGCTTAACCCAAGTACTTCCGTTGCCTGCATAAAAGGCTGTTCTCTCAGCGTAAGGATTTGTCCCCGTATCAGCCGCGCCAATCCGGGCCAGCCCACCAAACTGAGCATCAGCATAACAACATAAATACGGTAGTTGCCGGGGACCTTCCATTCGGACAGGATTGCACCGATAATGATCAACAGGGGAAGCCCTGGAATGGACATTAATATATCGGCCAAACGCATGAGCAGATTATCGACAATACCGCCATAAAAACCGGATATGGCACCTAAAACTGCTCCCAACAGGAGCGACAGCACCATGGAGGCAATTCCTACAGTCAGTGAAATCTTTCCGGCCAGCATCAACCGGGTAAGGATGTCTCTTCCCAGGCTATCCGTTCCCAGCCAATGCTGTGGACTTGGAGGCTGTTGGATAAGCGCCACATTGACGGAACCGGAAACATAGGGTGAGAAAATGGGTCCGATAAAGCTGAACAAAAGCATGAATATAAGGAAAATAAGTCCGCCGATGGCAAGCTTATTTCGAGTCAACCGGCGAAAGGCTTGCTGCCAGAGAGATTCAGGCCTGATTACCGAGTGCTTTATTGTGTTTTTTTCTACTTCCAACATGCGTGTCCCCTCACTTTCCTTTTATTTTAATCTGATTCGCGGGTCTGCTGCCGCATACAAAATATCCGCGAGAAAATTCCCTACCACGGTTAAGAACGAAAGTAACATTGTAAATGCCATCAATACCGGATAGTCACGGAAACTGAGTGCTTCAAGTTGAACCCGCCCTACGCCGGGCCAATTGAAAATCTGCTCCGTAATGATGGCCCCCGAGAATAAACCGGGCAGCTCAAAACCCAGCAAAGTGATGGCAGGGAGGATGGCGTTTTTTAAAGCGTGCTTAAAAATAACAGCCTTTTCTTTCAAGCCTTTCGCCCTGGCTGTACGGATAAAGTCCAACCGTATTACATCCAGCATACTGGTGCGGAAATACCTTGTAAGTGAGCCGATACTTAAAAGGGTAAGAATGGTGACGGGCAGAACCATATGCCGGGCTACCTCCATGAGGTGAGCAAAGCCCGTTGAATTACTGCCGGTGTCAATCATTCCTCCGATGGGCAGAAGCTTCAGATCCACAGCAAACACTTTAATCATAAGGAGTCCGAGAAAAAACGAAGGAAAGGACATCGCTGCGAAGACCCCCAGCGTCACCAGCCGGTCAAACCACGAGTGCTGCTTTAATGCCGAAAAAACTCCTATGAGTAAGGCGATTGACCAGGTGAGGAGCAGCGTAACAATCGCGATCATAAAGGAATTCCATATAAATTTGTTTAATAGTGATGTAACCGGTTCCTGGTACTTTAAAGAAAAACCGAAGTTTCCGGTGAAAACGTCTTTTACCCAAATGAAATAACGCTGTATGATAGGCTTATCCAGTCCATACATCACTTTCAGCTCATGAGCCCGTTCCGGCGTTAATTTCGGGTTTGAGTCGATATAATCGCCAGGCAGCAAGGCAAACAAAAAGAATACGATGATGGAAACTCCGATCAAAGTGGGAATCATCTGCAAAAACCTGCGCAGAATATATTTTTTCATGATTTTACCCCCCTAAAAATGTCTAGCCGGAGGCTAGACATTTTTTTCTGAGTATTTTTATTTTACGGATTGATTTTTAATTTCGCCAGACTGGCAGAGATTCCATTATAATTGTCAATGTCCAATCCCTGAATTCGGCTGTTATAGGCTGCTACACTCTTTCTGTAGCTCAGGAGGACCACAGGGGGATCATCGGTTAACTCCTTATAGAGTTCCTTATAAATTGCTTTTCTTTTCTCGATATCCGTAGTGCTTACACCTTCGGCGATCAACTTGTCGGCCTTCGGATTCGAATATTTTGCTGAATTTTCCGGGTGGGTGGATGCAAATTCTGCAACAGCGTCATTAGGGTCCGATAACATGGAGGTGGATACCGCTGCAAAGTCATAGTTTCCTTCCTTCAATTTTGCAACCAATGCGTTGAAGTCCATAACCTCCGGGTTCAGTACGATGCCCAGTGCCTTATAGTTTTCCTGAGCGATGGGAATAAATTCATCATCCTTTGCCCTGGTTAAATAGCTGATTTTTAATTTCTGTCCATCCTTTTCACGGATGCCGTCAGCGCCTACTTTCCAACCGGCCTGATCCAAAAGCTGTTTTGCCTTTTCCAAATTATATTCATATTTGTTGATACCTTCTTCCGTATAGGACCAGGATAGGGGAGAAGTCGGTACATTGGCTACCTGACCATATCCTCTGTACTTTGCATCTACATACTTCTGACGGTCCAGTCCGTGGATCAGCGCCTGTCTGACCAGTTTATCCTTTAAGTACGGTTTTTTATTATTGATGTAAACAAAGGAAAAAACATTGGCTGTAGAAATTCGGATGTTGGCAAAGCCCAGACTCTTTAACTGTTCGATGCTGTCGCTGTTTGCAGTAAAGCCGTCATAGTCGGTTTCTCCGGTCTGGAACAGTTGGAAGTTGGTTGCTTTATCCGTCACTTTATAGATAAGATGCTCTACTGCCGGTTTTCCTGCAAAGTAGTTTGCATTTGCTACATAACGGATCTCCTGGCCGGGTATGTACTTTTCAAATTTATAGGGTCCGGCACCTAATGGTGCTGGGTACAATTTTTTCAAGTAATCAAGCTTACCCTTTTGATAGTCTTTTCCGTAGTATGCCTTAGGTAATACGGTACTACCCAGAAGAAGCAAGCTTTGAGCATTGATTTTTTCAGTGGTAATTTCAATTGTCTGTGGATCAATCACTTTAATTCCTTCGATGGAAGTGGCATTTCCTTCCTTATAGTTCTTACCGCCCTTTATAAAGGCCTGGGAAATATCGTTGTACCCACTGTATGCAGGGTCATGCAAAAGTGTAAGGGTAAACGCAACGTCCTCAGCAGTTAACGGTGATCCGTCACTGAATTTCAATCCCTTTTTCAAATGAAAGGTATACTTTAGCTGGTCGGAAGAGATTTCCCAGTGTTCAGCAAGGATTGGAATCGGTTTGCCTTCTTTATCAAGACCTACTAAGGAAGCAAAAATCGGATCGGTGGCATTGCCGTCCCAGCCGTTGTCATAGAAAAACGGGAGAAAAACTCCTCCAGGGGCAGATATGCCGGCAACAAAAGTATCTTTGCGATTTTTAGCCTGATCTGGATTCTTAGCTGGATTTGATGCTTGAATGATTTCTTCCCTACCGTCCTGCACTTTGGGTGCTGTTGTCGCTGTAGGTTGGTTTACTGTGGGGGACTGGCTGGAGGAGCAAGCCGATAATAAAAAACTGCTGATGATAACAAAAATGATTGAATGTAATGCCTTTTTTTTCATAAATTACACCTCACTATTATATGTATGCATGAACCATAAATTAATAACCTAGTATTTCGATAAATTTTATGGGTTTTAAAAGTATACTATACCAATATGTTTGCTTTGTCAATACTTGGAATAGATAAATATATAAGTATTATTCCAGGCTCAATGGAGAGGGACCCGGAAGAACGTACAAAAACAAAGCCCTGGGTTTCCCTAGGGCATCGATTCTGCGAGTGTATTTATTTTTCATTGGCTATGCTATCAATGGCTCCATGCTTGAATGAAGTAATTTGCATCATTAATCAAGGCTTCTTTAGCTCTTGTGCTTACCTTATCCGCATGCGCCTTATTATCTAAATGCTTTATGAAGTCCTCCATATGCTTTGCTGCCTGGTCGGATTTGCCCTTATCGATAAACTTCTCTGCCTGGTCGAGGCTGTTTGTAATTTGAGTTAATAATGGCTCTTGCAGTTCTCCAGCCACTTTGTATCTTTCAATAAGTTGTCGCACAGAGCTTATGCCGGTAGTTACGGTAAACTGGAGTGTATTCTCCAGCGTATTACCCGCTTTATCACAGGTGATTAATGAAGCTGTCCAGGTCCCGGTCTTGCCAGCCATGTCCAAATCCGCTTCAAACGCATTGGAAGTAACAGGAATGACTGAATCCATAATTACAACCTTGGTGGATAACAACTCCGGAGTATTGTTCCAAACTCTAAGTTTTAAAGGTAGATAATCCTCGAAGGAGCCTTTGTCAGGAAGTGAATTTCCATTAACTTCAAGACTGAATGAAGGTGCCGGATATACTTTTACAGTTGCCACGGCTGTAACATCGGATTTAAAAGCTGAATCGCAAATTGAATCATAGACTGTGCCGTAAACGGTAAAGGTTCCCTCCTGCGCATACTTTCCGGCCTCGATAGGATCCCATAGTACCGATGTGCTGTGGGTACTTCCACTGGTATAGGTTGCAGATACCGTGTCTGGGAGTGCAGGGGCTATTCCCGCCACCGTGTCAATATTTACAGGTGCTATGGACTGAATAGCCGCAAGAGGCGCGTGTGTAACAGGTGCTGTAGAGTATTCGTCAGCGCCAATGTCCTTGATTGTTCTGGGCTGACCGTCCATATCATCCGTTACGTAGGAATATGTACCTGAAGCTGCGTCGATAGCAGGGCTTGTGCCGGAAAGCCTGTATAATTCACCTGAAGCTGCAAGCTGAGGGTCTATAACATTAATTTCGCTGGGTTCTTTGGATATTCCGACGACAGCGGAGCCAGTGGCATAGGCGGTATTCCCCTGCCATAGTGTGTTTTCAGAGCTTATCTCGTCAAAGAGCGTGCCGGTGGAGCCTTGGAAGATATTATCGGCGATCTTGGTGTCGATGGGAGGATAGATTTTGCCGCCGAGTGTAAGTCCTTTTGCACAATCAATAATGGTATTGAAGGCTACTTCCGCACGGTATTGCCTCCAGTGCCCATTCAGCGGACCGGAGGTATCTACGGCGCCGCCGTTTAATACGATGGCTGTTCCTGTAAGCCCTATAAAGACATTGTTATAGTACTTGTGATCCTGTCCGAATGCCCGGATACCTGCCGTATTTGCCTTAACTCCATCGGAGATGAAATAGTTTCCATATACGCTATGACGGTTACCATGCCGGGATGTACATTCCCCGCTGACATTCCGGAAGGTATTGTACCTCACGGTTAAGTCGCATGCCTTTAAGGAGATGCATTCATTTTCTCCATCGGTATTTTCAAACAGGTTGTTTTGAATGATGGTGTAGCCGCTGGACATGGAGATTCCGCTCAAGCCTACACGAATGGTTTCGTAGCCGTTCCCTGTACCTGGGTAGAAGTTTTTGAAATAATTCAGTTCTACCACATCATATTGGCTGACCTGGGTGCTGCTTCCATGGATTGCCAGCATTTGTCCCATTTCATGCTTTTCCTCGAAAATATTTCTGTCAATGCGGTTGTGGTGGCTGTTTGCACCTTGGATCAGCACATATTTGTTATCCACTCCCGGTTTTTCCGTTGTGCGTAAACGGCACTTTGTTATACGGATATTGTTGCAACTGTTTAACTTGATACCTACAGTTACACTGCTGGTAATTTTCATACCCTCGATGGTAATGTAGGAGCAGTTGGAAAGGTCAAATTTTGCAGGACCTGCCAGCACAGCCTGGTCTACATTTTTTGCCCGGATTATGATGTTCCTATCGGCAGTTCCGTTCTTGCCGGAGATTGAATTAATGGTTCCATTGTAAGTACCGTCTGCCAACTCGATAATATCACCGGGCTGTGCGCTGGCTATGGCGGAATTCAGCTCGGAGATGGTGGATACCGGTAGTAGGTTACCTCCCGGACCGCTCAGTGTGGAAATGGCATCTGCCCCGTAAACGGTATTAATGTCCGTTGTTCCCAAAACAAAGACTGTGCTGATGATCACCATAACAGTCATAACGAATGCCAATGACTTTCTCATATTACTCATACTTTTACCTCCCATAATATTGTTTGTAAGGATGCTAACAGGTACATTACAGGAGCTAGGAAGTATTCATATAACACACCTCACAGTACCCGATAAATTAAAACAAGACTGCATTGCGAATAAAACCTGACGATTTCTCAAGAAGGTAGCCTCCTTTAGGAAAGTCCGTATCCCATTTGATGAAACAATGTCACTTTATTGCTTTACAGCCATAGTTTTTGGCATTAGCGGATCATACTTCAAATTAAATCCGAAGATTTTAATGCTGCTATGCAGAACGAAAATTAGCCATAAGAAAATATTTTCGCATCTACTCATGTTGAATAAATTTGTACTACTTATTGCTATAAAAATTGTTAAGTTTATATAAATTGTAACATAAATAATAGCATCGTACCCAGAAAAATACAAGTTCAATTTCTTACACTCCATGATTTTGGGGATGTTTCTCAAATGTTGGAGAAATAAAAAAATATAGCGAAGGAAAGGATTATACCTGGACGTGTCCTATAAAGATATTCCAATTAGTATAGCATGAAACTATGATTATTAGGTTTTATATAACCCGGTTAAATAAGTAATGTAATAGTCTGTAGGAAGAAGTTAAGAAGTATTCCTGTTATATGGAAGAGGGTCCATTTCCCCTAAAGTGAAATAAAAAGGCAAGGCAGCCGGAATATTCACGGATTGCCTTGCCTTAATTTTTATGTCTATTACAGAGATTCGGAATAAATTCTGGATACCAGTTCCTCGGTAGCCTTTACCGGAGACATTCCCAGCAGAAGGTCGAGACTCGGTGTTGTAAATGCCAGTTTTGTAAGCTTCGCAACATCGGCCTGGGTGTAGCCCAGGGTAGAAAGAGTATCCTTGATTCCCACGCTGGACAGCCATTTCTTTACACCGGCAGCAGCTTTTTCCGCTTCTGACGCGTCGCCGGTCAATCCGGGAACCAGAGGTGCAAGAACATCGCTGAGGACAGCGCCGCAGGCCGGGTAGATATTCCGGACAATGGAGGGAAGAAGGACTGCCAGTCCCAAACCGTGAGCAAGATCCGGTTTTACTGCACTTAAGGGGTGCTCCAGGGCATGGGTCAGGTGCAGCATTCCATTATCGAAGCAAATGCCTGCAATCAGGGATGCATAGAGCAGATAATATCTGGCTTCCAAATCTTCACCGTTTTCCAGGGCCTTCGGGAGATACCGTTCGATGAGACGAACGGTTTCCTTTGCCAGCATAATGGTGTAAGGGCTGGCAACGACGGTCGTACATGCTTCGACAATATGATTGATGGCATCGACGGTGGTATAGGTAGTTTGATTGGCGGGCAGCCCTGTCATGAGTTTGGGGTCGTCAATGGCGTACAGGGGATAGGATATATCATAGGCAATCGCTGGTTTATATTCTTTCTCAAGAATGCTGACTACTGCAAAACGGTCTACTTCAGTTCCTGTTCCATGGGTTGTGTTGATGGCAATCAGCGGAAGGGCTTTTTCCGGTGTGAACTTGTATTCATACAAATCAGCCGTAGTGTGCTGCGGATAATTCACCATGATGGCAACACTTTTTGCCGCATCGATAGGACTTCCGCCGCCGATACCGATAACAGCTTCGGCACCGAAGCTCCGCGCCATTTCCGTAGCTTCATCAACATCAATGGAAGAGGGGTTCGGAGAAATTTTGTTGTAGAGAGTCCAACGGATACCATTTTCAGCACAGGCCTTTTCAACATAATCCCAGGCTCCCGTTGTCTTATAGGCAGCTTTTCCGGTTACTGCAATGATTTTGGTTACGCCCATTTTCTTCAGTTCCTTCGCAATGTCAAACATTTTTTCCATTGCACCTACTCCGAGGTAAGCCGTTGTCTTGCAGCGGATTTCTCTTACCTGATCAATCGGTATTGTTTTTTCCCACATAAATATTACCTCCTACCACAAAAATAGATAAAATATGATTTGATCTTTCCACTAACAATTGAAAGGAAAGATGCTGAGTTTGTTAAATGTTTATCAAACTTAGTATAGTATAAATAAGAAAATTTGTGAAGGAAAATTCTATAGAAAATAATTTGGAAGAAAGTGGAACATTAATAGGTACGGTAAAAATTGGCGAAGGGAGGGATAAAGATTCTTAGGAAATTATTGGGAAATAGGGTGTTGCAAATGAAATAGAGCTTATGAAATTTATTTGAATTTTTAAAAAAATAAAGAGGAGAAACAGAAAAAATATCGAATAGTAAATATATGTAAAGGAGAGGATGCCTGAAAACGAACGTAATTTTTGTGGGAAATTTAGTCATATTTACTAAAATTCAAAGTATTAATGATACTGTCATCTTAGTTTCAGCAAAGAACAACAGCATCGTGTCCACTTGATTAATTAATGAGGGGGAATACTTATGAAGGACTATACCACTGAGAAAATACGAAATTTGTGTTTGATGGGTCATGGCGGTGCAGGAAAAACCACCCTTGCAGAGGCCATGATGTTTAACACAGGAGTGCTTGACAGGTTTGGAAAGGTAGCAGACGGAACTTCTACGCTTGACCATGATCCGGAGGAAATTAAAAGAAAGATTTCCATCAGTACAGCCATAGGGCCCTACGAGTGGAAGGATTATAAGGTAAATATAATTGATACTCCCGGATATTTTGACTTTGTCGGAGAAGTTAAACAGGGACTGCGGGTTGCAGATGGTGCTGTTATCCTTGTTTCGGCAAAGAGCGGAATCGCAGTAGGTACTGAAAAGGCATGGGAGTATGTCAGGGAAGAAAAAATACCCAGAGTCATCTTCGTCAATAAGATGGATGACGAAAACGCCAACTTCTTCAACGTCTTGAATCAGATGAACGAAACCTTCGGGAAAAGTGTTGTCGCTTTTCAGGTGCCCATTGTAGAGGGCCAAAAGTTTGTCGGGTTTGTTGACATCATCGATATGAAAGCCAAAAAGTTTGAAAAGGATAAACTGACGGATGTATCCATCCCTGCAAATCTGCAGGATCAAATTTCAAAAATAAGAGACTCTCTCAATGAGGTCATCGCGGAAACCGATGAAGCTCTGATGGAGAAATATTTTGCCGGAGAAGAATTTACGCAGGAAGAATTTCATAAGGGCTTAAAAGTCGGGATTTGCGATGGTTCCATTGCGCCCGTATTCTGCGGCTCCTCCATCAATAATCAGGGAGTACAGCCTTTTATGGATGCCATCGTCGAATATATGCCCTGCCCCAATGACAATCCGGTAGTAAAAGGAAGAAAGCCGGATACCGAGGAGCGTATAGAATTCAAAGCAGATGCAGCAGGACCTCTTTCCGTCCTCGTTTTTAAAACAATTGCAGATCCCTTCGTAGGTAAGATTTCAATTTTACGTGTCTATTCAGGTACACTTAAGTCAAATACCCCTGTCTATAACTCCGTGAGCGAAAAACAGGAAAAAATATCGCAGATATTTATTTTACGAGGAAAAAAACAAATACCCGTTGATAAGCTGGTAGCCGGAGATATCGGAGCCGTTGCAAAGCTTCAGTTTACCAATACCAATGATACTTTATGTGAAGCGGGCAAACCCATTCTCCTGGATCCTATCGTTTTCCCTGAGCCTGCCATCTCTCTGGCCGTTGAACCCAAAGCCAAGGGGGACGAGGAAAAGATAAGCTCAGGCCTGCATCGGCTGCAGGATGAAGACCCCACCTTCAAGGTGACTACCAATACGGAAACCCATCAGACGCTGATCTCCGGAGTGGGTGAGCAGCATCTGGATATTATCGTAAGCAAGCTGAAATCGAAGTTTAACGTGTCCGTTAATCTGCTGGACCCAAGAGTTCCCTATAGAGAAACCATTCGTAAGAAAGTTAAAGTGGAAGGCAAGCATAAAAAGCAATCCGGCGGTCATGGACAGTACGGCCATGTCTGGATTGAATTTGAGCCGGGAGAAAAAGAGGAGCTTACCTTCGAGGAAAAGATCTTTGGCGGGTCGGTTCCGAAGCAGTACCATCCTGCGGTGGAAAAGGGCTTGCAGGAAAGTGTGCAAAAGGGAGTGCTGGCAGGGTATCCGGTAGTGAACCTGAAGGCGGTTCTAGTGGACGGTTCCTACCACGATGTAGACTCTTCGGAAATGGCATTTAAAATTGCCGCGCGCCTGGCTTACAAGAAGGGCTTGGTTCAGGCTTCTCCGGTTCTTTTGGAGCCTATTGCCCATGCGGAAGTTTATGTGCCGGAAAGCTACATGGGAGATATTATCGGTGACCTTAACAAGCGCAGGGGAAGAATCCTGGGGATGAATCCGCAGGATAACGGACTCCAGCAGGTGGTAGCCGAAGTGCCTCAGGCGGAGATGTTCAAATATGCCACAGATCTACGGTCCATGACCCAGGGAAGAGGATTCTTCAAGCTGTGGTTTGAACGGTATGAGGAAGCGCCGCCCATGGTAGCCCAGAAGGTAATCGAAGAGGCGAAGAAGCATATGACAGAGGATAATGGAGACGAATGATTAAGTTTCATAGAAAGGTGCTGCAAAATTTTGTGGCACCTTTTTTAAAATTTTTAGACAATCTTTACAATGGGGCGGGGATATAGTATATTTTATGTATAGATATTTTTCGTGTGACGTTGAATTGTGGAAAATTTTACATAAATTGAGTGAAATTGCATAATAGCTGAACAAGGGGGTTGAAGCGTATAATGGATAAGATGAGTCTGCTCAGTGTGGTGACAGTCTCCATTCCTGAAGAGATTTTAAGTATATATCTGTGTTTTTTAATTACAGGAGAAAAGTTTCATCTTTTTCTAGACGATAAAATAAATGTTATTAGATTAGCTATTGCAGTATCCCTTATGGTTACGTCTTCCGTTGTTTTGAGGGCTCTTTTACCTGAAATGGTTTTGTTTTTTTTAGTTAATATGTTAGTTATTGCAGTTATTTTTAAGTTTACCTATAAAATGAAATGGTATAAAGCTGCACTTAATTCATTAATTCTTTATGGTTTTCTTATGTCAATTGAAATTGTATATGCTCCTGTTTTTCTTACGATTGCTGGTATAACTATGGAACAATTGCAGAGCAGTGATAGCTGGAGAATTCTTTGTAGTATACCTATAAGGGGAATTCAAATTTTTCTCATTATTTCTCTTTGGAATTGGAACAAAGTGGTGTTTAATATTAAGGAATATAAGGAGGTAAGGGTTACTTTTTTTCTCTTTATGACACTATTATTATCAATAGAGCTTTTGTTTGTTCTAATATTTCTAAACAATTTCTCTGGTATGGCAAGCCATGTAAGATGGGTTTATATGGGCGGATTTAGTTTGTTTTCGGTCCTAAACTTTTCCTTATTTAAGTTGCTATCAGTTTTTACGAATGCAGTTGTACGTAGAGATTTAGCCGAGTATATTAATAGCAAAAGAGAAGCAAGATACACTGTGGAGTCTATTGAGGCTTTGCTGGAAAAGGGAGAAGTTGAAAAAGCGAAATACTTATGCAGAGAATATAATAAGTAACCCAAATGGAGGTGGTAATGTGAAAATGAAACTGTTAAACGCTGTTGGGGTTTTAGTAACTCTACTTGCAATGACTGTAGCGTCGCAGGCTTGCCTTATATTTCTCTATCAGCCAAAAGTGCCAAAAAGTTTTAGATAGCTAAATGAAGTTACCTAAAAGCCAAAGCCCTTCTTTACTTAGGAGGGCTTTGGCTTTTATTAAGTAAAATTATATTATCAATAATAGATTCTACTGTCTTAATATCCAGGTTATTTTCTTTTATCTTCTTTGCTAATCGCAAGAAATCCTCACTTTTTATAAAGCTCTCGATACCTGCCTCATAAGCAACCTTAGGACTCTCGGCAACGAAAGCCCCAGGATATTCCCCAGAATTGGTTAAACCTTTGTCGGATAAGTATGGTGAATCGGTAAGTCCGAATATAAAGTCCACAGGTACATTGTAGAATCTTGCTAGAGCCTTTACTGTGTCGATATCCGGTTCTCTGTCTCCAGATTCATACTTGGAAATGGATGTTCTACTTACTTTCAAATATTGTGCAATATCTTCTTGCTTCAGACATTTGCGTTCTCGCAGATACCTGAGTCTTTCCCCTAAAGATGACACCATACTCACCTCGCTTTCAATGCCTATAAACAAAATTTTATGATTCCTTAATCAATTTTGTTAGCAATAATTTTGTTGTTTTAGTTCTTATGTAATTAGCTGTGAAATGTATAACTACACACGATTCAATTATATTTGAAAATGAATTTAAACTCAACCCATTTGATGAATATATAGACAAATTTATATGGTTAAATATATATATCGTCCAAAACCTTCCAACACTTGAGTAAATATGTAGGAATTGTTACAAAATAATTACAGTGACGAAATGGCAACTTTTATAGATAAAAGTCTTGACATGTGACAAATAGGAAACTATAATGAAAATATAGTAAATAATTAGTAAATATTAATGGGGGAAATGAATGATATGACTGCAAATCGTGAGAAGGCATATGAATTGATGAAGACGTATTGTGCTGACAATTACAACAGATTTGCAAGAGAATTGGGTGTAGACCCTTCTCACTTGCACAGATTTTTGACAACAGGTGTAGGTGGAGGCAAGAAACTGGTAGGAGCAATCATGAGATTTTGCATGCAGAAGCAGCTTTGTTTTGAAGAATACATAGAGATATAGTGCTCCTAATTGAAGAAGTGTTAATGTTGGCACAAAATGGAATGAGCCGGATTCACGTGCATGAATCCGGCTCATTCTATTTTGTTCAGACGGGTGCATAGAATCCCTTCGAAGTGAAAAAAATATACTGAATACAGAAGGGAGGGGATTTTATGGCAAATAAAAAGGATAAAACCAACATAAAGGATGAAAGAATTGAAGATGGGACAAAATACGGGGAGTTTATCGCTTCCTTTGACCAGTGGATGACCCCGGACCGCCAGAGAGAGGTGGCACAGCATCTGGAAGAAGTATCGGAGGGAGTAACTCCAGGGAATGGGGATAAAAGAAAAATCGATAAAAAAAGGAGCAATTAATAAGTATTCAACGATTTTTAATGATAAGCCGGGATTACTTATATTTTTTTATGGAATCCAGCAAATTTTTGCCTTGCTTGGTGGAGAAGAGTATTTTATAATAAAAATGAAAGTCAAAGATAGTCAAAATCAGCGGGGCGGCATGAAGCCGATGAGGTGATAGAATGGCAAGACTGAGTGATATAATTGAAGCATTTATTAAGCAGATGATCAACGATACGGATGGTTCGGCGGAAATACAAAGGAACGAGCTGGCCAACTATTTTAATTGTGTTCCTTCCCAGATCAATTATGTGATCGCTACACGGTTTACCAATGATCGAGGCTATTATGTCGAGAGCCGAAGGGGCGGAGGCGGACATATCCGTATTAAGCGGGTCAATATGAATTCCAAGGGAAATTACCTGATGCATATTGTGATGTCCATGGGAGATAGTATATCGCAGCAATCCGCAGAAGCCTTTATCAATAATTTCATTGATTATGATGCCATATCCGTAAGGGAAGGGCTCTTGCTAAAAGCGGCAGTGAGTGACAAAGTTCTGGGAAATATTCCAATCCCCAAAAGAGATCTGCTGCGCGCCGGCATACTAAAAAATATGCTTATAAGCCTGCTGGTGTAATTGGCGGTTGACAGTGCAAAAAGTGAAAGTAATTCTTTAGCGATACCTTAATATACTGTATGGAAGTAACTAAGGGAGAGTGAAAATATTACTTCATCTTTTTTGCGGGCCCGCCATGGGTTCCAT
>ENA-OFCE01000642-OFCE01000642.1-metagenomes-genome-assembly--contig:-NODE-642-length-21826-cov-2.767075_pt1 | contig 21826 bp, 24 predicted proteins | sample MGYA00153388_OFCE01 | MGnify analysis MGYA00153388
AAAATTGGCCAGCTAGTATGGGTATTATTCATTTGTGAGTATAACAATAGAAGTATGCTATAAATCACTGCGCGCATAAACATCACATATAGACTAAAATACAAACGCCTGAAGAAATTCTTCAGGCGTTTGTATTACTCCAAAAACATCTTAGCAACATGAAATCCTCGACACATAATCTCTTTGGGATCAATGTGTTGATCAAGATGCATACAGTAAACTTTATTCCGTATTTCTGGATTGATTGTCTCTTTCAGTCTCCTTAGCGACATATGGCTGTTGCCTTCATAATCAAGTCCACAGGTATCTTGATAAATCCGATCTATTTCTCCATTCTTAAGTCTAGTGATAATTTCATTTTCTATATGATTTGAATCTCCGCTATAGTAAAACACACCTTCTATTTGTCTCATAACAAAGCCATATGCCGGAATGGTTTTTACATGTGAGACTGGTAAAAATTCGACACTTATCTCTCCCAAGTTTTCATCTGCGAAACCCACTTTGCTGCTACTTTCCAGCAAATACATTTCCTGGCTGACTCCTATACTAGTCAAGAAGCTCTTCATTAGTTCCCGATTGGGAAAAAATACAGTTGGCTTATGCCCTAGAATGTAATAGGAATAAAAAATTACTTCCCCAAGACTTCCTACATGGTCAGGATGGGTATGAGTAATAACAATGTATATCTTATTTAATTCTTCAAGTATATTTAATTCTCGAAGCCTGTGAAAAACTGTCCCACCGCTGTCAATAAGCAATAGGCTATTCTCTTTCTTTATAAAAGCGTTTGTATTTCCTAATTGAGTATTAAAAGCACTTCCGATACCAATAAACTTAAGCATCTGTAAAGTATCCTCCAGAAGTTTTTTTATCCTTTTTCTGCTTTAGATGGATATTCTCCACCAAGATCTATCATACCTACCCCAATTAGCTCAATAGCAGTATCAATCATGTCATCAAGGCTTACGTCACACTGCTGTAAAATATTCATCCGGCTGGAGAGAAAAATACCTTCCGCAGCGGAGTGCAGGTATAGCGCTAGTTTACATGGGTCAACTGGACGTAATTCTTGACGAGCAATTCCGTCTTGAATAACGCCCTCCATGATCTTAACCAATTCCTGTGATTTTTGGTTTAAGATTTCTTGCAAGGCTGGCGGAAGGTCAATCCCTAGCATTGAATTGGTCGGCAAATGCATAATTTCAAAGAGCTGAGGCTCTTGATAATAAAACGCTTTATATGCATAGTAAATATTCCGTAAGCGTATGCCCGCATGGCTATCTTCTGATGCGACTCGGCGAAAATCCTCAATAAGATAATCAAATGCCTCATTGCAGATATGGAAAAATACTTCCGCTTTGTTGCGAAAGTAAAAATATAAAGGCCCGGTAGAAATTCCTGCCACATCGGCAATCGTGCGCATGGTAGTCTTATGATAACCTTGCGACAAGAAAAGTTCCCGCGCCTTTTCTAAAATCACAGCACGTGTGTTTAATTGATTCGTATTATCCGTCACAATACCTCCATTAGGGCAGAATTCCCTTATAGCTTGTCCAGTAATTTTTGAAATGGCTCAACCATTTTTCTTATCATCATTTCATCGTAGATTTTTTTACGCAACACTGGAATGTTACTCATCCATCCAACGATTAAATTACGCATTCGATTTGAGTAATCCTTCTGGGGAAAGTCGTAAAAACCCTTATTTTTATAAAACTGATAATCTGCTGCAAATGGAAACCGCAAATTTCCCCATATTTCATCACGGAGAATCTTACGCCCTCCCACCCCCAGAAATGTTGCCGGCCTGATATATTGGGAGTCAGCATATTCTACGCTTCTAATCGCGAGCTCTCGAAGTAAATCATCAAGTTTCTCGCAGTCTGCTTCTTCATCTGTCACAATCCCTACAAGATTTGCCTGCTGCCATTCCGTATAAGCCTCTATGATTTGCCTGAGATTCGATAATTGCCCCAAAGGTCCGCTAATCAAAAAGGCAATTTGCTTTCCCATTAATGACGGAATATGAGTATTAAAAAAACCTCTGTCAAAAAAGGTCTTCCATAGAGAAGACAGGTATCTATCGCGGATCGTTCCTGCAAAAACTAAAATATCGGCAGTTTTTAATTTGCTGTTATAAAAGTCAATAAATCCATCCTTGCCACTATAAACACAAGTATTATCATATCCACAGCGAATGCAGCCCAGACAGCCGCCTTTAATGTCAACGTCATGCAAATTAATTACTTCTGCCTGTCCTGTAAAATGTGCAGCAACTCTTTTTACCATCTGTTTAAGATTATGATGGTTCTCTTCCTCATCTGTTACAATCAGTATTTTTCTGCCGCGCGTATCTACCGGTTCTGGGGCAATTCTAGGAATATATTCAGCAGTCTGCAAGTTCAATGGCGGATAGACTTTCATCCCAGAAGCTTTCCTGGCTATCGCTTCAAAAAATCCTCGGGAAAAGTGGTATAGCTTCTCTCTTTCGTTTTCTTTAAATAAATCCTGCATTTCAGCCGAATAAGAAGCATAAAAATTCATATGGAGATCATCGCAAATACCATGCATATAATTGTGAGCTGTATGATCATAAAAGTGAATCGATGTTGTAAAAATAGCAGCGGGTTTACCTTTGAAAGCAGCTTCTGCCGATCGCTCTCCAATCAACTCAATGAATCTCTTATACTGGGAATGGACTAAAAATACATACAATGGAAAAGCCCACAGTACACCATCAGCCTTTTTTATCTCTTCGATCATTTCTTGGAATACTTCTTCCCTACTTTCGATTTGTTTCCCACGCTGCGCTATATTGAGTATTTTGAGTTCATGCTGGGGAAATTTCTTTTGGATAAAGCGAACATACTGCATCGTAACGCTGTTCTCCCCCTTTGGACTTCCGTTCAATACAATAATCTTCATGCCAATCGCTCCCTTCAGACTTATACCTCCAAATATAACAATGTTATACCTTTATCATCAATATAACATCGTTATATTCGTTTGTAAATAGTATTCTTAATGATATTTTCACTTGCCTTACTAGAAAAAGATGCCTAAAGAGCTGGAAATTCAGCATCCTAGGCATCTTACTACGCTTTGTTTTTATATGAAGACAGATAAGACATACAGACTAGCTAATAAAGAATAAAACCTATTATTATGGCAGCACCTATCTTTTATAGTGATAATAATCTTTTATTTTATTATCTAACTCTCTACTTATCTTTAATGCCTCTGTTGATACGGGTCCTTTTTTAGCGACAATATGAATCAAATTTAAACGCATCCGTTCTATTTCTTCCTGTAGCTCTTTTAAATTTATATCAGAAATAACCAACGCCTCCTATATCGATATAACACTATCATCGAATAAAAGAATTTAAATTTCATTTGATTTATGGCAACAAAAAGTGAAAGTATAACAAAAGCGCCCCATAGGGCGCTAACGTATATATTTAGAGAATCAATAGAACTGTCAATTCTATCTTTTTGAATGTTATGAATGCCTCAATTCGCCGCATTTTTCATCAATGAATGGTGATCATTAAGGTATTAAAGACTCTTTTACTGTTTCATCCAATCATTTCCCGAACTTTCGCTCTTAGTCCCGCCTCACCTTGAGTGGCAAGTACTTGATAAGACCGCATAGCCGAAAATTGAGAAAATACATAATTGCGCAGGGCGTTAAATCTTTTACCATTTAACTCCTGATCATTCATCTTATATTCCTGCTGCGCAATCTTTTTTAATTCTGGCAGTGTCCATTTCACGGCTGGTCCACTTAAAACCCAGTCGTGGTCACCTAAATGAGTAACAAAATTTTCTTGACGGCGAGGAATCGGCAGGGTTCTGCCGTCAGCTGACAAAAGGCCTTCTCCTATTGGATCTTTATCCGCAATGATACAGGCTGCTTTGATCCACTCGATGACTTCGGCCTCATCTTTATCTGAACCGGGGTGGTTATGGGCACAGGCCTGGGCGACAACTACTTCTGAAGGAAATCCTCGATAAATCGACTCAGCAATGCCTAATACATGATGAGCTCCCTGTCCTGCAAGGGTAATCTCCTTTAGACAGCTTCCATCTTCCTGCCATTGAAAAACCCAAGGTTTGTGTAAATCATGCAATGCCTGAGCCGCAATAATCAAGTCTCGGTCAAGTTTATAGTCGAAAGTTTCAAAATATCCTTGGGATACATTAAGGGAAGAACGTATGTTAAATGCAGTGTGTGTTGCCAAACCACCTGGATAAGCATGATGACTCATGTAGCCACTTCCAGGAGCCGCGTAAAAAGGTTGTGAAGCTTTCTGGATATTTTCACTAGGCGGTAAAAAATCATCTACTCCAATTGTTTCGCTTAGATACTTAGCAGCAACTAATTTTTGCCAAAGTATTTTTCGTGCATCACTCGTAGTATACCTTTGCATAAATGTGGGGGCAGGATTATGAATTACCTGTAATACTCGATCACGTAATACTTGATTGGTAATTTCACCGCAAATTCCAGTAATATAATCGTAAGACGCTTGAACTAGATTAGATTTCTTAGCCATTTGCAATGGCGTCAGGCTCAGGCACTGCTCAAGACCGACTTTTTCTACTTTTAAAGCCTGAGCCCAGGAAAAATTGGGCAGGGCAGTGACCATCATTGCCGCTGCCGTACCTGCAGAAACTTGCAAGAACTTACGTCGTGTAAAACCATCCTTGTCATCCAATTGTAGTCCCATTATTATGCACCTCCCATGATTCTCTATCTCATATTCTAATATTTTCCTTTCTCCATATTGTTACTGCTATGTAAACATTTCGTTAATTTACGTACTTTTTCTTTCATCTTTTGGGACAGATAACCTGTCCCTTGTCCCAAAAACAACAGGATCGGACGACGGCTTCACTCCCGGAAGGATGCATCGACGCATTAAAACCTACTCCCTGTTTGTTGTCATCGCACTGGTATAGCAGGAAACGGCGGTGAGTATCTGGAATAGTTACAAGAAATGCAACGCCTTAATGGCGATTATATCAATATTGGGGCAATGATAGTAGGATGGTGATACAGGTGAAGATTTCAGTTTTAGGATGCGGTCGCTGGGGAACATTTCTAGCTTGGTATGCAAATCGGGTCGGGCATAGGGTAATGTTATGGGGCAGAGAGTCTTCGAATAATTATTTAAAATTAAAAGAATCTAGAATGAATGATTATGTGACATTGCCGCAAGATATCATGTTAAGTAATTCTTTAGAGGCAGCAGTCTCTTTTGGTGAGATTATTATTATTTCCATTAGCGCTCAGGAGCTGCGCTCCTTTGCACATAGCATAAGTTTACAAAAAGGGTTAGAAGATAAAATATTTATCTTATGTATGAAAGGCATCGAAGCGAATAGCGGCAAGCGGTTATCCCAAGTATTTAGTGAGGAAATAGGAATAAATACCAATATAGGGATTTGGGTAGGCCCAGGGCATGTACAGGATTTTGTTAGGGAAATACCCAATTGTATGGTTATCGGTTCTGATCATATTGAAGTAACGAAAAAAATTGTTGAATCGTTTAATAGCTCCTTAATACGATTTTATTATGGTCAAGATCTGATTGGGAATGAAATTGGAGCTGCTGCCAAAAACGTTATAGGAATAGCTGCAGGAATGTTAGATGGGCTATACTATAGCAGTCTCAAAGGTGCGCTTATGGCAAGGGGTACACGAGAAATGTCACGCCTTGTCAGAGCCATGGGCGGAAATGATACAACTATATATGGATTAAGCCATCTGGGAGATTATGAGGCAACACTCTTTTCCCTGCACAGCCATAATAGAAGATTTGGGCAAGCTTTTGTAAGTGGTGAAAAATTTGATAAATTAGCGGAAGGTGTTTCTACTGTGGAAGCATTAAATTATTTAGCGCAAAAATATGAAGTGGAGCTTCCTATTTGTAATGCCGTATACGAAATTCTATTTGAGAAAGCAGATCCAAAAGAAAAACTATTAGATTTATTCTTAAGACCGATTAAGTTTGAGTTTTAAGAGAATAATAGAGCAAATCTTTTTCTGACTAGTAGGATGGGTTTTAAAGTATCCTTTTTGATAGTATCTGACTAAAAAGTGCATACTATTTTTTTCAGCAAAATAATATACAATATATATACGAGTAAACAACGAAAAATTTGAGAATGGAGTGGTAACGTGAAGCTACGATTGTATTTGCTAATTACTTATATTCTTCTAGGAGTTAACTTTAGTGGAGTGAATACCGTTTTCGCGGAAAGTAGTGTTATTCCTTATCCTTCTGGCTACGATCTTACCAGTGAAGGTGCCTCTTCGTATAACGGTCTGGGCAATGTCACAGACTCTCCCTATTATAAAGCTGTCGATTTTTTCAATATGAAATCCACTGATACGTTAACAATTTTACCAAAATATAAAACGTATCAGCAAACAACAGAAATCACTTGTGGTCCTGCGGCTGCGCTAACTGTGCTGTATTACTCCGGCAATACAAAGTGGGATGAACTCAAAATTGCTGAAATAATGAAAACAAAACCAGGAACCGGTACGGATACAAGCGGAATGGTTGCGTTCTTTAAGAGCATTGGCTGGGATGTTAAATCTAGTCTAACTACCGCTAAGAAAGATGGCACGACATTTTCAGGCATTAATGATTTCAAAGAATTTGTAACCTCAAACTTAAAAAATAATACTCCTATAATGGTCGAAAATATTGATTGGGGCGGTCATTGGAGAGTGATTATCGGTTATGACACTATGGGGACGGAGACAACAGCGGATGATGTCCTCATTTTGGCAGATCCGTATGATACGGGGGATCATCTCCAAGATGGATACGTTATTAACCCAGTAGAAAAATTTTATTATATGTGGTTTGATGCCCATATGCTGCCAAAAGGTCAAAAAACACAACAATGGTTGACAGTGAAAGCACCTCACTAAAAAATATAATGGAGGCGTTACTATGGATTTTTTAGAATTGGCAAAAGCAAGATATTCCGTTAGAAAATTTAGTCAGCAGCAGGTAGAGCCAGACAAGCTGGACCGCATTCTAGAAGCTGGCCGCCTTGCCCCAACTGCAGCAAATGCACAGCCACAACGTATTCTTGTGCTCAACAGCGAGGCTAGTTTAAGTAAATTGAAAACCTGCACAACCTATCATTTCAATGCACCTTTAGTTCTGCTTATTGGCTATGACACTACCACAAGCTGGAAAAGGCCCTATGACAACAACGACAGCGGCTATGTGGACGCTAGTATTGTCACAACCCATATCATGTTAGAAGCGGCCAATTTAGGTCTGGGAAGCACATGGGTCGGACACTTTGATCCAGCCGTAATCCGAAAGGCCTTCGCCTTACCCCCTGCTATTGTTCCCGTCGCCTTATTGCCCATTGGCTATCCGGATAAAGCTTCAGTACCAAATCCAAACCATGACAAACGATATGAGAAGGACAAAACCATATTCTATAATACTTTTGCTGCCAGTGAATAAGAATTTAGCTACCCATACATCTACTACTAACGTAGATTACGGGTAGCTTTCTCTTTACTTGCTAGATTCTTTTAATATTTTACTAATATATTCTTTTTCCGCTGCAGTGATGGACACCGCTTTCATCATTGTGATACCCGGGCGGCAGTCTACAATTTAAATCGACGAACGGCTATTTGCATATCTTCGGCAAGTTTAGCCAGGGATTGACTGGCTGAGGCCACCTCTTCCATTGATGCTGACTGTTCCTCAGTGGCCGCTGAAGCTGCCTGTGTTTCACCGACTGCAGCTTTACTGAAATCGTCAATTTTTCGAACGGAACTTACCATTTGCTGACTGCCCCTTGCCATTTGATCAATAGCGATTGAAATTTCCTTAATCTGTTCGGATACCTGATCAACAAGCTCGCTGATTTGGCCGAAGGATATTCCTGCCTGATTGACAACTTCAGTTCCCACTTTGACTTCATGAAAACCTTCGCTCATCGCTGTAACGGCTTGGACGGTATCTTGCTGGATTTCACCGATGAGAGAGGCAATCTGTTTGGCTGCCTCTTGTGACTGTTCAGCTAATTTCCGTACTTCCTCAGCTACAACTGCAAAACCCCGCCCCTGCTCGCCTGCACGAGCAGCCTCAATGGCTGCATTGAGAGCCAGTAGATTGGTCTGTCCAGCAATTCCAGCAATGGTATCAACAATAGTGCCAATCTGCTGAGACTGGGAACTGAGCTTATCCACAGTTCCAGCAACAGCCTGTACCGATTTCTCGATCTCTGCCATTTGATTGACCGCTTTAGCCACTGCTTGACCGCCAGCTCTAGCCTGATTGGCCGCTTCGGCGGATTGTGCCGTGACCTGAGTGGTACTAGCTGCTATTTGCTGCAAATTGGCAGTGGTTTGTTCAACAATTGCTGCGGTTTCGTCTGCCGCTTGGTTGGAAGCCTCAGCGCCTTTGGCGACTTCGGTAATGGAGGCTGCGATTTGGTTAGCTGCCTGAGCAGACTGATCGGCGCTAGCCGTCAATTCCTCGGATGAAGCGGCAACCTGCTCGGCATTCGTTGCCACCTGCATCACCAGATCGCGCAGGTTGGTTACGGCAGTGCCCAAAGCAACAGCCAATTGCCCAACTTCATCTTTAGTTTGAGGCTGTACATTTATGGTTAAATCACCGGTAGCCAGTTTTTCGGCTGCCTGAGCCATTTGTTTTACTGGGTTTGCTATACTGCGGGCGGTAAAAAAGCCAATACCAATCCCTAATATTGCAGTAGAGCAACTATGACCGAGGTATTCCGTGCGGTTTTGACAGAACCTTGCATATTATCAAGAGACTGATCAATCGCTGCTTTGCGGAAGGATTTTGCTTCGCTAATCTTGCTTTGCAATGCTTCAGTAGCCGGTATCACTTCATTCATCATGACACGAGTCGCTTCCTCTTTGTTACCAGATTGAAGCAGGGGAAGTATTTTATTCTCTATCAGTGCTGTATATTTTTCATTCGATGTCCTGAGCTCTGTCGCCAACTGCTTGGCGGCTTCTGTGCCAGACTTTTGTATAAGCTCTTCCTCAGCCTGCGTATTCAAATCCCTTAAATTCTTGTATTCCCTTAGCATCTGTTCGTTGCCGCTGATCCAATAACCCCGCATTGCGGCAACCTGACCGGTTGCATTATGAGCGATTTCATTACTTAAAGCCAATCTCGGAAGATCGGTAGTTTTAAAATTTTCAGTGATGCTATCAATATTGTTTATTTCGTAGATAATATAGATAAATCCAAGTGAAGCTACTAATACCACTGCAATAAAGTAAGCCACCATTTTTCCTGTCAGTTTCATGATCTCCATCTCCTCGTATATGTTAACTACTATTGATTGCTGCCTTTGTGCACCTCTATATGTAGATATGTTCGCAAATATCGACAGTGAGAAGGAACATGTTTACTAATGTCGAATATTTTAGAGCAATAGGGGTTAGTTTAGTATTGAATCTTTCCCTTCTTTCAAGCCGCCATCACAGGCCATATTTCTTCTACCGTTTTGCCGATAATGTCCGCAATTTCTTCTTGAACCTTGCGGCTCTTGGAACGTCCATAAATAACATTGCTAATAGCACTGCGCCCAATCTTTAATTTCCTTGCAATTTCAACAGGCCGGTGATTCTTTAAAAGTAACGCTGCCAAAATTTCGTTAGGTTTCACTGTTTTCCCCCCCATGAGTATTTTTTATCGCTCTTCACCACGTCCGTTAAACGTGGTAATTTTTAGGAACAATAAGTATACAAGTTCATTATAGTACGATCATACTATAACGTCAAGAAGGAATGTGTCATATGTACGATTTTTCTGCATTTTCTAATCGATTAAAAAAAAGTATTGACGAAAAGGGATATACGCAAGTTGAAGTGGCGCAGCACTTAGGTATTTCAAAGCATACACTTACTAAATATCTTGGTGGTAGAATTCCTGAAACAACAATTTTATATGCCTTATCAAAGTTCTTTAATAAATCCATGGAATGGTTCTTGACGGGTGAAGACGCATCCCACAGTACGATCGAGCCATATCAGGACATACAAAAAATTGAGACCATTTTCGACCCCGATTTGAAACGTATGATAGATGTTTTGAAATGCCTCATGGAAAACGATAATCAAAACCTGCGTGGCTGGGCAATCATCCAGTTTGAAGAGGCTTTTAAGCAGCACTGCGCTGCCCACGATAAAAAAAAACTGCATGCATAGTCTCTTGAATGGCAGCAAAAATTGGCGAGAGGTTGCCGCCCGCCTAGGAATAGGAACAGTAAAGTGCTTTTAGTAAGTATAATGATGATAACACCAAATGTTACCTGAGGGAAGAATCATTTTATTATAAGTTACCTTCGGGCAATCATGGATGTGGCAAAATGCTACTATGAATTTAAAGATTCAAAAATAAGAGACCAATACTGCATCTAAACAGTATTGGTCTCTTATTATATATTTTACTTTTAATGAATGGCTCTCTTTTTAAATGTACCGCCCATTACATCATGCACATCGTTAATCGTTATAAAAGCATCTTCATCAATCTCTGAAACAAGTGATTTAAATTTGGCCATCTCTAGTCTGGTAATCACGGTGTAGAGAATATGTTTTTCGTCACCTTTATAGGCACCTTCGCCATGCAAAATCGTCACACCCCTACCCAGACGAGCCATGAGGGCTTCAGCAATGGATGCCGAATGATCTGAAACAATGATAACAGCTTTTGATTCATCCAAGCCTTCAATGACGATATCAATTACTTTTGAAGCGATAAAATATGTAACCAGAGAATACATGGCTCGATCCCAGCCAAACACCAATCCGGCTCCACTTAAGATAAACAGGTTAATGATCATGACAATTTCGCCTACAGAAAAGCTGCTTTGCTTGTCCATTAAGATAGCTACAATTTCCGAACCGTCCAATGAACCGCCGTAACGCACAATGAGTCCTACGCCGATCCCTAGAATGATACCGCCGAAAATTGACGCTAAAAATAAATCATCTGTGAAACCAGGAATCGGCAAGAACATTTTGGTGAAATAGGACAAGATTATAATAGAAAATATCGTTGATAATGTAAAAGTTTTACCAATTTGCTTATATCCCAAATAAATGAATGGTATATTTATGGTAATCAAAAATATACCCAGCGGCAAGCCAGTCAGATGACTAGCCATAATCGCAATACCAACCACACCACCATCAATAACGTTGTTGGGAACTAAGAATATTTCCAGTCCAGCAGCGTAGATAATAGAACCAATAAACAGTATAATATATCGCTGTATTTCTTTCCAGACCCGTTGTTTTTGTTGTTTTTTAGGCATGTACAGACCTCTCTTTATATAGAATGAGCCACAGAAATGAAGGTTTGAAGTATGATTTCAGACCTCCTCCTACTCGCAGCTTGATTATGTACTTTTTATTTTGTTCATTAATTATAATTTCATCCTCTCATAAGGCAGGAAGGGTGACTACGTTGCAGGATTTTTTTCATTTAAGGATTTTATATTACTTAAATAAACTGTGCCCCATTCGCATACAACATTTAAGACAGGTATAAAGTTTTGACCGATTTCAGTTAATGAATACTCAACCTTAGGTGGTACTTCCTTATAGACCTCTCTATGAACGAGTCTATCCTGTTCTAATTCCCGCAATTGGTGGGTAAGTATTCCTTGTGAAATATCCGGCAGCAGCTTTTGCAGCTCATTAAACCGTTTCGTTCCCTGACTCAATTGCCATAAAATCAGGAGTTTCCATTTTCCAGTAATGAGATTTTGGACGGCCAGCACCGGGCAAGTTCCTTCTTGAAAATGAAATTTTGCCATAATTCATTTATCCTTTCCAATAGTATTGTTTTTAGTAGTATATCATATAAATGTGCGTACTTGCAAAAGCATTCATATAAAGATACTATTTAACTCAAAGAATACTAAGAAAAATGAATAGGAGTGAAATTATTATGGAATTTTTTGAGGTAATACAAAAACGAAGATCCATTCGCAAGTATAAGACGGACCCGGTAAAAAAGGAAGATATACTCAAAATATTAGATGCAGCCAATTGGGCCCCGTCGGCACTAAATTTACAACCCTGGGAGTTCTTAGTGGTATCCGGTGATAAGAAAAATAAAATGGGAAAAAATTACGGAAGAATTGTCGACGAATATACAAAAGATTGGGATGCTGCCCCCGACAAAGCATTTATGCCACGCAATGAGTTTATTAAATTCGCTAACGTCTACGGAGATGCTCCCATTGTAATTGTAGTTTTGACCGAAGCCAACAGCGATCCGGCTTATCGAAAAGCATATTTGGAAAGCACTAGTGCAGCCATAGAAAACATGCTGTTGGCAGCTGCCGCCTTAGGATTAGGTGGTTGCTGGATGACTGGTCCTTTGGACGATGAGAAACATCTGCGGGATTTATTAGAAATCCCTGCGACTAGAGAAATTGTCGCCATTACTCCATTGGGTTACCCGGCAGTTACTCCTCAGCCCAGACCAAGGCAAGATCCGGATTTGACTAAGAAAGTCAAATGGCTGGATTAGGCCGACGCAACATGCTTTTGCAATGCACCAGTCCCTGTGTCCCGGATAGCAGAAAAAAGGTTTGGCAAAAATGCCAAACCTGCAAAATTTCTATTACTTTGTAGTCCAATACAACAAAATCGATTTTTATGACATTACTGCCTGATCCCAAAACCATTGCTGCTGGGTAATATCCACGATTTTTGCTTCATCTTTTTTAACCTCAGCAGAAGATTCTTCTTCTGGTTTATCAAAGATACTCTGATCTAGAACATTGATCGAACTGCTCACGATATCCCTCCTAATCCTATGTGACTGCTTAGCATACTTATAACGCTTGCCTTGATCTTATTGTATTCCTCTTACAATCGGAAGTGAAATACGGATTCGGCATATATTGCATTTAGATTCGGAATAAGTGGCCTAAAAGCAGTCAGCACAGGATAGGTTTGGTGTCATTGCCGATGTATACATAAGTGAAAAATGAAATGAATGTCTTTATCTAAGACGGAGCAGCAGTATCCCAAAACCATTGATGCCGCGTAATATCAGGTTTTTTATCATCGAAGTCGATCTTATCTTTTACAAACTGCAGCCATGCTTTTGTGGCATGAGAAACATATCGTTCTTTTTTCCAAGCCACTCCTAACTGTAAATAAATTGGCGGATCAGCTAATGGCAGGGATCTTAGTGCATTAGCATCCAAGTGCTGACAAACGGTACTTGGCAATAAAGCGATACCGAAATGATCTGCTACCAGCTGGGTCATCAGTTCAAGCTGCAGCGTTTCAAAAATAACATTAGGGCGAAAACCGGCTTGCATGCACCGATCAATAATGAGATCATTTAAACTAAAGTCATTACTATACAGCACGAAGGATTCATTAATCAGATTACCATAGTCAATGATTTCACATTTGGCAAAAGGATGCTCAGGATGGACGACGAGCCGCAGGGGATCTTGGATACTGCAAATCATTTCATAAAGTTCCTGATCATTAGGCGGAATACATATTATGCCTACGTCCAGTGTTCCATCTAAAATGCCAGTTTCAATTTTCTTCGATCCGAACTCAAATAGCTGTATATTAATATTTGGATAGGTCCTTTTAAAAGGGCCAAATAAGCGGGAGAATGATGTCAGACCTGTAATTGGCGGAATGCCAATCCGAATTTTCCCTGATTTTAAATTAGATCCTCCAACTAAATTAGCACTTATATTTTGAAAAGATGAAACAATATTCTCTGCTTGTTCCAAAATTATTTCACCTGCATCAGTCAATTCAACATATTTTGTAGTTCGGTAAAATAGTACCACTCCAAAATGACTCTCAATTTCTTTAATTATTTTACTAATCGACGGCTGGGAAATATGCATTTGGTCAGCCGCCTTACTAAAACTCTTTTGCCGCGCTACCTCTATGAAATATTCTAAATGTCGTATCTCCATGTTGACCTCCTTCACAAAAAGGTTCTAACGTAACCGTAGCAATAAGTAACTCTTTTCAAAGCAATTATAATCGCTATTCCATCATATGGCAACACACGAAAAAATGTAACAGGCAGCATAATAATAGGGCTCATCTACCATGATTTGTACAACCATTGTGGTAAATGAGCCCTGTTATCTACGATACATCCTACTCGACATTAGATCAGGCAGCAACTTAGTTGAATGAGAAAACAATTAGGACAGCAACTAGGGCACAAAACATTCCTGGGGCGGTACGTTTAGCGATCTCCATAGGATTTACACCAGCTATTGTTGCACATACAATGGCACCACCAGCAACGGGAGACATTGTACGTCCTAAACCACCAGATATTGTAGCAAGGGAGCCCATATCTGTAATTTTAAACCCAAACTGCGCAGCATGCGGGGTAACTGCACCATTGAAAGCAAGAGCAGCCGCATCACCTGATCCACTTAAAACTGCTAGAAAAAACGGACCGATGGATGCCGCATATCTTGCTACATCCTGTGATTCTTTCATATTTTCAATCAGTGCACCAGTAAGTCCAATGGTATCCATTCCCTGGGTAAACACAGCTGCTGCAATAATAATACCCATTATTTCTCCATAAGAGTCACCCATGCCCTTAAAAAAGCTTTTGGATATCTCTTGTGCATTGCCCCATGCTACGATAAATCCAAGCATGGCACCTATAATCATAGCTTGGGGAACTGTAACCTCAGGAATCAGAGCAACCATTTTGCTCCCTAGTACCAACAAGACCAGGGGAATGATCGGAACTAAAGCTTTTACAACGTTAACCTTAAATTTTTCACTATCACTGGCAATTTCAGTAGACCGCTCAGCACTGGCACCTTCTTTTCGCAAATGACAAACAATCGTTAGCATTGCTGCTGCAACAGCAAGTGAAATAAGTGCAGGAATAGTATGACCAGCGATCACTGTCATCACATCAACATTCGCTAATTTTGCGACAAATGGATTATGTGCAAGACCAGGACTCATAACACTGCCAATCGTACCAGACATGACACAAGCTGCAGCCATGGCGGGGTGTACGCCAGATCCGATCAATGTAGGTATTAATACGGCACCAACAGCCGCAGCACAGCCAGCCGTACTCGGTAAAGCAATATTAATGATCCATGTTACGATAACCGCTCCTGGTATCAGAATAAAATTAGCTTGTTTTAGCAAACTAGTTAATAAGTTTACCAGATGACTATCACAGCCAGTTAATTTCATTACATAAGAAAAGCCCATCACTGTACAGATCGTTGTTACAAGCCCTCCGCTAACCATTGTTTTAGCGAAAGCATCTATGGCTACTAAAGGTTTGCCAACGACTAAAGCCATTGCCACGCCAGCTACAAATAGAACCAGCCTAGTTTCATAACGTTTGATGATAGCAAGAAATGTTAAAACTACAATTAAAATACCAATCCAAATCATGAATTACACCCCCTATTTTTCTCCACCTTAACCTTATGCATTCAGACGTGAGTAATGTGCAGTACCTTGAATTTACCACCACTTTGCGCTGCCGCTTTATTTAACTGGACATGCAAAAATATTCAATTTACCTTACTTCCATAATGCAAGACTCCTTAGCAACATCTTCATCAATATATCTTAAAAATGACTTTCTATTACTATAAAAAAGATACTCATAACCTACAATCTTGTAAGGTATGAGTATCTTCTCTTCATCAAACACTGATTCCTGCTTTATGGCTGCCATACATAGGATGCGGCAGCTGTTTCTCCCCATTTCCATCCAGCTGATCGAAGATTTCTTTGCAACATTTTCTTCATCCTATCCCAAGTCGAATCCCTGGAATTCAGCATGTATCCAGCTAGTATAACAATGTTCATTGCTGCACCTTATTTAAAAATAAGATTTTTCCATACTTCAACTGAGTCTTCCACGGCTTTTTCTGCCGTAACAAAGTCTCTATTCTCAATGGCTTCTAAAATATTTTTATGGGTTTGCTTTGATTCCAAACTAAAATACGTATGTTTCCGAATACTCTGTGCAATAAACGGTCTAAAATACTCCATCACAAAATTATATATTTTTTCTAACAGTTTATTTCTTGTGATCTTGCCAAGAATACGATGAAATTCCAAATCACATTCTAAAACCTTGTCATACATTTGTTCATTATTATTTTTAAGAACTTCCATGATTTCATAACACTTTCGCAAAGCCTGAACATCATCATCATTGGCATTTTTTATTACAAGGCGAATGACATCTTTCTCTAATAACAGGCGTAATTCTTTTAACTCATCAAATTCTGGCTGAGAAAGTATAAAACTAAACAACAGCGGATCAAATAAAACTTTACCTTCAATATCAGAGGACACATACGTACCGTCACCGCGTCTTATTTCAATTATGCCAAAAGCGGCCAGTATCTTCATTGCTTCTCGAATAGACCCTCTGCTAACAGATAATAACTTAGCTAGTTCCATTTCAGGAGGCAGCCTGTCGCCAGGTATTATTTTTTTAGTTAACAGCAATTCTTTAATATTATTTATAACATAATCAACAGATGATTCATTTGGCTTCGGCGTTAACAATATTGAAAAATCAAATTCATTATTTTGCTTTACGTTCACCTTACATCTACCCCTCTGTCCGCTTAATTAAACATGTATCAATATTCCTATATTATAACATTTTATTAGTTTATTTGTTATTTTTAGCAAACAGATGATGACAATAAATAAAAAGACATTTAATGAATGAAATATGTGATTATCTCTATCAAGACAATCACATATTTCATTCAATTTAAATTTGGGGATCATGGGGATGAAGCATAGTCGCGATCACATTATCTAAGACTTCATCATCCCAAATTCTCTTCCAGTCATCTCGAAGTACCAGTCGATTACCAAGATCAATTGCAACAAGACAGGCATCTGAAACCTTCGTATTGCCCAACTTGCCGAGGAAATTAGCCGAAAGATTATATACATGACCAGCCAGAAAGGATTCGGCAGCGGCTCTTGGAATGCCGCGCCGTTCCGCCTCTTTAACCGTTTCTGCCATTGCATATAAGGTCGTTGCTCCTAAAATTTCCACTAAAGTTGGTTCTAAAAAAGCAATATCTCGAATCCCCATAACATAACTATTTACAACAGGTGCAAACATGATTTCGCTCACCATTCTGGCTTTCGTAAAGTTTTCCTCAGAACCTTGAATTTTGGCAATCACAATGTCCTGTTTCCCCGCAATTCCGCCAAAATAGTCATGTCTTGCCTCATAGGTGTCCTGATCTAAAAAATAGGAAGGATGGCAGGGATGAGTGACAACAAAAGTACAATCATCCCGTAAGGCCAATTCTTTAGCCACTGCTGCTGCTGGGTCTAAAATAATTAGACTTTTATCAGCCGCCATCATTTGCACAATACCAACAGAAACATCATAAATAATTTTATCAGGAACAGCTAAAACAACAATATCGCTTATGGGTACTGCAACTTCAGCAGGGGTAACATCAAACCCCCGCTCTTTGATGGCTTTTATACCAAACTCTGAGTTCTCACAATAATATAATTCAATCGTATCAGGGTGCTTTATTAAGTTATTGGTCACTCGAGTACCCATTTTACCGCCTGCACCAATTACACTTACAATCAGTTTTTTATTCACATCCACATCCCCTTTACTTTCTTTGTAAGACTTTTTTGACAGCATCCACAATATGATTGACCGACATTCCATAATAATCGGCTACTTCTTCAGCAGGGCCAGAGCTTGGGAAAATATCTTGCAGCCCCACTCGTTCAATACGTACAGGGCAATGTTCTGTACTCACTTTGGAAATAGCATCCCCAAGTCCCCCGATGATATTGTGATCTTCAACAGTAACGGCAGCACCGCAGTCCTGCAAAATAGCCGTAATTCCCTCTGCATCAATGGGTTTTAAGGTATGAACATCGACTAATGTAACTTGAATTCCTTGTTCATTGAGACGTTTGGCTGCTTCAATCGCTCTGTATAAAATAAAGCCATTGGCAAAGAGTGCAACGTGATTTCCATACTTATGCAACACTCTGATTTTTCCTAGTTCAAAGGGAGTCTCTTGATCATAGACGACATGTTCCCGCCCACTGCCTGCTCTCAAATAAACAGGACCGTCAATCTTTGAAATAGCTTTGACTGCCTGGTAAACTTGATGAGCATCCGCAGGGGCAACTACTGTAATGCCTGGAATACTTCGGACAATACCTAAATCCTCAAAAAACTGATGGGTAACGCCTTCACGCTCACCGCCAAAAACGCCGCCATTGATACCAATAAATTTTACATGTAAACCGGGATAAGCAACAAAGGTTCGTAATTGTTCACATGCTCTCATCGTAATAAAACCGCCATATGTGCCGACATAAGGAATAAGACCGCAGCTAGCTAGTCCAGCCGCAACAGCAACTGCATTTTGCTCTGCAATGCCGACTTCAATATATCTGTCAGGAAATTTTTCTGCAAAAGCCGTAGCTCTCATGGCTTTTAGCGAATCTGCTGATACAAATACGAATCGATCATCCTCTTGTGCCAGATCAATTAGCGCTTGAGAAAAAGCTTCTCTTGTTCCTTTATAATTACTCATTTACATCACCGCCTAATGTTTTTAATGCAATGGTAAGCTGTTCATCATCAGGAACTCGTTTATGCCAAGAATTATCATTTTCCATATAGGCAAGACCTTTTCCCTTCACAGTATTAGCGATAATGACGGAGGGCTGCGGACTCTTTTTTGCCTGGTCAATGGCATTTATAATTTGTGTAAAATCATGTCCATCAATGGTTTGGCAATGCCAGTTAAAAGCTTGCCACTTAGGCAGGATTGGTAAGAGACCGCTTACCTGTTCAATGCTGTCCCCGCTCTGCCACCCATTATTATCAATAAATAAAATTAAATTATTTAATTGATACTTACTGGCGCACATGGCCGCTTCCCATACAATCCCTTCTTGAATTTCTCCATCCCCCATTACAACATAAGTGGTATACGACTTTTTACGATATTTTGCAGCTAATGCTATACCCACCCCAAGGGATAAGCCATTTCCCAGGGAGCCGGAAGTCATGTCAATACCCGGGGTCTTGTTCATATCTGGATGACCCTGCAGCATACTGCCCAAACTTCTAAGTCCTCTGCATTCGTCAATTGAGAAGAATCCGCTCCTTGCCAGTGCTGCATATAGTACGGTGCAGGCATGACCTTTGGAAAGAATAAAACGATCGCGATCTTCCCACTGAGGATTGTTTGCATCAATCCTTAATTCTTTAAAATATAAAACAGCTATGATATCGGCTATGGAAAGAGCTGGACCTGGATGTCCGTCTTTTGCCCCATGCACCATTTGAACTACATCCAGCCGTAATTGATTCGCTTTGGATTGTAAATCAATACTATTGTCGTTTTTAAGCATGTATTTACCACTCCCTGTTATATTATTAACTTCTTTGCAATCATAAGACATTAGACGTTTGATGTTTAAATTAAGATTAGCATAGCATTTTTCTCTTTGTCAATATATTTTCGAAATATTTAGTATTATTTTATTACGCTGCTATCTGCCATTTTAAGCAATCATTTTAGTGGAACTAACAGCTCTCACCGATGATATTAACTGTAATATTTACATTGTAAACTGTCAATTCTTAATATATAAAATTTTCTGTTTATTGTATTGACAGGGCATTTCTTCTTATTCTATAATTACAATAGTCATTAGACGTTTGATGTTTGATCTTTGTATGAAAGGGGGCTTTAACGATTCTCACTTAATACCTTGGATTAAAAATAGTCAGGAGGCTGCCATGGATGACAAATAATTTACCTTTTGATGAAGAACGTTTAATGGCAAAATTGCGTTGGAGAATTGTTCCCTATATTTTTTTACTATACATTGTAGCAATGATGGATCGGGTCAATATTAGTTTTGCAGCACTTGAAATGAATAAGGCACTCGCTATATCCTCCACTGCTTTTGGTACCATCGCTGGTATATTTTTTATTGCTTATTTCTTTTTTGAAATTCCAAGCAACGTAATTATGCACAAAGTCGGTGCCCGGATTTGGATGGCTCGAATTCTTTTTACCTGGGGACTGGTTACTGTTTTTACTGGTTTTGTTCAAGATTCAACTCAATTTGGAATACTAAGAGTACTCCTTGGTGTTGCCGAAGCCGGATTTTATCCTGGAATGATTCTTTACATGACCTATTGGTTCCCAGCTAGACATCTAGCGAGAACAATCGCCATCTTTATGACAGGCATGGCGTTCAACAACATTTTAGTAGGGCCTATATCGACATGGATTATGGACAATATTCAATGGCTGCAAATGGCCGGCTGGCGCTGGTTGTTTATTCTGGAAGGCATACCAGCTGTCATTCTCGGTATCACAACATTGTATTATCTGATTGACCGCCCAGATCAAGCTACATTCTTATCAAAAGAAGAAAAGCAGTGGCTTTTAACAGAATTGAAAAATGAACATGAAGCCAAGCTTGCCAAAGTTAAAATTTCTAAATGGGAAGCACTTAAGGATCTTCGTGTCTGGCATCTTTCCATCATCTTTTTCGGTTATGTTAGCACCATGTATGGTCTTAGCATGTGGATGCCCCAAATCATTAAGGCATTATCGAAAACACTGACCAATACACAGGTTGGATTGATTTCGACAATCCCTTATATCTTCGGTGTGATCGCTATGATTTTAGTCGCTCGCCATTCAGATAAAACCATGGAACGGCGTTATCATATTGGCCTACCGATCTCCAGTGCATTTGTCGGTTTAATTGCCCTTACAATGACCACTGACATTTTCTGGTCTATGTTATGGATTATTGTGAGCATTATTGGTATTTACAGTTTCGCAGGAAGTTTCTGGACGTTGCCAAGTGCTTTTCTATCAGAAGGAACTGCAGCTGTTGGTATTGCCATGATAAATTCCATCGGCAATTTAGGCGGCTTTGCTGGTCCCTACGTTGTAGGCTACTTAAAGGACCTTACTAACTCTACATCGGGTGGCATGTACTTTTTAGCCTGCTGGGCACTTCTCACTACCCTATTAACAATTGCTATACCAAAAAAACTAATTACAACTCATAAACCCGTAGAAGCTGCCAATAAAGTTGATACTACTGTAATTGTATAGCAGTTATAGCAGAGAATAGGGCTTGGCAATATGCCAAGCCCTTTTTTTCTGCCCTTTTTCGCTTTTTCATTCTTTTCAATATATCGATCATACATCGACTGCATCACGGTGGGGCACCAGGACCCAGGCTGGTCTGATTTTTGCTGTATTGGGCAATCCCTTTACCCAGCTGGTATTACCATATTTTTTCTGCAATTCACTGAGCTCGCCATATCCCAGCACACGCATAGGGCAGGCTGAAACACAAGCCGGCGCGGTTCCTTGCAGCAGGAGATCCTGGCAAAAATCACATTTCTTCATCTTGCTGGTGGCAGCATCAAACTGTGGTACCTGATAAGGACAAACTGCGAAACAACGGCGACAGCCAATGCAGCTTTTTTCGTTAATCAGCACCAATCCATCTTCTTGTCTTTTGTAGATCGCTTTACTTGGACACACGGCAATGCAAGGAGCATCTACACAATGATTGCAGCTAACTGGTATCCAATAGGCATAGGTATTGTGATGAACAACATTGCCGGAAACGGTAAAACCGCCGCCTTCATAGGCATGAATTTGTCTAAAATTCTGACCGAGAGGCAGATTATGCTTATCTTTGCAGGCAATTTGG
>ENA-OFCE01000643-OFCE01000643.1-metagenomes-genome-assembly--contig:-NODE-643-length-21809-cov-3.766710_pt1 | contig 21809 bp, 17 predicted proteins | sample MGYA00153388_OFCE01 | MGnify analysis MGYA00153388
GCGGGTACAAAGCCAGAGCCCGCATGCCTATGTCGCCACGATGAGCACGCCCACACTGGTGATCCACGGTGCCCTTGATTACCGCGTGCCCGATGCCCAGGGCCTGGCCTACTACAACACGCTGAAGGCCCGCGGTGTCGATGCGAGGCTGCTTTGGTACCCCGACGAAAACCACTGGATCCTAAAACCGCAAAACTCACGGCTCTGGTATCGGGAGTTTTTTGCTTGGTTGAAGCGGTTTTAAGCGGCTCTGGTTCAGCCCCCACTTCCGCTGCGCGGGAGAGCGTTGGGGTAAGGGCAGTGGCATGCAAACCTAGATTGACTAAGTCAATGGACTAAGTCAAAATTAGCCAACCAAATCGGAGGGAAATCACCATGCTCGTCAACGTCCATGACGCGAAAACCCAATTCTCCAAACTGCTGGAACAAGCTCACGCCGGTCAGGAAATCATCCTCGCCAAGGCGGGCAAGCCGTACGCCCGCATGATGCCGCTTGCACCTGAGACGACCAAGCGCCAGCGAGGACGCGTGAAGGGCATCAACGACGACGCCTTTTTCGATCCGCTGCCGGACGACGAACTTGCCGCCTGGGCTAGTGCGCCTCCTGCTCGACACACACGCGCTGCTGTGGTGGTGGAAGGACGATCCGCGCTTGTCGAAGCGCGCCGCAGCATCCATCGCAGATGAGGCCAACACCGTGTTCGTCAGCGCCGCAAGCGCATGGGAAATCGCGACCAAACATCGCATCGGAAAACTGCCGGGCGTGGAAAGCGCCTTGCGCGAATTCAACGAACTCATCACCGCCGACGGCTTTAGTCATCTTGCCGTCGCACACAATCACGCCATCAAGGCCGGTGGATTCGAAGCCAAACATCGCGACCCGTTCGACCGCATGCTCGCCGCGCAAGCCATCATTGAAGGCGCAGCACTTGTCACTGAAGACCCAGCGATGAAATTGTTTCGGGTGAAGTGTTTTTGGTGATTTGCGCCAACGCGTCGGCAACAATTTGCATATCGTACCGACTATCCGACTGTAGCTTTTAAGTTACAATAAATCTGTGATCAATCTTGTCCGTTACCAGCAAATCAATGGCGACGAACCGCTCTCGGATTGGCTCAGCGGCGTTCGTGACAAGATGGCTCAGGCGCGAATCCGTATTCGTTTGCGACAGGTCGAAGCGGGTAATTTCGGCGACTGCGAATCCGTTGGCGAAGGCGTCAGCGAGCTTCGCGTGCATGTCGGCGCAGGCTATCGCGTTTACTTCGGGCGACATGGGCAGACCGTCGTTGTGCTGCTCTGCAGTGGCGACAAGCGCACACAAACCAACGACATCAAGCGCGCGAAATTGTTTTGGGCAGACTGGAAAGGCAGACAGTAATGCAAAAAATCAAAGCCAGCGCACGGCGCAGTGCAACCTTCATTACCGCCCTGGTACATGAGGATTGCGAGCACCGTGCAACGCGGCAGTTCGCCCGAACAATGAATTTATAGGAGCGCCCTAATGCGAAAAATCAAAGCCAGCGTCTCGCACCGTGACCGCGAAATTGAAGAGCTCGCGGCAGACCGCGAACTCGCCGTGGAGTACCTGAAAGCCGCGATGCAATCACTCGACAACCCCGATGATCGAGCGGCGGGCCTTCTCGCACTGCGCGCGGTCGCCGAAGCGTACGGCGGGCTAGGTGCCGTCGCACAAGCCGCAGGCATCAGCCGCGAATCACTCTATCGCGCGCTGTCTCCCAACGGCAACCCGACGCTCAAGACCTTGCTGGCGGTGTTGAATACGGTAGGTATGCGGCTGTCGGTGGAGACCGGGGTTGGCGCGGCATGACGCAATTGGGCGCACGAATCATGAAAATTACCCAAAGCTCTGGCAATGTTTACGCCGATATTGGCGTCGCCCAACCGGAGGCGATGCTCGCCAAAGCGCAGCTAGCGCAGCGTGTCGGAAGCATCATTGCCGCGCGCAAGCTCACCCGGCGCGAAGCCGCAGAAATCATCGGCGTACCGCAGCCAAAACTATCCAACATCCTGCGTGGACAATTCCGTGGCGTAAGCGAAGAAAAGCTCATGGACTGCCTGCTACGCCTTGACAATGACGTGCAGATTGTCGTGAAGCCTGCTCGACGAAAAGCTTCGGTTGGATCGTTGTCGGTGTCGTTTGGGTAGATTAACGCGTGGGCAACAAGTTGCCCACCCTACCCGGCTACCCGCCTTAGCTAAATTTCAATCAACGCTGCGCGTTAGCAGCGATGATAATTGCCTTAGTAAAAGGCTCGGTACGAGGTGCGATGAGTCTTGCGTTTTCACAGACTGAATGAATGAGCTGAACAGCAGGACTCAAGACGTGTAAAGCACTGTCGATTGTTTCTAGTTCTTTAAGTCGCTTAATCGCAAATTTCTGCATAGTTTGCGTGTCCATTCCAGACTGCGGCCTATCCTTTTGTAGGCGATTAAACGCGAGCGCGAGGTGATAGCGGAGTGGCCCCAACGTCTTAGGTAGCTTGCCCCGCCGCAAGAGAAGATCAATCCAGTAGGTAAGAACCGCGCAGTAAAGGTAAGGCTCGGGTTTGTGCTCACGCTTGAATGTCGAGTAACCAACGCTGCTGAGAACACCTTTGAACCCGCGAGCGAGATAATGCGGCTGCTCCGAAAAAACGGCGGCATACGCTTTTATCAGATCGATTTGCGAAACTATTTTTGAACGCTGTATGTATACCCCAGTGTACTGATGTGACCGCCGTTCATAACGAAGGCCTGGCGCGTCAAAAGCCGCGAAACAATCCTCTAGCGTTTTCTGAAACTCAGTCGCAGAAAGAAGTTGGATACGACTGACGCTCGTCTGACTGTTTGTAGCTCGAATAATGTCGGAGATGATCTCTTCGTCGCTAGTTGCTACGATCTTCACTGGCACGTGAACGCTGTCGAGTCCATCGGTTGTACGAGCTTCCCAAAGCACATGGCTCGTCTGACAACCGTTCACAATCTGGTAATTCTCTAGGGTCACTTTGTCACCTGCGATAACCACACGCTTCGCGATCATAGTCACGCCGTTGTTCATGAGCACAAACCGCTGTCGTCCACGCTCCTCAGAAAGACTGACTGCGATACCCGCATTGACTTCGTTCATCAATTGGTAGTCACGAACGTTGTCATAGAAAATGGTTGGCAGTATTTTGCCGTTCTCACCTTCTATCAATTTGAAAAATTCGCGAACTGGTAACACGCCTAGGTAGCTCTCTGAGACGCCAACCACCTCAGTAACCGTTACTTTGCGTGTAAGCGTGACAGTACGTGTAACGGAACGACTGGCCTGACGATGAAGCTGCAGAACAGCTCAACGTCTACAGATCCGATAAGTTGCGTTTCAAGGAGACGTGCTTTGACTTGCTGCTCCGCCTCGATAAAGTTCGCGTCATTCTTGGGCCTAGTCCCAGTCGTTACGTACGCAAGCACCGCGCGAGGCTTTCTATTTCTAAAATATTTTGCTTGTTCAACGATACGCTGCGTCAATTGTGCGAATGATTTGACTCTTTCGTTATCCGACACAATGGACCTACCACGAATCAATCGTTCGGCGATATCACCAAGAGAGCGAAGCGCGGTGGTATCAAACGACGCAGAGCGCTTAGACTGAATAAAGATGTAGTCGACATCGAGGTACCCATTAACGTCAGCTTTCTCTGCTATCTCATCGGCGTACCGGATGAGCTGTCCGTTGACAACAAGGGCGACAGAATCTAGCGCTGGCTGCGCTGCCTCGGCAACAACCATATCCTCTGAGGTGAACTCGGTGACGACGCGAGTGGCAGCATACAGGTAAGCCGAGAAATGCTCGAATAGCTCCGCCTCTTCCAGATTGTCAGGAAGATCGTGCTCAGCCGCAAATGATTTCATTAACGACTTAACGATTGGGTTGAGATTTGATTCCATTTCGGCTCTGCGTAAACTTTCGTGGTTTTAGTAGACCATTTCTTGTTGTCCTCGGCAAATCAGTTAACTCACCAGACCCTTGCCAATCACATGAAAATCCAAGTAAACGGAATCAACCTCTTCTTCGACACAGAAGGCGCATCCCTACGCGCAAGCGTCAACGGAATGCGCGAGGTCCCAACAGTAATCCTGCTACACGGCGGCCCCGGCGCAGACCACTCGATTTACAAGCCTGACTTCACGGCGCTAACCGAAGTGGCTCAGATAATTTATCTGGATCATCGTGGCAATGGTCGCAGTGATGATGGTCCGCCGGAGCTTTGGACGCTGGCGCAGTGGGCGGATGATCTGGTGGCGTTTTGTGATGCGCTCGGGATCGTGAAGCCCGTCGTTTATGGCGCTTCGTTTGGCGGCATGGTGGCGATGGCTTATGCGACGCGCCATCCCGAACACGCGGGCAAGCTGGTGGTTAGTTGCGAAAATAGGCGCGTTTAAAAATTTTGTGGCGCGGCGTGCGTTAGCCGCAAGTTCGACGCAATATCGAGATATTGCTAGAACTTGCAACGACACGCACTACGATGCCACCGAATTTTAAATGCGCATGTTTTTGCAATTAAGCACTCGTAAGCACATCCGCGCAGGCGACATCACACACGGACGCGAAGATCGCGATGCATACCTGGCATGGCGGCTGGGTGGTGCCGCAGCGGGTGAGTTGCCGCGTCGCCGGTTTGTCGAAGGCGGCACCTGCCCGGCGTTGCTCAAGGCGTGGATTGAAGTCGCGTTCCCGTTCTACACGCAGACGCGGATTAGCCCGGATTTGTGGAGCCGTATCGTAATCCGCAGGCTGTGCGTGAGCGCTTCTACGGCCCCGGTGGCGAGGGACGCACGGTGGACATGTTGCACGAGCTTCCGCGCATTCAGTGCCCGACACTTACGATGAGCGGCGCGCTTGATCCGATGCTGCCGATTGAGTGTCAGCGCGACATCGCAGCCGCGATTCCGCAGCATCTGCTGCGTTATCGCGAGTCTGAAAACTGCGGCCACGGCGTGATTTCGGATGCGCCGATTGAGGCAATGGCGTTGCTGAATGAATTCGTTGCAGTGTGAGCGCGCAAACCGACTCGATTGCGCAGATCAGCAGGTTTCGCACGCAAACCCTAGCTGCGATCCACGCGTACGCGGAGCGCTTTCATGCCGACACGGCTCGCGTTGCCTTTCGTGGTGTGCGGCGTCTTTTGGTCGCGGCGTGCTCGCGGTTCTTTTTCGAAGTAACGGGCGCATGCTCATTGCTACAGAACGGTCGCGACTTGCTCGAACGTCAGTCGCGGATTTCGCGGAAATTCCTTGCTGTGGTCGGCATAGCCCAAGTTGCACAGGAAATCGACCTGATAGCGTCCATCGGGGAAAAATTCGGCGTTGACTTTGCCCATGTCGAACCCGCTCATCGGCCCACAATCCAAGCCCAATGCGCGGGCGGCGATCATAAAGTACGCGCCGGACAGCGTGGTGCCGCGCGTAGCGGTGCTATCGGCCATCGGTGGTGAATTGACGAACATGTCCTTGGCGTTGGGCACATGCCACACCTCGGGCATGTGCTCGAAAAAACAGGTGTCTTTGGCAATAATCGCAACCACGGGTGCGAGCATCGTTTTATCCACGTTGCCGGACATCAGGGCGGGCCTAAGCCGCTTTTTCGCCGCCGCTGAGGTCAAAAAAACATAGCGCGCAGGCTGCGTGTTCATCGACGTCGCGCCAAATTTGGCAAGGTCGTAGACCTGCTTGATGAGCTCGGTGGAAACGGGTGCATCAGTGAAGCCGTTGGCGCTGCGGGCTTCGAGGAAGAGCTGGTTCAGCGAGACGGTGTCGGTGGCGTTCATTTAACGATCCTGATGGGTTGCAAAGGCGCTGGTGTAAGGCGATTACGTACGTTGAATCGGCGCAAGGTTGCCGTGGCAGTGCGGCACCGTGGCACAGCGCGGTTGTCGCAGCTTCCACCGCTCGCTACATGACAAATCCTGGCAACAGCTTTTAGGCCAAACGCTTTGCTGTATTTGAGGCCAGCGGCACTTTTCGTAAAAAGTCGAAAAAGACGAATATCCGCCCCTAGCCCAAGATAAACATCAGCTTTAATCAAAAGCTGTTGCTAAATTAACGCTCCCTGATCGCCCACGGCGGGTTCGACGTCCGGCAAATCTGGCTCGTCGATGCGCTCTATACCTGAGAGTTTTTCGCCCTCGCCCAAATTGATCAACGTGACGCCCTGCGTAGAACGGCCCGACTCGCGGATCGATTTAACCGTGGTGCGAATCAACACGCCGCCGGTGGTGATCAACATGATTTCATCGAGCTTGGTGACCAAAGTCGCGGCGACGACCTTGCCGTTACGCGCGCTCTGCTGGATAGCGATCATGCCCTTTGTGCCGCGACCGTGGCGGGTGTATTCGACGATCGGCGTGCGTTTGCCGTAGCCATTTTCAGTGGCGCACAACACTTGCTGCTCCTCGCCCTCAGCGACCAGCATTGCGATGATGCGCTGCTCTTTTTCGAGCATCATGCCGCGCACACCGCGGGCGTTGCGGCCCATGCTGCGCACGTCGTTCTCATCAAAACGCACGGCCTTGCCGCTGTCAGCAAACAACATCACGTCATGCTTGCCATCGGTGAGTGCCGCGCCGACCAAGTAGTCTCCGTCATCCAGATCAACGGCGATGATGCCGGTCTTTTTCGGACGTGAGAAATCTTCAAGGCTTGTCTTCTTCACGGTGCCCCTGCTGGTGGCCATGAAAATAAATTTGTCCGAATCGTAATTTTTGGTCGACACAATCGCGGTAATTTTTTCGCGATCCTGCAACGGGAACAAATTCACGATCGGCTTGCCGCGTGCATTGCGGCTGCCTTCAGGCACTTCATACACTTTCAGCCAGTACACGCGACCGCGGCTGGAGAAGCACATGATGGTGTCGTGAGTGTTGGCGATGAACAATTTTTCTACGAAGTCTTCTTCCTTCGTAGCGGTGGCCTGTTTGCCTCTTCCACCGCGTTTTTGCGCGCGATATTCTTCCACTGGCTGTGCTTTGAAATAGCCACCGTGGGTGAGCGTTACGACCATGTCCTGCGGCTTGATGAGATCCTCAATGGAGGTCTCTTCTGCATTCATTACGATTTCGGATTTGCGCTTGTCGCCGAATCGGTTTTTGATGTCGGCGAGTTCAATGCCGATGATCTCGGTGACACGTTCCGGACGCGCCAGAATGTCGAGCAAGTCTTGCACCGCAGCGATCACCTCTTTGTATTCGCTGATGACCTTATCGGATTCCATTGCAGTGAGGCGCTGCAAACGCATCTCAAGAATAGCCTTGGCCTGAATCTCGGTAAGGCGATAGGCCTGCTCGCTCTCCTGCCAGCAGAAATCGAGACCGACACCATCGGGCCGCAGGAAATCAACGTTGGCGCGCGCCACCATTTCTTTCACCAGATCGGATTTCCACAGCTTGGTGGTGAGCGCGGTCTGCGCGTCATCCGGTGTAGCGGACGCTTTGATCAGTTCGATGATCGGATCGACGTTGGCCAAGGCAACCGCTAAGCCTTCGAGGATGTGCGCACGAGCCCGCGCTTGACGCAATTCAAACTGGGTACGACGCGTGACAATTTCGCGGCGATGCAGCAGAAACTGTTCTAGAAAGTCCTTCAGATTAAGCAGCCGCGGACGCTTGTCCACCAGCGCAATCATGTTCATACCGAAGCTGTCTTGCAGCTGCGTGTTTTTGTACAGATTGTTGAGGACGATATCGGGGATTTCGCCGCGCTTGAGCTCTATGACAACGCGCATGCCCGACTTGTCGGATTCATCTCGCAAATCAGAGATGCCCTCCAAGCGCTTGTCGCGAACCAACTCGCCAATTTTTTGCAGCAGCGTGGACTTGTTAACTTGATACGGAATCTCATCAACAATGATCGCCTGACGATCGGTTTTTCCGATCGGCTCGAAATGCGTTCGCGCGCGCATCACCACGCGGCCACGCCCGGTGCGATAGCCGTGGTATACGCCTTCCAGCCCGTAAATGAAGCCACCGGTAGGAAAATCCGGCGCGCGAACGATTTCGATTAACTCATCAATCGTCGTCTCGCCGTTGTGAAGCAGCAGCAACGTCGCGTCCAGAATGTCCGACAAATTGTGCGGCGGAATATTGGTCGCCATGCCCACAGCGATGCCGGAAGAACCATTAACCAGCAAGTTCGGAAACTTTGCCGGCAGAACGGTTGGCTCCTGCTCTTTGCCGTCATAGTTCGGCTGGAAATCAACCGTTTCTTTTTCCAGATCGCCGAGCATTTCCGCGGTGATCTTTTGCAAACGGCACTCGGTGTAGCGCATTGCGGCAGCGTTATCGCCGTCTACCGAGCCAAAATTGCCCTGCCCGTCGACCAACTGGTAGCGCATTGAAAAGTCCTGCGCCATCCTGACCAGCGTATCGTAAATTGATGCGTCGCCGTGCGGGTGAAATTTACCCATCACTTCACCCACCACACGCGCGCACTTCACATAGGGGCGGTTATGCACGTTGTTGGTCTCATGCATACCGTACAACACGCGGCGATGCACCGGTTTGAGGCCATCCCGCACGTCGGGTAGCGCGCGGCCCACGATCACGCTCATGGCGTAATCAAGGTAGCTGGAACGCATTTCCTGTTCCAGGCTGATCGGGAGGGTTTCTTTAGCGAATTGATCCATATCGAAGGGGATTACCTGACAGCAAGTGCGAGAGCGACCAAAACGGCCAACCTACTATTTTAATCGGCTATTGAATCTTCGCCTTTGCTGCGTCTGACCTACGTTAGAGTTGCGTAACTGCCACAGGTTTTGATGCGAATGTAGGACAAGTGCGATACATGACAGATGCGCGTTGCAACCCCTAAAAGGGCAGTGGTATATTTCGTTAGGAGGAGGCTTTGCGGTCTCGCGCTGTATGGTTGTGCAGTGCTCGATACGTAACGCAAAGCCACCGTGACATCGACTCAAGCCTTCAAGGGGTAAAAAATCAATGAAACTTCGTTTAATCGCTAGCGCTGTCTCGGTTGCGCTAGTAGCGCTTTCCGCGAGCGTAGTGTTCGCTCAGGCCAACCCGGCCAACAGCGCCTACCTGCTCTCCGCCACTGGCGCAGCGAATAACAACGTCGTACGTAGCGGTCGCTACGGCACGAACAACGCATCGTGCAATCTGTGCTGGCGCACCGGCTTCTGGACCCCAGCAATGGCCATCGCTGAATGCGATCCAGATCTCGTCAAAAAGGCCGTTGCACCCGCACCCGTAGTAGCGCCGACCGCACCGGTCGCGCCGCCAACGGTTACACCGCCTGTGGCCCCTCCTACCGCTCCCGTGGCACCGGTCGCTCCAGTGGTTCCGCCAGCACCAACGATTCAGAAGATCACGCTCGCGTCCAAAGCGCTGTTCGACTTCGACAAAGCCATTCTGAAGCCTGAAGGCCAAGCGGTTCTTGATCGCGAAATCGTTTCGCGCATCAAGGAAGTGCAAAAGCTGGAACTCGTTCTGGTGACCGGGCACACGGATCGTTTGGGTTCACAGCAATACAACCAGAAGCTCTCCGAGCGTCGCGCTGCTGCTGTTGCCGCGTACCTTGCTGCGAAAGGCGTTGCTAAAGACAAGATCGAAACCCTCGGCATGGGCAAAACCCAACCGGTTCCGGGTGTTGTCTGCGAGCAGAAGAACCGCAAGGCGCTGATCGTTTGCTTGCAACCGCATCGTCGCGTTGAAGTCGAAGTTAAAGGTGAAATCGTTATCCGTAAGTAACGGTTAGCGTTCGCTACAAAAACCTCGCTCTGGCGGGGTTTTGTGTTTCTATCGCCTGCAAACCCCGTCGTCGTTCCTGCGACTTTGCGACTTTAGCTCGAGTCTTCGAGCGCCCTAAAGACACTAGTACATCGTTTCACTAAAACCGAGACTAATGAAATTGATGGATTTTTTCGTCAGGCAAGGCGCGAAAGCGCAGCCGTACTGAAGTACGGCAAGATTGTGCAACGCAGCATGGCGGAAAAAGACGCGATTTCATGTCTTGGTTTTAGTGTGCTATTTACTGCGCCATGCCTCGTTAAAGCAAGGGTTTCAGCCAAAAGTTGATGATATTGACGCGGACGAAATCACGGCAGCCGGGTCGTCCCCGTGGCCCCCACCAGCTGCAATGCGCCGCGCACCACAACCGTCACACGGTCGAGCGTCTTTCCGTCGGTGTCCATCAATTGAATGACCGCGTTACCCGACATCGGTGACCACGCTAAAGGCGCGGCTGAGCAACCTAAGTGCTCGTCATTCACCGTCCAGCAGCCCGCGCGCGCCACGTCGCCGCTTTTGAGTTGCACGCGCTGATTCGCGGCAGGAATATCCGGGTCAAGCGCGATGATGGTGCCGTCGGTGGGCGTGACGATTCTCGCACCGGCGCTGCTCGCTTCGCGCGCGACGATGAGGGTCGACGCAGGTTCTGTGCCGCGCAAAAACCACTCATCGCGACTGGCCTCAACGCGTCCGTCGCTTGACGCAAATTGCATGTGCCGTTTAAACACGTTCGCGGGCGGCGCGCTGGGTTTGTTCGCGCCCAGTTTCGCAGCAGCCGCCTCCATCACATCCGCCCAAATCGGCCCCGCACCCGTTACACCGGTGACGTAGTGCATCGGCGCGCCGCTGGCATTGCCGACCCACACGCCGACGGTCACGCGGGTGTTGAATCCGATGGTCCAGTTATCGCGCATGTCTTTGCTAGTGCCGGTCTTAACGGCGGCCCAGTGCGACAGTGCGAGCGGATTGTCAAAGCCGAATGTGACGTAGCGTGCACCACGGTCTGCGAGGATGTCAGTGATGATCCAGGCGGTGGATTCGGAGAAAATTCTGTTGCCTGCATTTGTAGGGGCGCCTTCAGACGAGCTCAGGACTGAAGGCGAGCCGCGACTCTGAGTAGACACTGCTCGCTCGGTTACTGCAGAGCCGCTCCTACAGGTCGAACCGCACGGCGAAAAGTGAACACTCGACGCAACGCCGCCGTTCGCAATCGCCCGATAGGCATTGGCCAGCTCAAGCAACGATACATCCGCACTGCCGAGCGCTAGTGAGAACCCGTAGTACTCAGGGTCGTCCACCAACGTGGTCAGCCCCGCACGCCGCAGCAGCGCATGCGACGGCGCAACGCCCACCAGCGTGAGCGCACGAATCGCGGGCACGTTGAGTGAGGATGCAAGTGCGGTGCGCACACTGACCGGGCCGACGTATTCGTGCGCATAGTTCTGTGGCGTGTAAGCCGCGCCGCCGACATCTACCGAAAACGGCGCATCGTCAAGCAGTGTGGCCGCTGTGAACAGATTTTTTTCAAGACCTAATCCGTAGATGAACGGTTTTAACGTCGAGCCCGCCTGACGCGGCGCGCGCGCGGCGTCCACCTCGCCCGCCGCAGACAGACGACCTGATGAACCGACATACGCGAGCACTTCGCCGGTGGCGTTGTCGATCACCACGACCGCTGCGTCGTGTGCATTTCGACCACTCAATTGTTGCAATTGTTTGGCGATAGCGTCGCGCGCCGCGAGTTGCAGGTCGCGGTCGATGCTGCTCTTCGTCGTCTGGCCCCCTCTCCCCTCGCGGGAGAGGGTTGCGGTGAGGGGGCTCGTGGCGGAGAGATATCGCGCTACATGCGGTGCAATCGACTCACCCTCATTGCGCAGGACGGTCACACTGCCCCAGCGATCCATGGCAAACGCTAACTGCGTGCAATCGCCGTCGACGTCAACGTTCTTCAACACCGCACACGCGCGACGTTCAACGGTCGCTCGTGGTGCTTGCGGTGCGCGAATCAACGCCGCGAGCAGCGCGGACTCGGCTGCGTTCAAGCCGTGGGGTGCCTTGCCAAACAACACATCCGCCGCCGCGCCAATGCCCTGAATTTCACCGCGAAAGAAGATGCTGTTGAGATACGTTTCAAGAATCTGTTGCTTGCTCCACACGCGCTCCAGCGCCCACGCAGCCTGAGCCTGATCAATTTTCTGCTCGACCGTGCGGCCATCGCTAGCGCGAGCGAGCGATGTGTCCATCGCCGCCGCAACCTGCATCGAGATACTGCTCGCACCGCGTGTGGCAGCACCACCACGCAGATTGCTGATAGCCGCAGCGGCGGCCGCACGCAAGTCCACGCCGCCATGATCGAAGAAACGCTTGTCCTCTGAGGTGAGCACCGCGTCGATCAGCGCTGGCGAGATGTCGTCGAGCGACGTCCACTTGCTGCGCCGGACTTTGTCGTCGACACGAACGCGTTGAATCGTTGCGCCATGGCGATCAAGGATCAGGCGGTCGCTGGGAGTGTAAGACGCCCGGATATCGTCGAAGCTCGTGGGTGTAGCGGCAAAGCAGACTGAAGAAAAAAGCGCCACCACCAAAGCACCACACGCCCGAAAAATCGAATGGGGCCCCCGTTGATTGGCCCCGAGGAGCGGAGAAAAAAAGCGATCAGAACAGAAAACTGTTTGAGCGAAGCGAGTTTTTTCTGTTCCGCTTTTTTTTGAGCACCGCAGCGAAGGCGCAGCCTTAGTGAAGGCCGGGCCAATCGTCGGGATCGCCTTTTTTTGGGTACTTTTTTTGGCGAAGCAAAAAAAGTAACTCGGCCGCCGGGCCGAAACCCTGTAACCAGCGATAGCGCCAAAAATCACGGCTCTATCTCAAACACCGCATTGCCCAGTTGCCCATTCACCTCAGGCGAATACATCGCCTCCGCATGCGTCGGTGGCAGGGAAAATTTTCCCGGTGTGGTCAGGCGAATTTCGTAGGTGAAGCTGTGCTTGCCTTTGCCCGCCCATTCGAACGAGGAGCGCACACTGGTGAAGGTGCGCTCGATGTAGCGATAGCCGCTCCAAGTTTGTGGCATTTCTGCGCTGGTTGCGAGTTTGGCGAGACCACCTAGCACGGTGCTACCTGCTGGCACCGGATCGTCAATGGCTAACCAGCCGAGGCCCGCTTTGTTATCTGCAGTAATGGTCACCTGAATGATGTCGCCGACGCTGTAGCGACCCGGACGCTTCTGTTGCACGGGCTTAAACGTTTTAGCAACACTGATCCCGTTATCGACCGTGCCTGCAAGCGCTACCGGCGCGCGCAGCTGCGCCCGCGCCCACGGCTCGCCTTTGCCAAGATGCTCAACCGCGACGCCATTCGCGCTGCCGCTCCACGGGAAGATAACTTCGCCTTCCGTCGTGGCCGCATCCCACACCACTTCTTTCGTTTCACCGTTGTAGGTCACACGCGTACGACCATCTGCTGCCGCCTGTTTGTTGTGTCGTTCCAGCGCATACGCAGCCCACAGATTTGCCTGCGTGCTATAGAAGTACCCGCCCCGCTGCATGCGGTTGTTAAGGCCCTTCAGCAGCGGTAGCTTGAACTCTCCGAGTTCGCGCGTATCGAGGCTCAGGCGGAACATGCGGGCCAGCGTGTAGTCGTCGCTGCGCATGAAATACCAGCGGTCATCGCTGCGCGCGATGCTTGCGACACTCGCACTCACGCGGACGTTGTCGCGCAATTCCTTGATCGCGGTTGCTCGCTGTGCTTCGCGGTTCGGTATGTCTTTCGTACGATTCAAGATGTCCAGCCAATCAGCCAGTGATGCTGCCGTGAGCTTCACCGGATCAACGCGAATCGTATCGAGAAGGCGTTTCGAGGCACGGTCGTAGCGCGACAATGCTTCCAGTGCGATTAGCTTTTCTGACAACAGGTAATAGCTGTCATTTGGCAACCAGGCACGCTGCGTTTTGAGTTCGCCCGCAACGTAGCGCTCCAGGCCCGAGAGCATGCGCGCCTTCGCCTCATCGGGAATTTTCCAACCTGCTTCATGCGCACCGGAGAGCACGAACGCCGTGAGGATCGGGTAGCCCTCACTGGTGTCGCCGGGGTAGTAATTGGCGAGCCCGGAAGCCGACAAATAGTTTGGTAACGAGCCCGCAATAACGTCCCACAATACCTCATCTTTGGTACCCATCGTTCGCGTCATGCGTTGCTCCAGGCAGGCAAACGGATAGCGCGCAAAGTAAGCACGAATGCCACTGGTGTCTGCGCCGTAGGTACGTGCTAACGACACTGTCACGTCGCCCCTGGTTGTAGGCGTATCGGGCTTCAGCGTCAGCGCAGTCTTGCCCAAGATCACCCCACTCGCGTCGGCCACGGTGCGCTCGGGCAGCGGTGTTTGCAATGCCTGCTTGATGCGCAGCGCGTCGCCGCGTGGCTTGCCTTTTTCAACTGCCGCAAAATTCCACACCGCCTCTTTGCCGTCAGCCGGCGCTTTGACATCCCACGTGACCACTGCGCTCTCACCAGAGGCGATGCGTTGCTCGCGCTTCGGCAAGACGGTGCCCCCCAGCTCTGCCGTCACATCGGCAACCACCGCACGTTGCGTGGTGTTGCGCAGCGTCACGCCAGCACGATATTCGTCGCCATTTCGCATGACCGCAGGCAAACCGGAGAAGAGTTGCAGATCGCGCGTGGTGCGGATGCTTGCCTCACCGGTACCGAATCGGTCGCCCTCAGTTGCGTGTGTGCGATCAGCCACGGCAACGATGCGGAAGCGCGTTAGCGAGTCGTTCAACGGCACCTCGACGCTGGCCTCGCCATTGGCATCCGTCACCACACTGCCTTGCCACAAAATCAATGTGTCAAAAAGTTCACGCGTTCCGGCGCCGCGCCCACCCGAACCGCCTGGCGGCAATGCCTTGCGACCGAAGTGACGCTTGCCGATGACCTGCATCTGCGCGGTCGCCGTGGTCATGCCGTAATCACGGCGCTTCATCATCGCTTCAAGCAATTTCCACGTGCTGTTGCCCTGCAATTCGAGCAGTGCTTCATCAATAGCGAACACTGCCAGCTCCGCGTTGTCACCGGCGCGGTTGTTGTTGCCGCGCGTGACTTTCACCTTCACCATCGACTTTTCGCGTGTCTGATATTCCGCCTTGTCCGGCGTCACCGTCACATTGAGACTGTAGCGCTGCCAGTTCACATCAATATTGGCGATGCCAAGCTTAAACGCGGGTTTCGCCAGATCAACCAGCGCGGTGGGCACAGGCGCACCCACGCGCCCGCGTACGAGCAATGCGGACACGTAGGCATTCGGTGCCCATTCTTCTTTCACCGGCACTTCGATAACTGCTGACTTACCGGACAGCTTCGTCACGAAGCTCGACAGCACTGCGCCTTCGCGCTCAACCGTCACCAGCACTGTCGCTTCACGGAACGGCATGCGCACCTGAAAACGTGCTTTGTCACCCGGTTCGTAGCGCTTTTTCTCGGGTAGCAAATCAACGCGATCCGAGCTTTCAGCGCGAAACATCCAGTCGTCACCGTTCGATGCCCACACCGACGTGCCTGCGCTAGCGGGGCGACCACCTGCGTCGACGACTTCAACCGTAAGCTGAATTTCGCCGGATGCGCTCACGCTACTGGTACAGGTGTACTTGCCGCTGCGGTCGGAAGTACCTTCGCAAAGCACGCCGAGATCGCTCTTGCGCTCTGTGGACTCGTAGCTATAGAAGCCGCCGATGTTCCGCTTGCGGTACGAATCCCAGGTTCGGTTGCGGCCACTCACCTTGAACTTGACGCCGCCCACCGGTTTACCCGTCACGTCGGTGGTGACGATGTCGTAGCCGAGCTTTTCGCGCGCCATCGCCCAGTCGGCCGTCTTGATGCCCACCAGTACCGCTGCGGGCCACACCGTTGTGCGCGCTTGTGCGGTGTAGATTTCGCCGTTCGGATCTTTGTATTCCATGTCTGCAATGAGCGAATGCGGACGATCAACCTTCGGCGTGACCACCGGAATGCGGGCGCTGCCAGCGGTCGACAGCGCGAGCGATTGATCTTCGCCGTCGGGCTGTTTGCTGCCGCGTCGCGTGGTTCGCATTGAGCCGTCTTCATCGTATTCGGGCACACTGAAACTGTAGTCCGGTAACGCATCAAATCCTGGCCAGGTGCGCGCATCAAAGCGTGAGCGCACAGTGACCACATCGCCGCTCGCAGGCCCGCCGGAGAGGAACGACAAGCGCACATCGACGTTCGCCTTGTCGCCACCCACCACGTTCGCCTCGGCGATACTGATCTCTGACTTGTAGACCGGCAGACGGAAGTCAGCCACGGTGAAACGGCCCGTAGTGCGACCGCTGATTTCTATCCGGTATTGCCCGCGCTTCGCGTTGCTCGGCATTTTTAGCTCCGTGATCGCGTTGCCGCGAGCGCTCCACGCAAGCTCCATGGTGCTGCGCTGATTGTTGCCTTCGTTGATGATGGAGATGGTCTTCGGTAATTTGCCCACGTCGGGCGCGCCGGAGCCGTAGCGCTTCAATTCACGTGCGTAATGCTTCATGTGAACCGTCTCGCCAGGACGCAGCAGATTGCGCGCGAGGATGGTGTGGAACGCTTGTTTGACAATGCCTCGTCCGCCTTCTCCGTCGTATTCGTAGTCCCAAGGCAGATTGAAGCGCCACATCTCAATGCCGCGCGTCCAATCGCTGCTTGTGAATGAGGTGTCGTCGCCACTTTGCGCGAAAATGATCGTCGGGCAGGATTCACGAATCTTTTGCTTGGGCGCTAAGCGACTGATACCGTCTTTGTCGGTCTTTCCACTCGCCAGCTCTGCACCTTTACAGTCGCGTATCCTTACCGATGCATCAGCCACTACACTCGCATCATTGAGCCGCGTGACCCACACCAACGTCCCGCCCGCACCGGTTTTGGAATGCACCGCGAGGTTGGTCACCAGCGCAATGGTGCGCACATACATCGAGCCTTTTTTCTCCAGCAGCGACGCGCCGAGCGCGGTTGATTCCGCCTCGACAATATGCAGGCCCGGTTCTGCAAGCGGTAAACCAACGACTTCAAATTCTTTCGGTCCGCTCGGTTTCGGCAGCGGCAGCGACTGCACGTGCGCAACACCTTTCAGCAACGAGCGGCCACGCACATCTTCGTCGCCCTTTGGCCGCTCGCCGAAGTCGGAGTAATCAGCTCCGTCATCATCCATCGAGCGATCACTTTGCTGAAAACCCAGCGTGCGCGCATACCAGCGAATCATGTCCTGCTCGCTAGTCACACGCAGTTTGCGGATGATGGCTGCAGTGCCAGTGCCCGCAGTACCTGGCTCCAGATTGCGCACGGTAATCGGCAGTGCCGGATCTGCCTGTCGCTCCAGAATGCCGAAGCTGCGTGGGAACTTCACGAGCGGCGGGTAAGCACTGGTGCGTATCGTGTAGGCGCGCTTGAGCGTGAGCGCTGTAGTGGTGCCAGACTCTTTCAGATTGGGCGGCACAACCAGTGTGAACTTGGTCTCCGGCGGCAGTTTGGCAAAACGAATGCCTTCGCTGTCGTCGTCACCCGCCCTCGGCGGATACAGCTTGCCCGCATCGTCGCGCAGTCGAAATCGAGCTGCATCTTTCGGGTCAACCGCACGCTTGAAACCCACATAAATCATGCTCAGCGGATTGCAGCCAGCATCCTTATTCTCACGGCTGCATGTCAGCTCCAAAAAGTCACCCGAGCGCACCTGAAAGCGCAGGGTGTCCACCGCCTGCTTGGTTGCGGCCGTCGGCGAATCCCAGCGAATAATCACGTTCGCACCGCTCGGGAAATTTTGCGTGCAGCGGAAGGCGATCCAATTCTCGGTGTTGGTGATGCCCGCTGCCTTCAACACCTCCGTTCGACGCGCGCCGCCGAAGGTGCGTACGCTGTCCACCGAACGCACGCCTTCCACTTCGCAGAACACATGGGCGATGAACGTTTTCGCATCCACGGGGCCTTTGGCGCGAGCCAGAAACACCTGCTGCTCGTCGATATCAATCGCCTCGTGAGCCGGCCGGGTTTCGGCGAGGGCGGGGAGGTAAGCGGCAGAAGCTGCGACTGCAAACAGCGTCAATGCGGTAACAAGTGAAGCTAGAAACGTACGTGACATGGAGTCCTTGAGCGTGCGGTCTGAAGTATTTGAACGTGGCTACTATTTTTACCGTCGTTCCGGCGAAGGCCGGAACCTAGCGTCTTTTGTCACGGTACTGTACTGCCAAAGAAAAGTCCCTGGGGCCCTGCCTGCGCAGGGGCGATGAAGATAGGGTTCTACCTTGCCACACCCAACTGCGCAATAGCGACGCGATCTTGTGGCGAAGTGGCAACCGATAAACTTGCTCAGTGACCACCGACACCGACAACGCTGACCAACAGACGTATTTGCCCCCTGCTTTGCGACCCAAGCTCGCAAAATTGGGCGTGCAGCATTTGCGCGACATGCTGCTGCACTTTCCGATGCGCTACGAAGACCAGACGCAGGTGCGCCCGATCAATGAGCTTGTGGCGGGCGAATCGGTAGTCGTCGAAGGCATCGTCGAACACGCCGAAACACAGTTCAAGCCGCGCCGCCAGTTCGTCGTGTTGCTGCGCGCCGTGGGCGACGACGGCAACAACAATTTCGCGCCGCGCCTGACCCTGCGTTACTTCAACTTTTATCCAAACATCGTGCAGGCGCTCAAGGTCGGCGCGACGGCCCGCGTGTTTGGCGACGTACGCGATGGGCGTTACGGGTTGGAGATGGTGCATCCTGTCTTCAAAAAGGCAGATGCAGAAATCACGGGCTCGGGTAACCTGACACCTGTGTACCCAAGCGCTGGCGGTATTCCGCAGGCGGCGCTACGTACGCTCGCCACCAAGGCGAGAAAGGTGGCCGATTGGCAAACGGATTTGTTGCCACGCTCCATCACCGAAGCGTTAAATTTGCCCGCGTGGCGCGATGCGGTGAGCGTGTTGCATGAGCCTGCGCAAAGTGAATCGCCGATTGCGCTTGAAACGCGAACCCATCCCGCCTGGCAACGCATCAAATTTGATGAACTGCTCGCGCAGCAAATGGCATTGCGCGACGCCAAAGCGTTGCGCGCGGGCGAGAGCGCGCCGGCCATTTCACCGACCGGCCTGATCGGCGGTTTGTTACGACAACGTCTGCCGTTCAACCTCACCGCGCCGCAGGAACGGTCTTTGACCGAAATGCTGGCCGACATGGCGCGCAACACGCCGATGACACGGTTACTGCAGGGTGACGTCGGCAGCGGCAAAACGGTGGTCGCCGCACTCGCCGCGTTGACCGCAATTGAGGCGGGCTACCAGGTCGCGTTTATGGCACCGACCGAGCTGCTCGCCGAACAACATTTCAACAAGCTGCGACACTGGCTGTCCGACCTGCCCATCACGCTGACCTGGCTCACCGGCAGCCTGCCAGCCGCTGAGCAAAAGGCCGCGCAGGCTGCGTGCAAGCGCGGAGAAACGCACATTGCGATTGGCACGCACGCGTTGTTTCAAAAGAAAGTAACGTTTGCGCGTTTGGGCTTGATCGTGGTCGATGAGCAACATCGGTTTGGTGTTGAACAGCGCTTGCAGCTGCGGCAGCGCGGGCAACAGGGCAGCGAATATGTTCTCGCCCCGCACACGCTGATGATGAGCGCCACCCCGATTCCGCGTTCGCTGGCCATGAGCTACTACGCCGACCTCGACGTGTCCGTCATTGACGAACTGCCGCAAGGTCGCCAGCCAATCACCACCAAGCTCGTCAGCGAAGCACGACGCGGCGAAATAGCCAGCCGAATTTACGAGGCGGTGCAACAAGGCGTGCAGGCCTATTGGGTGTGTCCGCTCATTCAGGAAAGCGAACTGATGGAGGTGGAGTTGCAAAACGCGACTGCGCTGTACGCTGACCTCGTACTTATCATGCCCAACGTCAAAGTTGCGCTACTGCACGGGCGTATGAAGACCGACGAAAAGGCCGCGATTATGGCCGACTTCGCAGCCAACTGCGTGCAGGTGCTGGTCGCAACCACCGTCATCGAAGTGGGCGTCGACGTGCCCAATGCAAGCTGGATGGTCATTGAGCACGCAGAGCGTTTTGGCCTCGCGCAATTGCATCAACTGCGCGGTCGCATCGGGCGCGGCTCGGCGGCGTCCACCTGCATTTTGCTGTTCGCCGACAAACTGTCTGACACTGCAAAGTTGCGGCTGAAAGTCATCTACGAAAACACAGACGGCTTCGTGATTGCTCGCGAAGACCTGCGCATTCGCGGCCCCGGCGAATTGCTCGGGCCGAGGCAATCAGGCTTGCCGTCGCTGCGCTATGCCAATATCGAAGAAGACATTGGCCTTGTCGAAGCAGCGCGCGATTCGGCCACCAAGCTCGAACACGACGTAACGTTCAACAAGACTGCGTTTCTGGATCGCTGGATCAAGAACCGGGCGGAGTTTGTGAAGGCTTAGCGCACACTCAAAAAGTCGCGGGGCAATTAGAGGGTCTTCGCGGCACGCGCTACCGCCTGTACGCGATTGGCCTGCACTACGTATTTCAAATCTAGCCGCCCACCGCTCAGTTCTGACACTGAAATGGGAGCGCCGACACGGTCACCCTTGCTATCGAAAGAGATTGGCCCCGTTGCACCGGAGAGAGAAGTCGTCCGCAAACGCAGCGCAATATCGACAGGATTCATACTTGCTCCCTGAGAAGTCGCTTTGACGATTAACGATGTGGCGTCGTATGCGGTAGCCGCATAAGCGTGCGGCACCTCTCCATACTTGCGCTCGTAGTCACGCGAAAAAGTAGGATCTATCAACGCTGCATCCGGATCGGGCGAGGCGCAAAGTAGGCGACTTGCTTTCAAATCAACGTTGAGAATGTCGTCAGTGCACGCGTAATCCGTGGCCAGCACCAGCAACGGCTTGGCTTTTGCCGCGGAGACGGCCTTCAGTAGCGACTTGAGCAAATCGCTACTGCCCACAACGAGAATCGCGTCAACTTCGAGGGCCGCTAGTCGCTCGCCGAGAGCGGATGACGCGACGCGATCAGGTGTCAGTTCCGTTTCGTTCAAAACGATTTTGAGTGGACGAGACTCAGCTTGAACCGTTGCCGCGCGACCAACAATTTCTCCGTAGCTGCCACGCTCCGAAAGTATCGCGACTCGCTTTCCCGCGATTTCGCGAGCAATTTCAAACAAGGCATCTGGTTGCATGTCGTCTCGAGCCACTACGCGAAACACATTGTTTAGCTTTTGTTCTGTGAGATTCGGGTTTGAAGACGCAGGTGAAACCATTGGTATCCCGCGCGCCGCATAAACGCGAGAAGCAGGAATCGAGAGTCCGGAATTTAGATGGCCGACAACGGCAAGAACATCACTGGCAATCAGTGCGTTGGCGATTGGGGTTGCGCGGCGGGGATCAGCCGCGTCGTCCTGCTCAACCACTTCGAACTTCAGACGGCGCGCTCCAGACATGTATGCCGCTCGGTTGGCCCGATCAACAGCAAGCGCGACGCCGCGCGATATCGCCTTGCCTAAATGAGCGATCTGGCCAGTCATTGGCGCCGCGACTCCAATGTTGACGACTTGGATATCCCCAGCCGCTTCCGCGGTAATAGGAATCTGGGAATGCGATTGAAGGCAATAAAACAATGCAAGTATGGAGATGCCTGCTTTATAGGAAAAATGCATTTTGCTCACGCCATGTTGATCTTTGGATTTATGTTAGCAAGGAGTCTTGCTCTTTGTCGGGTTCTACGGTTTGATGATCAAACGCTTCGGCGTTGCCTCAGCGCGACCGGATTCACTGGCGACACACGTCGGATCAATAAGTGGAGTCTGCGCATGGGATATACTAGTGCCATATACAAGCAAGCTATTGACGCTATGACCACCAGCACCCTCTTCTCCAATAATCGTTCCCAAGCGGTTCGTTTACCTGCGGAGCTTCGTATGCCAGAAGGTGTAAAGCGTGTTGAAATTCGTGCGCGCGGCATGGAGCGGATCATTGCACCGGCAGATCGGAAGAGCGTCGTGTAGGGAAAG